>WPCJ01281788.1_pt1 | contig 70606 bp, 66 predicted proteins | sample 5399831 | NCBI WGS metagenome assembly WPCJ01 (sample SAMN12869470, study PRJNA574797) | sludge metagenome | isolation source: wastewater treatment of pH10 | place: China:Beijing | collected 2019-05-20
AAAATATATATTTTTATTTTAAGTCTTCAACCAGTTTTTTGATTTTATCGATGTATTTTCCATAAAAATGTTTGAACCACCAATTTCCAAAAAAATAGAGTGCAAATAATCCAAACAAAATGGAAATGATGAATTTGACAGCTAATAGTCCGTCCGTATATTGATGTGAATAAGGAATCGATTCTGTAATGATGATGATCTCACAAACAAAAAATGGAACAAAACTTAGATAGAACGAAAGGTAATATTGCTTATTCAATTCAAATTGGTGAAATAAATCCTTCAGAGAATCATAAGTTCCTAAAGTCGGATTGCTGATTTCCCTATAAAGTTTAAAGAATTTGCTAAAGAAGAAAACCGTCACCAAAGTCATTGAGGCCACCAGAACTTCGATGTAAAGCCTAAAACGAAATGGTATATTGAAAAACCAAATGGCGATTAAAACTATTGGTAAAAGAATAATGGTTGACCAAAATTCATTGCGCATATTTTTTCTGATTTTTTCCAGAGGCAGATGTATTTCTTTTTGTCTTTCAGTAGAGATTTCCGGTGTTTCGGAAACATCTTCTTTATTCCAAAGTGATTTAAGATTATCTAAGTCCATATCTTTGATAGTTATAGTTGATAGTTGGTCTGGGCTGAGTTGTTGGCTGTCAGGCTGATGCTCTCGAAGCCTCTTTATTAATTAATTCCTTTAACTTTTCTTTTGCACGGTTCAGCTTCACTCTTGCGTTTCCTTCCGAGATTCCCATTTGTTCTGCCATTTCTTTTCCAGAAAAATCTTCCAGGTAATAGAAGATCAGAGCTTTGTCAATCGGGTTCAGTTTTTGGATAGATTCGTACATCACTTTCAGTTTTTGTTCGTCTTCGTGGTTGTATTCGTCTTCTTTTATTTTGTAAAGTGAGACATCATCATTTTGAATGAAGTTCCGTTTTTTCTCAGATTTCAGAAAGATAATTGCTGTGTTCAGCGCAATTCTGTAAAGCCAGGTTGAGAATTCACTTTTACCTTCGAATGTCGAAAAAGACTTCCAGACCTGATAAACAATCTCCTGAAAAAGGTCATTCTGATCATCACGATTATCCATATACATTTTGGAAATCTTGAAGATGATTCCTTTATGTTTATCGATTTTCTCTAAAAATTCTTTCTCAGATGAACCCATTTTTGCTTTAACTCTATCCGGTTAGTAATGATATCAAAAATTTGTTACAAAAAAAGTAAAGTGAAGGGTGAATCAATGGAAAATTAGCTTAGATGGTTGTTACACGAGTCGAGTAGACTGTTACAAAAGTAAAGTTGATTGTTACAGGAGTCGAGTAGACTATTACAGAGGTCAAGTAGATTGTTACACAAGTCAAGTAGACTGTCAGAGGTCTCGAGTAGACAATCAGAAGAGTTGAGTAAACAATCAAAGGTATTAAGTAGACAGTCAAAGTAAATTAGAATACTTTCATTGCGTTGTGAACTTCAAAAATATGTTTGATGTTGTATAAAAATCTTTAGGTTCTTTGCGTTAAAATAAAACCAATCAATTTTCATATTTTTGTGAATCAATTATCATTCATCACTTATCATTTATAAATATAATCGATGTCTTTAAAAATTTCAGGACTTACCAAAAAATTCGGAGAGCAAGTTGCGCTCAATGATATCAACATAACGATTGCCAATAACGAGATTATCGGATTACTCGGACCAAACGGCGCAGGAAAATCCACGCTGATGAAATCCATAACAGGCGTTCTGAAAATTGATGAAGGCGAGATTCTTTTGGACGAAAAAAGTATTTCAGAAAACGAAATCGAATCCAAAAAGAAAATCGGTTTCCTTCCGGAAAATAATCCGCTTTACAACGAGATGTTTGTGAAAGAATATCTTCAATTCGTCGCGAATCTTCATAATATCAAAAAAGAAAGAGTAGAACAGGTTATCGATTTGGTTGGGATTACACCGGAAAAATCAAAGAAAATCGGCCAACTTTCTAAAGGTTACAAACAACGTGTTGGATTAGCGCAAGCCATTCTTCACGAGCCGGATTTGTTGATTTTGGACGAACCAACTAACGGACTTGATCCGAATCAAATCATAGAAATCCGAAATGTCATCAAAGAAATCGGAAAAGCAAAAACCGTGATTTTGTCCACGCATATAATGCAGGAAGTTGAAGCGCTTTGCTCGCGCGTGATTTTGATTCATCAAGGCAATATCATCCAGGATTCTCCAATTTCAGAATTCAAAGGAAAATTCGCTAGTTTGGAAGAAGCTTTCCAGAGTTATACGGTTTAGGTTATAAGTGATAAATGATTGTCATTGAATTTAAATTAGTATTTATTGGCTAAGTTTTACGGCTTTGTGATCTTAAAATATTCTCAATAATTAATAAAAAAATCTTTGCGCACTTTGCGTTAAAAATATAACAAATTGCAATTCGTTCAAATCATTCTTCCACTCAATCTTAAAGGAACTTTCACGTACAAAGTTCCGGTAGATTTTTTAAAGAAAATTGAAGTTGGAATGCGGGTTTTGGTTCCGTTTCGTGGGAAGAAAATCTACACAGGAATTGTTGCGGAACTGTTCGATGATTTTGAAGAAACATTTGTTCCGAAAGACATTGTCAGTCTATTAGACAATCAACCGATTGTTCCGAAACAACAACTGGAATTCTGGAACTGGATGAGTTCTTATTATCTCTGCAATCTGGGCGAAATTTACCGTTTGGCATTTCCGTCTTCTCTCAAGCTGGAAAGTGAAACATACGTCAGATTATTATCCGAAAGAACCATTGACTGGCAAAATCTGGACGCGAACGAAACGTATCTTCTCCAAGCTTTGGAAGTTCGACAAATGCTGAATTTGCAAGAGATCGAAGCCTTCATCCCGAAAAAAGAAATCATTAAAACCATCAATTCGCTGATTGATGAACGCTACATTTCAGTCGATGAAAAAATCACTGAAAAATATAAAGCAAAAGAAATTGCCTACCTGAAAATCAATGACGAAGCGCTGGTTTCTGAGAATCTGGCAATGATTCTTTTGAAACTGGATAAAGCCAAAAAACAAAAAGATTTATTCTTAAATATCCTTTCAAAACAAATTGATAATCCGGAAAATCCAATCAGGAAATCTTTGGTTTTTGATGAAGGCAATTTTGTCAATCAACAACTGAAATCCTTGGTAGAAAAGGGCTGGGTCACAGAATATTTTCTTGAAAAAGACAGAATCGATTCTTATGAAGGCGAGATTGAAGATATTGAAAAACTGACAGATAATCAGAAAATCGCCATTTCGGAAATCAATCAGGCTTTTGAAGAAGAGAAAAATGTGCTGCTTCACGGTGTGACTTCATCGGGAAAAACGCACATTTGTCTTGAGAAGATTGAAGACTGCGTCAACTCCGGAAAAAATGTTCTTTTGCTTTTGCCAGAGATCGCCTTGACCAAACAAATCACAATCCGTCTGGAAAAAAAATACGGTAAAAAACTAGGTTTTTATCATAATAAACTGACTGATTTTGAAAGAGTAGAGGTCTGGAAAAAAATCAAAAATAATGAGCTTCAAATCCTGATTGGAACGCGCAATTCGTTGTTTTTACCATTTGAAAATCTGGGATTAATCATTGTTGATGAAGAACACGATTCGGCTTACAGACAAAGAGACCAGTACTTCTTTTTCAATGCGAAAGATTCTGCGATGATGCTGGCAGAATTTTATCAATCCAAATTGATTTTAGGTTCAGCAACGCCTTCTTTAGAAAGTTACGACTTGGCGATGAAGGATAAATTGCGTTATGTGACTCTTAATGAAAGATTTGGGAAAGTGGATTTGCCGAAATTTGAAATCATCGATATCAAAGAAGCGCAAAATCAAAAGAAAATTGTTGGGAATTTCAGTCAAAAAATGGTTGAAGAAATCAATCTTCAACTCGATCATAAAAAGCAAACGATAATTCTTCATAATCGCCGTGGTTATGCGAATGTCATCGAATGTGAAACTTGCGGCTACGTCACTTATTGTAGTAATTGTGATGTGGTAATGACCTATCACAAAGCTTCGAATGAGCTGAAGTGTCATTATTGCGGCCACCGTTCCGGAAAACCAACAGTTTGTCCAAGCTGTCACGGTGAAAACCTGAATACAAGAGGTGTTGGCGTTGAACAAATTGAAGAGGAAGCCAAAAATATATTCTCTGATTCGGAAGTGGACAGAATGGATGTTGACTCGATGCGAAAGAAATTTGCTTACGAAAAGCTCTATGAAAAGCTAGAGAACGGCGAAACCGATATCTTGGTTGGAACGCAAATGATATCCAAAGGTCTGGATTTTGATAATATAGAATTGGTGGCGATTCCAAAGGCAGATGCTCTGATCCATGTTCAGGACTTTCGTGCGGAAGAGCGGGCATATCAATTGATTACCCAGGTTGCAGGACGCGCAGGACGTGTGTCCGGAAACGGGAAAATTCTCATTCAGACTTATAATCCGTCACATTCTGTTTTTGAATTGATTAAAAATCAGAACGTTAAAGAGATTTATAATTATTTTCTTGATGAAAGGAAAAAGTTTCTCTATCCGCCATTTGTGAAATTAATAATGATTGAACTGAAACATAGGAAAGAAGACAAAATCAGCCGTGCTTCTCAGTTTTTAGGTTCGATTCTCAGAAAATACATTCCGGAAGAATGTGTTCTTGGCCCGGAAAAGTCACCTATAGCAAGGCTTAATAATCTTTATCAATATCAGATTCTTCTCAAATTTCCTAAAAATAAAAACTATAAAGTCTATAAAGAATTACTCTTAAAATCTTTTGATGAGTTTGATGAAATTACGGCTTACAAATCCGTTAAAAAAGATTTGTTTGTTGATTTTTAACAATTTTTAACGCAATTTCGAATTTTTTATTACGGTCAACTGTAAAACCCTTGGCAATATTCTCTAATTTTACTTCGTTTTGAGAATAAGATTTAGTTCTATAAAATTTATTATTAATAATAATTCAACAAAATTGTAATTCGTTTGAGAATGAATAAATTAAGAAATTACTTTTCAATTATCTCAATTGGTATTTCCTCATTTGTTTTTTCGCAAGGAAGCGTCGCAGTTTCTACATATCCGCAAGTTGCTGACCAGCAGAATCTTGTTAAGGATGTCACCGCAGAAAAGGCGCTGCTTTCTCCAAAAGAACAGATTGAATTTAATATCAATAAGATGTTTACAGATCCGGTTCTAAGAAATGCGAACTGGGGATTTGTAGTGTATGATCCGAAAACGGAAAAAATTGTTACGGCTTATAACGAGACAGCTCCGTTGATTCCGGCTTCTACAACCAAATTACTGACAACTGAAACCGCATTTGCTTTGTTAGGGACGCAATATCGATGGAACACTCAGTTAGAATATTCCGGAAGTATTGATGCGGACGGTGTTTTGACAGGAAATCTCTACATCGTAGGAAGCGGTGATCCGTCATTAGGTGGAAACCGAGGTGGCGCAGCAAGCTACGGACAGATCGTTAGTCAGTATATGGATGCGATTCAGGAAAAAGGGATTAAAAAAGTCACAGGAGATATTGTCATCCAGACTGCAGTCTTTAAGGAGAATAAAAGACAGGAACTTCCGCAGAATGTGGTTTGGCTGGAACAGAAGAATTACTATCTGCCTGTAGGAACGACAAAAGATATCGATCCAAGAAACGAAAAATTGCTGATCAACCAGTCTAATAACCCTTTTAATCAGCAGAAAAAGTATTTTTATATCTCTCCTTACGCTAACAAACTGGTTTATGCCGATAAATTTGAAGGCGCCTGGGTTACCACTAAAATAGCCGAACCACCAGCTTTTCTGGCAAATAAATTAAGAGAAAGCCTGCTTAAAAATAAGATTACTGTCGTTGGAAAAGTAACGCCGAAAATTGTTGACAGAGAACCGGAACCACGGGAAATTCTGACTACTTATAAATCTCCGACTTTGGCAGAAATCGTCAATTACACCAATCAAAGAAGTGACAATGGTTATGCCGAAGCATTATTGAAATCTAATGGCTTTCAAAAATTGGGCGACCAGACGATAGAATCGGGAAGACAGGTTGTAACAGAACATTTGCAGTCCATTGGTTTTGATTTGAATGGTCTTAATTATATGGACGGAAGCGGATTGTCAAAAGCGCATACGGTAACACCGATTTCTCAGGCTAAATTTTTAGCTAAGATGATGAAGTCACCTTATTATAAAGAATATTTTGAATCTTTGCCAATTGCCGGACAATCTGGTACATTGAAGCATATGTTTATGGTCAATTCCAACGGACAGATTTTTGCAAAAACAGGAACGCTGAATGGTGTAAAATGCCTGGCAGGTTACATCAAAACGAGAAGTAACAAAACACTCGTTTTTTCTTTGCTGATCAATAAATTTTCTGGATCTGTGAATCAGGTAAAAGACAGAATGGAACAGTTGCTGGATCCGACTTTAGATTTGTAATAATCAATGATTTATAATTTAAAAACTCATCTCTTTGGGATGAGTTTTTTTGTAGCTTTGAATAAAATTAAATAAAATGAAACAATTATATGGATTGTTAATGGTTTTACTGACAATTAATTCTGTTTTTGGGCAATTTGATAACGAAAGGAAGGAATTAATAGAATCTGAAAAAAAATCTGCATCCAGATCCGCCTTAGATGTCAATATTAATCCTAACACTTTGAACTATGATCTGCAATATGTAAGATTGGAACTGGACTTGGACCCTGCACAGCAGTATGTTTCAGGAACTGTGACTTCTCATTTTAAAATGTTGCAGAATTCAGCTGATATTTATTTTGATCTGGCTAATAATCTGACAGTTTCTAATGTAAAATATCACGGACAGAATCTGACTTTCCAACAACTGAATACCGATGAAATCAAAATTAATTTTCCGGCAGCTCTGTCTGCTCAAACAACAGATTCTTTATCAATAACATACAGCGGAATTCCGGATGGAAGTTCAGATGCTTTTGTCGCAGATTTCACAACTGCAGGAGATCCTGTTCTGGCAACTTTGTCAGAACCTTTTGGTGCAAAAGAATGGTGGCCGACAAAGCAAAGCATGAATGATAAAATTGAAAAGCTGGATATCAAAATTACCACACCCGCTGAATACACGGTTGGCTCTAATGGAAAACTGATGTCTGATACTATTTTAGGAAACGGAAGAAAACTCACTTATTGGCAGACCAATTATCCGATTCCGGCTTATCTTTTTGCTTTAGGAATTTCTAATTATACTAAGTTAAACTCTACAATCACGACATCCAACGGATCTTTTCCGTTTCTTAACTATGTTTATCCCGGTTTTGCTACTTCCTCTACACAATCAACACTGAATTGGACAAGTACATGTATGCAAAACTTTGAAGATCATTTTGGTTTATATCCTTACAGAAACGAAAAATATGGACACATGCAGTTTAATTGGGGTGGCGGAATGGAGCACGCAACAATGACATCAATGGGAGGATTCAACCAAAGATTGATTGCACACGAATTGGCGCATCAATGGTTTGGAGATAAATTAACTTGCGGCGCATGGAATGATATCTGGCTGAATGAAGGCTTTGCAACTTTTGGCGAACATTTGACAAATGAAACATTGCTAATGACTACATCACAATTTCAGACTTTTTTGTCCAACGAAATTGATTTTATCACAAGTGATCCTGGTGGAAGTGTTTACATCCCGGATAGTGATTTGAATTTTAATAGGATTTTTAATGGAAGGTTATCTTATGGTAAAGGTGGTTATGTTCTTAGGATGATGAAATGGGTTCTTGGCGACAATCAGTTTTATGCCTTGTTAAATGCTTATCAGAATAATCCTGCTTTTGCTTATAATTATGTGAAAACAACTGACTTTAGGGATTTTTCCACCTCTTTTACAGGAAAGAATTTTACCGAATTTTTTAATGACTGGATTTTTGGAGAAGGCTACCCAATATATCAGATAAGATGGACTCAAAATATCAATACCAAAAAACTAACGTTTCTGGTTGGTCAGACCACCAGCTCTCCAACAGTTGCTTTTTATGAAATGCCTTTACCGATCAGGGTAAGCGGTTCTGGCGGACAGACAGCTTATTTTGTCTTGGATCATACTTCTAATAATCAATATTTTACTCAGGATGTCGGTTTTGATGTTACTAATGTTAGCTTTAATTATGACAGGCAGATATTGACAAAAGGATCTACAGTTACAAAAGATAATAATCTTGCCGTAAGTGACATCAATCAAAAAAGTAATAACGTTTATCCAAATCCTGCAAAATCTTTTATCAAGATCTCAGGTTTAGAAAAATTAACCGATTATGAGATTTTCTCAATTGACGGAAAACTAATTAAAAACGGAATTGCGAATCCGGATTCAGAGATCAATATTTCGACTTTTGTTAAAGGAACTTATATTTTGAAATTTAATCAGCAGACTATCAAAATTATAAAGGAATAAAAAATAAAAACATTCAAAAAAGCACTTTATTACGGTGCTTTTTTTATTTTTGTTAAAATCGAAAATCAATAAAAATGATATCACAAAAATTCCTTGAGAACATCACAAACGAATTAAAAAACATAGAAAACGACGGACTTTTCAAAAGAGAAAGAATCATTACATCGCAACAAAGCGCTGAGATAGAAGTTGGTGGTAAAAAGCTTCTGAACTTTTGTGCCAACAATTATTTGGGATTGTCCAACAATCCGGAAGTGATGAAAGCGTCACAAGATGCCATTGAATCCCACGGTTATGGGATGTCATCGGTTCGTTTCATCTGTGGAACTCAGGATATTCATAAAGATTTGGAAGCTAAGATTTCTAATTTCTTGGGAATGGAAGACACAATTCTTTACGCCGCTTGTTTTGATGCCAATGGAGGCGTTTTTGAACCATTATTCTCGGAAGAAGATGCAATTATCTCCGATGAGCTGAATCACGCTTCTATTATTGATGGAGTAAGGTTATGTAAGTCTGCAAGGTATCGTTACAAAAACAATAATATGGAAGATCTGGAAGCACAATTGATTGCGGCTTCTGAAAAAAATCACAGATTCAAAATCATTGTGACGGACGGTGTTTTCTCTATGGACGGAATCGTGGCTGACCTAAAAGGGGTTTGCGATTTGGCAGATAAATATGATGCTTTGGTTATGGTTGATGATTCTCACGCAACAGGTTTTATCGGAAAAACAGGTCGTGGAACTCACGAAGCTAATGGTGTTATGGGCAGAGTAGATATCATTACTTCAACTTTAGGAAAAGCTTTAGGAGGCGCATTGGGTGGATTTACTTCCGGCAAAAAAGAAATCATCGATATGTTGAGACAGCGTTCTCGTCCATATTTATTCTCAAACTCATTGGCTCCGGGAATTGTTGGTGCCGCTTCCAAAGTTTTGGATATGATTTCCGGCGACACTTCTTTAAGGGATAAAGTCATGGAAAACGCAGAATATTTCAGAAAAGAAATGAAAGCTAAAGGATTCGATATTCCAAACGGCGATGCAGCGATTGTTCCGGTAATGTTGTACGATGCTAAATTAGCACAGGAAATGGCGGAGAAACTTTTAGCGGAAGATATTTATGTGATCGGGTTCTTTTATCCTGTTGTTCCGAAAGGAAAAGCCAGAATCAGAGTTCAGCTATCGGCAGCTCACACCAGGGAACATCTGGATAAGGCCATTGCCGCTTTTGAAAAAGTAGGAAAAGAATTAGGAGTAATCTAATAAAGAAAGGCTTACAAATTGTAGGCTTTTATTTACAAAAAAACCAGCAAATCAATTTGCTGGTTTGTATTTTTGAGAAAGTCTCAAGATTATTTCTTAGTATAAGACTTATCTTTGATTCTTGCTTTTTTACCTCTAAGATCACGGAAGTAGTAGATTCTGGCTCTTCTAACTTTACCTTGTCTGTTAACTTCAATTTTCTGAAGTGCAGGCATGTTGATTGGGAAAACTCTCTCTACACCAACATCACCACTCATTTTTCTGATAGTGAAAGTTTTTGTAGCTCCAGTTCCTCTCAATTGGATCACAGTTCCTTTGAAAAACTGAGTTCTGGTTTTCTGACCTTCTTTAATTTCGTAGTAAACCGTGATGGTGTCACCGGCTTTGAATTCTGGGAATTCTTTTTTCGTAATGTACTTGTCCTGTACGTACTTTAATAAATCCATTTTTTATAAAAAAAATTTGTTTTGTCAAGCTAAGCAACATTCACGTCCTTCGTCAGAGGTTGATTAACAGGTTGCAAAAATAAAAATAATTTTCATAACTGCAATACAATCTGTCAATTAAATTTTACTTTTTTGGATGTATCCCTTGGCTCGGGCTATCCACTGCAAACCTAACGTAGTGGTTCGGTGGAGCCAATCTTTTTCCAACCGCAAGGCCGGCGCAAAAAAGGATTTCCGTTACTATCCCTTACGCAGCTTCGCCAGATTCAGCATTTGTCATAAAATTCACTATCAAAATTGGATTCCACATCCATTAAAAACCTTAACTTTGTTTAGAAACATTACAAATTATGGCGAATTGTAGCAGCGGATGTTGCGAAACAGACCACGAAAAACAACACACTCATCAGCATAATCATGACGATCATGACCACAATCACAGCAATTCAAAAATAGCATTGATTATAAGTCTGGTTATATTTTTTTCAGGACTGATTCTGGATTTCTGGATCAAAGCTGATTGGTTTGCTGAGAACGTTTGGTTAAGATTTGGATGGTATTTTATTTCATACATTCTGGTAGCATTTTCAGTTTTCCGGGAAGCTTTTAAATTAGTTGGAAAGTTAGATTTTTTCAATGAGTTTTCTTTGATGGGAATTGCAACGATTGGGGCTTTTGCAATTGGAGAATTTCCGGAAGGTGTTGCGGTCATGCTATTTTATACAATTGGCGAGATGTTCCAGGAATCTGCGGTTAACAGAGCTAGAAATAATATCAAATCATTACTGGACGTACGCCCAAAAGAAGCCACTGTTTTTCGGGAAGGAATTTGGCAGACGATTTCTCCGGAAGATGTCAAAATCGGAGAAAAAATTCAGGTGAAAGTAGGAGAAAAGATTCCGTTGGATGGTGTTTTGTTATCTGAAAAAGCAAGTCTCAATACATCAGCTTTGACAGGTGAGAGCAAACCTTCGTCAATTCAAAAATCCGAAGAAGTGCTTGCCGGAATGCTGAATCTTGACCAAGTCATTGAGATTGAAACTACCAGATTATTTGAGAACAGCTCGATTGTCAGAATTCTCCAAATGATTCAGGACGCAAGTTCCAGAAAAGCCAAAACTGAATTATTCATCAGAAGATTTGCAAAGATCTATACACCAATTGTTTTCGTTTTAGCACTTTTGGTAACGCTTGTTCCCTATGTTTTTGTTGAGAATTATATCTTCAGGGATTGGCTTTACAGAGGTTTGGTTTTTCTCGTGATTTCTTGCCCTTGTGCTTTGGTGATTTCTATTCCTTTAGGCTATTTTGGAGGAATTGGTGCCGCTTCTCGAAACGGAATTTTGTTCAAAGGTTCCAACTTTTTGGATATTATTGCGAATGTAACAATGGTTGTAATGGACAAAACCGGAACATTGACAAAAGGTGTTTTCAAAGTTCAGGATATTGTTCCGGAGAATATTTCGAAAGACGATTTTCTGTCTATTTTATCATCGGTTGAGAGCCATTCTACACATCCTATTGCAAAAGCAGTTTCAGAGTTTCATCCTTCTGATCAGATTCCGGAATCTGTAGAAGAGGTTTCCGGAAAAGGAATCAAGGCGGTTATCAACCAGCAAAGGATTCTTGCCGGAAATACAAAACTGCTGAAAACCTTTAATGTCAATTATCCGGAATTTTTGGAAGAAATTGTAGAGACAACAGTAGTTTTAGCCATTGATAACGAATATAAAGGTTACATCACAATTTCTGATGAAGTGAAAGAAGATTCGGAATCGGCTATCAACAATCTGAAAAATAATGGCACTAAAACGGTGATGTTAAGCGGCGATAAAGATTCTCTGACTCAGAATATTGCTAAAAAACTAGGAATCGATTCTGCTTTTGGCGGCTTGCTTCCGGAAGGAAAAGTTGAAAAACTGGAAAATTTGAAAAGCAATCCGAAAGAAGTGGTCGCTTTCGTTGGTGATGGAATCAATGATGCGCCCGTTTTAGCTTTGAGTGATGTCGGAATGGCAATGGGAGGATTAGGCTCCGATGCTGCGATTGAAACTGCAGATGTGGTCATCCAAACCGACCAACCTTCGAAAATTGCGACAGCAATCAAAATCGGAAAAGCGACGAAGAAAATTGTTTATCAAAATATCGGTTTGGCTTTTGGAGTCAAAGTGGTTGTCCTGATTTTAGGCGCCGGCGGTTTGGCGAATATGTGGGAAGCCGTTTTTGCAGATGTTGGTGTTGCGTTGTTGGCGATTCTCAATGCGGTTAGAATTCAAAATATGAAGTTCGGATAATCTAATTTGTTTACATAATCTAATTACGCTCGCAGATTTGGCGGATTTAGCAGATTTTTCATCTGCATAATTTGCTAAATTTGTGAGAAACATTAACTGCTTCAGATATTTATTTAAAAAAAATAATCTGCAAACCATATCCGATCATTCTCAACTATCCTCATAAAAATTTAATTTTTCAAATCATTTGTCCACTGAGAAAATAGTTTTATATTAGTTGAAAATGAAATTATGTTAAGAACTGCCGTGTTTTGCACACTTTTATTGTCTCAATTTGGGACAGCTCAAGGCTTTTTAAAGACTCAAGGTCAAAAAATTGTCAATTCTAAAGGAGAAAATGTTTATTTGAAAGGTCTCGGACTGGGCGGTTGGATGCTTCAGGAAGGTTATATGCTGAAGACTGCGGATTTTGCAGGACCTCAATATCAAATCAAAGAAAAGATTGCAGAAGTAGCTGGTGAGGATGGAAAAGACAAATTTTACAAAGCTTATCTCAAAAACGGAATTACCAAAAAAGACATCGATTCTTTAGCAAAATGGGGATTCAATTCTATAAGACTTCCGATGCATTATAATCTTTATACTTTACCAATTGAAAAAGAGCCCGTGAAAGGACAGAATACTTGGTTGGAAGAAGGGTTCCAAATGACGGATAACCTTTTGAAATGGTGCGAGGACAACAAAATCTATTTGATTCTCGATCTTCATGCAGCGCCCGGAGGTCAAGGTAACGATGCCAATATCTCGGATAACGACAAGTCAAAACCTAATCTTTGGCAAAGCGAAGAGAATCAGAAAAAAACAGTCGCGCTTTGGAAAAAACTGGCAGAACGTTATAAAGATAAAGAATGGATTGCAGGCTATGATATGATAAATGAACCTAATTATGGCTTTACTGGGAAAAACCCAAACGGAACGGACGAGATGTCTAATGCACCACTTTGGAAACTCCAGAAAGAGATTTCCGATGCCATTAGAGAAGTAGATAAAAACCACATTATCATTCTGGAAGGTAATGGATGGGGAAATAATTATAATGGTTTACCGAAACTTTGGGATGATAATTTAGTTTTAAGTTTCCACAAATATTGGACAATTAATTCTCAAGATGCCATCCAGAATATTATCGATTTAAGAGAAAAACTAAATGTTCCAGCTTGGTTAGGCGAAACCGGAGAAAATTCTAACGTTTGGTTTACAGAACTGAATCAATTATTATTAAAAAATAACATCGGCTACGCTTACTGGCCAATGAAAAAGATTGATAATATCGCTGGTGTAACCAATGTGAAAATCACTCCGGATTATCAAAAATTACTTAATTACTGGAAAAATGGTGGAACTAAACCAACTAAAGATTTTGCCAAAAAAGCTTTGATGAAAATTGCTGACAATTACAAACTGGAAAATGTAGAGGTTAAAAAAGATGTCATCGATGCATTGTTTCGCCAGGTAAATGATGACAGTACAAAACCTTACAAAAACCACACAGTCCCGGGAAGAATCTTTGCGACGGAATATGATTTGGGAAGATTTGGAAGTGCTTATTCTGATAACGATTTCCAAAACCTTTGGGTGAGTAATGGAACTCATACAGAATGGAACTCCGGAAATAAAATGAGAAATGACGGCGTTGATATCTACGCTTGTAATGATAAAATCACCAACAAATATTATGTCGGGAAAACTGAAAAAGGAGAGTGGCTGCAATATACTGTGAATAACAATCTGGCTAAGAAGTATAAATTGAACATCAGATATAATAATGAATCTACTCAAGCTTCAGAATTGGTCATCAAAACGGAAAATGGCGATGATTTGGGCAGTATAAAACTAGTTCCAACAGGAAAAGCTTGGAAAACAGTTTCTGTAAATAACATCAACTTGGTAAAAGGAGAAAATAAATTGAGATTGTACTTCGAAGCTGGAAATGCTAATCTTAATTACTTCGAACTTCAATAAAAATTAAATTTAAACTAAAACCAATAAAACCGAATGTTGAAAAATGTTCGGTTTTTTCTTTATAAGATAGACTTTGGCTTGATATTGTATAAGGTAATTTGTTGTAATAAATTAATTTGTAAATTAGAAAGAAGAAATATCGTAACAATAACGATAATTTTTTGACTACCTAATAAAACTAAACTATGAACAAAATCTTTTCTTTAACCTTTCTGTTTTGTTTCTCAATTGTTTTTTCTCAAAGCACGCTGAGTGTTTATAGAGCGGACAATCATAAGCCGATCAAAGGCGCGAAAGTCTATTGTAATAATCAATACATAACAGAGACCGATGAGAAAGGTGTGGCAGCTTTCACAACCAAATGTTCCAAGGTTGATGTAGAAATCAACGGGTTTATAGGAGATGAAGTTGTTGTTGACAAAATAATGGAATTGGAACTGGACAGAGAAAATGCCAAAACCCACGAGATAGAAGGCGTAACACTTTCCAACGAAAGCGATCCGAGAGCTTTGACAATCATAGATAAAGTTTTCAGAAGATTCAAAGATAATTCTCCTAATGCCTTAGATTCTTATTCCTACAAGTCGTATGAAAAAATGTCTTACGATGTGGATGAGGACAGTATCAGAGAATACAGAAGATTCATAGATGCAAGAGAAGATTCATTATCAAAGCTTCCGAATCGTGAGTTTTCCCAGAAAGATAAAAAGAAAAAAGATTCGATAGAAGGCGAGCAGATGATGTCGGTCATCAAGGATAGCAAGATGTTTCTTTGGGAGCGTGCAATGCAGTTTTTGTATTCTAAACAATATGGTGAGAAAGTCAACATTCTGGATAACAGAATCTCGGGCTTGAAAAATCCGGTTTATGAGATGCTGGCTCTGCGATCCAACAGAGATAAAATCCCTAGAGAAATCCTTCCTGAAAACAGAAGTCTTTACAGATATTTCTTAACAGACTCCATCGAGATTGATGGCAGGGATAATTTCGTAATACGTTTTCGACAGGTTGATTACAAAGTGCCTGTTAACCGTAGAAAATACAACGGTTATCTGTACATCGACAAAGAAACTTATGCCATCAAAAAAATCGAGAGTAATAGCAAAGTAAGAACAGACGGAAGCATCACTTCGGTTTGGATTCCGATTCAAAACAAATGGTTTCTGAAGACCGAGAACCTTAAAATCAAAATGGGTTCATCAGAATTTTCGACGGTTAAAAAGAAAGATAATGAAACGGCTGAGGAGAAAAAAGAACGATTGTCCAAAACCAAAAGATTTGGAAATTATGCTTATATGAAAGCTGATTATTTTGATTTCCAGACACCTGTCGAGTTCAAAGGGTCACAGTTCAAAGGTTATACGATGGGTGTTCAGAATGCGGACGGATCATTATTGGATCAATATAGGACCGACAGTCTCACCACCAGGGAAAAGCAGACCTATGTGAAGATTGACAGTATCGGAAAAAAATATACATTGGACAGCAAAGTCAAAGTTTTAACGGCTTTATTAAGGGGGAAATTCACCATTGGGATGGTAGATATCGATCCTTTGCAAACCAAGTATAACCGTTACGAAGGTTTCAGATTAGGCGCTGGCTTTAAGATGAATGAGCGTTTTAACCGTTACATTTCGCCAGATGTTTATTTGGCTTACGGCTTCAAAGACAGGGATTGGAAATATGGCGCAGGAATCGATTTCCGAACAACTCTGGAAAGAAATTCTTTCTTCCGAGTCGAATATTTCCACGATGTAGCCGCTTCGGGGAGATTCAGTCAGAATCTTTGGAATATGAAGATGACGATCAACAATACCGGGATGTCTATTCAAAACGATAAATATTACAAATACGACGGTTTTCGTGTTGGTTACCAGATTGATTTGTCTAATTCTTTGACGCTGAATGTCTCTGCTAATAGACAAACGGAGGAAGCAGGGTTCGATTATCAGTTTATGAATCAGTCCGGTCGATTTGATAACTTCAGCTCGTTGGCGACGATCAAATTCTCTCCGAACAGCAAAAATATTATGACGCCTGCCGGCAAATATACTTATGATCAGAATTTCCCCGAAGTTTATTTCAACTATGAGCAAGGCTATAAAACTCTCGGCGGCGATTTCAATTACAGTCGCTTTGATGTTCTTTATACGCATCAGTTCAGAACTATTTTGGGGAATACAGGAACAAGAGTGTACGGCGGTTATTATCTTGGGGAAGCGCCGATCTGGCATGCCTTCGAGATGGGCGGTTTGGATTCTAATAAGAATACCGGTATTCTATCCAATTTCAACTTCACGACATATCTTGGATTTGCTACGATGACTGCAGGAAAATATTTCAATGATAAATTTGCGGGGTATTTTATCACGCACCGCATTCCCTGGTATTTCAAAAGTTTCGGAAAGAACACGTCCAGCTTCGATTTTATCTATAAAGGAGTCATCGGTAATATGAAAAATCCGGAGTATCATCAATTCGAATTTTCACCTTTGGATCATCTTTATCAGGAGGTCGGGTTGGAATATAATAATTTCCTCAGTTCCCGATTTAATTTAGGTTTCTTTTACAGAGTCGGGCATTATGCCAACAATAATTTTAAAGATAATTTTGCTGTGCAGCTAAAGCTTAAACTTCTAGAATTTTAACAATGAACGATCTATTCAAGCAACAGGTTTACGAAGTTACAAGACTGATCCCTAAAGGTCGAGTTTCCACCTACGGCGCTATTGCAAAAGCAGTTGGCTATCCCAATCATTCCCGCCACGTTGGCAATGCGATGGGCGGATGTCCCAAAGATGTTCCGGCACACAGGGTCATTAGCAGTTCAGGGAAATTATCGGTTCCTTCGTTCCGGGAAAGATTGGAAAAAGAAAATGTTGTGGTGCAGGAAAACTGGAAGATTAAAGATTTTAAAATACTCTTTTGGGATCCGTTGAAAGAGTTGTGAAAAAACCGGGTTATCAACTATTGATAAACCGGTTTATAATTGCTAGAGTAATCATTACACACTAGCTGGTAATTTTAAGCGACTGGATAAGTCCGTCCTCGAATTTTAAATGATATTTCAAAACAATCGGACTTCCCGGAAACGATCCCGTAGTTTTCGCCGATAGAATACTTTCTTTTTCGTCATATTCTAACGGTTCCATAGTGGCTTTATATTCTTTATTGGCATTATCGATCCATTGTTCGATTTCTTTTCTGCCTGTATGCGTCTTCCCCTCGTCCAATACTATGGCTGTATCTGTAAAACATTGGGCATAGGCGACACTGTCAAAACTATTCTGTGTTTTTACTAATTCTGTGATTACTTTTGGTAAGTCCATATTTTCTGTTTTTTAAGATTATAAAATGGTTGGTACTGTGCCGCCGTCGATTACAAATTCAGTTCCAGTTAGATAGCCGGCTCTTGGCGACACAAGAAAGCCTACTAATTCAGCCACTTCTTTCGGTTCGGCAGGCCTTCCGAAAGGTATTCCGCCCAGTGCGTCCATTACACCCTGTTGTGCTTCTTCTACAGTTGTGTTTGCATTTCTTGCAATTTCACCCAGCCAGGCTTCCGATGCTGTAGTATTGATCCATCCCGGTGATACAGTCAGGACGCGAACACCTTTTGGGGTAATTTCGTTCGATAAGCTTTTGCTGTAGTTTCTCAATGCTGCTTTTGAAGCTGCGTAAGGTAAAGTTGAATCATAAAGCGGAAGTTTACCCTGAATTGAAGCGATGTGAATGATAACGCCGCTTTTTCGATCGATCATCTGTGGTAAAAATCCTCTGTCCAGACGGACTGGAGCTAAAAGGTTGGCCTGTAGGGTTGACTCCCAATCTTCATCACTGAGTGCGGCAAAACCGCCTGCAGGTGTGGATGATCCGCCAAGGTTATTCACCAGGATATCTAATCTTCCATAGTTTGTAAGTACTTCATCGATAACTTTATTGGTTCCTTCCGCTGTGCTTAGATCGGCAGCAACAAAATGTAGATTGCTGTTTCCATCGTCAGGAGCATTTCTTGCCGAGATGATTACTGTTGCTCCCGCTTGTAAAAGTCTTTCTGCGATAGCTCTTCCTGCGCCTTTTGTGCCTCCGGTTACCAGGGCAATCTGACCTGATAGTTCGTTGTTAAAATTAAAATGTTCCATTTTTCTGTCAATTGTTATATGGCAAAATTGAGTCATAAAAACAGTTTGCACAAGTACGGACTTACGATTCAGATAGGGATAAATTGATCCCCTATTGCGCAAAATGAGACATACGTTTAATTTTGCAATATGTATGAGAGAAAAATAATTCCGAACCTGAATTGTGGACTTGACCTGATAGGTGAAGTGCTGTATGGCAAATGGAAGATCCGTTTGCTTTGGTTTATTCATCAGGGCCATAAAAGACCCAGTGAGCTTCAGCGGAAAATCCCGGATGCGTCACGCAGGGTTTTAAATGTTCAGCTGAAGGAACTTGAGGATCACGAGCTGGTCACAAAAATGATTTATCCTGTAGTGCCCCCGAAAGTGGAATATAGCCTTACCGAGTTCGGAATGACCTTAATCCCCGTCATTGCGTCGATAGGACAATGGGGTGATGAGCACGAGGAGCGCCTTCGGAAAGTGATTTTGAAACGAATTACCAACCCTGACTTGGACTAATGCTATCTAATTAAAGTCAGGCAGGCTCGTCTTGTTTGTTATCAGAAATTACATGAATAAAAGGTCAAAAAACACCCTTCTGCAAGTCCGATGAACAGGGCGTTTGCAGAGGTGGTCAAAAACGCACGTACGTTTCAATTAAAACGCACGTACGTTTTGATAAAAAGATACGTACGTTTTTACAAAAAGGAACGTAGGTTTTTAGTAAAATACACCTTTCTTGTTTTATGTTGTATTTGTAGATTTTTTTCTACAAGCTAAAATATTTAATAAAATTTGCTTTTTTGTTTAATTAAAATTTATAATTTTATCCCAATCAATAAAATTTAATTTTAATTAAAAAATACAAAAGATGCCAATTAAATTCAAAGTGGTTCCAAAAAAAAACCCACAAAACAGAGATGAGCCTGCAAAGTATTATGCCAATATCGTAGGCGATGGGAAAACCACCCTTGATGATCTTGCCAGGTATGCCGCTTCTACATCCACTGTTTCTAAAGCAGATATCTATGCGGTGCTGGAAAGTACATTTTCTAAGATTGCTGAAGATGTAGCCGATGGCAAGATTGTTTATGTGGGAGGATATTTTACCCTACAGGCCGGCGGTTCCAGTAATGGTGAAGAAAATGAAAAGGATGTGACAGCATCCAGCATCAAAAGCGTGAAGCCGGTCTTCCGCCCCGGCAAAATGATAAAAGATGCCTTGAAGCTGGCAACATTCCAGAAGAAGGGCTAAGTGTTTTTAGATTTTTTATTATTTTCCCGTAGATCTTGTAGTATTGGTTGGCGGATACTTGTCATCATCATTTGTGTTTTTTGCTATTTTGGTCTGCGGGATTTATTCTTCAAATCACTTTTTATAAAAAAGCCATCTCATTGAGATGGCTTTGTCGATCTAATAAGGCTTCAGGATGTTGTAAGATGACAGAATTGTCATATTGAACACAGCTGAAGTATATCTCTATTCTAATTTCTATTTAAAGGCTTCGATAGATTTATTAATGGCATCAATCTGACGGTTAATTGTAGGGCTGTTAGGATTGTTTTTCAGCACCTCCATTTTCTTGTTCAGCCCGTCTTTCAGCATTTGGCTGATCATCATTTTGATCTGCGGGTTGTCCGGCATTTGAGATTTAGCCTGAACCAAAACTTTGGTTACTTTCTCTGTAGCTTCCAGGTTGTCGGATGACATGATCCAGTTGTATCCTTCCTCTGCAGATTTACCAAGTGCAGGATCCTGAAACTTGATAAAAGGGTAGAAGGCAACAGTTGTCCCGATAGCCGGCATTTGTTTTTCGATTTTATTCTTGACAATGAGTGGCAGCAGCTTCGACATCAGATCTTCCGATGCACCATTCAAATCAATTTTATCCAAAGATGCTGCTGCTTTGGAAGGATACAGTTCAGCTATTCCCGCTAATGAAGCCCCTTTTACGGCATTAGAAACGGCATTCAGTCCTTTTTCGTAAACCGGGCTGTACTTGACATTCTTAGTTTTTGCCAAAGCTGAGATCGCAGCTGCCTGAACCAAAGTTTTCGGATCATTTGAAGCTAATTTTTCAACTTCTACAGTTAAAGCTTTTACCTGGTCAGGGATTGTCAGATCAATTTGTTCCAATGCCTGCTCTCTGATTCTGAAGAATGGATCTTTCAGCGCTGCAGCCAATAGTTTGATGCCTGCAGGATTTTTTGCAGCGTCTTCTTTGATGGTGCTCAGAGCGATAGATTTACTTTTATATTCTTTGGAGCCTATGAATTGGAGAAGGCTTTGCTCCGGTGTTTTGGTATCGGTAATATCTGCAACCAGAATTCCGTCCGCATTGATATTAATCAAATCAGGTGTTTTAGAAGAATCAAAAGTGAAGGTGTTTTTTGCTTTTGCATCTACCCAAACATTGAAACGCTTTGGTTTTCCATTATCATAAACATCAATGGCTAAAGGAAACTCGAAAGGCTGATCCTGGGACTGGTTGATGACAACAGTAACTTGTTTTTTAACAGGCTCGAAGGTTGAAGTATAAGTCAGTTTTGGATGCCCGCTTCCGAAATACCATTGATTGAAAAACCAATTCAGATCTTTTCCCGATACCTTCTCGAATGCTAATCTTAACTGATGCGCTTCGGCATTGCCATATTCATACGTTTTTAGATAGTCATTCATTCCGGCAAAGAAAGCATCATCACCAAGATAATTTCTCAACATATGAAGAATTCCACCACCTTTCTGATAAGTTACCAAGTCGAAAACATCTTCACGGGAAGCATAATCGAATCTCACCAAATCCTTTTTGAAATCTGCAGGATTATGAATGTAATGGTTCACATCTTCCATTTGATGGTAATCAGCCTGGTCTTTTCCATATTTGTATTCGTTCCAGAGATATTCTGAGTAATTGGCAAATGATTCATTAACCGTCAAATTACTCCAGCTTTCTGCTGTTACCAAATCTCCGAACCAATGGTGAAACAACTCGTGAGCAATAGTGTCCTCCCATTTATTTTCATCGATTAACTGTCCTGGCTTCTGCAAAATATCACTTCCGTGGAGTGTTGCAGTTGTATTCTCCATTGCGCCGGAAACATAATCTCTTCCGGAGATTTGCGCATATTTTGCCCAAGGATAATCGTAACCTAATTTCTTAGAAAAGAATTCAATCATCTCTGGCGTGTTGCCATAGATTTGTTTTGCATAAGGTTCATATTCTTTCTCGATGTAATAATCTACAGGAATATTTCGCCATTTGTCCTTTACGATTGCATATTCCCCAACGCCCATAAAGAACAGGTAAGTTGAATGTCTCTTATCCATGACCCAATGGTCCGTTCTCATATTTCCGGATTCCTTTTGAGAATCTTTCAGGATTCCGTTAGAAAGGGTGACGTATTTATCAGGAACAGTCATATAGATTTCCTGTGTAGTTTTCTGGTTGGATTTGTCAATGGTTGGAAACCAGGCAGATGAAGATTCGGTTTCTCCCTGGGTCCAGATTTGTGTTGGCTTATCCGGATCTTTGCCTTGAGCATTGATAAAGTAAAGGCCTTTTGCGTCACTGATTGCTAAGCTTCCTTCCTGTTTTACCTCATTGGGACGGGCAGTGTATTTGATATAAACAGTGTAATCCTGATTTTTTTGATAAGTTTTATCAAGCGTGATTTTCAGAACATCGTTTTTATAATCGAATTTAAGCGGTGACTTAGAACCATTTTTGTCCAAAGCCACTTCATGGATCAACATTCCTTTTGCATCAAGAACCAATTCGTTGGTTGCGTAAAAGAAAGGACTTGCTGTCAGCCATTCTTCACCGTTCATCTGTTCTTTCTGATAATCGAAACTGACTTTGAGTTTGGTATGTTTTAGTTCTGTCGTTTTGGTGTGTGTTGCTCTGTAAGGAACAGTTCTGCCGGAAGTTTCTGTCTGTGCAAAAGCAACATTGGAATTAAAAATTGCACCTAAGAAAAGTGCCGCGATGAATATTTTTTTCATTCTTACGAATTTTTATATCAATGTTTATTTTAAGTGTTATAAGTACTTGATTTTAAAGAATTGTTACAAAAAAAGTGGGGGAAATCCCACTTGGTTTTTATATCGCCACCGGCGCTTTAATCCCCGGATGCGGGTCATAATTCTCCAAAGTAAAATCTTCAAAATCAAAATCGAAAATATCTTTGATGTCCGGATTCAGTTTCATTGTGGGTAAAGGTCTTGTTTCTCTGGAAAGTTGTTTCTGAACCTGCTCAAAATGATTATTGTAAATATGAACATCGCCAAAAGTATGAACATAATCGCCAACTTCCAATCCTGTAACTTGCGCAACCATCATTAATAAGAGCGCATAACTTGCAATATTGAAAGGAACGCCCAGGAAAACATCAGCACTTCTTTGGTAAAGTTGAAGCGACAATTTTCCATCTGCTACATAAAACTGAAACAAGGCGTGGCAAGGTGCTAAAGCCATATTAGGGATTTCAGCAGCGTTCCAGGCGGAAACGATTAACCTGCGGGAATCCGGATTTTTTTTAATTTGCTCAATCACTTCAGAAAACTGGTCAACCACTTTTCCGTCGGCACCGTTCCAGCTTCTCCATTGTGCGCCGTAAACCGGCCCAAGATCTCCGTTTTCATCTGCCCATTCGTCCCAAATAGAAACACCGTTGTCTTTCAGATATTTGATGTTCGTATCACCTTTGATGAACCAAAGCAATTCATAAATAATAGATTTCAAATGAACCTTTTTAGTTGTTACCAAAGGAAATCCTTTCGATAGATCATAACGTAACTGGTAGCCAAAAACGCTGCGTGTTCCGGTTCCTGTTCTGTCGGTCTTATCAGTTCCGTTATCTAAAATATGCTGAAGTAGATCTAGGTAGTTTTGCATTGGGAGCTATAATTATGTGTTACAAAATACGGAAAATTTTAGCAGATATTTTCAATTTTTTGATTGATGTTGTTTATTGAAAAGGTTTCGTTTTTTCTTTTTCCATTCATTGCTTTTGCTAATGGAGATTCCGGAGAAATGCAAATGATTTTTTGATTTTCAAAAGTAATTTCGCCTAAAGAAACTGAGATAAAAAACAAACCTCTTTCTGTTTTTACAATGGCTCCTTTTTCAGCTTTGTCAGAAATTTTCACAGGAATGGTTTTTAGAAAATCCTGTTGTTTCAAAACTTCATTAAGCTGAACCTGTAGATTATTGATCTCCTGTTGAAGCATTTCTCTTCCAGTCTCGTATTTATCGCCCATAGAACTTTTTGTGTCGTTGTTGGAAGCTCGGGTTTCAACAATCAGTTTTTCGAAATTTTGGATTTTTTCGGAAAGTTTTTGATTGATTAGTTTAATTAGTTCTGTCTTATTCATATCAAACCAAATTTAATCCTAATTTTTCCGCTTCAGCAATCACAAAATCTCTCGCTTCATTTTTATCATTTTTAATTTCTCCTTCAAGAATCGCTTCTTTTACTTTTTCTTTTAAAATTCCTATCTCTCTTCCTGGTTTCAGATTAAACATTTCCATAATCTCTTCTCCGGAAATGGGTGGCTGGAAATTCCTGACCTGGTCTTTTTCTTCCACTTCCTTTATCTTTTGTGCAACGTATTCGAAATTCTTTTTGAAGCGAGCCTGTTTAGAATAGTTTTTTGTCGTGATGTCCGATTTACAAAGCGTGAAAAGATCTTCCATATCTTCTCCGGAATCAAAAAGCAATCTTCTCAATGCAGAATCAGAAGCATCATCCGTAATCAAGGCAATGGGTCTGGCGTGCATTCTTACCAATTTCTCTACATATTTTTGTTCTGCTCCTAGTGGCAGTTTCAGTCGTTTGAAAATAGATTTTATCATTTTTGAACCCACAAATTCGTGACCGTGAAATGTCCAGCCTGTTCCTTCTACAAACTTTTTGGTCGGTGCTTTTCCAATATCGTGAAGCAATGCTGACCAACGAAGCCAAAGCTTATCTGTATTTTCCGAAATATTGTCAACGACTTCTAATGTGTGGTAAAAATTATCTTTATGTGTTTGTCCGTCGATGTCTTCGATGCCTTTGAGAGCAACCAATTCCGGGAGAATATAATTCAGAAGCCTGGTTTCTTCCAATAGTTTCAACCCTTTTGAAGGTCTGTCGGAAAGCATTATTTTGTTGAACTCAACCATAATACGTTCCATCGAAACGATTTTCATTCGCTCTGCTTCTTCTTTAATAGCTTTTAGAGAATTGTCTTCAATATCGAAATCCAATGTAGTTGCAAATCTGATGGCTCTCATCATTCTCAAAGGGTCATCGGAATAAGTTTGATGAGGTTCCAGCGGTGTTCTCAGGGTTTTGTTGGACAAATCCTGCATTCCACCAAATGGATCAATCAATTCACCGAAATTTTCTTTGTTAAGAGAAATCGCCATCGCATTAATGGTAAAATCTCTGCGTTTCTGATCGTCTTCCAAAGTTCCGGTTTCGACAGATGGCTTCCTGGAATCCTCGCTGTAACTTTCTTTTCTTGCGCCGACAAATTCCAACTCCAGCTCTTTGTAACGAAACATTGCCGTTCCATAAGTTTTGAAAACCGCCACTTTTGTTTTTGGGTCAATCTCTTTGGCGATACTTTCAGCGAGTTCTATACCGCTGGATTCTGTAACGAAATCGATGTCGGTTGATGCTTTTCTTTTCATCAGAAGATCCCTTACGAATCCGCCTACTGCGAAAACAGACTGTCCGTTTCTGTCGGACACTTCAGAAATAATTTTGAAAAGTTTGAGGTTTTTATTTTGGTTGAGGTTGATAAACATTTTATTGGTTCAAAAATGAGTATTTAAACGCAAAGTCCGCAAAGATTTAAACTACTAACTGCTTTTAAGTACGCAAAGCCGTTTTACTTAGCAAATAATATAATTGGAGCTCTTGTTTTATTATTTGTTGCAAAGATAATTCTTTTGGGAAAAGTTTCTACTATGCGAAGCTGCGTAAGCGATAGTAGCGGTTATCCTTTTTTGTCGGCTTGCGAGCCGACGAAAAAGATAGTAGCGTATAGCGCGGTCTTCATATTTTTAATTGGGAAATGCTGTCGGGAAAAATATGAGGATACGTCCAAATTTTTGAAAATCAGGACTTTTTGACTTTAAAATAAATTTGAAAATCATTAGTCAGGTAATAATGTCCTGAAAATTCTTTCGGTATTTCTTTTGTGATTATGGTCAATACAAAAAGTAGTTTTTTTTCATAGTTTATTTTTCCGGCGGATGGTCTTGCAAAAGGTCATCCGCCGGTTTTTTATTCTCTCAATACTTTAATCTGATTGTTATTCCATACCTTAATTACAGATGAACCGGAAAACTCCGAAACCTTATCGTGACTATCTTCTACTATATAGTCAACCGCATTTTTGATTTCGTCTGAAATATCACTGAATTTCATTGGAGATTTTTGTCCGCTGAGATTGGCTGATGTTGAAACGAGAGGTTTGTTTAGTTTTGTGATGAGTTTTTTGCAGTAATCATTTTTTACGATTCGGATTCCTACACTTCCGTCTTCTGCCAATAATTCTTTTGGGAGATTCTTGGGATTTCCGTAAACAATGGTTACCGGTTTCTCACTAAGATCGATGATTTGCCAGGCCATTTCCGGAACATCTACCAGATCTTGTAATCTTTTCTCAGACTCTACTAAGATAATAAGGGATTTATTGGGTTCTCTTTTCTTGATGTCGAATATCTTTTTGATAGCTTCCGGATTGGTCGCATCACAGCCGATTCCCCAGATGGTGTCAGTCGGGTAAAGTATGGTTCCGCCACATTGTAAAGTTTCTATTGCCTGAGTTAAGTCCATTTAAGTTCAAATTTTGGTAAAAATCAAATATGAATAACTGTTAAAGTTTTCAATGTGTTGATTTTCATTGGTTTGTTAAGTTTTAATAAAATTGGCAGATAAAATTATCTATTGCAAATTTAACAATAAATGAACAGATTTTTAAAAAGTATTAACCTGTTAAAGTTGATTTAACATAATCTGGATTTTCGTAATGCTTAATTAAAGAATATTTAAAAATTCTTATACATTCGGATTGCTTTTCATATCATTTCTTTGGCAACGAAGAAAAAAGAAAAGTAAAAATGAAAGTAAAAACAATAAGCATCAGTGCTTTGTTTCTTTGTATGCCAATGTCTCTTTTGTTGGCACAAAACACTCAGGATACTCTGAAGGGTGAAAAGAAAATCGACGAAGTTAAGATCATCGGTAACACAAAAAAAAGTAACGAGTCGAATATCATCCAGGCTCAGAAAAAATCTGTTGAAGTGATTGAGAGGGTAGGAGCAGCTCAGTTATCCAAACAAGGTGTCGGAGATGTGGCAACTGCTGTTACAAAAGCTACGGGGACACTGAAACAGGAAGGAAGCGGGCAAATCTTTGTTAGAGGTCTTGGAGATCGTTACAACGGGACTACTTTGAACAGCATGGAGATTCCGTCAGAAAACCCGGAATTTAAAAACATGGATCTTGAGATTTTTAAAACTTCCATGATTGAGTATGTTTCGCTTGATAAGGTTTATAATCCAAGATTCTCTGGTGATTTTGGTGGAGCTAATATTGATATTGTTTCAAAAACGCATGTTGGAAAACCTTATTTCAATGTAGGGATCGGAAGCTCGATTAATCTTCAGACTTTTGATAAAGGGAATTTTAAATTACAGGATGGTGGGCCTGGATTTTTTGGATTTAAGGAAACTACCTATAGAAAAGGAAATCCTAATGTTCAATATCCTTTCTCTACAAAATGGAATTTTAAAAATGCACAGAATCCATTTGATTCTAATATGAATTTTGAAGGCGGTGTTACCCTTGGAAAATTGGCTTTTTTTGGATATGTAGGCTTTGATAATTCATATGAATATAGCGATGGAAAAGAAGGATTTTATTTTGCAGACGGAACGCCTAATAAAAAATTCGATAATGTTCAGCGTTCTGATTATAAAACCAATACGACAGCATTGCTTAATGTCGATTATAAACTGAATAGTAATAACAAATTAAAATTCACCACCAATTACATTCACTCTTCTCAGCAGGAGGCTAAGATCTATCAGGGCTATTCTTATGATGTTGATAAAAATGTTATCATCAACAGAGGGGATAACAAATTGACCGATACTTGGGTCAATCAGCTATTCGGGAATCACAAAATTGGCGAAACGTGGGTTGCTGATTGGGGATTAGGTTTTAATATATTGAACAGCAAAAGACCGGATCGTTTACAAAACACGATCAATGGGGAAACCAACGAGCTTCTTGCAAGCAGCGCAATCAGCAATCACAGATATTTTGATGAATTGAAGGACAAAACAGCTTTAGCTCATATTTATATCACCAAAAGCTTCGGAGATAGGTATAAGCTGATTTTTGGTTACGACGGGTCTTACAAAGACAGGCAATTTGAACAGACAACTTTGGGGATGAATTTTAATTTGTCCATACCTGTAGATCCACAAGATATAGATGCTTACATTAATTCCTACAATAATGGCTTGTTTGTTTATAATGTTCAAAAAAGCGGATATAGTATAAAAAGAAATATTCAGTCTGGTTTTGCAAATTTAGATATCAGATTCTCGGATAAGTTTGTATTGCAGGCTGGTGCCAGGTTTGACTATATCAATTTTGATAACGCCTGGAATGACATTCTTGATACCAATAAAAAAACAAAGCAGTACAACAAATTCTTACCGGCGATTAATGCTAAATACAGCATTAATGACAGACAGAATTTAAGATTTGCAGCATCAAAAACTTATACACTTCCACAGCCGAAAGAGCTTATCCCGATAGCTTATTATGATGTTACGACAAACATTTATGGTAATCCTTATTTATATCCGTCTGATAATTATAATGCGGATTTGAAATGGGAGCTTTTCCCAAAAGCAGGCGAAGTAATCTCTGTGACGGCCTTTGGGAAATATATTCAGAACCCTATTGCCAGAAGTACTTACGCATCTGCAGCGCCTAGTGATATGACATATTTCAATATTGCAAACTGGGGTTACATCTTCGGTGCAGAAGCAGAGATCAGAAAAGATATCTACAAATGGAATAATTCCAAAATATATGCTTTCCTGAACGGGACATATATGCATTCTCAACAACAGCTTAAAACGCCTGATGAGATAGCGGCGGAAAATAACGGGAAAACATTGGAGTACAGTGGACAGACCAAAGATGACGTACAAGGTGTTGCGGATTTCTTAGCAAATGCTAATATAGGCTATAACTACAAATGGAACGGGAACAATACCCTGGACCTTGTAGTGTCTTATTCCCGTGTCGGTAAAAACCTGTATGCTATTGGAACCAATAATGGAGGTAATTTTTATGAATTACCAAAAGATATTCTGGATATCAATTTAAACCTTACTCTTAAACAAATTAATGTTGGGATTACTGCAAAAAATTTGTTAAACCCGCATGCTAAAATTGAGCAAACTAACAATGCCGGAACATTTACCCACAAAGATTATACAAATGGAAGGCAGATAGGTGTTAGCCTAACATACAAACTCTAATCAATAAACAATTTAATTTAAATCTAAAATAAAATGAAAAGAACATTTTTAAAAGCGATCCTTGGTTTGTCAATGGTAGCTTCAACAACAGTATTTGTAGTTTCTTGTAGTAATAATGATGATGAAATCATTGACAATACATCGTCAGTTGACCCTAATAATTTTAAAGGGGATATCACGGGTAATGTCACGCTTGATCCGTCCAAAACGTATACGATTACAGGCAAAGTAGCGGTCAAAGCTGGAGCATCACTTACAATCCCGGCAGGAACAAAATTTCAGGTTACTGCAGGAGAGCTTAACAGTGACGGGACTGTTAAGACAGTTAGTTATCTTATAGTAGAAAGAGGGGCTAAGATTTATATCAATGGAACGGCTTCTCAACCGGTAGTTTTCGAGGGAACTACTCATAAGCAGGGACATTGGGGAGGTATTGTTGTTCTTGGAAACGCACCTTCCAACAGAAGTGCTGCCGGAACTTCTACTTCAGAACTTGGAGAGCTTACTTATGGTGGAACAGATAAAACAGATAATTCAGGAAGCATTACGTATCTGGTGATCAAGGATTCTGGCTACAAGTATAATCCGGAAAAAGAATTCAATGGTCTTTCATTGTTTGGTGTAGGTAGTGGAACAAAAGTTTCTTATGTATATGTTACCAATGGGGCAGATGACGGTGTAGAGATGTTTGGTGGCAATGTCAACGTAGATCACATTGTTGTTACAGGAGTAGGTGATGATTCTTTTGACTGGACAGAAAGCTGGAGCGGATCTGTAAACTATATCTATGCTGCAAGAATGAAACAGTTTATGGATGCTGCAGAACCGGGCAACAGAGGAATAGAAGCGGACAGCCAGGATACCGATGCCAATACTACAAACGGTGCAAATGGTGGGGTGTCAAATCCAACAGTTACAAATGCAACTTTCATCGGTAACACCAAAGGTGCGGAATCTCAGGGAATGAAGATCAGAGCAGGATCTGCAGGTAAATTTGATAATGTAGTTTTGGCTAATTTCTCTACAGGATTAGATTTTGAAACCGATAGAACGTACACATGGTTCAAAAGTGGCGCTTATCTTAACAATATTCGTTTTGTTAATATTGGTACCGAATGGAAAGCAAAAGCGACTACAGCTAACCCAACACCGGACATGTCAACTGTATATGTCAAAAGCACAACTGCAACAGGAGCAGGTAATGGTACAGCTCTGCCGGATTGGGCAAAAGGTTGGACAGGACTTACCGCTTTTGACGTTGCAGATGCTGGAAACTAATCTGTCTTTTTTAGAAAATTTCTTTTTTCTTCATATCAAATCAAAAATTTTTGAACCTGCAGATCTTCTGCAGGTTTTTTTTGAAATAAAGTCTGTATTACGGTTGACATTTCTGTAATCTCGGTCTCAGTTCTGAAGATATAGTTTTATATTGCATTAATTTAGTTTTAACTTTCTGCAGTTTTGTTATATATTATTACAATATATTTTTCATTTATAGTGATGTGATTTTATATTGTTTCAATTTAGTTTTATATTCTCACAGTATAGTCTTATCTTATTATAACAAAATTTTCTATGGTTACCAAATAGTTTTCTGTTCTTTCTATACTGTTTTCTATTATTACACTTTAAGAATGATATTTTTGAAATTTAGTGTAAACTTTCAATAGAGTTTTCCAATATTAAAAAAACATTTCCCGAAATTTGCAATCAACAATCAACAATCAACAATCAATATGAACATCATTCTGGCATCCACATCCACACTCTTTGGCGGACAATATTTAGAATATCTCAAACCGCAGCTCGGGACTCTCTTTGATGGAATTGATGAATTGATATTCATTCCATTTGCAAGACCGGGCGGGATCTCACATGATGATTATAGCGCAAAAGCAAGACAATTTTTCTCGTCTATCGGTATCATTGTCAGAGGTCTTCACGAATTCACCAATAAAGAAGAAGCTGTTAATTCTGCAAAGGCTTTTTTCACAGGCGGAGGTAATACCTTTCTTTTAGTGAAAACTTTGCACGAGTTAGGATTGATGGACGTCCTTAAACAAAATATAGAATCAGGAAAACCATACTTAGGTTGCAGCGCAGGAAGCAACATCGGAGGCATCAATATGAAAACAACCAATGATATGCCTATCGTTTATCCGCCAAGCTTTGACTGTATGGGGCTTGTTCCTTTCAATATTAACCCGCATTACCTGGACCCGAATCCTGAGATCAGACACAACGGAGAAACCAGAGAAACCAGAATCAAAGAATTTCTCACCCAGAATGATATCAAGGTTATAGGACTCAGAGAGGGCAATTGGATCAGAAGAATTAATAATAAAATAACAGTGGAAGGTTCAGAATTGACGAGGATTTTTGAAAAAGGAAAAGAACCTTACGAAATAACATCCGGAACCGAACTATAAATTAAATCAATGAAAAAAGTTGTTCTCTTTCCGTTGATCATCTTCGCTCAGTTCTATATTGCACAGGCAAAATTTGAGATTAAAGACGGTTCTAAAAGATTTGATGTACAGATGTCTGTTAAAAGCTGTGAAGGCGATACCTGCAGTGGAGAAGGCATAATCAAATTAATTGATAAAAGATCGAAACAGGTTTTTCAGACATTGACATCGGAAGATCTTTATTTTTATCTCAATCAGAACCAGAAACCAAGCGTCAACATCATTCAGCTTTACAATGAGCAGAGTCCTTTGATTTTTGATGATTTCAATTTTGATGGTTCGGAAGATCTTGCGATCAGGAATGGAAACCAAAGCGGCTATGGTGGACCGTCTTATGATGTTTATGTTTACAACTCCACCAGGAAACAATTTGTTCTTAGTAATGAATTAACGGCTTTAGCTTACGAGAATCTAGGAATGTTCCAAACAGATCACAAAAGAAAAAGAATTATAACTTTTGCCAAATCTGGATGTTGCTGGCATATCACAACAGAATATGCGGTTGTTCCGAAGAAAGGCCTGCAGAAAGTTTACGAAATGGAAGAAGATGCAATGGATGGAGAATATGTAACAGTCACAACCCGAAATCTCATCAACAATAAATGGGCAAGTCAATCGAAAAAATATAAAATCAAAGATTATTACAAAGAATAATGAAAATACAGAAAGAAATAGATTTCATCCTCGCTGTCGATGCCTTGAAAAATGTTCAGAGAAGAAATTATAATGCTGATGACTCCAGAAGAGAAAACACGGCAGAACACAGCTGGCAGATTATCATTCTGGCTCAGATCCTTTTTCCCTATGCAAAAAACAATGCAGAAATTGATTTATTGAGAGTCATCAGGATGTTGTCAGTTCATGATTTGGTAGAAATTGATGCCGGCGATACTTTTCTTTTTGATGAAGAAGGAATGAAAGGTAAATTCGAAAGAGAAAAATTGGCTGCAAAAAAAATTTTCGGTATTTTGGATCAACCGGTCGCCGAAGAATTTTATAACCTCTGGATCGAGTTTGAAGAAGAAACAACACCGAACGCCATTTTTGCTTGTGCGATCGACAGGATTATGCCTTTTATTCTCAACTCATATACATCGGGTAAAAGCTGGACAGAGGCTGCTGTTACGGAGAGACAGGTAAGAAATATGCTGGAAAATGCAATTTGCCGGGCATCGGATGATATGGCAGAATGCTTTCAGGTACTAATGAAGAAATGTTTCGATGAGAAAAAGTTTTCTGAATAAAAAAACGCTTCCAATTTTTGGAAGCGTTTTTTTATAAATATTTTAATTACTTAGTAGCTGGTGCCTGAGTTGTAGGAGCATTATTTGTAGGCGTTTTTACCGGAGCTTCAGTTTTTACCGGCGTTGGCATTGTTGGAGCTGGCTGTGAAGGTTTTCCAGTAAGGATAATGCTTAACAAAATCAAAACTACAATAGTTGTTCCAAGTGTCCAGGTTGCTTTTTCCATAAAATCATTGGTTCTCTGTACCCCGAATGTAGCAGAAGAAGCTCCCCCGAACGTTCCGGAAAGACCGCCGCCTTTTGGATTTTGCGCCATGATGATGATAACTAATAAAATGCTAGCAATGATAATTAGAATCATAAACAGCGTAAATATTGTGCTCATAGTATCGTCTTAAATAATAAATTTTGAAGCGCAAATATATGGATTATAAATCAATAAACGAAAACTTATTTTTTAATAAATTTCACAACATTCGTTTCATTGCTTAGTGATTTTAGTTTGATGAAGTAAACCCCTGCTTTCAAATTGCTAATATCAATTTTAGATGAATTGAAATCTTTGCTTACAACCATTTTTCCTGACTCATCGATGATTTCGTAAGCAACAAAATTCTTGTCGGATTCGATATTCACATAATCCTGGACTGGATTAGGGAAAATCTTTACAATCGCCACTTTTTTTGAAGGATCATTGACAGCCAGTAAGCAAGCCGGCGGATTAGAAATTGGTCCTGCAGAATAATCATAGAAAACAGCATTTTCGGTTTCTAACGAATAATATAAATAATTAGTATTAGGAGATCCACTAATGTAATTACAATTGTTAAACTCAACATAAGCCTTATTAAAAGCATAACTTGTTTTGTACCAACCCTCACAAGCAGCCGTCATCTGATTACCCGGAGGAAAAAAATCGATTGTCACAATTGGATCAATGAAATTCATGTAAGAACAGACATTGGTCCAGTTCGCAGGTGGTTTGAAATAAACCGTTTTTTGCGGAAGATTCTCAAATTGACCAAATGTCAATTTAAAAAAAGTGATTAAGGAAAAGAGTAAAAGTTTTTTCATAGAATTAGTTTTTTGGTTATCCTCAAATTTACATAATAATTTAATAACTTCGTCCGAGTTTTTTCAAAATCAATTACTTATATAATGAAATTAAAAAAGATTCTTGCTGTAGCAATCGCAGCGCCTTTTATGATCAACGCACAACAGGTAATGACACCGGAAATCATGTGGACACTTAACCGCTTAGGTGTTCAGTCCGTTTCTCCGGACAATTCTTCTCTGATTTATAAAATCAGCAAAACCGACCTTAAAACCGAAAAATCCAATTCAGAAGCTTTCTGGCTTGATGTTTCCGGAAAATCTATCAAAATTGATTTAGGAAAGAAAAACCTGATCCAATGGGACAAAAACGGAATTTATGCACTTGAGAATAATAAGATTTTTCAATCCAAAGATTCCGGAAAAACTTGGACAGAATTCTACAATATAGGAGAAGTTGATAACATTGTGATTTCTCCTGACGGTAAAAAAGTAGCTTTTAGCAAGGCAGTAAAAGTTCAAGATGTTTTAGGAAAAGATAAATATAAAGATCTGCCAAAAACAACGGCTCAAATCTATACAGACCTGAATCACCGTCATTGGGACGCCTGGAACGAAGGTTCTTACAATCACGTTTTTGTGGCTAATGTTTCAGAATCCGTGGACAAAGCAAAAGATCTGTTGGAAGGAAAAGCTTTTGACTCGCCTCAGAAACCATTTGGTGGCGCCGAGGATTTTGTCTGGAGTCCGGATTCTTCGGAATTGCTTTATGTGACAAAGGAAAAATCTGGTGCAGAATACGCTCAAAGTACCAATACAGATATTTTCGCATATAATCTGGCTTCCGGAAAAAGTACGAATTTAACTGAAGGAATGATGGGTTACGATGTGAATCCGAAATTCAGTAATGATGGAAAATTCCTGCTTTGGAATTCAATGGAAAGGGACGGTTACGAAGCAGACAAAAACGATATCATCATTATGGATTGGAAATCCAAAGCTAAAACCAATCTTACCAAAACCTGGGACGAAAGTGTAACCGGCGATGTAAAATGGGCTTCGGATTCAAAATTGATTTATTTTACTTCAGCTTTCCGAGGAACAAAACAGTTGTTTTCTGTTGATGTCAAAACCAAAACCGTAAAACAATTGACGAAAGGAGATTTTGACATTAATGATGTTGTTTTGGAGAACAAAGGAAAACTTTGGGTTACAAAAACCGATATCAATCATAATGCGGATTTGTTTGAAGTTGATTTGAAAAGTTCAGTTTTGAAACAGATTACAGATATTAATAAAGATAATTACTCAAAATTAGTTCAAGGAAAATCGGAACTGAAAATGGTGAAAACCACCGACGGGAAAGAAATGGGCGTTTGGTTCCATTATCCACCAAATTTTGATCCGAATAAAAAATATCCAACGTTGGTTTATTGTCAAGGTGGACCACAATCGGCACTAACCCAATTTTTCTCCACAAGATGGAATTTCGCTTTGATGGCAGCAAACGGTTACATAGTAGTGGCGCCGAACAGAAGAGGAATGCCAGGTTGGGGCGTAAAATGGAACGAAGCAATCAGTGGTGATTGGGGTGGACAACCGATCAAAGATTACTTGTCAGCAACAGATTTTGCAAAAACTTTACCTTATGTCGATGGAAATAGAGTAGCAGCTGTTGGTGCGAGTTATGGTGGATATTCTGTGTTCATGCTAGCTGGTGTTCACGAGAACAGATTCAAGACATTTATCGCGCATGACGGATTATTTGATATGAAATCCTGGTACGGAACGACAGAGGAACTTTGGTTTGCTAACTGGGATTTGGGAGGGAATTATTGGACAAAACCAATACCGAAAGCTTATTCAGATTTCAATCCGAGCAATTTTGTAGACAAATGGAACAAGCCTATTATGGTTATCCAGGGCGGAATAGATTTCCGCGTTCCTTATGAGCAAGGTCAGGAAGCTTTTCAGGCTGCAAAACTGAAAGGCCTTAAAACAAAATTCCTTTATTTCCCGAACGAAAACCATTGGGTGCTTCATCCGCAAAACGGTTTGGTTTGGCAGAGAGAATTCTTTGACTGGCTGAAGGAGACTTTATAGATTGAAACCCCTTCAGAGTTTCAAACTCTGAAGGGGTTTTTTGTGACTTTGCTATAAAAATTGTTCAATCTTAACAGCCCAATCAGCTTTCCAATCTTGATTCTTTTCCAATTTTAAAATCCCAAATTTCTCTGTCAGTTCCTGATTGTGATTTTCCAGATCTGCAATTCCTTGCCAAGGTTCCAGGCAAACAAAATCCGCATTTTTTGCTGCCCAAATTCCGAAATAGGGGAAATTAGAAAAAGTAAAAGTAATCTTATGATGATTCTTTTTGTTTCTTAGAATCAATTCCCGGCTTTTCATGTTTGTCATTACCAAAGCATCTTTTGCGAATAATTCGTAAGATAAAGGAAGTGTTTTATTAGAAAGTTTAATGGTTTGCGTTTCATTGCTGATCAGGTTATCAACTAAAGGATGGATTTCCAGTTTTTCATCATCAGAAAAAGCGATTTCATAATCGTTATAATTTAATCCATTTTCTGTGTCGATTGCAAATCCCGGATGCGCTCCAAGAGAAAAATACATTTCTTTTTGAGAAAGGTTTTTGACATTGTAAGAAACTGTCAGTTTATTTTCTGTCAAAGTATATTTGATTTCCAGACTGAATTCAAAAGGATAGATTTTCAAAGATTCTTCATCAGAATTTAATTCAAAAACAACTTCATTTTCAGAAAATCCTTTCACTTCAAAAACTCTTCTTCTTGCAAAACCATGACGCGGCAATTCATAAGTTTGACCTTCAAAAATGTATTTGTCATCTTTCAAAGCGCCAACTGTTGGAAAAAGAACAGGACTTTGACCACCCCAGAAATCAGGATTGCCTTCCCACATTATTTCATCTTCGTTTTCGAGATTGATGAGTGAAATCAATTCTGCACCCAATTCATTAAGTGTGGCTTTAAGTCTATTATTTTGAATCGTTATCATTTTGTTAATTTATTCTAATACAAATATCAGTATTAATCTTGGAATTTTTGATCTGATATCTAATGACTAAAATCTAACGTCTGATTTTATATAATAAATTCCTAAATTGCCGTTTTATAAGCAATAATGAAAGGATTTAATTTTCTGAAACGTATCAATAGCTGGGTCGTATATTTTATATTGACTGCTATTGTTTTTGGAATTGCAATTTCTTCTTTCCTGATGATTGATCAGCTTCGTAAACAGGAGATTCAGAAAATCAATCTTATTGGTACAGCTCTTAAAGCATACACAGATGATGATATTTCTGCTGATCCTAAAATTCAGGAGTTGTATCTTGCTGTAATGCAGGATAATACCAATCTGCCGATTGTTGTTACGGATAAAAACAAGACGCCAATATTCCAAGCCAATATCCCGGCAGAAATAGAACAGGATACTTTGAAATTAAAGAATCTGATTCGGAAAATGGAGAATTCTTACGATCCATTCGTTGTAGAATTACCGTCAGGTCAAAATCAATATATCTATTATGATAACTCAGATTTACTGAATTATTTCCGTTATTATCCTTATGTCTTAGCATTATTTGTAGGAGCTTATCTGGCTTTTTCCTTCTGGTTTCTCAGAACTTTGAAAAAAACGGATGAAGGCTTTGTTTGGGCTGGTTTGGCGAAAGAAACGGCGCATCAGATCGGAACACCACTTTCATCAATGATTGGTTGGGTTGAGATTATGAAGCTCGAAGATGAAAACAGTTTGGGCGTCAAAGAGCTGGAAATGGATGTCAACCGATTGAAAACCATTTCCGAAAGATTCTCCAAAATTGGTTCTATTCCTGAACTTAATGACCTTGATATCAACGAAACTGTTCAGCAGAATTATGATTACTTGAAGAAGAGAATTTCCACAAGAGTAAAATTTACTCTGAGAAAAACTTATGAGCCTGTTCTCATTCCACATAGCAGAATCCTGATGAGCTGGGTGATTGAGAATCTGGTGAAAAATGCAGTCGATGCAATGAAAGGCGAAGGAAAATTGGAATTATCTCTTTACAAAAAGAACAAAAATATCTATATCGATGTGACTGATACAGGCAGTGGAATGACTAAAAAGCAGATCAGAAATGCCTTTAAACCAGGATTCTCTACCAAAAAACGTGGCTGGGGATTAGGGCTTTCTTTGACAAAAAGAGTTGTCAGCGAGTATCATAAAGGTGATGTGAGAATTGCCCATTCTGAAGTTGGAAAAGGCACAACTTTCAGAATTATCCTGAGAGAAAATCAGAAATAATATCAACAAAAAAATAAGCTTATCTTTGCAAAATGAATAAAACCACTTTTGCAGATTTCGATTTACCGGAAAAAATTCTTGATGTTTTAGCTGACCTCAACCTTTTTGAACCAACTCCGATTCAAGAAAAGAGTTTGAAACCCATTCTTTCTGGGCGTGATGTAATGGGAATTGCACAGACCGGAACGGGAAAAACTTTGGCTTATCTGCTTCCTGTTCTCAAAACCTGGAAATACAACAAAACTGGGAATCCAACGGTTTTGGTTCTCGTTCCGACAAGAGAATTGGTAGTTCAGGTAACCGAAGTTTTAGAAAAGCTGACGGAAAATATTACTGCAAGAGTTATCGGAGTTTATGGTGGAAAGAATATCAATACACAGAAATTGCTGTTCAATGACGGATGTGATATTCTGGTTGGAACACCAGGTCGTGTCATGGATTTGTCGATTGATAATGCCATTTCCTTGAAAGAAGTAAGCAAATTAATCATCGATGAGTTTGACGAAATGTTGAATCTTGGCTTCCGTCCGCAACTGACGCATATCTTCGAAATGATGAAGGAAAAGAGACAGAATATTCTTTTTTCTGCTACAATGACCGAAGCTTTGGATGAAATTTTGAATGAGTATTTTGCTTCTCCAATTGAGATTTCTTTGGCAAGATCAGGTACACCTTTGGAGAAAATTGCACAAACTGCAATTCCTGTAGAAAACTTCAATACAAAACTCAATTTGTTGATTCATCTTCTGAAAACAGAAGACAATCTGGAGAAAATCCTGATTTTTGCCAATAATAAGAAGCACGCCGATTTGATTTTTGATAAATTAGATCACGAATTTCCGGGAGAATTTGGTGTAATTCACTCGAATAAATCTCAGAATTTCAGGTTAAGAGTGATGCAGGAATTCACGAATGAAGAACTTCGTGGTGTGATTACAACGGATATTATGGCGAGAGGTCTTGATATTCCGGATATTTCTCACGTTTTCAATTTTGAAGTTCCTGAAGTTCCTGAACAATACATCCACAGGATCGGTAGAACAGGTCGTGCGGACAAAGACGGAATCGCAGTAACTTTCTTTACCAAAAAAGAAGAAGCTCAACTTTTGGACATCGAATTATTGATGGATAAAGAAATCAACAAAACTGAATTCCCGGAAGAAGTAACTGTTTCGAAAGTCAAAATCGTTTCTGAACAGGATGAAGTAAAAATGAAATTTCTTACTAATGTCAAGCTTAACGAAGGCGAATCTGCTTTCCACGAGAAAAAAGACAAAAATAAGAAAATCAATCTTGGTGGACCGAGTAAACGTAAGGCTCCTAAGAAATTTGGTGCAAACAGAGCGCAGCAAAAAGCGAAATCTAAATCTAAGAGAAAGAAATAAAAAACGCCTCAGAATTTTCTGAGGCGTTTTTTATTATTTTTTAATATAAATTCTAAGTATTTTATCAGGAGTTCCATCACCGTTTTCATCCATTTTATCATTTACTAAAATTTGCATTTCAGTTTTAGTTAAGGAATAAACATTTTTTATATCATGAGTGATTCCATCTATTTTATAATAAATTGTTTTTTCAGAATCATTATAAATATAATTCATCTCTTCTTGATAAGCAATATTTCCGCATTCTCCCGTTTGCGAATTACGGAAATATTCTCCTATAAAAATTCCATTATTTTTATAAATGTAGTTTGACTTTCTTATACAGTCTGATGCAGGAATTGTATTAGAATAGAGAACCGAACCGTCTTTTCCGGAAATTGTTTTCTGATCAATAAGTTTCCATGTTCCCACAATTAGTGATTCTGACCTTTCATCATCATCTTTTCGACAAGAAATAATTACTAATGAAATTAAAGCAAATATGAGAAGTTTTTTCACGGTATTAATTTTTCACAAATAAAAAGAAAATTTATCAATGAAGAAAATCAACTCCTGATCCACTTCCAAATCTCCTTTAAAGTCGCTTTATTCCCATACATCAAAATTCCCACTCTGTAGATTTTCGCCGCAATATAAACCATTAATAGGGTAGAAGCAATCAATAGGAAAATCGATAACAAAATCTGCCAAAGCGGCACACCAAACGGAATCCTCGCAATCATCGCAACTGGCGAAGTAAACGGAATAATCGATAACCAAAAAGCCATTGGTCCATCTGGATTATTCATAATAGTGAAACTTCCGTAAAGACCTAACATCAACGGAACAATCGCAAACATCGTGAATTGCTGAGTTTCGGTTTCGTTATCAACAGCACTTCCTATTGCTGCATACATCGAGCTGTAAAAGATGTATCCAAACAAAAAGAAAAATACAAAAACACCAATAATTCCTATATAATTCATATCCAAAAGAATATGAGAAACTTCGGTTGCGATTTGCTGAAAATCCAGGTTTTTCATTAGTTCTTCTTGTCCCGCTGGAATATTTTTCTGCATCGCCGCGAATCCTGTATTAAGGAAAAAAGCTGCAGTTACAGACATCGCAATCCAAATAATAAACTGGGTTAAAGCAACCAAAGTCACACCCAGGATTTTGCCCATCATCAGTTCAAATGGCTTTACAGACGAGATGATGATTTCCACAACACGGTTGTTTTTTTCTTCCAAAACGCTTCTCATCACACGAACACCGTATATAATAATGAACATAAAAACCACGTACATCAATCCAAAACTCAACGCAGTCTTAATTCCGAAAGCCAGGTCACTTTCCGGTCGGTCGCTTTCCGTTACGTTTTGAGAAATGATTTTGAAACTTTTATCAAGATTGACAATTCTGTCTTCAGAGATTCCGAGCATCTTGATTTTTTCTTTTTTCAAAATTTCGCTCAAATCTCTGGAAACCGCACTTTTCGTATCCACACCGATTTTCTTATTGGTCAATAATTTTGTTTCATTTTCCAATGCATCAAAATTTTTGTCTTTCAATTCCGGGATGATGAGAATTCCGTCCGAACCTTTCAGTTCTTTCAGATTTTTAACCAATGCATTTTCCGTATTGGTTGGGACAAAAGTGTAAGTAATATCTTTTGCAGACTTCAGTTGGCCGGCAAAGATTCCGCTTTTGTCAACCACTTCAAATTTGTATTCCGCTTCGTTAGCCTTGAACATAAAGCCAATCAAAGCACCAAATCCTATAATCATCAGCGGAGCCAGAAGTGTCAGGATAATAAAAGATTTTTTCTTAACCTGCGTCAGAAATTCTCTTTTCGTTATGAGGAATATATTTTTCATTTATTGTAAAATGGATAAAGTAAAATGTAAAAAGTACAAAGACCATCAACTGTCAACAGACAACAATCAACCACGAACAGCATTAATGAAAACCTCATTCATGCTCGGGATTTTCTCATTGAAAGTTCGTATCGTTCCAGTTTTCAGCAGGTCTTGCAAAAGGATATTCTGATTCTCGGTATTTTTTAACTCAAAATTGAAAAGACCATTAGCAGTTCCAAGATTTTCGATTTGATATTTTCTCGTCAGTTCTTCCAGGTTTTCAGAATTCACATCCGATAAAACCACAGAAAAAACATTCTGCTTAAATTGTTCCCTAACATCAAAAACTTTCCCGTCCAGAACTTTCTTAGAATTGTTGATAAGCGCCACAAAATCACACATTTCCTCTACACTTTCCATTCTGTGAGTCGATAAGATTATTGTCGTTCCTTCGTTTTTCAGGCGAATGATCTGGTCTTTGATGAGGTTCGCATTCACTGGGTCAAATCCTGAAAAAGGCTCATCCAGAATCAATAATTTCGGACGATGCAGAACCGTTACCACAAACTGAATTTTCTGTGCCATTCCTTTCGAAAGTTCACTCAGTTTTTTCTTCCACCATTGGTCGATGTTCAGTTGTTCGAACCAGAATTTAGCCTGCGAAAGCGCTTCCTGTCGGGACATTCCTTTCAGTTCCCCAAAATACAAAAGCTGGTCGCCCACCGTCATATTCTTGTAAAGACCACGTTCTTCCGGCATATAACCGATGTTTTTGATATGTTCCGGATTCAGTTTTTTGCCGTCGATCCAAACATTGCCTTCATCAGCCTGAGTGATTTGATTAATGATTCGGATAAACGACGTTTTTCCGGCGCCATTTGGCCCCAAAAGCCCGTAAATACTGGCAGTCGGAACTTCAATCGAAAAGTCCTGAAGCGCAATTTTCTTCCCGGCGTTGTATGTTTTTTTGATATGTTCTGCTTTCAGCATACAGATATTTTTTATTTTTAGGAGCAACAATATTTGTCCTTCGGTTCACTTTATCAACCCGCTTTCCGTTGCAATCTTTTTCTTTTCTGAAAAGAAAAAGGATTTACACTACAATCGGGGCTATGTTGAGGTTTTGTCTTTTTTCTCAACCGATTTTAAAACCTCACAAAATTAGTTTAAAAAAGACAAAAATGTTACAGAAAAGATGATAATAGAACTGTTGTTTGTCATTCCGCAGGAATCTAAACAATGTTTGTAGAGATTCCTGCGGAATGAAACAGAAAAAGTATCTAATTAATCTTAAATTAGAAAAATTGAATTTTCGTCAATCAAGTCTATTATTTCTTTGATGAACGCGAGCGTCTTTGTGGACTTTATAGTTTGAGATTTATAAAAAAAACTTGTGGACTTTGCGTTCAAAATTCCCATAAACAACTATTTTATTTTAAATTTGCCTAAGCCAAAAGCCAACCATATGACTCAAGAATTTTTGGGAAATTCCCAATTCCAGATATCCAATCAACTCGTTTCCGCAAAATGTCCTTCTAATATCGCATTGATTAAATATTGGGGAAAATACGAAAATCAAATCCCAGCCAATCCAAGTATTAGTTATACATTAAACCATTGCAGAACCAATACGATCATGGAATTTTTTGCCGGAGAAGATTTTTCGGTGCAAACTTTTTTAGCAGGAAACGAAGAACAAAAATTCGCTGAGAAAATTGAGAAATATTTCAGGAATATTGAGCCATATCTGCCTTGGATTCTGAAAGGAAAATATATCATCAGAACCGAAAATACATTTCCTCACAGTTCAGGAATTGCAAGTTCAGCTTCAGGTTTTGGAGCAATTGCAAAATGTCTGATGAGTTTAGATGAAATTTTCACTAATAATTCGGATGACAATTTTAAAACCAAAAAAGAAAGCTTTTTGGCAAGATTAGGAAGCGGAAGTGCTTGCAGAAGTCTTTATGAAGGTTTGGTAGTTTGGGGAAAAACTGAAGAAGTGGAAGGAAGTTCGGATTTATTTGCTGTCCAATATCCGAATGACGAAATCCATCCGATTTTCAAAAACTTCAACGATTGGGTTTTACTGATTCACGAAGGTCAGAAATCGGTTTCTTCAACGGTTGGTCATGGTTTGATGAACACCAATCCTTATGCAGAAAGACGTTTTCAGGAAGCGCACGAAAATTTTACCAAACTCAAAACCATTCTTGCGACAGGCGATATGGAAGGTTTCATCAAATTGGTTGAGCACGAAGCTTTAACGCTTCACGCCATGATGATGATGAGCGATCCGGCATTTATTCTGATGAAAGCAGGAACTCTGGAAGTCATTAATAAAATTTGGGATTTCAGAAGAATTACAGGTTTGTCTTTGTTTTTCACGTTAGATGCAGGAGCGAATGTTCATTTGCTTTTCCCGAATGATATTGACAACGACAGAATCACAAACTTCATCAAAACAGAATTGATTCCCTTGACACAGAAAGGTGGAGTAGTGAAAGATGTGATGAGATGGTAAGATGTTTAAAAAATATGAATAGGCATTTTGTAAGGAGGAATCGATATTATTATCAAAAAAACATTCCAGATAAAATTGTTGTTGAAAACAGCAAGATGACTTATGCCCAATATTTTATTATACCAACGATTTTCACAATTGTAGGGATGCAATATTTTAAACAAAATAATTATGAGCCAAAGTTTTTGATTATCATTGTTCTTGGCTATATTTTTTCTTTTGGATTAAATATAATTGTTGCAAGGAAAATTAAAAAAAATCCTGAAATTGTCTTAAATCATATTGGAATAACCTTTTCAAAAACAAAAACGATTTTCTGGAAAGAGATTTTACATTATAATTTGTTTAAGAAGAATTCCGTTCTAAGGATTTATGTTAAATGTGAAGACGAAGAATTTTTTGTTGAGTTTAAACATTTGCCTATCTCTAAGGTCAAACTGAAAGTTTTATTTAATTCATTCTACAAAAAATACAATGGAAAAATTAAGAAGAATTATAAAACCATAGTTCAAAATATTGATAAAATAGAGAACGTTAATTTTGATAATTATTTAAACAATACAATTTTGTAATGAAAAAATTCGCAATTCTATTTCTACTAATCATTTCCTTTTTCGGAAATACACAAACGGTAACCGAACCAAAAAACAATCCTGAAAAATGGTCACAGCCTTATGAGCCATTCAGAATTGTCGGGAATCTGTATTATGTCGGAACTTATGATTTGGCATCGTATCTCATTGTTACGAATAAAGGAAATATCCTTATCAATACGGGTTTAGCCAATTCTTATCCGCAAATCAAAGCGAATGTTGAAAAATTGGGATTCAAATATAAAGACATCAAAATCCTGACTTTGACTCAGGCACATTTTGATCATATGGGCGCAATGGCTGATATCAAAAAAGAAACGGGCGCAAAACTATATGTTGACGAAGCTGAATTAGCAGAACTGAAATCCGGCGGAAAATCTGACTACGAGTTAGGAAAATATGGAGTGACATTTAAACCATTAACGCCTGATTTTCTCTTGAAAAACAATGACAAAATCAAATTAGGAAATACGACTTTGACTTTGCTTCATCATCCTGGTCACACAAAAGGTTCCTGCAGTTTTATCCTTGAAACCAAAGATAAAGACAGGACTTATAAAGTTTTGATTGCCAATATGCCGTCCATCATCATTGACCACAAATTTTCTGATGTTCACACTTATCCTGAGATGCAAAAAGATTATGCTTACACTTTTGATGCGATGAAAAAGCTGGATTTCGATGTTTGGGTCGCTTCTCACGCCAGTCAATTCGATTTGCACGAGAAACGTAAACCAGGCGATGCTTACAATCCGAAATTGTTTATGGATAAGGAAAATTATTTTAAGTATCTGAAGGAATTGGAAGATGATTATTTAACCAAATTAAAAGAAGAAAATTGATTTGAAATCGAAATTCAAGATTACAATGCTCGTTACAGTATTGTTTTGTTTTGCATTTATTCTGATATTCTATTATAAGATGACAGAATTGGTAATTACAGATTTTGATGGGTTTGTCAATACTTATATGTCAGAAAACATCTATGGCAGAATATTGATTCCTCTTGGTCTTTTTGGTTTTTTATGGAGTCCTATTTATCTTCTCAGGTATTTTAAAACAATCCGGATTTATCCGTCTAATATTGAGGTTAATTATTTCTTTCCAATCTTTAATCATAATCTTCAGTTAAAGGATTTTGATTATTATATTTTAGTTAATGAGATGACAAGAAATGTTCCTGTTGAAGCGATTTGGTTTATTAAAGACAGAAAAGTTAAGTTCATTATTCCGGGACAGCTTTATTCTAATTATTATGAAATAAGAAATGAAATTTCAAAATATAATATTGAAAATAAAGGTAAAGTGAAACTTAACCCTTTTCAGGAAATAAAAGCTAAATTAGGATTTAAAATAAACAAAATCACATAATTAAAATGCAAATCCACCACATCGCCATCATTTGTTCCGATTACGAAGTTTCCAAAAAATTCTATACAGAAGTTTTAGGTCTTAATATTATTCGTGAAGTTTATCGTGAAGAACGACAATCCTACAAACTGGATTTAGCAATCGGAGATCATTACGTTATTGAGTTGTTTTCGTTTCCAAATCCTCCAAAACGTCCTTCACAACCAGAAAGTTGCGGACTACGTCATTTGGCTTTTTCAGTTGAAAGTGTAGAAAATAAAAGAGATGAATTAATCAAAAAAGACTTGAGCTGTGAAGAAATTAGGATCGATGAATTTACAGACAGAAAATTCTTTTTCACCACAGATCCGGATAATTTGCCTCTGGAATTTTATGAGAATTAGACTTACAAGATAATAGACGGAAGATGATAGACTTTTAAAAAATCAATTATCGCTTATCAATTATCATTTATAATCAATGGGCATAACCTGTCAGGAAGCTTACAATCATAATGGTTAAAACAATCATTGAAATGATAACATATGTGTAATCCTTTTCTTTCAGATAACCGATTAATGCGAAGATAATTCTTACGAGAGGTGTTAAGATCAAAAGCAAAATACCAAGCTGTATAATCGCCATTCCTTCGCCTTTACAAAGCGAATCCCAGAAACTTCCCCAGACTTTTTCCGACGAGTCTCCCATTTCTAAAAGATTGTACTTTCTAGGCATTTTGAAACCTTCTGTAAAAAGCTTTATAAAGCCGATAAAAGATGTCACAACAGAAAGAATAACGCCTAATCTCAAAAGATTTCCAACTGAACGGTTCAGGTCAACATCGGTAAATGGTCTTGTTCTCATTATTGGAAATTTTTGGCAACACCGTTGTACATCATATAAATCGAAAGTAATGTGATGACTATCGCAAAAAATGTTTTCAGTTTTTTAGTTTTCGAAATCATCAAAGTTTTGGAACCGATAAAGCTTCCGACTACAACCCCGATCAACACCGGAGCTGCAATCACAGGTATAATCTGTCCTCTTTGGAAATAGATCAAAGCACCGGCAACAGCCGTTACACCGATCATAAAGTTACTCGTAGTCGTAGACACTTTGAACGGTAATTTCATCATGTTGTCCATTGCCAGAACTTTCAGCGCACCGGAACCGATTCCCAGAAGTCCGGACATTGCACCTGCAAAAACCATCATTAAGAATCCAGGAATTGTATTTCTGGAAGCATAATGTTTAATGCCATCTTTATCTGGAAAAGTCCCATAAAGCTTGAGTTTATCAGCAAGACTCCCTTTAATTAATTCTTCCTGATGGTCGGGCTTTCCTTTAAGATTTAATAATACGGTAAGAATTAAAATACTCGCAAAAATAATCCCGATAGTATTAGGATTAAGAAAACCAGAAACTAATGCGCCAACAACAGCGCCCATCGTAGTTGCAATTTCCAGGAACATCCCGATTCGCATATTGGTAAAGCCTTCCTTCACAAAAGCAACAGCAGCACCTGAAGAAGTCCCGATCACAGATACAAGAGAGGCACCAATCGCATAATGCATCGGTACGCCAAAACCTAGTGTCAATAAAGGAATAATAATAACGCCGCCGCCCAATCCTGTAAGAGAACCCATCAATCCCGCAGCGATAGCTCCAATAAATAGAATTATGATTTCTGACATGGGACAAATATAGAGTTTTGAAAAATATTTTGACCGGTAAATAATGATTTTTTTATAAATAATTAATTCATATATAGCCTATTAACATTGTAGGAATTAGTGATTTTTGCTCTCTTACAAGACTCAGTTTACGGATTGGATTTTACATATTATTTTAAGTATTTTTGTGAAACATTTTCTCGGAATGAAATTATTCTACGTTATTTTAGGCGCAACACCAAAGGGCAGAAATATCGAACAACACGATGTTTTTTTTGGTGTTGCAGAACGTCTTGAGGATCTGATTCCGGAGATGAAGAGTTTTTGGTTAGATGCCAAAATCCATATCGATTGCTATCAGGAAGTCCGTTTTGCCGATGGCTTTGAAGTGAAAGTCATGAATAAGCTTTCCGAAAAATCATCTGATCAATTGTTTTTTATCAATCTCGGTGGTTACAAGCCGGGGCATTTTGAAGAGTTTCACGAGCAGCATCTAATGGTTGGGAAATCTCTCAGCGATGTTATCAAGAGAGTGAAACAAACCGAATTTTATAAAACCATGGGTTTCGCGAACGCTGTAAGTCACATTGATGATAAACATGGTGTGGATATCGATGATATCTACAATGTTAATGATCTGTTGTCAGAGAATTCCAAAGAAAAATATTCCATTATCCTTGAAAAATCTGATATTGAACATCAGGAAAATGTGATGAAAATCGGTTATCTTAAAATCAAATAATTATGAAAGCAATTTCTCTAATTCTTGTTTTCGTTTCTTCGTTTTTCTTGGCCCAAAAATCTGAAGAAGAATCAATCAAATCGACAGTCAATCAAATATTTACTGGAATGAAAACTTCCGATTCTGTATTGATTAAAAAATCATTTCATAAGAATGCCGTTTTGCAGACTATTACAAGAACAGCAGAGGTTAAAAATGAAAGTATCAATGATTTTGCATTGAGCATTTCCAAAGCTGAAAAAGGTAGTCTGGATGAGAGAATCATTTTTTCAAATATTCTCATTGACGGAAATCTGGCTTCGGTTTGGACACCTTACGAGTTTTATTACAAAGGTCAGTTTTCGCATTGCGGCGTCAATTCTTTTCAGTTGGTAAAATCAAATAACGAATGGAAAATCCAATACATTATCGACACCAGAAGAAAAGATAATTGTAAAAATTAATATCAATAGGAATGGGCTTTAGCCCATTTTTTAATTTAAAAATCAATTGACTTTAGTCAAAAAATAATTTGCGAAATTTGCGTTTAAAAATAAATCTAAAAGAAAGTAAAAAAAAATGAAAATCGGAATTTTAGGAGGTGGACAATTGGGAAGAATGTTCATTCAGGAAGCATTAAAATATGATGACGAATTCTATGTTCTCGACCCCAATCCGGAATGTTCCTGCGCTCATATTTCTCGTTTCACTAGAGGTGATTTCAATGATTATGACACCGTTTTGGAATTCGGACAGGACAAAGATGTGGTGACGATAGAAATCGAACACGTGAATGCAGATGCGCTTGAAACATTGGAAAATCAAGGTGTAAAAGTAGTTCCTAATTCTAAAATTATCAAGATCATTCAACAGAAGATTTTGCAAAAACAATTCTATGAAGAGAATAGAATTCCGTCTCCTGAATTCGAAATTATGGACGGTAGCGAGGACGAAATCAAAATCCAATTGCCTTTCGTGCAAAAACTGAATACAGGCGGTTATGATGGGAAGGGTGTTCAATTGCTTCGTTCAAACGATGATTGGAGAAACCTTTGGACAAAAGAATCCGTTTTGGAAAATTTGGTTGACATCGATAAAGAATTATCTGTCATTGTCGCTAAAAACGAGAACGGCGAGATCAAAACATTTCCAGTAACAGAAATGGTTGCAGACCCAAAACTGAATCTTCTGGATTTCAACATCTGTCCGGCTGATATTTCTGAGGAAACTCAGAAACAGATTAATATAATTGCCAATCAATTCATAAGAAGTGCAGATTCTGCAGGACTTTTTGCGATTGAATTATTCCTTGACAAAAACGGAAAAGTTTGGGTGAATGAAACAGCACCTAGACTCCATAATTCCGGCCATCAGTCACAAGAAGGGAATTCGAATTCCCAGTTCGAGCAATTTTACAGAGTTGTGACCAATCAGCCTTTAGCCGATACAGATGTATTCGAATTTTCCGGAATGCTGAATCTTGTCGGTGAAAACAATTATTCAGGAAAAGTAAAATATGAAGGGCTTGAAGAAGTTCTGAAATTACCAAAAACCTATGTTCATCTCTATGGAAAAACGGAAACCAAACCGGGAAGGAAAATGGGGCACATCAATGTTCTGGCGGATTCCAGAGAGGAATTAATGGAAAAACTAATTCACATTAAGTCTTTGGTGAGAGTAACAGCATAAAAAAACGGTCAGAATTATCTGACCGTTTCTTATTTAAAAATTATTTGGCTTTGGCACTTTCTAACGCATTGTTATAAGCATCTTTTGCATCGCCTGCCGCTTTTTTAGAAGCTTCCTTAGCATCCTGCGCCGTTTTGTTAATAGCTTCTTTTGTGTCCTGAGCAGCAGCTTTCATATCCTGCTTGGCATTTTCTGCAGCCACTTTTGTTTTATCAACAGCATTGTCAACGCCTGCTTTCACGTCCTGCGCTGCATTGCCAACAGCGGTTTTGGTATTTTCCCAAGCCATATTGGCGTCCGCTAAGGCTTTTCTGGCAGCAGCTTCGGCATCTTTATCACCTTTTTTGATAGCGGCGTCCAGGTCGGCTTGTGCTTTGTCTACAGCAGCTTTGGCCTCCATTTCAGTCATTGGCGCTGTTTCCGAAGTTACTACTGCCACTGTATCTTTGTTAGCATCTGTAACAACAGTTTCTTCCTTTTTGGTACAAGACGTTGCGAATAATAGTACAGCTGCGGAAGCTGTCAATAAGATTTTTTTCATTGTAAGATTTTTATTTTGGTTAATAAATGTGTTTTATTTAATGTAAATATATCAATTTGAAGAATATCTCAATAAACAAATTTTATCATTTTAAATATTTTTGCATCAGCCTGAATTTTAGCATTCCGGGTTTGTAATTAATAATGAATACTCCGCTGATGATACACGCTGTAGCAATAATGAATTTAGTGGAAATTGTTTCTCCAAGAATCAGCCAGCTGAGGAAAATACTGATGATAGTATTCACGTAAGACAAAATCGAAACTTGTGTTGGTAGTAATGTTCTAAGTAGATAATGATACGAAAAAAACGCCAGTACAGAACCGAAAACAGCAAGATAAATAATGGCTGAAACACTTTTTACAGACCAGGCTGAAATATCAATGGTTTCTGAAAATGAGAAAGCGAAAATCAACTGGATAATTCCTGCAAATGCAAACTGGTAGAAAAGATTCAGGAATAGATTGTTATTTTTAACGTTAATCTTTTTCGTGTAAATTGTTCCAAGTCCCCAGCTCATTATTGCGATAATCAAAATTAGTAGTCCTAATCTGTAGCTTGGATTCATCAGGTCATTAATGCCGTCCCAGAAAATGAAAAGCACACCAAAAAAACCCATTAGAAGTCCTGCCATTGTCCGGTAAGTGAATTTTTCCATTCCAATAGCCATACTCGCAACAAAAATGAAAATCGGAGATAGCGCACTGATTAAAGATGTTAAACTGCTGGTGAGATTTTCCTCGGCAACCGTTGTCAAGCCATTCGCACCAACCAACATTAATGATGACAGTGTAATCTGAATTCGGAAATTTCTCCAGCCAATCCATTTCAGGTTTTTCGTATAAATCAGAATAGGAAGCAGGACAAGCGATGCCAAAAATTGACGTAACCCTGCAACAAACCAGGGTGGAACAGTTTCTACACCTATTTTGATGCCGAGAAAAGTCGTTCCCCAGACAATAGCCACGACAAAGATTGCGATAATGGTTTTTGAACTCAAAGCTTTTATTTGAAAAAAATACTAATCCAAAGGTATTCCAAAAACTCCGATTTTACCTATAAATTTTTATCTTTGAGCATCTAATAAAAAATGAAATGGTAGGAATAATAATGGGCAGTCAAAGTGATTTGCCAATAATGCAACAAGCGGCTGATTTTCTCAAATCTCTGGAAATTCCTTACGAACTAACTGTTGTTTCCGCACACAGAACGCCGGAACGTATGTTCGACTATGCAAAAACAGCGAAGGGAAGAGGTTTGAAAGTTATCATTGCAGGCGCTGGCGGCGCGGCGCATCTTCCGGGAATGGTCGCCAGTTGTACAACGTTACCGGTGATTGGCGTTCCGATTTTATCAAGTAACTCTATTGACGGTTGGGATTCGGTGTTGTCGATTTTGCAGATGCCTTCAGGAATTCCTGTTGCAACAGTTGCTTTGAATGGTGCTGCCAATGCCGGGATTCTCGCAGCTAAAATCATTGGTACGCTCGATTCCGAGGTTTCTGAAAAACTTCAGAAATATCAGGATTCGCTGAAAGATAAAGTTCTTGGAACTGTTGAAGCTATCAAAAAACAACATCCGAATCAGTTTGATAAGTAGAGTGGTTAGGGCAGCTTAATCCGTCTTCCGCTCCCAATCTTTTCACTCCACTTCGTTGCGTAAAAAGGATTTCCGCTCAAGCCGGGCTGCAGATTCAACATAAAATAAGATTAGTCATAAGATACAATTTTGTCATTCCATAGGAATCTAATCAGTTGAGATTCCTATGGAATGATAAAGATTACAATAATCATTTTTTGCGTTTAAAAACAAAACTAATTTCTGAAGTTCTGACATTTGGTTGTAAACCGGTAACATATTCGGTATTTCCAAAATTAGGATGAACAGTTTCTGTCTTCTCGAAAACATCTACCAATTCCCAGCCTTCTTCGCCTAATGAGTTAAGGGAACTGTTTGCTATATCGATTTTTTTTGACGCAAATTTTGCGAGTTCGTCTTGTTCACTTCCTTTATAAGTAATTGTTTTATATTCCCATTTTTGGCTGCAAGAAATAATGCTGATTACAAATATGCTTGTTAAGAAAATTTTTTTCATTGATTAGTTTTTAGAATCTAAAACAAAACTAAATCATTGAAAATGAAATTAATTACGGAAAACCGTATTTTATCTAAATATAATTTTACTTATCCAAAATCCCTCTGATCTTATTCGCATTCACAATCAATTCTTCCAGATAATCAAAATTCTCTTTCTCCAAAGCGGATTTGAATTTTCTCAGCTGCGTAATATGTTCATTCAGAACATCCAAGACATTTTCTTTGTTCTGACGGAAAATCGGAACCCACATTTCCGGATGAGATTTTGCCAGACGAACCGTACTCGAGAAACCGGAGCTCGCTAATTGGAAAATCGTATCTTCTTCGCGTTCTTTTTCCAAAACAGTGTTGGCTAAGGCGTAAGAGGTAATATGAGAAATGTGTGAAATGTAAGCCGTATGAACATCGTGCGCATCGGCATTCATATAGATTGGATGCATCTCTAATGTTTTAATGAGTTTTTCTACAAGTTCTAAAGCATTGTCGTCGGATTCTTCTTTGTTGCAGATTACGGCTGCTTTTCCTGTGAAACTATCTTTGGTTGCCGCATTCGGACCGGAGTTTTCCGTTCCCCACATCGGGTGAAATGCTACGAAACGTTTTCTGTTCGGGTGATTTTTGATAGAATCTACAATTCCTGATTTGGTAGAACCAACATCCATCACGACCTGATTATCATTAATCAAATCCAAGACATCAGGTAATATTTTTCTGGCCGAATCTACCGGAATTGCAATGATAATCAAATCCGAATTTTGGATTCCTGTTTCGAAATCTGCTTTTTCATCAATAATGTTAAGTTCAAGTGCTTTATTGAGGTTGTCTTCATTTTGGTCGATTCCATAAACGAAATTGGTGAAGTTTTTCTCTTTTAATTTCAATGCAATGGAACCTCCGATTAATCCGGTTCCGATAATTCCTATCTTCATCTTTAATAGTTTCTAATTTATTTTAAAACAAAAAACCCCGTCATCAGGACGAGGTTTTGATATTTCTACATACGAATCCTAATTCTGTTTCAGGTTTTGAATTATGTAATAATATGTTCTGTTTGTAGTTTTCACAGAACGAAGATAGAATTAATTTTATTAAATTCAAAAAAATTATGGATTTGAAATAATTAACGTTGATGGAATATCCGATAACCAGAGACTCTTGGTGTCAATCAGGTTTTTCCAGCTTTTGCTGCTGATAAGCATCAGATCCTGAGATTCAAGAAATTCTTTCTCAATGGTTTTCTCGTTGTAAAGCGTGATGTGATTTGGTGCGATATGTTCGATATTTCTGATCAGTTCGCGTATTTCTGTATTTCTTCGGATTTGTCCGGCAGCATCCAAGATAATGACCTGAGAATCGTTATTATTGATGAGTCGCTTGGCATATTCGACCAGATAAAAATCGCTCAAATCAAAAATCGGAATGAAAATTTTATCTGCACTTTCGAAGTTTTTGTCAACCATAATTCCCACAGGAATATTGGTTTTGTCCAGTATGCTCAACGTAAAATCATCGAAAGGAGAAGAATTGAAGATATATGATTTGCCTTTAACTGTGTTCAGTAATTTCTCAGGATTAATGATTTTGGTCGTAAAACCCAGCAATTTTCCAAGCAACGTTCCTTCATATATAGATTTTCTCAGCATTATCAGAAGCAAGTCATAGTTACCTTTGTTAGTGATATGCACCAAATCATTTTCGATGTCATTGGAAGCTTTGAAAAGGGTAGTGACTTCCAGCTTCAGCTCCTGCGATGTGTCGATAATGTTAGAAAACATTTCCTCCTCATAACTGTCGGAATCGAAGGTGTGAAGTCCTTCCACCGGCGCAGTGGTCATTGCGGTAATACTTTTGTTACCGTTCATTTTGTTAGTGAAATTATCAGCAAGCTTCAAGAGTGTACTTCCGGATTCCGGATTTTCAAATGAAAGCAAAACTTTATATTTTCCACTATTATCACTATTTTCTTCATCGCCCATTGATTTTTTTCCTCTGAACAGAGAATTGATTAAATCCAAAGAAGGTCCCGTCATAAAGGTGGTAAACAAGGCCATTATAACCATCATTGCAAAAATCTCAGGACTTAGAACGCCCAAATCATAGCCGATGTTGAGGACAATCAGTTCCATAAGACCTCGGGTATTCATCAAAGCACCGATTGTGAGACTATCTTTCCAATTGATTCTCAGGAATTTTGCAGTGAGGGCACTTCCGATGAATTTTCCCGTCACAGCGACCGCGATAATCAGACCTGCCGTCATCCAGAGATGTCCGTCATTCAATAATCCGATTTGGGTCCTTAATCCTGTGAAAACAAAGAATAATGGTAGTAGTAAAACTAATGCGACATCTTCAACTTTCTCAATAAAGAGATTCCTGAATTTCACATTTTCCGGCATTATCGCTCCGGCCATAAACGCTCCAAACAATGCGTGAATTCCAATCACTTCCGTGGCATAAGCCGAGATAATCAGTGTTAAGAAAAAAATCGCAACGATCGATTTGCTGATAATTCCTTTACCGGATTGCAGTTCGGCAATTCTTTTAAGGAAAGGTCTCACGATTTTTATCATTAGAAAAACATAGGTAATCGCCATCAGAATGACATAAATTGAGCTGGCAAAAGAACCTGCTTTTACAATTGCAATCACGGCTGCCAGAATACACCAGGCCGTGATATCATCGGCTGCAGCACAAGTGATGACAATGGTTCCAAGTTTGGTTTTCTGGAGATTCCGTTCCTGCACAATTCTCGCCAAAACCGGAAATGCCGTGATACTCATCGCAATGGCGATGAACAACGCAAACGAACTGAATTGGACACCATCCGGCGCAAATTCCTTATAAATGAAATAGGACAATCCGATTCCCAATGCAAATGGAATGATGATACTAGCGTGGCTGATGACAACGGCATCGTGCGCTCTTTTCCTGAGAACACTCAAATCCAGCTCCATTCCCACGATATACATAAATAAGATTAATCCTATCTGGCTGAGAAACTGTAAATTAGGAAGTGATTCTTTCGGGAAAAGGAAAGCTGAAAATTCAGGGAAATAAAGTCCTAAAAGCGAAGGTCCTAAGACAATCCCGGCAATCATTTCGCCGATAACAGAAGGCTGCTTCATTTTCATACAAATCCACCCGAACAATCTTGCCACAAAAATTATTGTGACGATTTGGATAAGAAGCAATGCCAGCGGATGATGCAGGTTGGTCATAAATGAGTCGACAAAATTGTCCCACATTGTGCCGTTGCTGGTTTTATGAATAATGTTTTCGCCGGCTTCCAGCGTTTTTCCTTCCACAAAAAACCAATACATCAAAGCCGAAAAAACCAAAATTGTTGTAACGTAAAATATAATATTCCTGTACTTTGCCATAATCATTGACTTAAATTTTACCTAATTTTCAAGATGTAAAGTTGAGAAGTTTTTGAATATGAATTTTATATCAAATTCAAAAATGTAATAAAATGGCCTTTTTCTGCGCTGAAATTATTTTGAGAGTTTTTCGGAAACCTGGCTTTTAAACGTATCACTGATATTTAATTTTATTGGATTTCCTTCTGATGAAGCCAAATCCAGAATAATTTCCGAAGAGGAAAAAACCTTAATAAAATCGATGTTAACCATTTCTTTTTTGTTGATTTGAACAAAATTTTTCTGAGGCAATAATTCGGATAAATTTTTAAAACTTAAGTTTTTAAGAATGATTTCTGAATGGTTTTTCAGCTTCAAATCTTTGTCGCGACTATCGATTTCCGATGTTTTGATGTAAACTACATCACTGACAAAAATTCGGGTTTTGCCCAGATTGGTGTTCCATTCAAAAAACTGATTTTTTCGCTGTTCACCCAACAATTTTTCTGCCTTTTCAAAAGCCTGCTGGAGACGTTCTTTTTTGATGGGTTTCCGCACATAATCCACAACATCAAGATCAAAAGCTTCTGCTGCGTATTCTTTGTAAGCCGTAGTAAAAATGATTTTTTTGTCTTGGATTAATTCAGCAATTTGAAGTCCGTTCATTCCCGGCATCTCGATGTCAAGAATACAAATATCACAATCGATGTCGTTGATTTCCTGTAAAAAAGCTTTTGGATTGTTAAAGGCTTTGACCACCTCGATATTTTCCATTTCACTGCAAAGCAATTTCAAGTAGCTGATTGCCAGTAACTCATCGTCCAGAATAACGCACTTTATCATAAAATTCTGAAAGATTAATGGTTAGATGTGCTGTAAAAATACCATTACTGATATTTTTGCTGAGTTTGTAATGATTCTTGTAAATTAATTTCAAACGTTGGTCAAAAGACTTGCTTCCGAATCCACTGTTTTCCTTTTGCAACGGCGTTTTCTCTGAAATTTTATTCGAAACTTTCATTTCAAATGTTCCGTCATCCAAAACTAAATTAACGGAAATAAAAGAATCCTGGGCCAGAAAATCTGTGTGTTTAAAAGCGTTTTCAATCAAATCAACAGAAATCAACGGTGCAAAAACTTTCTCCTGATAAACAGGATCTTCTTTGTTGATTTTGGTCTTAATTCTGAAATCGAACAAAGGATTGATTTTGATTTTGTTGATTTCGATGAGATTCATTGCAAAATCCAGTTCTTCTTTTGGACTGACAAATTTGTTGCCGCTTTCGTAGAGAATGTAATCCAGAATATTGGCCAGTTTGTCCAATGAAATGTAAGTCTGATAAGCGTGCGATTGCACTGAATTCAGTATGTTTTTGAAAAGATGAGGATTAAGTTTGGTCTCGATGTGTTCCAGTCTCACATTGTCGAGTTTGTTTTCAATGGCTCTGTAATTGTCTTCGAGGAGCTTATTTTTTGCCTTTACGGATTTATATTTTCCGAAGAGAAAAAAACTCAGAACCAACAGGAAAAAAATAACAAAAATCCCACCAAATAAAAGATAATCGGGTAGAAGAAGATTTTTGCCGTTCATCGTTTATTTTAACTTTTTAAGACCGATAAATTCCGCTTTTTCCTTGCATTTGGAATAATGGATTTCGTAGGTCGGATTGTCTTTAGGATAATTCAGAATATATTCCGGACAAGGTTTTTTCTGAGCGTTGCTTTTGTCGAAATCGATTTTACCTTTGGAAATGATATCGTCTTTCAGGGATTTTTCAGAGATTTTATTCGCTTCCATTTCTTTTTTGAATTGGTCAGAATAAGAAAAATCTTTGGTCAATGTTTCCGCAATCACTCTGTCATTGGGAAAATACGAGCAGCTTGCACCTTTCTGATTGAGGACAAAGAAAACGATTAATAATCCAGGAACCAGTCCGATAAAATAGAATTTAAGTTTTTTGAGCATTGTTTGATTTTAAAAAATCAGAAGGTTGATGTCGTGGTAAGGAAGGTCGAACTTGTTGCAAATCAGTAGCTTGGTGTGTCGGCCTTTATACATATACAAGGATTGCTTGATTTCGTTTTTGTGAACCAGCATATTTTCAAAACCGCCTTCTTCATCGTAACCCAGCAGATAGCTCAAAAAGAAGTTGCTGATTGCTTTCGTAGTTGTTCTTGGCATTTTTGACGTCAGGTTCGGCAATCCGCAATGGATAACGCCGTGCTTGATGATGAACGGTTTTTCAGTAGAAGTTAGTTCCGATGTTTCGATAACTTTTCCGTTATCTATGGTAATATCAATGATGACACTTCCTTTTTTCATTTTCATCACCATATCTTCCGTTACGATAGGTGACAGGTTAAGTCTTGGCAAAGCACCGATAACAACATCTGCACGTCTAAGAGATTTTGTGAGTTCTTTTGGATCGATGATTGAAGTCGGAACTCGGCTGTCTACCAACGTGTGAAGTCTTCGTAGTTTTGACAAGGAATTATCAAAAACTTTGACACTTGCACCTAAGCCAATCGCTGCTTTTGTTGCAAATTCGCCCACGATTCCTGCTCCCAATATTACTACTTCCGTTGGACGCACACCGGTAATCCCACCAAGCATCAATCCGTTGGACATGGCCAGAAGTTCTGATGCATAAAGAATGGAAACGGTACCTGCAATCTCGCCAATCAATCTTACCAAAGACAATTGTTTGTACTCATCCATTATGAATTCAAACGCAATGGCGTTGACTTTTTTAGCCGCTAATTTGATGAAATAATCTTTGTCCCTGAGATTGATTTGCAGAGCAGAAATCAGATATGTCATGGGTCTCAGGTACTCGATTTCTTCTTCTGTCGGTGGGTTGATTTTAAGCACCAAATCTTGAGAAAATGCCACTTTTGGATCGTTGGTAATTTCTGCTCCGGCTTCTGAATAAAGCAAATCTGAGAAGTGTGAGCCTTCGCCGGCGCCACTTTCTATAATCACTTTATGACCGTTATTGACCAATATCTGAACAGCATCAGGAATCAGACATGTTCTTTTCTCACTCAGACAAGTTTCCTTAGGAACACCAATGCTGAAGGTTTTTCCTTTTTTTACTACTTCTAACTTTTCTTCCTTGGGAATCAGTTCTTCTTCAGAAAAAGGTGTGAATATGGTTGACGTGCTGCTCATAAAATCAAAACATTAATCAAAAATATTAGGCAAAGATAACACAAATTACAGTATCTGTTAATTAAATTCGATTTCTCTTCCGGATTCGGTATTTTCTATGGTCATTTTGTGAAAATCATAGCCTTCCAGCTCATCCATATAGATTTCCGGCCATTCAATAATAGAAAGAAATCCGTTGTTCAGGTATTCCTCAATCCCGAAATCATAGGCTTCGGTTACATCTTTCAGTCGGTACAAATCGAAATGATAAACTTTTCCTTTTGGCGTGTCATATTCGTTGACAATAGAGTAGGTTGGCGACGAAATCTCATCATCGCTCCCAAATTCTTTCAGTAAGTATTGAGTAAAAGTCGTTTTTCCAGCGCCAAGATTGCCTTTAAGCAAGAGAATGTTATGCTGAAGATTCGGAATGATTTGATTGACTACATCTTTCCATTCTTCGAGCTGATGAATTGTAAACTGCATCTGAAAGTTTTTTGCAAAAATATGATTTTGAAAATTGAATTATTGAATGTTTTTAATTATAATTAATCAACTTATATTAACTTTACCACTTCAATTTTTCCCCAAAAATTTTACACAAGATTGATTACTAAAGAAACCATAGACAAGATATTTTCTACAATACGAGTAGAAGAGATTGTCGGCGAATATGTTCAGTTGAAAAGAGCGGGCTCTAACTTTAAGGGTTTGAGTCCTTTTCATGAGGAAAAATCGCCAAGTTTTGTGGTTTCCCCAAGTAAACAGATTTGGAAAGATTTCTCGACCGGGAAAGGCGGAACAGCCATTTCTTTCCTAATGGAAATTGAGAATTTTACTTATCCGGAAGCACTTCGCCACGCTGCGAAAAAATATGGAATTGAGATAGAGGAAAATGTCCGCGAATATTCTGAAGAGGAAAAGCAATCCCAAACTGAGCGCGATCTGCTTTACAAAATTCACGAAGTTGCCAATGATTTTTTCCGGGAGCAGCTTTGGGAATCGGAAGAAGGCAAAATGATCGGGTTTTCTTATTTCAAAGAAAGAGAGCTTCGGGATGATATTATTAAGAAATTTCAGCTGGGATATTCGCCCGAAAAGAAAAATGCATTTACGGAATTCGCTCTTGAAAAAGCATATTCAAAAGAAATATTAGAAAAATCTGGCTTATCCATTTTTCCGGAAAATACACCTTCAGGAATTGACAGATTCCGTGACAGGGTTATTTTTCCGATTCATAGTTTTTCGGGAAGAGTGCTTGGATTTGGAGCAAGGATTCTCAAGAATAATGTCAAAACGGCGAAATATCTCAATTCTCCGGAAACCGAAATCTATCATAAGTCCAATGTTCTTTACGGACTTAATCAAAGCAAACAATCCATTTCCAGGAAGAATCTTTGCCTTTTGGTGGAAGGTTATATGGATGTTGTGTCGCTACACCAATCCGGAATAGAGAATGTTGTGGCGAGTTCCGGAACTTCTTTGACAACCGAACAGATCAAACTCATCAAAAGATTAACGGAAAACGTCACGATTCTTTTTGATGGTGATAATGCAGGAATCAAAGCCAGTTTCCGAAGCATCGATATGTTGTTGTCCGAAGGGATGAACATCCGTGTTCTGCTTTTCCCGGACGGAGACGATCCCGATTCTTTTGCCAGAAAACATTCGCAGGAATTTGTTGAGAATTTTATTGACAAAGAAGCGAAAGATTTTATTGATTTCAAAGCAGAGATTTTACTCAGAGATGCTGGGAATGACCCCATCAGAAAGGCAGAATCTATCCGCGATATCGTAAAATCGGTTGCCTTTGTTCAAAATGCGTTAAAGCGTGAAGTTTATCTGAAAGAAGTTTCGAATAAATTCGGGTTGAGCGAGCAGAGTTTATTCAATGAACTTCAGATTCAGACCAGTGTTACACAGCAGCAGGAATCAAAACCTAGATTTGAAGAAAAAAAAGCGGCGCCAAAACTAGAAATCGTTCAGGAAGGTGGTTTCTCTGTTAATCCATTGTTGGTTCAGGAAGAAAAGCTGGTGGATCTGATGCTGAAATACGGCGACTTTGTTCTTGATAGAAAAGATGCTGAAGGTAATGATTATAAAATCACGGTTATCGAAGAAATTCTCAATCACCTCGACGAAGACGATTGTGAAATCCAATTGGATATCAATAAAAAAATCGTTTCCGAAATCAAAGAAGGTATTCTCCAGAACGAATTACGATCGGGTAATTTTTTCTTCGATTTTATGGATGAAGAAGTTTCCGGGAAATTGGCCAGTGCACTCATAGAAAACTATCATACAAGTAATTGGAACAAGTATAATATCTATTTCAGTTCAGAGGAAGAGGTGGTTCCGAAATTGGTTTCGGATATTGTTCTAAGACATAAAAGAGAATATGTGGTTAAATTAATTAATGACCTCAAAAATTCTCTCAGTAATGAAGATGACAATACAGAGATTTATCAAAAAATAATCCTTCTGACACAACTCAAGAATAAATTGGACAGCGAATTATTTCGTATTTTGTGACAGAAAGTCCTACTTTAGCAAAGGAACAGAAATTGCAAACTCAAACAAGATTTAAAAATAACCAAATATAATATGGACATTAAAAAAGAATTCAGAGATTTCTCAGTTAAGCATATGGGAAACAACGGTTTGGTAACCGATCAATATATGGGAATGTTCAACCCGACCAATTTGACGCCTTATATTATGGAGGAAAGAAGAATGAATGTTGCGCAAATGGACGTTTTTTCGAGATTGATGATGGACAGGATTATTTTCCTGGGAACAGGGATAGATGATCAGGTTGCGAATATCGTAACAGCACAGCTGTTGTTTCTGGAAAGTTCAGATCCTAGCAAAGATATTCAGATCTACATCAATTCTCCCGGAGGTAGTGTTTACGCAGGATTAGGAATCTATGACACGATGCAGATCATCAAGCCGGACGTAGCAACCATCTGTACAGGTATGGCAGCATCTATGGGCGCTGTTCTTCTGGTAGCCGGCGAAAAAGGAAAACGTTCTGCTTTAAAGCATTCCCGAGTGATGATTCACCAGCCTTCCGGTGGTGCACAAGGTGTAGCTTCTGATATGGAAATCAACCTCAGAGAGATGCTGAAACTCAAAAAAGAATTGTACGACATTATTTCCAATCATTCCGGCCAGACCTACGAGTGGGTGGAAAAAGCTTCGGACAGAGATTACTGGATGACATCAGAAGAAGCGAAAAGCTTTGGAATGGTGGACGAAGTTCTTGAGAGAAAAGCAAAATAATAACAAAGCCTGATTCATTTGAGTCAGGTTTTTTATTTATAATTATTTGATTTTTGAGTAACCACTTTGTTTGATTTGGGCGCCTTTATCCGTCTTCAGCTCCGCTCTTTTTGCTCGGCATAGCCTCTCGCAAAAAGGAGCTCCGCTTACGCCGGGGCGCGCTTCGCAAAAAACAGGAAGTTACCAAATTAACTAGATTGATGCTTTAATCAAACTTTATTAATTAGATTGATTATATAAAACATTGTGTTGTGTACATTTTACAAAAAACATTTTGCAGAAAATCCCAATTTTACTATTTTTGACACGTTAAATAAAAAAAATGAAAAAATCTGTTATATTGTTGGCTTCTGCTATTCTAGTTGTGTCTTGTGATCTTCCTGCAGGTGGGAACAAAAGAGTTTTGAAAAAAACAGACGAAGTTGTTGCATACGACGACCCGAATGCACCTCATGGTACATACAAACCTAAGGCAGATTCCGCAAAAACTGTTCAGCCAATTGTAACAGATTCCGCAAAGGCTATAAAACCGGAAGCCAAACCAGCAGTAGCAGAAGAACCTAAAGCTGCTCACTAATCATAAATTTATAAAAATATTATAACAAAAAATGTCTTGCGTTTGCAGGACATTTTTTATTTTTACGAACCTTACTTTTTCATCTTTGACAAAGTTTAAAATCATTTATCAATCATCATTTATCATTAATAAATAAAATGAGTAACACACAACAATACATCCAGGAGAACAAACAACGTTTTCTTGATGAATTATTTGATATCCTTAGAATAGCTTCAATCAGTGCCGATCCGGCTTACAAATCAGAAGTCCTGAAATGCGCAGATGAAGTGGCCAGACATCTCAAGGTTGCCGGAGCTGACAATGTAGAAATCCTTGAAACCAAAGGTTATCCAATCGTTTTTGGAGAGAAAATAATTGATCCTAATTTGCCAACAGTTTTGGTTTATGGGCATTATGACGTTCAGCCGGCCGATCCTTTGGAATTATGGACAAGCGATCCTTTCGAACCGGTTGTTAAAACAACAGAACTTCATCCGGAAGGTGCCATTTTTGCAAGAGGTTCGGCTGATGATAAAGGACAGTTCTTTATGCATGTGAAAGCTTTCGAAGCGATGATGAAAACCGATTCACTGCCTTGTAATGTCAAATTTTTGATAGAAGGGGAAGAAGAAGTTGGTTCGGCAAGTCTTGCAGATTTCCTTGAGGAAAATAAGGAAAAACTGAGCTGCGACGTCATTTTGATTTCAGATACTCATATTTATTCCAATGAGCAGCCGACAGTTACTACAGGCTTACGTGGATTAAGTTATGTTGAAGTTGAAGTAGAAGGCCCGAATCGTGACTTGCATTCCGGTCTTTACGGTGGTGCGGTTCCGAATCCGATCAATGTTCTTTCAAAAATGATTGGTGACTTGATTGACGATAAAGGTCATATTACAGTTGACGGTTTCTATGATAATGTTTTAATCGTTTCCGATGAAGATAGAAAAGAAATGAACAAACTAAAAGACGATCCGGAAGGCTACAAAAAATCAATCGGCCTCAATGATATCCAGGGAGAAGAAGGATATACTACTTTGGAAAGAGCGTCTATCAGGCCAACTCTTGATGTAAACGGAATCTGGGGAGGTTATACTGGTGAAGGCGCAAAAACTGTAATTGCTTCCAAAGCTTTTGCTAAGATTTCAATGAGGTTGGTTCCCAATCAGACTCCGGAAGAAATCACAGAAAAATTCACTAAGTATTTTGAAAAAATTGCCCCGAAAAGTGTGAAAGTTAAGGTAACGCCACATCACGGTGGAATGCCTTACGTTTTGGAAAGCAATACCAAAGAATTTTTAGCTGCTAAAAAAGCAATGGAAAAAGCTTTTGGAAAAGAAGTTCTGCCTTACAGAAGTGGAGGAAGTATTCCGATTACATCATTGTTCGAGAAAGTTCTTGGCGCTAAATCTGTTTTGATGGGCTTTGGTTTGGATTCAGATGCAATTCATTCACCGAATGAGCATTATGGACTATACAATTACTACAAAGGAATAGAAAGTATCCCTTATTTCTTTGAGTTTTACGCTCAAGGATGAGAAAAATTGAAGACAGTTTAGGCTGTCTTTTTTATTAATATTTAATCAAATACAATTATGTCAAAAGTAGTTTATATCACAGGCGGAACCAAAGGAATTGGTTTTGGTATTGCAGAAGTATTGTTAAAAAACGGTCACAAAGTCGCTATCAGTGGAAGAAAACAGGAAGATGTCGATAAAGCGGTTTCTGAGCTTAAGGTAATTTCAGAAAGTGTTTTCGGAGTCAGTTCTGATGTCAGGAATTTTGAAGATGAAGAACTGGCAGTTCAAAAGATTGTTCAGAATTTCGGAAGCCTGGATGTTGTGATCGCTAATGCAGGATTGGGAGTCTTCAAACCGGTTGATGAGTTAACGATAGAAGATTGGAATGCGATGCAGGAAACCAATTTGACAGGCTGTTTCTACACACTGAAAGCTTCGGTGGAAGAACTTAAAAAATCTCAGGGTTATTATATTACCATTGCAAGTCTTGCAGGAACCAACTTCTTCGAAAATGGAGCCGGTTACAATGCTTCTAAGTTCGGCGTTGTCGGTTTTACACAAGCTGCGATGATTGACCTTAGAAAGTATAATATCAAAGTTTCAACCATAATGCCCGGTTCTGTTGCAACATATTTCAATGGAAATGTTCCTTCGGAAAAAGATGAATGGAAAATCCAGCCAGAAGATATGGGGAATCTTGTTCTTGATATGCTGAATATGAATCCGCGTGTTTTGCCAAGTAAAATAGAATTCAGAGCAAGTCAGGTAAAGAAATAAAAAATTACTGATTGCGTGAAAATTGGATAATTTAACCTCAATATTTGTGATTCTTAAAATCAGAAATTTTGATTAAAATCGTTGGAATTATTTATAGATAATCTAAATACCCCTCTATTAAAGCGGTTTCCGATGTTATTTAATAAATAACAATAAATTATGCATGCATAGTATTTTTTGTATATATTAGCCACACTTAGTAACATCAAAAGTTATCGTTAAGATTGATTCTTATTCGATAAAAAATTAAAAATATATTTAACAGATGAAAATATTAGTTTGTATCAGTAGCGTTCCGGACACTACAAGTAAAATTAATTTTACAGCAGATAAATCTGCTTTTGACAAAAACGGAATCCAATGGGTGATCAATCCATTAGATGAATTTGCTTTAACGAAAGCTATAAAATTACAGGAATCTCAGGGTGCAACAGTAACAGTGGTTAATGTTGGCGATGCAGGAACGGAAGCTGTTATCAGAAAAGCTTTGGCAATCGGAGCGAATGATGCCGTGAGAGTAAACACCGAAGCAAAAGACAGTTTCTCTGTAGCCAAAGAAATTGCGAAAATTGCTCAGGATGGAGGTTATGATTTGATTCTTACAGGAAAAGAATCTATAGATTACAATGGTGGAGCAGTTCCCGGAATGGTTGCTCAATTGTTGAATTATGCTTTTGTTAATGCAGCGGTTGGATTGGATGTTAATGGTTCAGAAGCAACTGCGATTAGAGAAATAGAAGGTGGTAAAGAAACGATTTCGGTTAAGTTACCGGCTGTTGTTGCAGGACAAAAAGGTTTGGTAGATGAAAAAGATTTGATTATCCCAAATATGAGAGGAATTATGTCCGCAAGAACAAAACCTCTGAATGTTGTTGAACCTTCTAATTCTGAAGTGAAAGTGGAAGCCGTTTCTTTTGATAGTGTTGCGCCGAGAGCGGCGGTGAAATTGGTTTCTGCAGATAATCTAGACGAGTTGGTAAGATTACTTCACGAAGAAGCGAAAGTGATATAAGCAAAGACATTCAGAACATAGACAGATAGATAATAGATATTACATTGTTCTCAAATCATATTTCTAAAGTCTACCATCTTTCGTCTATTACCTTTTAATCTAAAAAAATTAAAATTATGGCAGTATTCGTATACGCAGAAAACATAAACGGAGTTTACAAAAAAGCAGCATTTGAAGCGGTTTCTTATGCAAAAGCTATTGCAGCAAAGACAGGAGATTCAGTAACTGCAATTTCTATTAATCCTACAGATTCTTCGGATTTGCTTTATAAATATGGAGCAGATAAAGTAGTGAATGTAAAAGACGCAGGTCTTAAAAACTTCAGTGCCAAGGCTTATGCAGAAGCAGTTAACCAAATTGCTGACGGAAACATTATTGTTTTTCCTCATACAACAGATGCATCTTCTGTAGCGCCAATGTTGGCAATTCAGAAAAATTATTCATTGATCACCAATGCGATAGATGTTCCGGAAAGTACTTCACCTTTCCAGGTTAAGAGAAAAGCTTTCTCCGGAAAAGGCTTTATGCACGCTAAAGCTGATGCGGCCGGTGTTATCGTAACAGTATCTCAAAACGCTTTCGGAGTTAAAGAAAATGCAGCTTCAGGTTCCGAAGAAGTGAAAGAATTAAGCATCGCCAATGAGGATACAAAAGTGATCAATCACGAGCAGTCTTCAGGGAAATTAGATCTTAAAGAAGCGGAAATCGTTGTTTCTGCCGGAAGAGGAATGAAAGGTCCTGAAAACTGGGGAATGATTGAAGATTTGGCAAACGTTCTTGGCGCAGCAACTGCTTGTTCAAAACCGGTTTCCGATATCGGTTGGAGACCTCACACAGAGCACGTTGGGCAGACAGGAAAAGCGATTTCGCCTAATCTTTACATTGCAGTCGGTATTTCCGGTGCGATTCAGCATTTGGCGGGCGTTAACAGTTCCAAAACGATTGTTGTGATTAACAATGATGCAGAAGCGCCTTTCTTCAAATCTGCGGATTACGGCGTAGTGGGCGACGCTTTCCAGATCATTCCTGCATTGACAGAGAAAATCAAAGCATTGAAAGCTTAATCCAGTTTTCATAAAAATACAAACCTGAGTCATTGATTCAGGTTTTTTTGTTTCAACTAATGTAAGGATTTGGGCAGCTTAATCCGCCCTCCGTTCCCGCTTTTTTCTTTTTTTGCAAAAAAAGAAAAAGAGCTCCACTCTGGTCGGGCTGCTGCAATTCAATGCGTTATGAATACGGAAAAGAAAATGCTTAAAAATATAATGATTTTGTAACGTAAACAATGTAAAAATCTATAAATCCTAAATGAAAATTAACAAAAAATTTTATATTTGCTAAATGGATTATAAAAAATTAATCATTAGAGGGATCTCATACAGCCAGACTCAATCGGGAGCTTATGCGCTGTTATTGGAACATGAAGAAACATCGGTTAAATTACCTGTTGTTATTGGGAATTTTGAAGCACAATCCATTTCTTTAGGATTAGAAAAAGATATCAATCCGCCGCGTCCTCTGACGCATGATCTTTTTGCCCAATTTGTTAAAAACACAGGTTTTAAATTAGAATCTGTCATTATCTATCAGATCAAGGACGGCGTTTTCTTTTCAAATATTAATTTCAAAAATCCGTTAACGGAAGAAGAACTCATTCTGGATGCCAGAACATCAGATGCTGTTGCGATGGCTGTTCGTTTCGATTCACCAATTTATACTACTTCGGAAGTTCTTAATGAAGCAGGAATCTTACTAGAATTGGAAGAGAACCCAAAACTGGAAGTGGAGGAAACAGAGCAGACGACTTCTGATTTTAACGATCTTTCAGGAATTTCTATGGAAGAATTAGAGCAATTGCTTAATGATGCTGTAAAAGAAGAAGATTATGATACAGCACTCAGGTTGCAGGAGGAAATCAAAAGAAGAAATAAAAAAATAGAATAACAAAGACTTAACATCATTTTTTAACATATGAATCTAAAATTACGATTAACGATACTCAGCTTTCTTCAGTTTTTTGTTTGGGGAGCCTGGCTAATCACAATGGCTAACTTCTGGTTTGGAACAAAACACTGGGACGGAACTCAGTTTGGAGCTGTTTTCGGAACAATGGGGATCGCCTCTATCTTTATGCCAACTATTACAGGAATTATTGCAGACCGTTGGGTAAATGCGGAGAGAATATACTCGATTTTACAGATTCTTTATGGTGCAGTTCTTTTTATCTTGCCTCATACAGAGACACCAAACTCATTTTTCTCAATCATGTTGGTCGCAATGTGTTTTTATATGCCAACGATTGCATTAACGAATTCTATTTCTTACACAATATTGAAAAATAGTCATTTGGATGTTGTTAAGGATTTTCCACCAATCAGAGTTTGGGGAACAATAGGATTCATCGTAGCGATGTGGATTACCAATCTAACAGGAAATAAAGCTACAGAAGGACAATTTTATATTGCTGGCGGAGTCGCAATATTATTAGGCTTATATGCGTTGACACTTCCGAAATGTCCGCCTCAGAAATTGATTGATAAAAATGCGCCACTTTCTGAACAGTTGGGACTGAACGCTTTCAAGTTATTCGGGAATTATAAAATGGCTTTGTTCTTCCTGTTTTCAATGCTTTTAGGAGCCGCATTGCAATTAACCAATGCGTATGGCGATGTTTTTTTAAGTGAATTTGCTCATTTTCCAAAATATGCCAATTCGTTCGTGGTAGAAAAGTCAACAATTATTATGTCGATTTCGCAGATTTCTGAGACTCTGTTTATTTTGGCGATTCCGTTCTTTTTAAGAAGATTTGGAATCAAAAAAGTAATGTTAATCAGTATGCTGGCTTGGGTTTTAAGATTTGGGCTTTTTGCTTACGGAGATCCGGTTAATGGACTTTGGATGATTATTTTGTCCTGTATCGTTTATGGGATGGCATTCGATTTCTTTAATATTTCCGGTTCACTTTTCGTGGAAACTACGACAGATAAAAAGATCAGATCGTCTGCTCAAGGGCTGTTTATGATGATGACCAATGGTTTTGGAGCAGTATTTGGAAGTTATATTGCCGGCTGGGCGATTGATAAATTTTTTACAATCAAATTTACAACTGCAGCAGAATTATCATCATACTTGCAAACTACTCCGACAGATAGCACTTTCCTTGAGATTCTAAAGAACTCTTTTAATTCTGCGGTTAATCCGGATGGGACTTTATCCAATATTGTATTTGTAAAAAACTGGCCTCATATCTGGCTTTATTTTGCTGCTTATGCATTAATAATAGCTGTATTATTCGGGATATTCTTCAAACATAAGCATTCGGAAGCCGATGTTCAGAATATTACACATTAATTTGGCATACATTTGAATGCAGTTATTTTAAAATAAAAGAAAATGAAAAAGTTAATTACAAATATTCTGGTAGTTTCGGCCTTTCTTATAAGTATTGGTAGCACCAACAGCTGCAGTAAAGTAGAAGACATAATAGATATTACGGTTCCGGTTCCTTTTGCTATCCCTGTTAATATAGAAACAACAATTCCTTTTGTTGTTTCAACAGAATATGTCAAATCACCGGAAATTCCTCTCAATCTTGATCTTGATGCAAAGATCAAAGAGAAATTTCCTTCAATGTCGATTAATAATTTGAAATCTGCAAAACTATCAAGCTTTAGTGTGGATTTTATGTCTTCTTCAAATAACAATGCCATTAAACTGGATAAAGTTAAGAATGCTGAGTTGCTGATTGTTGCGCCAGGTCTTGCTGAGAAAACAATAGCTACTGTTACCAATAATACAAGTCCGGATGCTCTTAATTTCACACCTAATGCAGATGTAGAGTTAATGGAGTATTTAAAATCAAAACAAAGCGCTGTCATTTTAAAAATGCAAGGTTCTGAAACGGCTGCTACTGAAATGAAAATCAGGATTAATGCGTCTTTCAAAATCCAGGTTGGATTATAGTCTGTACTAAATAAAACAAAAAAGATGACTTAACGGTCATCTTTTTTTATGTTGTAATCCTCGTAAGGATTTTCTTGTGCAAATAGTATGTTGAGAACCATGCCTATTATTACAATTATATTAATGATGACTTGTATTATGTTGGGGATTGGTAAACCGATAAAAGGATTATAAAGAATCGTAAGAATTACAAATATTTTTACATCCAGAGAATCTCTTCTTTGAAAAGCATTATAAGTTAACCATCCAAATCCTGCAAACAAAGCAAATCCGGAAACCCTGTAAAATATATAAGGCATTTTCAAAAAGCAAAGAATAAGAGTTCCTGTTAAAATTAACTTT
>WPCJ01158649.1_pt1 | contig 70068 bp, 70 predicted proteins | sample 5399831 | NCBI WGS metagenome assembly WPCJ01 (sample SAMN12869470, study PRJNA574797) | sludge metagenome | isolation source: wastewater treatment of pH10 | place: China:Beijing | collected 2019-05-20
GATCGCCGAGATCGAGGCCTATGCCGTCGGCCATGGCAATCTCAACCAGGCACCCGGCGTCAACCCGTCGTCGCTGAAGGCCAAGGGCTTCACCGACGAGAAGATCGCGGCCGTCAACGCTGCGCTCGGCTCCGCCTTTGACATCAAGTTCGTCTTCAACCAGTGGACGCTCGGCGCCGACTGGGTGAAGGAGATCTTTGGCTTCACCGACGAGCAACTCGGCGACTTCTCCTTCGAGATGCTGCCTGCCCTCGGCTTCTCGCGCCGGGATATCGAAGCTGCCAACGTCCATGTATGCGGTGCGATGACGCTGGAAGGCGCGCCGCATCTCAAGGCCGAGCACCTGCCGGTGTTCGACTGCGCCAATCCGTGCGGCAAGATCGGCAAGCGCTTCCTCTCGGTGGAAAGTCACATCCGCATGATGGCCGCCGCCCAGCCCTTCATCTCGGGCGCCATCTCCAAGACGATCAACATGCCCAACGAGGCGACCGTCGAGGACTGCAAGAACGCCTACATGCTGTCCTGGAAGCTGGCGCTGAAGGCCAACGCGCTCTATCGCGACGGCTCGAAGCTGTCCCAGCCGCTCAACGCCTCGCTCATCGCCGACGAGGAGGATGACGACGAGGACGATGCGGTCGAGACCCTGGCGGCCGCGCCTGCCGCCGCGCGCGCCGTGCAGGTCACCGAAAAGATCGTCGAGCGTGTCGTCGAGCGTCTTTATCGCGACCGCGAGAAGCTGCCGAACCGCCGCAAGGGCTACACCCAGAAAGCCATCATCGGCGGCCACAAGGTCTACCTGCGCACCGGCGAATTCGATGACGGGCGGCTCGGCGAGATCTTCATCGACATGCACAAGGAAGGCGCTGCCTTCCGTGCGATGATGAACAATTTCGCCATCGCCATCTCGCTCGGCCTGCAATACGGCGTGCCGCTGGAGGAATATGTCGAGGCCTTCACCTTCACCAAGTTCGAGCCGGCCGGCATGGTCGTCGGCAACGACGCGATCAAGAACGCCACCTCGATCCTCGACTACGTGTTCCGCGAGTTGGCCGTCTCCTATCTGGAGCGCCACGACCTCGCCCATGTCGACCAGTCGGATTTCTCCAACACGTCGCTCGGCAAGGGCATCAACGAAGGCAAGGCGACTCCATTCTCCAAGGGGCTCTATCGCGGCGCGTCGCCTGTGAAGCTGGTGTCGAGCGTCGGCCAGTCCGGCGAGCCTAAGGGTTTCGGCGGCTCCTCCGGGCCTGCCCCTTCCCGCTCGACGCCGACCGCTTTCGCCGGTTCGAACGTGCGCTCTCTGCAGACGACGGCCGCTCACGCGGTTCGCCCCGATACGGACGGCGCGGTTGCCTTCAAGCGAGACTACGAGGAACGCGCGAAGGAATTCGAGGAAGACGTAGCCGAGGAGGAAGCCGCCTCCCCTGCCATCTTCACCGACACCGCCGCCCGCGAAGCCGCCGACGCCAAGGCCATCGCCTCACAACGCCGCGCCCAGGCGGTGATGCAGGGCTACACCGGCAACGAATGCTCCGAGTGCCACAACTTCACCATGGTGCGGAATGGGACGTGCGAGAAATGCGACACGTGTGGGGCCACGAGCGGATGCAGCTGAGAAGCTGAGAGCTAAGACGACGTGAGACGTTCGGCCCGATCCTAGATCGGGCCGAACGCTTTCCTCCCCTCATTCATTCTCCTATGGCGGAAGAAGGAGCCCCGCGACGCGGTAGCCTCATGACGCGCTCGAATTTGCGCCGAAGGCCGCATGAGACGGTGAACAACCACCGTCCCCATTGAAACCCCGCCCCTCGCGCGCTAAATGCCAGCTAGCGGACCGGGCCCCTCTGGCGAGAGCGCAAGCCCTCGTGATGTCGGCCGCATCGGAACGATCCGATGCTGTCACGGCCCTCCCCTGACAAGGTCCCTTCGCTCCGATCGATACAACCATCGAGAGGAGCATTCCCTTGGATTTCCTGTTCGTCGACTGGCTCGGCACGCCCGTCTGGTTCTGGGCCGCCTTCATCGTCCTCGTGGTCGCGCTGACCGCGTTCGACCTCGGCTTCCTCAACAAGGAAGACCGCGCCATGGGCATTCGCGAAAGCCTGAAGCTCTCCATCTTCTACATCGGCATCGCCACGATCTTCGGCGCCTGGCTCTGGTATGCGCGCGGCGCGGAGCCCGGCATGCAGTATTTCACTGGCTATTTCATCGAGAAGGCGCTGTCTCTCGACAATGTCTTCGTGATCAGCCTGATCTTCTCCTATTTCGCGATTGCCCCGAAATATCAGTACCGCGCCCTGCTCTGGGGCATCGTCGCGGTGATCGTGCTGCGTGGCCTCATGATCGCGGGCGGCGCAGCCCTCGTCCAGCAGGCCTATTGGGTGCTCTACATCTTCGCCGCGTTTCTCATCTTCACCGGGGTGAAGATGTTCTTTGCCCGGGATGAGACGCCGGACATCGGGGACAATGCCGCCATCCGCTTCATTTCCAGCCGCATGCGGGTGACGCGCGAGCATCACGGCCATCACTTCCTGGTGAAGGTGCCGGACCCGAAGACCGGCAAAGTCGTCACCGCCGCGACGCCGCTCCTGCTGGCGCTCGTGGTGATCAACATCGCCGACATCGTCTTCGCCGTGGACAGCGTGCCCGCGATCTTCGCCATCACGACAGACACCTTCATCGTCTACACGTCCAACATCATGGCGATCCTTGGCCTGCGCGCGCTCTATTTCGCGCTCGCCGCGATGGTGCATCGCTTCCACTACCTGAAATACGCGCTCGCCGCCGTGCTCGTCTTCATCGGCGCCAAGATATTCGTCTCGGATTTCGTGCTGGATGGAGATAAGTTCCCGCCTGCGCTCAGCCTCGGCGTCACGCTGGGCCTGATCGTGCTCGGCGTCGTCTATTCGCTATGGAAGACGCGCGGCGAGGCGGAACCGGAAAATGCTGAACACAACTCCATGCATAGCGATCGGCATTGACGGGCGGTCGCCTGGCGGCCGTCTTCCCGATAATCTCAGACCGACCGGCAAAACCGGAGCGGCGTGTTGCTCATGCGCACATGAAAACCGGCAGCCGGATCCAGTTCAATTGGCGCTGGCAACCATCGGCCTGGTGGCGCCTGAAACCCAGGCCCACCATTCCTTTTCGGTACCATGGAAGACGTTGAGGTCGATCTTGCCGCTCACGCCATGCGACAGGCCCGAGCCGGAATACTGCCAGAATACCCAGCGGCGGCCGGGATAGCGCTTGGAAGGGTGCGCCGCGACCGAGCGCAGCCAGAACGGATAGTCCTTGAACTCGCCCTTCAGATTGTCGTCATAGAAGTCCGGCGCGGTGTAGATGACGGGCCGCTGGCCGTAATGCGCCTCCAGCCTGTCCATGAAGACCTGCATCTTTTCGAGGATGACAGCGCGCGACAGCCGCCGCTTGCACTTCGACTGGCCGTTATATTCGACATCGATCACAGGCGGCAGCGCGCCCGGAACCTTCGGCACGTTGCGGATGAACCAGTCGGCCTGCTCGCTCGCCACGCGGCACCAATAGAAGAAGTGATAGGCTCCGCGCTTCAGCCCGGCATTGTGCGCATCGTTCCAGTTCTTGCGGAACATCGGATCGAGATGGTCGCCGCCGTCCGTGGCCTTGATGTAGACGAAGTTGGCGCCCTGGCTTCTGAGCTTCTGCCAGTCGATGTCGCCCTGCCAGCGCGACACGTCAACGCCGTGCACAACATAGTCCTTAGGCGATATCTTGCCGAAATTGATCGGCTTGGCGTCACTGAAGCGGTGCCGTACCACGGCGCGCCGCGCATTGGAGACAGGCTTGTCGGGAACGGTGAAAGCAATCTGCTCGGCCGCCTCGACAGCACGCGACTCCTTTGCCCCGCCGACGAGCGCACTGGGAACCACAGCGGGCATGCCAGCGTCAGACACCGCGGCCAGCTCCGTCATCTCCTGCGCCAGCGACGTAGCGGATGGTTCCGATACCGCGCTGCTCGGGCGCGGAATGGCGCTCGTGGTCTCCTTGGATGGAGCGACCAGGCCAAGGCTGTCGATGCCGGAACTCGATGTGCAACCGGCCATGATGGCGGCGGACAAGCCAAGGCAAGTCAGGAAGACGGCTGAACGCATGAAGCCCCGTTACGCGATACTGACCAATAGGGAGGCCGGTCGATGCAGACCCAAAGAGGATCAGTAACGGGGATTTACCAACAAAGTTTGAATCAAATCCTTAACGTTTCACCCGTCCGAAGGAGGAATCAGCAGCAAAGGCTGTTCACCCGACAAGCCGCGATCATGTGCGCGGGCGGCACGACGTTCTTCGCCGCAAGTCGACGACGGTCCCGTTCGAGCATTTCCCGCAGGTGCTCCGGGCGGACGCGATCACGCTCCATCACCATCTGGACCATCGGATCGTTGAGCAGTTCGTCGAGCATGGTCTTGGTTCCCTCAGTCATCTTTCGAGTCTCCGCGAAAGCTCTCCGCCGAAGCGTAGATAGGACGGGAAAGGTGGCCGGCCAATGATCGTTAGACGGCATTGTTGTGGTTTTTCCGGGAGCGTGGAGCCGCCGTCTCGACGAAGCGACGGCTCCAACGTCCCGTCAGGCCGGCTTCGCCAGCGTTTCGGTAGGCGGCGCGGCATCGCGCTCGTGACGATGCTTCCACCAGTCACCCAGCAGAAGCAGGATGGGCGCGGCGATGAAGATCGACGACGTCGTTGCTATGAACACGCCCACCACCATGGGTATGGCGAAATTCTCCACCGCGCTGCCGCCCCAGATCGCCATGGGCAGCATCGACAGCAGGATCGCAACGGAGGTGTAGATGCATCGTGCAAACACCTGATTGATACTCATGTCGATGAGCTCGCGAAGCGGCATCTTCTTGTAGAGCCTCAGATTTTCGCGCATGCGGTCGTACACCACCACCTTGTCGTTCACGGAATAACCGATGATGGTCAGCAACGCCGCGATCGCCGTCAGGTTGAAGTCAAGCTGGAACAGCGCGAAGAAGCCGATCATCTTTGTGGTGTCGAGGACGAGCGTCGCGATCGCGCCGATCGCGAAGTTCCACTCGAAACGCCACCAGATGTAGGCCAGCATCGCCACGGCCGCGAGGACGACCGCAAGTACCCCTGACTGGGCAAGCTCGCCGCTCACCTTAGGCCCGACGACGTCCGTCTTGTCGAACTTGACGGCCGGGTCCAGCTTCAGGACCGCCTGCTTGACGATGTCGACGGCCTTCGTCTGAGCCGCCTCCCCGCCATCCTGCCGTTGCACGCGGATCAGCACGTTGCTGTCGCCGCCGATCTGCTGCAACGCCACCTCGCCCACGCCAAGCTCGCTCAGAGCGCCGCGTAGCTCGGCGAGGTCGGCCGGTTGCGAGGTCGTGATCTCCACCTGGATGCCACCCTTGAAGTCGATGCCGTAATTGAGCCCCGGCTTCATGAACAGCACGATGGACGCGATCGACAGGAAGATCGACATGCCGATGCCGAGATAGCGTCCCTTCATGAAGGCGATGGAGGTCTTGTCGGGGAAGAACCGGATGAGCGGCTCGATCCTGATCGTCTTCATCTTGCGACGCCGCACCACGGAAGCCATCAGGATACGCGTGACGGAAACGGCCGTGAACATCGACAGGCAGGTGCCGAGGAACATGGTAACGGCAAAGCCCTTCACCGGGCCGGAGCCGAACATGAAGAGCAGTCCGGTTGCGATCAGCGACGTGACGTTGGCGTCGACAATCGTGGAATAGGCCCGCTTGAATCCGTTATCCAGCGCGGCGAAGGCGCTTATGCCCTTTTTCGCCTCCTCGCGTATTCGTTCGTTGATCAGGATGTTGGCGTCCACGCCGAAGCCGATGCCGAGGATAATGCCCGCAATGCCCGGCAGGGTAAGTGTCGCGCCGATGATGTTCAGCACGCCGAAGGTCAGGACCAGATGCAGGAACAGTGCGAAGTTTGCGATCATGCCCCAGGAGCCGTAGAGCGCGACCATGAACAGCACGACGGCAACGAATCCGGCCACGCCGGTATAGATGCCCATCTTGATCACGTCGCCGCCAAGGTCCGGGCCGACAGTGCGCTCCTCGATCACCGTCAGCGGTGCCGGCAGCGCGCCGGCGCGCAGCAGCGCCGCCAGCGTGGATGTCTCGTCCACGGTGAAGTTGCCGCTGATCTGGCCGGAACCGCCCGTGATGGGCTCTCGGATGACCGGTGCGGAAAGCACCTTTCCATCCAGCACGATGGCGAACGGCCGTCCGACATTGGCGCTCGTGATTTCGGCGAACTTGCGGGCGCCGACGCCGTCGAAGCGGAAGGTGACGAGGGGTTCGCGCGTGCGCTGGTCGAAGCCGGCGCGTGCGTCCGTCAGGTGTTCGCCGTCAAGGGCGATGCGGTCCTCGACGGGATACTGGGTCGCGTCCTTGGCGTCTGGCAGCATGGTCACGCCACGCGGCAGCGGCTGGCCGGCGGATGCATCCGCCAGAAGATGGAAAGTCATCTTCGCGGTCGAGCCTAGCAATTGCCGCAGTCTGGTGGGATCCTGGAGGCCAGGAAGCTGCACGAGCATGCGGTTCGAGCCAACCCGCTGGATAGTCGGCTCCGCGACGCCCACCTGGTCGACGCGTTGGCGCACGATCTCCAGGCTCTGCTGCAGCGCAGAGTCCAGCCTGTCATTCATGCCGGCATCGGTCAGCGCGACGTTGATCGTGTTGCCGGAGGTGGTGACGTCGAGGTCCTTCTGGAGCGACACGCCGACCGGCACGGCCATCGCGCCGATCACCTCCTGCGCCTTGGCGAACTGGTCGGGGTTTTCGATCGTGATCGCTATCGCGCCACCGGAGATACGAGCCGAACGGGCGTCGATACGCTCCTTTCGCAGTGTGCTGCGCACATCGTCGAGCAGCGTGCGGAGCCGGTCTGTCTTGAGCGCTGCGGCATCGACCTCAAGCACGAGGTGGGAGCCGCCCTGCAGATCGAGACCGAGCGTGATCTGATGTTTGGGTATCCAGTTGGGCAGCGCCGCGAGTTGCTGCGGTGTGAACATATTCGGCAGTGCGGCGATGACGCCGGCAAGGATGAGGATGACGTACGTCACCACGACCCATCTTGGGGTTCGCATGTCTTGTGAATCCTGTCGAGGACACCCCGATGGCGCAGTCGGCGCGCACTCGAGGGTCAATAAACGGGGATGCGGCCCTTGCGGAATCGCACCGTTCGGCTCGGATCAGGAATAAATGGGCGGCGCGCGCGCATCGAAAGGCGATGCCGCGTTTACGTTCGTTAGCTGTCCAGATTGCTGCACATGGCTGACACCATGTGCAGGCAGGGGCAGTTCGAGCCCCTTGGCGACCAGCGAGTGCTTCGGCCTGCCGTCATCCCAGGGCGCGGACTTGGAGTCCCTCGCCTCGACGACAAGCAGTTGCTGCTTGGATATCGTAGGGGCCGAACGATGGCCACCGGTCCCGGAATCCGTCGAAGATGCTGTCCCGCCAAGCGGCGCAGTCTGCACTTGGGCCGTCAGAGGCCCGAAGCCGCCCGCCAGCAGGACGGCAAGCAACAGGAACAGCGCCGACGCCATGTCGGCAGCCTTCTTCCTGTATATGCTAGGCCACCTCACCATGCTCGCCGGCGAAATCCTTAGGGTTCCAGCCGGATATAATCCTCAAATAAGGCAATGGATAGCCTGGCCGCCGAAAAGAGCGGCGGTATCAGGCTGTCGCTATGTAGGTGCGAATGTCCTCGGCCTCGCGTTCCACATCCTCGATGCGCCGCTTCACGACATCGCCAATGGAGATGATGCCGTCGAGTTGCCCGTTCTTCTCTACCGGCAGATGGCGGAAGCGGCCGCGCGTCATGATCTCCATGACCTCGTGGACGGTGTGTTGCTCGTTACAGATGTTGACCTTGGGCGTCATGACGTCCCGCACGGCCAGATCCAGCGCAGCCGCGCCTGCCTTGCCCAGCATGCGCACGATATCCCGTTCGGAAATTATGCCGACGATCTTCAGATCGCCATTCACCACGACAAGAGCGCCGATACGATGCTCGGCGAGGAGCCTGACGGCTTCGGACAGTTTCTCATTAGGCCCAAGCGTGACGACATCATGCCCCTTGGCTTCGAGAATTGCTTTGACCGTCATTGCGTCCTCCTCGCTTAGATTCGTCGAATGATCACTCCCAGCCTGCAAAGCAGATCGTGCCGCCCGAACGCGGCCATTTCAAGAGGAATTGGAACCCCTCATCGAATGGAAGGGACGATCGAAGTACGATACGAAAAAGAATCCTACGATAAAACCGCCTATGTGGGCCTCCCACGCAATCTGACTTTCCTGGCCAGAACCCATTCCGATCAGGCCGGTGACAATGTTGGTCACCATCCAGATCGCAAGAAACGCAGCCGTGCCGCGCAACCTCAACACGGTCGAGATTGGCAGGACCGGACCTCCGAAGGCAGGCGCTCCCCTGGAACGATCAATGCGGAAGCCGAAGCGCGCCGCCGCGCCCATCATCCCTGAAATGGCGCCGGAAGCTCCGATGAGGGGCGCCTGACTAGTCGAATAGATCACATAGTGGAGACCTGCCGCGGCGATCGAGGTGGCGATCCAGAACAGGACGAACCGCAGCGCTCCTATGCGGTTTGCAAGCGGCGACCCGAAAGCCGCAAGCCAGATCATGTTGATGGCCAGATGCGCGATGCTGCCGTGCAGGAGCGAATAGGTGACCGGGCCAAAAACGGGATAGAAATCGACCGGAAGCTGGCCGCTGTAAAGGATCGGGATGAACGCGGCATGCAGCAGGAGCCAGAAATACTGGCGCGGGTCGAGCACATAGGCGCTCAGGAGATAGGTTCCCACGCACACGACGATGAACCCGATAACGATCGGCGGGAGATTGAAGACGGGTTCACGCTGGCTATCGCCCCGGCGTGCGCCCGTGTCGTGACCGCTTGGCGCAGGCTGATCGCTCATGGATTTGATTCCGGTTTCACTGAACCGCTGTAATAGAGCCGGTCTCGAATCACAAAGGAAAGCCGCCGGCGCTTATCGTTAATGAAATCGAATCAGCAAAAGAAAAACCGCCCAGGGTTTCCCCTGGACGGTTGGTCGAGTCCCGCGACTCTCACCAGAATTAGACTGGAAGTGCTGCCCCTGTCCCGGATTTGGTATGTCACAGCCGCTTCGGTCGCACAATCTAAACCCATCGTTAACCTTAATGACCCTGTCCCGTTAATAAGGGAAAAGCGCGCTGGCACGCATCCTGCTTCGCCCGGCATGAAGGTCTTCGGAGGGCGCCATTCTGTTCGGCGTTGGCACAGCCGAGGACCGGACAGGCGGAGCATTTGGCATGAAGCAGGACGGATCAATCGTGCTATTCCAATATTGGAACAGCCTCCGACGCGGCCGCCCTGCTCCGCGACGTACGGAAATCGAGCCGGCGGCGATCAAGACGGCTCTTGCGGATACGTTCATCCTGGAACGCGACATCGACGGCCTTGCCGCCTTCCGGCTCGCCGGAACACGGCTCTGCTCGATGTACGGTCGGGAACTTCGCGGCCTGCCTCTTGCGACACTATGGCGGCAACATGACCGGTCGTTAATCGAGACACAGGCCAGAGCCGTCATGGAGCAGAGCGCTGCCGTAACGATTGCCTTTGACGGCGTGAGTCGCAACGGCCGGTCCAATTCCTTTGAGTTGATCATGTTGCCGCTTGAGTCCGGCCCCGGCGATCCGCGTGGAATAGGCACGGTCTCGGCCACGAGGCGGCCATTCTGGCTCGGTACGGATCCGATCGTCGAATCAATGGCCATATCGGTTCGCGTCATCGATCCGGACCGCGAAAGCCCCTCGCCTCGAAGCCGGACTGCTGTTGACGTACCCGAATTGTCGCCAAGTGAATTGCCTACTGCCGAGGACGAAGCGCTGCCCATAGGATCGAGGCGCATCCGGCATCTCTTCGTACTGGAAGGTGGCAGGTCGGAACGGTCGTGATTTAATAGTTTCAACCCTCGGATTTACAGCGCATTAACTAGTTTGGCGGTAGAAATCAGTCCTCATACCGCACCCTGATGTAGGGTGCCGCGACGAGGCTTGAGGGGTGATGATGAGGTCAGCGGCGATCGACTCCGCAGCGGCCGGCGCCGAAAGGCGTAATTTCCAGCGCGTCCGCGTGAAGATTTATGGTCGATTCATGCTGGAAGACCGGTCGGAACATCCGTGCCAGGTCATCGACATGTCTCCGGGCAACGTCTCACTCCGCACGGACCACTCAGGCGAGTTGGGCGAGAAGATTATCGCCTATATCGACCATATCGGCCGGGTCGAAGGCGTCGTGACTCGCATGATACCCGACGGCTTCGCCATGACGGTGATCGCCTCGGAGCGCAAACGCGACAAACTTGCCGCACAACTCACCTGGCTTGCCAACAAGCACGAACTCGACCTTCCGGAGGACCGCCGTCACGAACGCGTTGCCCCACGAAATCCGATGAGCGTGCTGCAACTGACCGACGGACGACAGTATCCTTGCAGAATTCTGGACCTCTCGTTGTCGGGCGCGGCGATCGAGATCGAGGTCAAGCCAGCCATAGGGATACAGGTGACGCTTGGCACCATGCGCGGACAGGTCGTGCGCCATTTCGAAGACGGCCTGGCAATCGAGTTCGCTGTCATCCAGCGCCCCGAAACGCTCGACGCAGAATTCGGCGGCCGCCTGTCCTGAGCGGACGCCGCCGTCTCATTTCACCCGAATAAGATTTCTGCAGCGGCGCATGACCGAAGCGCCGGGCCTATGCACGCCCTATGACTACAGGCCGCAAAGGCAAAATTAACCGCTTCTGTTGGCTATTCTGTTCGTAAGTCTTTACAACTAGTTCTTGATTTTATTCAAGATTGCAGCTCACCTTTTGCGTGAAGTAAAGCCGCCTGTGTCATTGTCTCCTGGAACGGGGAGATAACAAAATGACGCAGAGGACGGGGACACCGCTGCTTCTTGCCATCACAATCGCACTGACCTGCTGGGTTGGCGTGGCACAGGCCGGATCAGCTTTCATGCCGACCGGTGGACGCACATCGCAGCCAATCGGTCACTACGAATTCTGCCAGCGCGAGCCGGCCGAATGCCGGCAGAAGACGCCGAAGAAGGCGCCGGTCGAGCTTAGTCGCCAGCTGTGGACTGCAATGATCGCCATCAACAATGCGGTCAACGCCGCAGTCGAGCCGCGCACCGACATGGAGATATGGGGCAAGGAGGAGGTCTGGTCCTACCCCACGAATGTCGGCGACTGCGAGGATTATGCGCTGGAAAAGCGCCGCCGGCTCATGGCCCTGGGCGTCGCTCCGGGCGACCTTCTGGTCACCGTCGTCCGCCAGCCCAACGGTGACGGTCATGCCGTGCTGACGGTGCGCACCAGCCGCGGAGATTTCGTCCTCGACAATCTCGAGACACGCGTGATGGAGTGGTCGGAGACACCCTACACCTTCCTCAAGCGTCAGTCGGAGCGCAACTCCGGTGCCTGGGTCGCGATCGACGACAGCCGTGCGACGGTTGCAGTGGGCAGCGTGAGATAAGCATCCCTACGCGTTCGATACTGCATCGGAAGACGCATTCGATGGAACGGAAATGGCGGAACTGCAGCAACCCGCTCCCTTTCGGTAAAGCCCGGTCGAGTCCCACCTGCCCGTCCCCAACGACCGGGTTCAGGAGCCGGCCCCGTGTCCCCGGGGTCGGCTCCGTTTTCGTAAAGATCAGGACGCGGCCGACAGTCCTGCGATGAAGCGCTTTCCGTTCCGGACATAGTGCTCGGCCGAGCTTCGCAGCCTGGCGATGGCGGCTTCGTCCAGCGTCCTGACAACCTTAGCCGGCGAGCCTACGATGAGGGAGTTGTCCGGAAACTCCTTTCCTTCCGTCACCAGCGCACCCGCACCGACCAATGAATTTGCGCCGATCCTTGCGCCGTTCAACACGATGGCGCCCATGCCGATCAGGCTGTTGTCGCCAATCGAGCAGCCATGCAGCAGCGCGCGATGGCCGATCGTGCAGCCGCGTCCGATGGTCAACGGAAACCCCGGATCGGTATGCATGATCGTATGTTCCTGCACATTGGTGCCCTCGCCGATCGTGATGGGTTCGTTGTCGCCGCGCAGGCAAGTACCGAACCAGACGGAAACGTCGCGCTCAATCACGATATTGCCGATGAGAGTAGCGTCAGGCGCCAGCCAGTTGCTGGCCCGATCAATGAATCTCGGCGCGGTTCCGTCCAAGGCGTAGATCGGCATAAATTTCTCCAATCAGGGGCAAGTTCAGCAAAGTCCTCCGGCAATGCCGGCCGGTCTTTACCGTCCATTTACCATGATACTCCAAGAGTCGACTGGAATTCTGAGGCAGTTCCATGATCGACGCCGCAGCTACGGCACCATCCTCCCCGCGCGCCATCGACTCTTCCTTCATGATGCGGGTGTTCTGCGTGTTTGCCGTGCTTGCGCTGCTGTCGCTGGGCATCAGCATCGGCGGGAAATGGCTTGGTCGCTCGATCGCACTCGCCGGCCACAGCGAAGACCTTACGCAATACGAGATCGTCATAGGCAAGAACTTGATAGCGGTGCCGGCTAACGCGATTCGCTTCGACCGACAACGTCATGACGGAGCTTCAACCCGCCTCGATCTCTATCTCAGATGGCCTCAACTCGACGGCTACAGCAATGCGGCCCGCGACGAATTCAACCATGCCGACGGCAGCCGGACGATAATCTTCCTGTCGTTTGAAACCCGGATGATGTCGCGTGACATGAGCGGAAGACTTGAGCCGATCTATCGGTCAATGCTGGTGACGCCGGGAACGCCGGGGCCGGGAAATACGCTTCTCTACGCATTCGGCGAGAAGTCGGGATATATCAATGAGATCATGGTCGTCGCCCAAGGCAGGCGCGGCGACACATTCGTAGCGCGATGTCTGAGCGGCGAGAGCGCCGAAGCCTCGCTGGCACCCTGCGAACGGGACATTCATATCGGCGACGGCCTCAGCCTCACCTACCGATTCCCCAGCGAGCTTCTCGCCGATTGGGAAACGCTTGATGCGGCCATCAGGGCGAAGGCCGCATTCATGCTGAAGACAGGCGCTTGACCGAACTCGCGGTCAAAACGGCCGCCTTCGCAGTATTACATTAAAGATCGACGTCCAGGATAGCCATCGAGAAATTGTAATCGCCATCCTCCTCGTCCTTGTAGACGAGGCCGATGAATTCATCACCGACATAGACTTCAGCCGAATCTTCCTTCCTCGGGCGCGCCTTCACGTCGATGTTCGGATTCTGGAACATCCGCTTGAAGTAGGCGCTGAGTTTCCTGATTTCTTCCGGCTTCAAAACTGCTCTCCGCGTGATCTGTGCGCTAGCGCCTGGCACCTCCAGCGGGCAAGGCTCCAACATCGCTGATTGGGACGCGCTTCTTGCATGGAGGGGGTGCGGTGTAAAGGCTAGCTTACGACAACCTAACCCCTCTCCGGGCAGCCGGCAAAACGATCACGTCACCGATCAAGTCCTGAACCACGTCAGATATCGAAGCTGACGACCTGGTCCATTGCCTGCGAAGGCAGAAGCTGGTCCATCTGACGCGACGGATGCGTGCACCCGCTCTCACCGACGACGCGCGCAGGGACGCCAGCCACGGTCTTGTTGTTGGGCACTGAAGCGAGCACCACCGAACCAGCGGCGATCTTGGCGCAGTGGCCGACTTCGATATTGCCGAGTATCTTGGCGCCAGCGCCGATCAGTACGCCGTGGCGTATCTTCGGATGCCGATCCCCGCCGGCTTTACCGGTTCCGCCGAGCGTGACCCCATGAAGGATCGATACGTCATCCTCGATGACAGCGGTCTCGCCTACCACCAGTCCGGTCGCGTGATCGATGAATATGCCCTTTCCGATCCTGGCCGCCGGATTGATGTCGGTCTGGAACACGGAGGACGACCGGCTCTGCAGATAGAGCGCGAAGTCCCGGCGGCCTTCTTTATAGAGCCAATGTGCCAGCCGATGCGTCTGGATCGCATGGAAGCCCTTGAAGTAGAGAACGGGCATCAGGAACCGGTCGCAGGCAGGATCGCGATCGTAGTAGGCTTGGATATCCACGCGGACGGTCGAACTCCATTCCGGCTGGGCCTTCTGCATGGCCTTGAAGCTCTGGCGGATGATATCGGCGCCAAGATCCTGATGCGCGAGACGTTCAGCAAGGCGATGGATGACCGCGTCCTCCAGGCTTTCCTGGTTGAGGATCGTCGAATAGAGGAAAGCAGCCAGCAACGGGTCGCGTTCCACGGCAAAGGCCGCCTCGTCCCGCACCGACTGCCAGATGGGATCGACCGGCTGGATGCCGTGCTCGCGCGCTATGCTCAACTTGCTCATCAGATCTTCTCGTATCAACCGGCCACTGCCGTTCCTATAATGCAATTGATAGGATGGTTGAATTCAAATTTCCTTAGTGACGAATCAAATGGAACGGATTGGTCCGGATTCAAGACATGGCGGCAAACCGATCCCTGATCGACGACCGGTTGAGAGAAGAGCTTTCCGAGCTATATCGTCAGCCCGGACGGCACTATCATGGCACAGTCCACATAGAGGCGCTGCTTGCGCTCCTGGATGACCATAGGGAAGAATTCTCCGACCCCGAGGCAGTAGAGGCCGCCATCTGGTTCCACGACGCGATCTACGACAGCCAGCGCAACGACAATGAGACGAAAAGTGCCGCTCTCGCCACCCAAAGGCTGGAGAGCCGGACCAATCCTGGGCGTTTGGCGAGGGTCGTGGAGATGATCGAGGCGACGACGTCGCATGCGCCGACGACATCTGGCGATGCAGCCCTGTTCCTCGATATGGATCTCGCCATTCTCGGGGCGACGCCAACCGCCTTCGACGCTTACGAATCGGCCGTTCGCCGCGAATACGCCTGGGTCGGAGAGGATGCTTGGCGCAACGGCCGCGCAGCGGTACTGAAGACGTTTCTCGACAGACCGTCGATCTTCCAGACGGAGATATTCAAACAGCGCTACGAGCAGCAGGCGCGAGCCAACATTTTGCGATCGTTGGCAAATCTCTCCAGCTAGACTTTGGGGACTTTTCGCCGCTGCCGCCTTTCCCACCAGACGACCATACGCCGTCTATTCCTGCGCGCCCATGCGAGGTCGTGCGAGAGGACCAGCAAGCCAAGTGGGATCATCCAGAAGCCCAGAACCGGCAGAAAACCAAGGCATCCGAGCATCACGAGAGCGCTGCCGATGGATACCCTGGCCGGCTTCGATTTGGGCAGCATGACCGTGCGACCCAGTATATGGATTCTTCGACGGTGCTGCACTGCCTGGTCTTTCGATTCTCTCGTCATTCTCCACACGAAGGTCAGAGCGCCCGCCATTTAGGTTAACTCGATGGCTGATCGAACCCGCATATGCGGTGTTTTCCATCGAATTGCGAGCGACCTCTACGCAACCGACGCAAATCCCTTGAAAAAGTTCCCTTCGCCTCTTTGCAAACAAGAATGGTGTGGTATAGGCACCCACATCCAAACGAGCCCGTTCCCTGATAGCTCAGCTGGTAGAGCGTTCGACTGTTAATCGAATGGTCGCAGGTTCGAGTCCTGCTCAGGGAGCCAAATTTTTTCGCAATGTCATTGCGTATATCGGCGCTCTTGGCCTTCCTTCACTTTTGCGATTTCAGCAGTTTTTTTACCGCCATTAACAGCCATAGATCGCAAGTTGCTCAAAGCCGAAATACGCTAGCTGCGGCGCTCCGAGCCCGCATAGAGTTGCAGAGTTGTGATAGTCGACCGGCGCGATGACGTGGAAGCTTGTCCGATGAGGAATTGCACTTCGCTTGCGGTGGCGTGCGAAGCGACAATGAGATAGAGCGCCTTCGGCATCTGGGCCAGAAGGAAGCGCTACCAGAAATGAATGAAGGCCCGGTCCTGCCGCCACGGCTTGGCGCATCGCTTGCAGCGCTCTTGCTTGGCGCAGTCATCATCGGCCTGTCGCCCATCTTTGTCCGCGTCTCCGAACTGGGACCGATCTCCACCGCCTTCTGGCGAGTTGCCTTGGCCATGTTGCCGCTCCTGGCGTTGAGATGGACGGGCATTGCGGTCGCAAACGGCGTTCAGGATCGGTCTGCCTCCTTGCGGGACGTAGCGGCGCTTTCGCTGCCAGGCATCATGCTGGCGGGCGATCTGTTGGCATGGCATTTCGCCATCCACATAACTTCGATTGCAAACGCCACGCTGCTCGCCAACATGGCGCCGGTGTTTGTCGTTCTGTCGGGATGGCTGCTCTACCGCACGGTTGTCTCAGGGCGTTTTCTTCTCGGCCTTGCCGTTTCCATCAGCGGGGTGATCATTCTGCAAGGCGCTTCCGTATCCGGCGGAGAGAACCACATCGGAGGCGATGCGCTCGCGATATTGGCCGCGATGTTCTACGCAGTTTATATCCTTGCCCTGTCGCGGCTGCGTAGGCGCTACTCCACCATCACCATCATGCTCTGGTCGAGCGCATCGGCCGCGCTGTTCATTCTGCCCGTGGCGCTCGTCGCGGAGCCGGCGTTCTGGCCGATGACGCTCTTTGCCTGGACGATCGTCCTCTGTCTGGGCTGGCTGTGCCACGTGGCGGGCCAGGGAATGATCACCTATGCCCTTGCGCTGCTTCCAGCCGCATTCTCGTCGCTGACGCTGCTGATCCAGCCTGTGGTTGCGGCAGCGGTCGCGTGGATATTGCTGAACGAGCCGCTCGGTCTTCTCCAGTCGCTCGGCGGCTTGATCGTGCTCGCAGGCATAGCCATCGCGCGTCGCGGCTGAAACGACTCGCAGAAAGCTCTATTCCGCAGCAATCAGAAAGCCATTGTTGGCGGCCTCTACGGAAAGAGCGGCAGCGATGGCGAGCCAGTCCCTGTAAAGTCCCTGATCTTCCCGGGAAAATCGGCTGCGCCGCTTCATGTCGTCGAACGTGTCGCCGGGATGGCAGCGGTCATAGTCGTCGCGTATCAGCGACTCCAGATATGCGCGTTCCGCTTCATCCTTCGGCCGGACGAACTCATGGGAATTGATCATCATGATTTCCTCCTTTCCTGGTCGAACGCCAACTCGCCAGCTTCAAGCTCCATGATTACCCATGCCGGGCATCCGCCGATTTCGGAGCTGGCCGCAACGAGCATCTCAAGGCGATTGGCACACCAAAGCCGTGCATCGTACCGTGGATTGCTATCCACCTCGCTGTCCCGGATCGGACCTTCTGATCCTCTCGCGATGCTGTAACCCATCTCAGCCTCCTGTGTCGGCTCGCATTTGCAGCTGAACGCGCCACTTGTCGGGGCCCTCTTCCAGATAGCTCCACCGGCATTGCGCGCCATATTTGGTTTCGAGTTGAAAACGCAGGGGCCTGGGATCGTGATCGACGACGAGTTGAAGCGAAGACCCAGGCGAAAGGTTCTCGAACATTTGCTGAATCACCATGTGGCGATGGCGCGGGTCGATATCCCTCACGTTTATGATGCGCTCTCCCTGAAAGGTTCCGGGCATACTTCTGCTCTCCGTTCCAACGCGGCCCCGTTCAGCGGTCGCGACATGCAGGACTAAAAGATATATATATAATGTATCTTTTAGGATAAAGAGGCAAGGGCAAAAACGTCGCGGCTGGAATCCGTGCGTTCGTTTCTATGCTGCTGGCTGGAGGCCAAAATCCTGCGGGCTGAGGATGAGATCGGCAAGCGTGTAGCGATCAACCGTTCCCGTGAAGGCCGCCAGCGCCTCATGGAGGATTCCACGCAACCGGCAGCGTGGAGTAAGCAGACAGAGGCTGTCGGTCGTGAAGCATTCGACAAGTGCGAAATCCGGTTCCGTCGCGCGCAGCACGTCGCCGAGATTGATTTGCTCGGGAGGTCTGGCAAGCATCAGTCCACCAAAGCGGCCACGAACCGCCTTGAGAAAGCCGGCCCGGGTGAGCTGATTTACGACCTTCATCAGATGCGCGCGTGAAATTCCGTAGACTTCAGCGGTTTCCTCGATGGTGATCAGCCGATCGGCCTGTGCTGCGGCAAACATCAGGACACGCAGCGCATAGTCGGAAAAATTGGTCAATCGCATCCGATGGATTCTCCAGCTCTCAATCGCAAGCACGCATGACCAGCACGGTAGGTTTCAAGGTCTTCTTGATTGCAATCCTTTAATAATATACAAAGAATATATCTTTTAAAGAACCCGGTTCCCATTGGGTTCGTCTCGCCGCAGGTGCATTATGCAAGTCGAGATTACCCATGGCGATATCACGATTGATGCGGAGGTTCTTGCGCCGCTGCTGGATATCACTGCCGCGGATCTGCCGGACCTGATGCGCTCAAAGGCGATCACCAGTATCTGCGAGCGCGGAATCGACGCCGACGACGGTCGCTATCGCCTGAGCTTTTTCTACCGCAACCGCAGGGTCCGCATCGACGTCGATCCGGCAGGACGGGTGACGCGACGCATGACGATCGATTTCGGCGAACGGGACCTGCCGCCGCAACTGCGCCGGCCCGGCCCGTAGCACACCTCCGGGGCGAATATGCTCTCCTTTGGAGGGCGGGTTAAACTGTTACCTTGGCCAGGTCAGGTCATGGGCGCCCTGCCAAGTTCCCTGCCCCGCATCCAGACTGCATTCAGTTGAAGTGCGCTGTCGAGAACGACGAAGCTCGCACTCCTTCCAGGCGTCAGGCGGCCGAAATCGTCCAAGGCGAGATATTCCGCCTGCCGGGTCGAGCACATGTCGGATGCCTCCGCCAGCGTAAGCCCGATGGAGACAAGGTTGCGGAAGGCGTCGAGCATTGTGATCGCGCTTCCGGCAAGCGAGGAGCCGTCGGCCAGCATGATCGACAGGCCTTTCTTGACGACCGCCTGATCGCCGCCGAAATGGTAAGTGCCGTCGGGGCAGCCTGCCGATGTCGTCGCGTCCGTGATGGCGAATAGGCGCGGAATGGCCCTGTAGGAAGCCAGCACCAGCGCCGGGTGAACGTGGTTCAGGTCGCAGATCAACTCGGCATAGCGGCCCTTCGCCAGCGCGTAGGCGGCGACGCCCGGTTTGCGGTGATCCATTCCCGACATGCCGTTGAACAGATGCGTGAAGCCCGAAAGGCCGCGCGAAAAACCTTCGTCGGCTTCCTCAAACGTGGCCAGGCTGTGACCCACCTGTACACGGCAGCCTTTCGCCGTCAGGGCCTCGATGACCTCGATGCCGCCCGGAATTTCAGGAGCGACGGTGGCGACCACCAGAGGGCATATCGCGGCCCACCGCAATGCCAGCGCGACATCGCCCGTGAGCGTGATATCCTTTTGCGCTCCGAGTTTGCCCGGATTGATGAACGGACCCTCGAGATGCGCGCCAAGCACCGCCGGCTCGTCGGCGCGTGGCGTCTTACGAACGCTCTCGATGTCGGCCAGCGACCTTTCGATGACATCGACCGGTGCCGTCGACGTGGTAGGCGCGATTGCCACCGTACCGCTGCGGGCGTGGAAGCGGATGAATTTTCGAATGGCCTCCTCACCGCCCGCATAATCAACCCCGTCCCCGCCATGCACATGCAGATCGACAAATCCCGGCAGGATATAGGCTGGATCGGTGCCCGGCATGCTCACGGGCTTGCCCTCGATCCGCGCGATGCGTTCCCCGTCGATGACGATGCGGCCGTGAACCCATCCCGAGGGTGTGAGAACGTAACCGGTGGGAGACGTGATGGAAGACTGGAGCACGATTCTTAATCCTCTCGTATTGCAATCATCGTCGTGAACGGTTTGTCGGATCACTGCTCCGGAGCAACAGCGGACGCCAGCATAGCCGCGCCGCGCACGCCGCTGCTGTCGCCATATTTCGCCAGCACCACGTCGGGCATTCTCGTTCCGTCGATCAGGTGATCGGGCATATGCCGCACGAGCAGCGCCAGCACGTCGGGGATGCGCGAGACGCCGCCACCGAGCACAATGCAATCAGGATCGATCGTCGCCTGGAGCATGCGAAAAAGCTCGCATACCAGCGCGGCCCAGAGATCCATGACCTCGCCGAGCCCGATGTCCGACGCCGCCCCGGCGGCAATCTCGTGCGCCTGGAGATCGACCCCTCTAAGGCTCTTTGCCATCCGTGAAATTCCCGGGCCGGAGATCAGCGTCTCGTAACACCCATTGCGGCCGCACTTGCATCTGATCAGCGGAGGGGAAGCGCCTGGAATAACCTCGACCGGAATGCCTAGATGTCCGACCTCACCGGGCAAACCGTTCCGACCCTCCGTAAGCTGCCCCTTATGGCAGAAGCCGCCACCACAGCCTGTGCCGAGAATGAGTCCGAACACGGTCTCGTAACCGGCTCCCGCGCCGCCATTGGCTTCGGACAATGCGAAACACTTGCAATCGTTCTGAAACGGAACGTGAAAGCCAAGCCTGCGGGAAAGATCCTGACGCAACGGCCGCCGGTTTGCCGGCAGGTTGGATGTCAGCGACAGGCCCGTTTCGGCATCGACTATGCCCGGTATTCCTACCCCGAGCGAAAGCCGCTCCACGCCCGCCTCGCGGCGCATCCACTCATATTGCTCGACCAGGGCGTCGAGCAGCCCCTCATAGGAATCGCGCGGCGTGGGAATCCTGCGCCTCGTTATCTCCTCAAGATTTGCATCGAACAGGCACGCCTCGATCTTCGTGCCGCCGAGATCGATCCCCCCGCGCATGGTTAGCGATCGGCTGTGAACGGATAGAGCGTAACACCGGCGACGACCCGCGACAGATTTCCTTCGGCAAAAGGATTGTCGACGTTGACGCCCAGCGTATCCGACCACGAAATCGCATGGATCTGCGCAGCGAGCACGTGCAGCACCGAACTCCAGACATCGTTGCCGATAGTCGGAACAACCAGATCCGGCTCGACATCCGATTCCCCGAAAACCACCGCCACCCGATTGCCGAACTGCGCCTTAATCTCGTTTGCCGCATCCGTGTCGTAGCGGCGCGTATGCGGGTTGCTGGAAACGAAGACGAAGATGCGCGTACCGGCATCGACTATGGCCTTCGGCCCGTGACGAAAACCGAGCGTTGAATCCCAGAGCGTCGGAACCTGCCCGTGGGCAAGCTCCAGAACCTTCAAAGCGCTTTCGCGTGCCGATCCGGTCAGCGCGCCGCAGCCCAGAAACACGGCGCGCGACGGCGGCGGCGTTGCGGCCGCCAAGCCGAGCGCGTCGAGCAGCACGCGTTCGCCGGCATCTGCAAGTCCTGAGAGCGCTTCACCTACAGACAGCGGCATGGCGTCGTCGAGACAGGCCAGTGCGCTCAGCAGCATCGTGCTGTAGCTCGACGTCATGGCAAAGCCGCGATCATTGGTCTCAGGCGGCAAGAGCACGACTTTCGTCTGGCCGGGCCCTTTCGCCGGACGGTTTGCAAGGGCTCCGTCGCGGTTGCATGTAAAACTCAGACGATCCGCCTGCGGCAGGTGGGCATCGAGCAGATCCAAAGTGCCTATTGTCTCGGAACTGTCGCCGCTCCGGCCGAAGGAAACGAGCAGGACACGCTTGTCAGTCGGCAGATAGTTCCCCGGGCAACTCACCAGATCGGTGGAGGCGACCGAGCGGAACCGCGTGGTCGAGTTCGGTCGGTTCAGGTAGCTGCAAAGGGTTTCACCTATGAAGGCGGAGGTCCCTGCCCCACAGAACCATACTTCCTGATGGTCGCGCTCCTTGAGCCAGGTTTTTATAGCGACGGCATATCCGCTCAGCGGCTCGGCCCATGCGCGCCAGATTGCCGGCTGTGCCATGGTCTCGTGGAATGTGACCCAGCGGTCGAGGCTACCGCTGGAGGGCTGTTTTTGGGCTTTCATGATGACTTGTCTTCGTCCGGTTGTGCGGCGACCAGAACATTGACCCCCCTATTTCGGAGGTTGGCCTCGACGTCGCCGGGGATATTGTGGTCGGTTACGATAGTGTCGATGCGGTCGACGTTGCAGAAGCGGTGCAGGCTTGGCGCGCGGAACTTGGTCGAATCCACCAGCACAACCACACGACGGCTCGCATTGGCCATCGCCACATTCTGGTGCGCCTCCTCCTCGTTGAAGGTGCTGAGGCCTTCCTCGGGATCAATGCTGTCCGCCCCGAAATAGACCGTGTCGAAACGCATGTTCTCAAGCGATTGCTCGACCATGCGTCCGGTCAACGCGCGCGCATCGAAACGCACCACGCCTCCCGGAAGGATGACCGTGTGCTGCCGACAGTTCCACAAGGTCTCGACGATGTTCAAACCGGTGGTAAGTATGGTGCGTCCGCTCGCGGTCCGCAGGTTCTGGGCGAAAAGCTGCAACGTCGAGCCTGAGTCTAGGATCATCGAGCGGTCGGTTTCGATCAGCTTCATCGCCTCGCTGGCAACCGCCAGCTTCATCTTCCGGTTGACGATGGCCTTGTCGGCCACCGACGGCTCCAGCAACGCGTTCCTCGCGCCTGCCTTGTCGGTCGCCAGGGACATAGCGAGCGCGATACGGAAATCCGGAACGCCATCGAAACCGTAATGGCGACAGAAACGCACGACGGACGGCTCGCTGACCCCCGCCGCATGGGAAATTTCCTGAACCGAACGAGCCATGAACTGCGAAGGATCCTCGATCAGAACATCCGCCACGCGACCGAATGCCTTACTGAGGCTCGAACGATCGGCGGTGATGCTCTCGATCAGCGATCGGTTTGAATTGCTTCGATCAACCGGGTTCATGATCCACCAGAGGGCTACGGCAGGTTTGCGCAGAATTCCGCGCGCAGCGCAACACTCCCATCACGCGCCCCTGCGCCCGATATTGCGGCCGTTTCGGTCAAAGACGATGGCTCGCTCGGGCGCGATCCGGAACCATGCCTGGTCGCCGGGAGCAAAGCTTGCCTGCCCGGCCAGCCGCACGATCATCGGCTGGGAATCCGTCAGGTGCCCATAGAGGATCGTCTCGTTGCCAAGGTGCTCGACGACATCGACCTCGATGGCAAGACCTTTGCCGGTTTCGGACATCGCGACGTCTTCCGGGCGAATGCCCAGTTCCAGTCCGTCAAGCGCATCCGCGTGTAGAGGGTCCAGCATGGCATTGATCGTTTCGCCGCCCGGCAGCGTCAGTTCCACCCCGCCATCACCATTGCGCGCGCCAGCCACCTTGATGAAATTGATTTTGGGCTGGCCAAGGAAACTGGCGACGAATTTGTTTTCCGGATGATTGAAGAGCTCGAGCGGCGCGCCATGCTGCTCGACCACCCCGCCGTTCATCACAACGATCCTGTCGGCCAGCGTCATGCCCTCGACCTGATCGTGCGTGACATAGATCATCGTGTTGCCGAGCGAGGCGTGCAGCTTCGCCAGTTCGACCCGCATCTCGGCACGCAACGATGCATCGAGGTTCGACAGCGGCTCGTCGAACAGAAAGAGCTTCGGCTTGCGGGCGAGCGCCCGCCCGATCGCAACGCGCTGACGCTGGCCGCCTGACAGCGCCTTAGGCTTGCGCGCCAGCAACTCTTCCAGCTTAAGCAGCCGTGCGATCTCGAGCACGCGCGCCTTGATCGCCGGCTTCTTTTCGCCGGCGATCTTCAGGCCGAAGCCGATATTCTCCGCGACGGTCATATGGGGATAGAGCGCGTAGGACTGGAAGACCATGGCCACGCCACGCTCGACCGGGTCGGCAAAGGTTATGTCATTCCCATCCTGCTCCAGCCGGCCCGAGGAAATCGGCTCCAGGCCGGCTATGCAGCGCAGCAGCGTCGACTTCCCGCAACCCGACGGCCCGACGAGAACGACGAACTCGCCCTCCGTGATCGAAAGGCTGACGTCGCGGATGACCTCGACGGCGCCAAACGACTTGTGAATGTTTCTAAGCTCCAGACCTGCCACGCGCTTGCTCTCTCGGTGCGAACTCAACCGGCGCTCGCGCCCGGTCCAGACAGAAATCCCCATCGGCGAATTCTGCCCAGGGTGCAACTCAAACGGTGTAATCCAATTTTGTAATTTTACAACAAAAATATCGATCCAGCCACGTCGAAGTCCACGCACCGCAACATTTCTCAACTCCTCCTCAGTTATTATGTAGCCTTCCTTCAATTTTATGTTGCGTCATTACAAAAACGAACTACATTGTCCGCTCGGTGATGATGGGTTGCCGCCTGCTGCCTGCTGAGGCCGCGTTGAAAAAGGGGAATAATGATGATTTCGTCTGCGTCTCGCACGAAACTGACGGCAATGACCGTCGCTGCCGGACTGTTCGGGTCCCTAGGCGTCGGACATTCCGCAGAGCTTACCTTCTGGTCGATGTGGAACGAGCCGGAGCCGCAGGCTGCCGCTTTGCGCGCAATCATGGACGCCTACACCAAGACGAATCCCGACACCACATTCAAGGTCGTGTGGAACGGCCGGGGCAACCAGACGAAGCTACGCGCGGCGCTGCAGGCCGGCACACCCGTCGACTTCATGGATCAAGACGGCGACCAGCTCGCCGGCGGACTTCAGAAGCAGGAACAGCTTCTGCAACTAGACGACCTCGCCGGCGCGGACTTCGCCGACGTTTTCCTGCCGGGCGCCTATGATATCTATGCCAAGGACGGCAAGCACTTCCAGGTGCCCTACATCTACAATACCGTGAACTTCTGGTACAATAAGGAGCTTATGGAAGAGGCTGGCGCCAAGGTGCCTGAAACCTGGACCGAGCTGCTGGCCATGTGCGATGCCGTCAAGGCCATCGGCAAGCATGCAATCGTAGTGGAAGGCACAGATACCGCCTACACCATGCTGCACTTCTCACATCTGCTGGAGCGCGAGCTCGGCCCAAACGCCCTCATCACGATCTTCGAAGACAAGACGGGCGAAAGCTGGTCGGATCCCGCGGTACTGGATTCGGCCAAGAAGGCGATCAGCCTCTGGGACAGCTGCATAGCCGGTGATGCGCGCGGTTTCCAGTATCCAGCGGGGCAGCAGACGGTCGCGCTCGGCGAATCCATGTCCGAACTGGTGGGTTCGTGGCTTCCGACGGAGTTGGCCGATTCCGCCGGCCTCGATTTCCCGTGGGGCGCTTTCAATTTCCCTGAAGTGGAAGGCGGCAAAGGCAAGCGTACCGACTTGCAGGTCGCGCTGCTTTCGATGGGTGTACTGAAGGATGCGCCCCATCCTGAGGAGACCGTCGGCTTCCTGAAATTCCTGATGAGCGAGGAAGCACAGAAGATCCTCGTGGAACAGGGTAATGTCGGCGTTACCCGCAAGGGCGTGGCCTGGCCGTCGATCCTGCAGGAAGCCTATGAGGCGGCCGAGAACGCGACGGTCCTGACCAACATCTACGGCGGGCTCAGCATCGACTATGCCGACTTCTACACCACCGTGTTCTCCCCCGAGCAGAACAAGATGTTCCTCGGCCAGAAGAGCCCGGAGGACTTCGTCAAGACCATGGCCGAAGCGACAAAGGCATATTGGGAAGGCAAGTAGTCTTGGAGTTGGTGGCGGGAGGATCGCAGGATCGCTCCCGCCATTTCGCCGAACCGCGCCAGCCGGAGGTAACGTAGGATGCGCCGACGCCTGCTTTTCGCCTTTCTGGCGCCTGCACTCATCCTCTATCTGGGGTTTGTGGTGCTGCCGGCGGTCCAGGCTTTCTATCTCAGCCTGTTCCAGACGTCCGGTTTCGGCGACACGGCCAAATGGGTCGGGCTGGGCAACTACGTGGCGCTGGCGAAGGACCCGATCTTCTGGCTCACCGTCACCCACATGCTGATGATCCTTTTCGTGGGCGGGGCAGCCATATTCGGCTTCGCCTTTCTCTTCACGATCCTGATCAACTCGGGGCTCTGGGGCAAGAAGCTGTTCAGGGCCCTCATCTTCATGCCCAACATCATCGCCGTGGTCGCGCTTTCGACCTTCTGGTCGTTCGTCTTCATGCCGCGCTACGGGTTGATGACCAATTTCTTCAAATCGATCGGCCTGGACGGACTGGCGGCTGTACCGTGGACAGCGCCGGAATACATATTCTGGTCGATGCTGGTGGGCCTGATCTGGATATCGACAGGCTTCTTCACCATCCTGATCCTGGCGGGCGCCGACAAGATCCCGACCGACATGTACGACGCAGCCCGCATAGAAGGTGCCAGCAACCGGCAGATGTTCCGGCTGATCACCGTGCCGATGATCTGGGATGTCATCGTCATCACGCTGGTCCTGTGGGTAATCGAATCCATCAAGATGATGGAGTACCCATATGCTTTCGGCGGTCCCAACATCGACCACACGCTCTACACGCCGGCGATCTATCTTTTCATCATGGGCTTCGGGCAGCGTCAGCCGGTCTATGAGCTGGGCTACGCGACCGCGATCGGCGTCGCGATGTTCATCTTCACCGTCATCGCGGTTCTCGTCGTTACCGCCATCACGCGCCGCGAACGGGTGGAGTTCTAGATGTCAGCGTCCCGCGTAAAACGCCTGCCCTTGAGAAAGCTCCTCGCCTATCTCATCGTCGGAGGGTGGTCCGCCTTCGCCATTCTGCTTGTGATATGGGTGGTGATGGCGTCGCTGAAGACGACGCGCGGGCTGTTCGGTTCCCCCTGGACGCTGCCGACCGACCCGGTGTTCTCCAACTATGCCAAGGTATGGATCTCGAACCGCTTCGGCGACTACTTCCTGAACAGCATTCTGGTAGTGTCCGGATCGGTGCTCGCACTCCTGATCGTTGCCGTGCCGGCCGCCTATGTCCTGAGCCGGGGTACGTTCCGCGGACGGCGCTCCATCCTCAATTTCTTCATATTCGGCATGGGCGTGCCTATCCCGCTGCTATTCATTCCCCTGGTCGTCGTCACCACCGAAATGGGCGTCGTCGACACTCTCACGGGCCTCAGCGCTGTCTATGTCTCGATCTCGCTGCCTTTCACGATCTATGTCCTGCAAGGCTTCTTCTCGTCGCTGCCCTCGGAGCTCGAGTCGGCCGCCGTCATCGACGGATGCAGCGACTGGCAGGTCTTCTGGCATGTGATGCTGCCGCTTGCGGCGCCGGGAGCCGCTACGGTGGCGATTCTGAACTTCGTCGCCTTGTGGAACGAATATCAGCTTTCGCTGGTGCTCATTAACAGCCCTGAAAACCGGACCCTTTCGCTTGGAATTTACTCGCTGATCACATCGATGCAGTATTCTGGCGGGAACTGGCCCGGGCTGTTTGCGGGCGTCACCATCGTCATGGTCCCGACAATCGCCCTCTACATTTTCCTGTCGGAGCGCATGATCAGCGGCATCACAATGGGTGGAGTGAAGTGACTACGCAGGTTCGTAAACCCGGAAGCACCAACGGGCTTGGTAGTTTCATCGCACGAAATCGCGCCGGCGAACCCGTTGCGGTTCCCTCGATCTGCTCGGCCCATCCCGATGTCATCGCTGCCTCGGCGCTTCTGGCCAAAAGCAGGGGCGTGCCCCTGCTCGTCGAGGCCACAAGCAACCAGGTGAACCAGTTCGGCGGCTATACCGGAATGCAGGCGGCCGATTTCATTCGCTTCATTCACGGCATATCCGACGCAGCCGGACTGCCGAGAGACCAGCTTTTCTTCGGTGGCGACCATCTTGGCCCGCAAGCCTGGCGTTATGAGGACGCGTCGACAGCGATGGAAAAAGCCGGCGAGCTCGTCCGCACCTTCGTGCAGGCGGGGTTCACCAAGATTCATCTCGACTGCTCCGAGGGCTGCAAAGGCGAAGCCGTTCAGGTGTCCGATGCCGTCAGCGCCGAACGCAGCGCCGCTCTGGCGAGGATATGCGAGGACAACGCACCCGATCCATCGGCTTTGCTCTATATCGTCGGCACCGAGGTTCCGCCTCCCGGCGGAGCGCGGGCGGAGGAAGGCGATCACGGGATCGTGCCGACATCCGCCGACAGCGCACGCGCAACGCTTGCCGAGCAGCAAAGGAGATTCGAGCAGCATGTCTCGACCGATGCGTGGAAACGCGTCATCGGATTGGTCGTGCAGCCGGGCGTAGAGTTCGGCGCGGCGGACATCCACCATTTCGACATCGGTTCCCCCGACCACCTGTCGCCCGTCCTGGCGGACTATCCGCATATGGCTTTCGAGGCGCATTCGACCGACTATCAGAATGCGCCGGTTTTCCCAGAACTGGCCCGGCGGCACTTCGCCATTCTCAAGGTCGGTCCCGCCCTGACGTTTGCATACCGGCAGGCGATCTATGCGCTTGACCAAGTTGCAGGGTGGTATGGACGCGACGGCGAACCGCTTGCCGAAACGATGGAAGCCCTCATGCTGGCAAATCCAGGCTACTGGAAGAACCACTATTCCGGCAGCGACGAGACCGTGCACCGCCTGCGCCATTTCGGCTATGCGGACCGCATCCGCTACTATTGGAACCAGCCGCAGGCCCAATCACGCGTGAGCGCAATTCTCGGCCGGCTTGCGGCGCAGAATCTCGATCGCCCCCTGCTTCAGCAGTATTTCTCCACGGAGGTCATCGAGCGCGCTCAATCTCTGATGTCGGACCGGATCGGTTTGGCGCAAGCATTGATCTACGCGCAGATACAGGAGGCATTGCTGCCCTATTTCACGAGTTTTTCCACCACGCCATCCAAGCCCTTCGCCTGAGTGCAATGCAACATTGCACATGTGCTATGCACAAATGTTCATGGAACGATCGGTCGAAATTGAATAGATGACGCGTGTCGATTGTCTTTCTCCTCCCTAGGCAATCGACAGCCAACCGATGCACCTCCTCCCGCATCGGACGGATTTGAAGCCCGCCGCTCCTCCTCCCGCGGCGGGCTTTTCTTTTTGGGACACCAGACTGCAAGATCCGTCAAGCGATGCCCGACGCAAAGGTCTCGGCGATTGCCAGGACCGCCGCGTGGATCGGCCCGGCCGTCAGGCTCGGGATCACGGACGCATCGACAACATAGAGATTGTCGAGCCCTCTCAATCCCAGGTCGGCGTCCACGACCGAACGGTCGTCCTTTCCCATCCGGCACGTTCCGGCCGGGTGGTGATGGGTGATCGCCGCCTGGGCAATGAAGGCGTCCATTCCCGCTTGCGTGTCGAGCTTCCCCGGCAGAAGTTCGCGTTCGCGCCAGACATCCAGTTCGGGCCGATGTCCGATCTCGCGTGCCGCAGACAGCGCCTCCCGAAACAATCGCCTATCCCTTTCGCTCTGGAGGTAGGCTGGATCGATACGAAGCGGGCTACCCGGTTCAGGGCCGGTGATACGCAGGCTGCCGCGGCTCGACGGATTGGTAACGCCGAACAGAAGTGAATAGGCGGTGCCCGCAGCAGGCGGCGTGAAGCATTCCGATACGATAGGCGCAACGCCGCAGCCGACGACGATCTCGGGACATCCATCGCACCTCAACGCTCCGGCGCGCATATAAGCCATCGACTCGGAATGCTGAAGCCGCGAAGGCGGAACGGGACGGCGGGAAGCATAAAGATTGCCCGCGCCGAGCAGATGGTCTTGAAGGTTGCGGCCTATCTCGGGTGAGACGATGCGGCAGTTAACGCCTGCCTCTGCCAGCACATCCTCCGGTCCGATGCCGGAGCGCATCAGCAGCGCCGGGCTTTCGAGCGACCCGGCGCTCACGATGATCGTGTCGGCCGCTATTTCGAGCGATCCCGCAGGGCCGGCAATTTCGAGGGCTTCGACGCGGCCGTGTTCGTGCTTCAGACGTCGAACGGCGTGGCCGGTCAGGATCGACAGGTTTTTGCGCGCACGCGCCTCGGGCGTCAGCCAAGCTTCCGCCGTTGTGATCCGCCGGCCGTTTCGTATCGTAAGCGAATTCGGCGTCACCCCGATCATCTCGCCAGTCCCGTGGCCGCGGATACGCGGCAGGCCAAGGGCAGCACCCGCCTCGATAAATGCACGCGCGACCGGACTGACCTCGTCCTGCGGAAGAAGGACGGGCAGCGGCCCGCCGTCGCCATGGATTCCGTCACCGCCAAGGCTGTGATTCTCTATGGCAATGAAGGCCGGCAGCAGCCCTTCCCAGCTCCATCGGGCGTCGCCGGTGGCCTGCTCCCAGTCCGAGAAGTCAGCCGGATGACCGCGCATATGGCCCATAGCATGCAACAGGCTCGAGCCACCCAGCGCCTTGCCCCGCGCCCAGGCATGAACGCGCCCCGCCGTCCCCTTCTGCGGTTCGGTGCGATAGTCCCAGTCATAGGTTCGGCCCTGCAGGGCCGGCCATGCTGCGGGATTGCCGATGTCCGGGTCGTCCGGTTCGCCCCCCGCCTCGATCAGAACCACACGACGCGCGGTGTTTTCACTGAGGCGGGCAGCGAGCAGGCAGCCGGCGGACCCGCCGCCGATGATCGCCACATCGTAAAACGACACGGGTCTAGCGCTGGTCGGCGTTGACCACTTCGCCATTCTTGGTCATCGCCTCCCCATCGAGCGACAGCGAACAGTTGCGAAGCGGGATATCGAGGTGGCAGGGCACGTCGCGGTCGCCGCCAGCTTCCGTATTCGGCCCCGACGACCACAGGAAGTTGCCCGCGAAGGAGCGCGCATCCATGCCGAGCTGCGCCTCCGGATTGTAGAGGCCGAGCACAGTCCAGTGCGCGCGGGTGTGCAGACCCCAGCCGACATGCGCCATCGCATAGGCGCGCGGATCGTTAAAGCTATCCATGAACTTGCGCATGAATTCGGCATCAAATCCGCCCTTGATGTCGCGAATGACGCCCTTCTCGATAGTCACGGTGATGGGGTCGCGCGCATACATCTTGAACGGCAGCAGGATATCGCCTTCGTCGATGACGATGGTTCCTTCCGCGCTTCCTTCGTTAGGCCAGGTTGCCGCGAAGCAGCTCGGCCAGTGGTCCCATCGGCCCGGTTCGTCGGCCAGCCCATATTGGGTCAGCACGGGATAGTCGCCGATGTCGCAGCGGAAATCGGTGCCAGCCGCGGAGGTGACCGTCATATTCTTTGCCGCGCCGATCTTTTTGGCAGCGGCAAGCACGCGCGCCTTGTCCTCAGGGGTTGGGATCATGCGCATCATGATCTCCGGCGGTTCGACCGCCAGCAGCATACGCGCTCCGCTCTTGAGAACCTCTTCCTGCTCCTTGGAAAAGAGGAGCTGGATCGTGTCGATCACCATGTCGGAAGCCTTGAGGCACGCCAGCGCTGCGCTGTTTCCCTCCAGCGGGGTCTTGCCGATATATCCAGACTTGTCGCGCGAGATCGCCTTCTCCCCGTTCATCGGAGCAAGCTTCAGCACGGTCACCATGGCTCCCATGTCGGCAGCCGCGAGCCGTGCGATGCCGGAAATCTGCGGATTGCTGTCATCGCTGGTGAGGATCGTCACCTGTTCCCTGGGTTTGAGGTTGCACATTCCCAGAACCTGCTTCCAGCCCTGGAAGAACTGAATGTCGCTGATGGCCATGCTGTGCGATCCTTCCTGTCTTACGGCGTTCGAGGTGCGCCTAGAGCGCTGCCTGATTGGCTAGGGAAAAGAAATTACGATCGTAATGCAGCAACGGCGACTTCGTCGTACCGAAGCGCACCTGCATCACACGCCCGACGAAAATGCTGTGGCTTTCAGTTTCCACATCGGAAGAAAGCGAACAGTCGAGGTTTACCAAGGCCCCGTCCAGCGCCGGCGCACCCGTCGCAAGGGTGCTCCATTCGCCGAGACCGAACTTGTTCTCGCCGGCATCCCCTGTCTGTCCTGCAAAGCGGCGCGCGACATCGTGCTGGTCGGCGGCAAGGATATTCACGCAGAACGCGCCGCTTGCAGTGATCGCGCGATGGGCTGCACCGAGACGGTTGACGCAGACAAGCATGGAAGGCGGGGTCATCGAAAGCGAGCAGACTGCCGTCGCTGTAAGCCCCCTCCGCGCATCACCCTGCCCCGCCGTCACGACGCAGACCGTGGCCGCGAGCTGCCGCATGGCCGAGCGGAAATCGTCGACCAGGCTTGAGGCATCCGCAGGCGTGGAATGAATCACCGAGGGCCTCCTTGCAAGGAAATGCAGCGTTCGAGGAACATCGCTGCAGAGACGAGCCGGCTGTCATCGCCCCGCGCGCCGACGAGTTGCACGCCAACCGGCAAGTCAAGCGGCCCCTTGGCAACCGGAAGCGTGATGAGCGGCACCTGCAACACGCTCCAAAGCCGATTGTAGATGGGATCGCCCGTCGCGGTACCTTCCGGCGCCTCGCCGGTCGCCGCCAACGTCAACACCGCATCGAAGCGCGAAACCAGCGCATCGACGATGTGACGCATTCCCGGCAGGACCTGCTGGGCCGCCCGGTAGCGGTCTTGGGTGACGCGGCCCTGTTCCTCCAGCATGGCGCGGGTGACCGGCGTCATCTCTTCCCAGCGCTGCCGGATCTCATAGGCAAGGGACTGCGTCACTTCCCAGCCCATGACAGCTTCATGAAGATCGAAGATGCCGTCGAACCAAGCCGGAGCCGGAATGGTCACGACTTCCGCGCCGGCGCTCTCCGCAAGACGCACCAGCTGTTCCACGGCTTCGATAGCGCAAGGCTGCGCCTTCTCAAGTCGTGTTCCCAGCAGAACGCCGAGGCGCGGCCGCGCGATAGCAGATGGATCAGCAAGGTCAGGCCTGCCCGACAGGACCGAGGCACAGGCTGCCGCATCGCCGATGTTGCGGGCGATGACGCCGACCGTATCGAGCCCGTGGCAGAGCACCTTTATGCCCACCGTATTGATCAGGCCGAATGTCGGCTTTAGCGCGGTCACCCCGCAGAAGCTGGCGGGCCGGATCACCGATCCGGAAGTCTGCGTTCCGAAGGCGAGCGGCACCATGCCTGCCGCTACAGCCGCGCATGACCCGGATGACGAGCCGCCCGGCGTGTGGGCGGGATTATGCGGATTTCGGGTCTTGTTCGGACTTGCCATCGCAAGCTCCGTGCTGACCGTTTTGCCCATGACCAGTGCGCCCGCATCGACGGCAATCTGCACACACGGCGCATCCCAGGGTGGCCGAAAGCCATCGTAAAAGCGCGTTCCGTAGCCGGTCGGCATATCGGCGGTCTCGATGACATCCTTCACGCCGAGTGGCACGCCGGCGAGCGATCCGCTTGCGCCTTGACGGTCCAGCCGGTCGGCGCGCGCGCGAACCTGCGCGGCGTCGAGATGCTGCCAGGCCATCACCGGGCCGTCGACTTCGGCTATGCGTTCGAGATGCGCCTCTGCCACCTCCCGAGCCGTGACCCTGCCAGCGGCAATCGTCGAGGCGATCTGGCGGGCCGTCATTGCAAGAATGTCGCGGTTTTCCATGTCGCCCTTCCGCTCCCTGTCACCCGAAAACCGGTGGACGGCGTTTCGCCCATGGCGCTGCACGCTCCAGTTCCGCAGCAAGCGAAAGGAGAAGCGCATCCTCGCCGAACCCGGCGCCGAAATGGACGCCGACCGGAAGGCCCGCCTTCGTCATGCCGAGCGGCACGCTCATCGCCGGGCATCCCGATGCGTTGAAGACCGCCGTGAACGGAGAGTGCTCCCAGAACAGGTCGAAGAACGTGTCGAGCGTCTTGCCTGCTCCCGCGAGCTTTCCGAGCTTCGGCGCGGGTTCGGCCGCGCTCGGCGTGAGCATGATGTCGTGGTTCGAGAAGAACCGCCCCATCGCACGCGCAGATGCGTGCAGCTGGTTCACCGCCCAGAGATAGTGCGTGCCTGACGTGGCCAATCCCTCATGCACCCATTCCTGGTTGACAGGCTCGAGCTTTGCGATGTTCGGCGACGCGGCGTCTCCACCCGTGACGCCGAGCGCGACATTCACGCCCGCGATGACGCGCCAGGCGGCCTTGAGCGCTCCGGCGTCATAGCCGGCGTCTTCAATTTCGCTCACGCTATGGCCAAGATTCTCCATCAGGCGCGCGGCATCGCGTACTTTCTCGATGACCTCCGGGTCGACTTGTGTCCCGAGCGGCGGCTTGACGATCAAGGCGACGCGCAGCCGCTCCGGAGGCTTACTAAGGGCCGCAAGATAGGTGCTCGATTTTGCCGGTGACGCCCAGGGATCGCCCGCATCGGCGCCGCCGCTGATGTCCAGCATGGCAGCGCTGTCGCGCACCGACCATGTCGCCGCGTGCGGCGTGGACATGCCGGCAATCGCTTCGGCGGCGACCGGACCAACTGGATTCACCAGTCGGGACGGCTTGAAACCGAACAGGCCGCAGTGGCTCGCCGGAAGTCGGGTCGAGCCCGCACCGTCTGAACTGTTTGCCAGAGGAACCATGCCGCTCGCCACAGCCGCGGTCGAACCGCCGGATGAACCGCCCGGCGTGCGCTCGATATCCCACGGATTACGACTTGGTCCAAAGGCTTCCGGCTCGGTGGTGAAGCTTAGCGCAAACTCAGGCGTATTGCTCTTGCCCACAATCACCATGCCGGCCGCCTTGTATCGGGCGGTGATGGTGGAATCGCGCCGGCTCACCGTATCGCGATGCAATTCGGAGCCGGTTGACAGGATCATCCCCTCGGCCTCGAAACCGGTGTTCTTAAGCAGCATCGGAACACCCGAGAGCGGTCCGGCGGGTAGGCCTCGAAGGATCTGGTCGCGTGAAGAATCGAAATGCGGATGGACCACCGCATTGAGTATCGGATTGAGCTTTTCGATCCGCGCGATTGTCGCTTCGAGCACTTCCAGCGCGCTGATCTCTCTCTTTGCGATCAGCGTCGAGAGCGCGATGCCGTCGAGTTCGGCGAGGCTTTCCATATCAGCCAGTCTGCGCCCGGAATACGTCGAGATCCCACATGTCGCGTGTTCCCGCGATGAACCCATCCCGTATATCGAACAGATGCAAGCCCTCTAAAGACACCTGACGCGGCACGGCATTCTCGCCGCGCGGGCTGAACGTACCGGTCATCCGGTACGGAACCGCGACATGGTTTCCTGCGCGAATGTAGCCCGTTCTGTGCCACACGACGTCGGGAAGCATACGCCAGAAGCCTTTGAGGCCCTCCGCCAGCGCCTCGCGGCCCTCGCGTCGTTTGGACATCGCCACTTCCTCATGCCAACCATCGGCATGGTAGAGGGCGGCGGCCGCCTCCGCATTGCGCTCGGCATAGGCGGCATAGAAGCGGTCGATCAGGCCGGCATGGTCCATGGCGTATCCTGTGGCATTTCCCGCGCCTGTCGCAGGCAGGCGCGGGATGGAGATCACACGTCTATGCCGGCGATCTTCTTGACCTGATCCACGAAACCGTCGCGCTTCACCTCGTTGTAGAGACGCGCACGCAATGCCGGAGCAGGCGTCGCATTGACGTTCTCGAACAGCGCCACGCGCCCGGCGAGCGACCCGGAGGTCATGTCCCAGATGAAGTTCATGAGCTGTTCCTTTACCATGGCGCTTACACCATGGCCGGGCAGGAGCTCATGCAGGTAATGGCCGATGTCGGGGTTGTCGAACGCCTTCCTGCCGAAGCGCATCACCAGACCCTGGCCGCAAATCTCCTGCAGGATATGGATCACCTTCGGATAGTTCTCGATCGAATAGAGACGCCCTGCGGTCAGCATACCGACATCCGGGCGCATGACATCACCTTCAGTAGGCGTCGCCAGGGCTTCCGCCGCATGAACGAAAGCGCGCAGCGTCTGTGCATATTCGATAAGTTGGCCGAGCATGAGCTGGACTGCCGGAATCCGGCCCGTGCCGAGGTAGTCCAGCACCATCTGCCCGGCGCCGACAAACAGTTCCGCTTTCACCGCAAGGCGCGTCAGAACGTGCCAGTGCGCGAACACGCAGACCGGCCCGTAGTAGCTCATCGCCGTCGGGTCGCCGAGGTTGAACAACCTTTCCTTCGGCACGAAGACGTTGTCGAACACGATGAACTGATCGGCTTCCTCGCCGAGGCTCGAGACCGGATGGTCGAAGGCATCGGCATCCGGCTGCGACACCATCTCGCGCGAGATCATCTTGATGCCCTGCGTGTCGATTGGGATCGACCCCCAGATGCAGGCATCCGCCGGCGTCTCCTGTATGCCACCGAGATTGGTGAAGAAGATGTCGTTGGCCTGCGCGGCGATCGATCCCACGGTCTTTGCGCCGTAGATGTAGATGCCGTCCTTCGTAACTTTGCGCGCCTTGAGTAGCGATGCCTCGCCCGCCTTCGGCGAGGAGCGGTCCGCCTGCGGGCCGGCAAGGCTCTCAGAGGCAGTCAAGTTATTGTCGCGCCCATATTCCAGGTAACGTTCGATGTTCTCGGCGAAGTCGGGATCGACGCCTTCGATAAGCGATTTCTTCTTCTTGAATGTCGGCAGATAGGCGTAGAGCCCCACCACGATTGCCGGCGCGAGGTCCGGCGGACGGCCGAATGTGCCCGCCGTCTTCAGCGAGGTATATTCGATCATCTTGCGGCGGTCGGCGAGGTCTTCCTTGGTGCGCGGAATCTGCCATGAGCGGCTGACCACCGCACCGGCATCCTTGTCGAAATAGGTCGTCGCGTCCGCATGCTCCTCGGTGAACTGGTCGTCGAACATCGAGGCCAACAGGTCGATGCCCCTCGCCAGAGCCGGCTCGTCATAGACGCTTCCAAGCTTGCGCCCGCCCACCCAGATCTGTCGCTGGTCATGCAGGGATTGCTTGTATTGCTCGCCCGTCTTCAGCTTGTGCGGCTTGTCTAGGGTCTTCTTGGCATTTGCCTGTGTCACAGGTGTCTCCCATTGAATCTGGCCCGGGCGCTCTTCTTCGCGTAGCGACACCTGGCATCAAAAACGTTGTCAGCCTGCGTCGGAAGCCTTCTCCGTCCGCATCTGGCGAATGACTTCGGAAGCGACGCGCATCGAATCGAGCGCGGCGGGCACGCCGCAATAGATCGCGGCCTGAAGAATCACTTCGACGATCTCCTCCTCGGTGACGCCGTTGTTGAGAGCGCCGCGTACGTGCAGCTTTATCTCATGCGGCCGGTTGAGCGCCGTGAGCATGGCGAGGTTCAGGAAGCTGCGCGTCTTGCGCTCGAGACCGGGTCGCGACCATATCTCCCCCCAGCACCATTCCGTGACCAGCTTCTGCAGCGGTGCCGTCAGGTCGTCGGCGGCCGCCAGAGACGCATTGACGTAAGCTTCTCCCAGCACCTCTCTCCGGGCCTTGAGGCCCTTCTCGAATTGCTCGCCTTCGAATTCGGGAAGAGTCATAAATCTCTCCGGTATGTGAGGAGAACCAGTCCTGCCGGCATGGCAGATCGAGGCATGGTTCCCGTCGTTTGATGTGATCAGGTTAGACGTGCCGCGCTTGACGTGTCAACAGATTGTATGACAGGAATACGGTCATACTGATGTGCAGGATCGCCAGGCCGGATGGCAGAGGCAGTCGGGTGATGGCGGAATATCTGGCGAAGGACATCGAGGAGCAAGCGACGCCTTCGCCGTTCGACGTCTATGCCCTGCATTATGCCGTGCATTCGGGACGGCGGGAAGAAGACAATTTCCTGCGAGCGGACCCGCATGAGGCAGGCGTTGACCTTCATTATTTCATTTGGCTCGCGCAAAGGGGCGACGAGATTTTCGTCATCGATACGGGCTTTGCCGCCGATGCGGCAGCCGCTCGCGGACGCACGCTCCTGCGCCGGCCTGCCGACGCGCTCGCCCTGTTGGGCATCGATGCGAACGCCGTCAAGCAGGTGATCCTCACCCACCTGCACTACGATCATGCCGGCACGCTCACAGACTTCCCGGGCGCAACGTTCCACATCCAGACCGCCGAGCCCGCCTATGCTACTGGCCCCTGCATGTGCGACCCGCATGCGCGTGCCGTATTCGACGTCGAGAACATCGTGGACTATGTCCGTGCATTGTATGCGGGGCGCGTGACTTTTCACGAAGGCGATCGGGAAGTGACACCGGGACTCTGGCTCCATGCCGTGCCCGGCCACAGTGCCGGTTTGCAGGCCGTGCGGGTGTTCACGCAGCGTGGCTGGGTGGTCCTCGCTTCGGACGCGACGCATCTCTATGCCAACATGGCTCGCCGCAATCCCTTTCCGGTCTTCGTCGACGAGCAGGCATTGCTGCGCGGCTTCGAGCGCCTAGCAGAACTGGCGCCCGATCTGGACCATATCGTGCCCGGCCATGACGGCGCGGTCATGCGCGCCTACAGGACGCCCGCTCCCGAACTGGAAGGCATCGTCGTCCGGCTTGACGAGGCTCCCCGTCTTTCATGGGAGGAACTCGCGCGATGACCAGCGGACCAGCCCGTCGCGTCCTCATTACAGGATCAGCCGGCGGGCTGGGTCTTGGATTGGCCCGCGCATTCGCCGAGTCAGGCGATGCCGTCTTCCTGACGGATATCTCGCCGGAAGTGGCTGCAACCGCGCAAAGGCTCGGTGTGGAGACCCGCAAGCCGACCTTTTCCTGCATTCTCGACCTATCCGGCGAAGGGGCTACCGACAGGCTGGCAAAACAGGCCTGCGAGGCTATGGGCGGCGTTGATATCCTCGTCAACAACGCCGTGGTGCGGAAGATGGCGCAGGTCACGGCTCTTGGCGACGAGGACTGGAACCGAGCCGTCGAGGTCAATCTTTCCGCTCCGTTCCGCCTGATCCGCGCCTGCCTGCCGGGCATGCAGACGCGTGGCTGGGGCCGCATCGTCAACATGGCTTCCGTCTACAGCCTGATCGCGCTCGCCGGCCGCGCCGATTATGTCGCCACCAAGCACGCGATGGTCGGACTGACGCGCACGGTCGCACTGGAACTGGCGGCAACCGCCATCACCTGCAATGCGATCTGCCCCGGCCTGATGGCGACCGACAGCGCTCTGTCACGCATCGATGCACTCGCGGCCGAACGAGGCATCGGAAAAGAGGAAGCGACCGCCCTCTTCCTCTCCTCCCGCCAGCCCGGCGGTAAGTTCATCCCCATGGAGACGGTGACCGCATTGGCGCTATTCCTCTGTGGACCGCATAGCGACGGAATAAACGGCGCGGCAATTCCGGTGGACAATGGCTGGTCCTTTGCCTGAACGCAGCTGAAAGACGAGGAAGGTTCAAGTCAAATGAGCGAGAAAATCGGATTCATCGGCCTCGGCAATATGGGCGGCCCGATGGCCAAGCGTCTGATTGCGGCCGGACACAAGCCGGTCGTCCACGATGCCTCGCAGTCGGCAATATCGGATCTGGTAGGCGCAGGCGCCATGGGCGCTGCCACGCTCGAAGCCCTGACGGCGCAGGCCGAGACCGTTTTCCTCTCGCTTCCGACCCCCGAGGTCATCCTTTCCGTCGGCCGTGCGATGGCTGCCAGTCCGGGTGTGGTCAGGCGCGTGGTTGACCTTTCCACCACCGGCCCCAAAAGCGAGATGGAGCTTGCCGACATTCTCGTCAAAGCCGGTATCGCGCTGATCGACAGCCCCGTTTCGGGTGGCGTCGCAGGCGCCAAAAAGGGATCGCTGGCCCTGATGGCCGCCGGGCCTTCCGAACATTTCGCCGTCGTGGAGCCGCTGCTCGGCAATTTCGGCAAAGTCATCCGCATTGCCGAAGAGCCTGGCAAGGCGCAGGTGATGAAGCTCATCAACAACATCTGCTCGGCGGCGGCATTGGCAATCACCAGCGAAGCGATGGTGATGGGCGCGAAGGCCGGGCTCGACGCCGACGTGATGATCGAGGTTCTCAACGCCGGCAGCGGGCGGACCACGGCCAGTTCGGACAAGATTCCGCGTTTCGTCCTGCCGCGCGGTTTCGATTTCGGCTTCGCTATCTCGCTCTCGCTCAAGGACATAAGGCTCTGCCTGGAAGAGGCTGAGCGCCTCGGCGTGCCGATGATGGTCGGTAACGCCGTTCGCACGCTATTTTCGATTACCAAGGCGGATTTCGGCCCGGATGTCGACATGACCGCGATCATCAAACCGCTTGAGAGGTGGGCAGGTACCGAGGTTCGCGGACGGGCCGCCGGCAAGGACGACTGACGTGTCGGCCGATCCGTCAACGGTCGAGGCGATCGTCGCGCAGTTCGTCAGCGCGCGCCCCGCCATTCCCACCGATGCGCGCGCAGCCGGACGGCGCTCCTTGCTGAACGTCATCGGCACGGCCATCGGCGGTAGCGGCGAAGCGGCGATCAACAGGCTGGCCGAGCTTCTGCCTGCTTTCGGCGGTCCGACTACCGCAAGCCTCATCGGCCGCAAGGAGCGCGCCGACATGTTGTGGGCCGCCGAGATCAATGCGGCTGCCGCCAACGTCTTCGATTTCGACGACACGCATATCCCCACAGTCATCCATCCTTCCGCGCCTGTCGCTCCGGCGCTTCTGGCACTGGCCGAAATCCGCTCAAGCCAGGGAAACCCGGTTTCGGGCACAGTTCTGCTGGAAGCCTTCATCCTCGGTGTCGAGATCGCCTGCCGCCTCGGCAATGCCGCGGGCACGGCCCATTATTCGCGCGGCTGGCACATCACCTCGACCTGCGGGATCATCGGTGCGGCCGTGGCTGCAGGGCGTATTCTCGGTCTCGCGCCCCCTGCCCTCGTCGATGCGATGGGCAACGCCATGTCGCTGGCTGCCGGTTCGGTCGAGACGCTCGGTACCATGTCGAAGAGCCTGAGCGTCGGCCAGGCCGCAAGCGGCGGTCTCAAGGCCGCGCTGCTTGCCGCCCGTGGATTTACGGGCCCGGCCCGGCCGCTGACCGGAAAACATGGCTTCTTCGCGCTCTATTGCACCGATGCCGATCCGTCCCGCTTGACCATTGACCTCGGCAGCAGATGGGAAATCCTCAACAACACGTTCAAGCCATATCCCTGCGGCGTCGTCCTCAATCCGGTGGTCGAAGCCTGCCTCGCGCTGCATGCGCAAGACGGCTTGGATGCGGACGAAATCGCCGAAGTCGAACTGGCCGGTCATCCACTGTTGCGCCAAAGGACGGATCGGCCGGGCGTGACCTCGGGACGGCAGTCGCAGGTCAGCGCGCAACATGCGGTCGCAGTCAGCCTCCTGTATGGAAAAGCCGATCTCGACGCCTTCTCGGACCGAAGCGTCGCCGATCCCGTCCTGCGCGCCTTCGGCTCAAAGATTCGCTTCCGTGATGATGCCGCCTTCAACGTGGAGAGCGCCCGGCTGACCATCCGCATCGGCGGAGGACGCGAGATCACGCGAACCGTGGATCAGGCGAAAGGAAGCCTCGCACGTCCGATGAGCGATGCGGATCTCGCCGACAAACTGCGCGCGCAGGTCGCATGGCGCGAGCTCGATATCCCAACGGACGAGCTGATTGCGGCCATCAAGGACATGGAAACAGCGACCGACGGCGCAGGTTTTCTTGCGCTGACGAGACCACGATAGAACGCAAGGAAGCGACAGGAGGACGCAGTGACCAGCCAGCCCATTCCCGATCCGATCTTCACGCTGACCACCGGTCCAGTGGACGCCTATCCGGCAGTTTTGCGGGGCCTCTCCCGACCGGTGCTCTACGATTACGATCCGGCCTTCCTCGCGCACTACGAGGCCGTGAACGAAAAAGTCAGGCTCGCATTCCGCTCGTCGTCTCAACCGGTGATCCTCCATGGGGAACCCGTTCTAGCGCTCGAAGCAGCCGCCGCCTCTCTGATCGCAAAAGGCGACGTCGTCCTCAATCTGGTTTCCGGGGTCTACGGCAAGGGCTTCGGCTACTGGGCGGCCCGCTATGCAGGCGAAGTCCTGGAACTGGAGGCTCCTTACAACGAGGCTCTGGATGCGCAGGCGGTAGCCGATGAACTGCGGAAGCGACCCGATATCGCCATCGTGGCGCTTTGCCATCACGACACGCCGTCGGGGACGGTCAACCCCGCTGCCGAGATCGGAGCCGCGGTGCGCGCCGCCGGCAAGCTGCTGATCGTCGACGCAGTTTCGTCCTTCGGCGGCATGGATGTCCTGCCCGAAGCCATCAACGCGGATATCTTCGTGACCGGCCCCAACAAATGCCTGGGCTGTCCGCCGGGCTTGTCCCTCCTCCATGTCAGCGAGGCCGCATGGGACAAGATGGAAGCCAATGCGGACGCCCCGCGCGCCTCCATGCTCTCGATCGTCGACTGGCGCCGCGCACATGAGGCCAGCCAGCCATTCCCCTTCACGCCGTCTGTCTCGGAGATCAATGGTCTGGACGCGGCGCTCGACCTCTATCTGGCAGAAGGCGACGAAGCCGTATGGGCACGCCACGCCAGGACGGCCGAGGCATGCCGGGCGGGCATCCTGGCGGCTGGCCTGTCGCTTTGGTCGGCAAGACAGGAGATCGCCTCGCCCACCTGCACGGCCGTTCGCCTCCCGCACGGCATAAACGAAGCAGCGCTGCGGACAATCATCCGCGATCGCTACGGCGTCGTCGTATCGTCCGGACGGGCCGAAACCCTCGGCAAGCTCATTCGCATCGGCCACATGGGACCGACAGCAAGGCCGATTTATTCGCTGGTCTCGGTCGCAGCCGTCGCGGGCGGGCTCCAGGCGCTCGGCGTCAAGGGAATCGATGTCGGCGCAGGGGTCGCCGCGGCTATGGAAGTCGTGGACCGGGCATACAACTGACGTTGGCGCTTCCGAAATGCCGGCCAGTCGTATAGTAGGACGGTCATACAAGCTGCCTGAACGCAGCTAGACGCGTTCTGATGGGACAGGGCATGGACGTGAAAGCATTGCCGCTTGACTTCAGGGTCACCAAGGCAGCCGCCCCGGTGCGCCAGAGCGTTACCGAGAGCATCCGCAACTCGATAGCTTTAGGTTATTTCACGGCCGGCCAGCGCATCACCGAGCGAGATTTGTGCGAAATGACGGGCGTCAGCCGCACTGCCGTTCGGGAAGCGTTGCGGCAACTGGAAAGCGAGGGGCTGGTCCAGGTCCTGCCCCACCGGGGGCCCATCGTCGCGACGCTCTCCCCCGACCAGGCGCAAGGCATCTATCAGGTGCGGGTCGAACTCGAGGGCCTGGCCTGCGATCTTTTCACGCGCAACGCGACGGAAGCTGACATCGAGGCGCTCAAGCTTGCGTTTGAACAGTTGAAGAAATCCGCAGGCAGCACAGACCCGCTGGAGCGCCTCACGGCCAAGAACGCATTCTACGACAGGCTCATAGACGGTGCCCACAACGAGGCGCTGGGTCACACGCTCTCGGCGCTCAACGCACGCGTGATGGTTCTGCGCGCCACCTCCCTCGGAGCGCCCGGACGCACCCGCGACAGCCTTCAGGAATTACAGGAACTCGTCGATCACCTAGCCGCCCGGCGCGGGAAGGAAGCGCGCAAGGCTGCCGCGCGCCATGTGATGAACGCCGCCAAGGTCGCCATGGAAATCCTGAAGCAGCGGCTTGTCGAGGACGCGTCGGAAAACCCCTCTCGATAACGCGCGGCCACATCAGATGCCGGGCGTAGCGCCCCCGTCGACATTGATGACCGTTCCGTGGACATAGGCCGCTGCGGGACTGCAGAGGAACCGCACCACGTCGGCGACTTCCTCGGGTTCGCCGTAGCGATCGATACCCTGCGCCACCCGCATCGCCTCCTGCGCTTCCTGGGTCGATATCGACCGCTCTCGCGCGAGGGTCTCGATGCGCTTTCGCAGACGGTCGGTCACGATATGCCCCGGACAAAGCGTGTTGATGCGCATGCCCGTCCCCTGCGCCCGCTTGGCGATAGCCTTCGTGAAATTGATAAGCGCGGAGTTCACTGACCCGCCGATTGTAAAATCGGGTTCCGGGGTATGTCCCCCAATGCCCGAAATGTTCACGATCACGCCCTTGCTGTCGCTGAGAGGCTTCCATGCGGCCCGGCAAAACCGCACAGTCGCCTGGAACTTCAATGCGAAGCCGTCCATAAAGTCGGCATCGGAGAGCGCGAGGAAATCGGCACGCTTGGTCGCCCCCGCATTGTTGATCAGCGCATCGATCCTGCCGGTTTCGGCGAGCGCACGCTCGACGACCAGGGCCGGAGCCTCCGGCAACGACAAGTCAACCGCATGGGACACGACAAGCGGCGCACCCGCAGCACGTGCCTCCTGCGCTGTCTGCTCCAGTTCCCGGGCATCCCGCGCTGACACGACGAGCGCGAAGCCGTCCCGTGCCAGTCCTATCGCGAATGCCCGTCCCAGCCCTCGGCTGGCACCGGTTACAATTGCTGTGCGCATCAATCATTCTCCCCGGATCGGCCGACTCACAAGGACGCCAAAGCATCTGGACAGGCCGGAATCCGGCCCTTTGTTCACGTCTTCGTTTTTCATATTGTAATACGGTATGATAGTGTTATCGTCTTCTCAGACTGTCAATCGGAGGGTGGCGCGAGCGCTGCCGTGGGAGCCCCCCGCGCCTGTTGAGCCCATCCGCAACAGAAGTAATTCCATGCGTCGTCGCCTCGAAACCACGACTTGCGGAAGACGCTACGGAGTGGCGCAGTTCGTGCCGTCCGCCGCTCCTGCGCAGTCCAGCGCGATCGGCTTCGGCACTTCTCCTGCTCGCCGCTCCAGCGCGATCTCGGCGCGTGTAGTCCAGCTTTTTCCCTTCAGGCCACACCACAGCCGTTGCACGGGCATGTCGTCGCCCGCCGCATTGCGCAGGAAGATGGTGCCGGTGTCGATATCGGCCTGCAAAGTGAAGCGAAGGCTCTCGCCCGAGGCAACCACGCCAAGCTTGTCCGAGAACCAGTGGGCAATCGCTGCATCGCAGACGAGCACCGTTTCGCCCTTGTTGTGGATGGTGATCTCGAAAGCGTGTGTTGCCGACAGGGCCGGCAGCGCAATCAAGCTGAAAGGAACTGCAACAAGAAGGGACGAGAACTGCATCTTGAACCTGGACCTTGGGTAAGTACAAGAAGAACTGCACCCATCCCGAGGTCTATAGTCAACCGAAAATGGATAAAAGGGGAATGACGTCATGAAAAAAACGATGATCGCAACGGTCAGCCGGTCGGTTCTGGCACTAGCGCTCATGGGTGGACTGGGAATGGCCGTTGCGCACGCCGCGGACGTCAAGTCCATTGCCATCCTTGCGCCCGAAATGGGCACGGACATGGGCTGGAACCAGCAGGGCGTCGATGCCGCCCGCGCCGCCGGGGCTGCCGCCGGAGTGGAAGTCGTCGTTGCCGAGAATCTGGGATATGGCGACGTGCGCCCAACGCTGCGCGAACTTGCCGAGGACGGTGCAAACCTGCTCATCGCGCACGCCAGCGGCTACAACACCTCGGCCCCCGAGATCGGCGCAGAACTCAACGTCCCGGTCGCGATAGTGGACAGCCCCGACAAGCTGGCAGCCGGAAAGATCGCCGATTACACGGCATCGGGCCATGAAGGCGCCTATCTTGCGGGCCGTCTCGCCGCGAAGACGAGCCGCACCAAGATCGTCGGCATCGTGGTGTCGGGCGAGCCTCCGTCCTGGAACAACATGTCGGTCGCCTTCGCCGAAGGCGTGAAGGCTGAAGACTCCGCCGTCGAGGTCCGCTATGCGGTGATCGGCCCGGCCGCATATGCGGATGCCGCCGGTGGCAAGCGCGTGACCGAAACCGTGATCGCATCGGGCGCGGATGTAATCTTCGGCCAGGGAAACGGTTCGTCGTTCGGCATGCTTCAGGCTGTCGAGACGACCAAGGCGACGGATGGCGGCAAGGCCTATTTCATCGATGTGATCGGCGACAAGACGTCCATCGACAAGGGACATCTTCTGTCGTCCGTGCTGTGGGATCTGACGCCGGTCTATTCCGCCATGATCGCTGACCTGAAGGCCGACAAATTCGGCACGCACAACTACGACATCAAGCTTTCCGACGGCAGCCTGGCGCTGCTCAAGACAGCAAACATCCCTGACGATGTCTGGAGCCAGATGGAAGCGCTGAAGGCGGATATCGTCTCAGGCAAGATCGTAGTCGAGCCGAAATACGACGCCGAAAGCGTTCACAAGCTGGTGAAGACCGTCGAGTGAATCCGCAGGCCAGATTTAGGTCCCGCCGCGCCAATGGCGCGGCGGTGTTGAATTTCACGTAGGAAATTCTGATGCAGGCGCCGATCAAGGAGCCCGTCGCTGACCTGTCGCGCGCACCGATCGTCGCGCTGAGGAGCGTCACCAAGCGCTTCCCCGGCGTCATCGCCAATGACGACGTCACCGTCGAGATACTAGCGGGCGAAGTGCATGTGCTGCTCGGCGAAAATGGCGCCGGAAAGTCGACGCTGGTGGGGATTCTGTCTGGCCTTCAGCAGCCGGATTCCGGCCATGTCGAGATCGACGGCCGGCCGGCCGTGCTCGGCTCCCCGCGGCAGGCGCTCTCCCTCGGCATCGGAACCGTTTTCCAGCACTCCATGCTCGTGCCGAGCCTGAGCGTCGTCGACAACTTCACCCTCGGCGGCAGCTGGTGGCGCGCACCCGATCGCACAGGAACAGCCGCCCGCATCCGCGAAGCCGCGGAACGGATCGGCCTTCGCGTCGACCCGAACGCCATAGTCAGCACGCTCTCGCTGGGCGAACGCCAGCAGGTGGAAATATTGCGCGCGCTCATGCGAGGCAGCCGCTGCCTGATCCTCGACGAGGCGACGGCGATGCTGACACCGCACGAGGCCGTCGCCTTGGGCGGATTGATGCGCCGGCTGGTTGCCGACGGCCTTGCGGTCATCTTCATCACGCACAAGCTCAACGAAGCCATAGCCTATGGCGATCGCATCACGGTCCTGAGACTGGGGCGCAATGTCGGCGGGCTTGGCCCCGATACGCTCAGAAACGCCTCCGATGCCGAGAATACAGAGCGCATCATCGCCTTGATGTTCGGAACGTCAGGAGAGCGCGCAGGCGCCGGGCGCAGTCACGCAACCCGCAACCTGGGAGATGTGGTTCTGAGGGTTGAAGGCCTGTGTTCGGATACTGGAAGGGTGCCTATACGGGACATAGGGTTTTCCGTGCGGGCCGGCGAAATACTCGGCATCGCGGGCATCGACGGCAACGGTCAGAAGGAGCTTGCCGAACTGCTCGCCGGGCAGACGCCCAGGAGTTCCGGCTCGATCCGGCTCAACGGACAGGAGATCGCGCAAGCGCCGGTCGGCGAACGGCGCAATCTCGGTCTTCGCTACGTCACGGATGATCGGCTGGGCGAAGGCACGGTCGGAATATTCTCCGTCGCGACGAACCTTCTTCTCAAGGATATCGGAGATTCTCCTTTCTGGCTGCGCGGGATAGAGCGCCCGCAGGAGATACGCGCGCAGGCCGAGCGCCATGTGCGGGAGTTCGACATCCGGACTCCGGGCACGCAAACACCCGTCGGCAAGCTTTCGGGCGGCAATATCCAGAAGGTCGTTCTCGCACGCGAACTGACAGGCTCCGCCCGTGCCGTGGTTTTCGCCAAGCCGACATACGGGCTGGACGTGAACAATATCCGGGCCACTCGCAGGCGCATCGGCGAGGCCGCGGATGCCGGAACGGCAGTTGTGCTGATCTCCACCGACCTCGATGAACTCCTCGAACTCGCCGACCGCATATGCGTGATCGACCGGGGCAAGATAGTGGGAACCGTGGAGAACGGCGAAGGCGCGCGCGACACAATCGGCAGACTGATGAGCGCCGGAATCCACGCATGACCAACCAGCAGGCAGTCGCGCCCGAAGCATCATCGACGCGCCCGGAAGGTCCCGGAGCAGAAAGCCGGCAGGCATTTGCGAGTATTCTTGCGATCACCATCGGGCCGCTGGTCGCCGCCCTTGTTGCGGGCGGGATCCTGCTGCTCCTGATGGGCGTCAATCCGTTCAGTTACTACGGCTACGTGGTGCAGCGCGCGATCTTCTCGCCCTCCGGCATCGAAGCGACCCTGACGCGGATGGGTCCGCTCCTGCTCATCGCCGCCAGCCTAATTGTCGCCTTTCGTGCGGGCATCTGGAATCTCGGCGGCGATGGGCAGTATCTCCTTGCCGCCGTCCTCGTGGCGGCGACCGCGCCTCTGACAATCGACTTTCTGCCAACCTGGCTCAACCTGCTCTTTTGCCTTCTCATCGGCGTGGTCGTCGGCGCGGTATGGGGACTGCTGCCGGCCGTTCTCAAAGCCTGGCAGGGCATCAACGAGATCATTACGACGCTGATGATGAGCTTCCTCGGCGTTTCCCTTGCGAATGTTCTGGTCAAGCTCGCCTTCCTCGACCCGGCGACCACAACGCCCCAGACGCGCACGCTACCGGTTCCCGACCGTCTGCCCAGGCTCTTCGACACGTCGATTTCATCCGGCCTCCTGATCGGCCTTGTTGCAATCGTCGCCGTTCACCTCGTCATGACGCGAACGGCGTTCGGCATGCGGTTACGCCTCGTCGGCGCCAGCCCTCGCGCGGCCATGCATTCCGGCCTTTCCGTGCCGCGCTTCACGATCGCCGTCTTCGCCATTTCGGCGGGGCTCGCCGGTCTGGCGGGCGCTGTGGACATACTGGGCACGCATGGCAATGTGCGAGCCGACTGGAATCCAGCATACAGCCTCACCGTGGTGCCGCTCGTCTTCCTGGCACGCATGAACGGTTTCGCCTCGATCGCCTTCGTCTTCCTGTTCTCGGCGCTGACCATCGGCGGAGAGAGCGCGGCGCGCAGGCTTGGCGTGCCAAGCTTCTTCTCGCTGGTCATCGTCGCCCTTTTGCTGATCATGCTGGGGCTTGCCGAATATCTGGACAAGCGCAACAGGGAGCGTATCCGCCGCTGACCGCCGGCCGATGGAAAACACATGGCACTGTTCACCGAGATATTCATCGTGACGCTGATTCTGGGCGCTATCGCAGCCGGAATCCCGCTACTTCTCGCGGGTCTCGGAGAGCAGCTTTCGGAGAAGGCCGGCGTCCTCAACATCGGCCTGGAGGGCATGATGCTGGCCGGTGCCTACACTGGCTTCCTCGTGGCCTGGGCAAGCGGCAGCATGACGCTGGGCTTCATGGCCGGTGCGTTGGGGGGTGCCGGTGTCGCCGCGTTCATGGCGCTTCTTTGCGTACGCATGGGGCTCAACCAGATCGTCATCGGCATTGCGCTGACGATCGCCGCCCAAGGCGTCACGGCGCTCCTGCATTTCGTGCAGTTCTCGCGCAGCTATCCGCGACTGGACGGAATTGAGAAACTGCCCATCTGGCCGCTTTCGGAAATTCCCTTCGTCGGCCCGGTTCTCTTCAACAACAATGCCGTCGTCTATCTCGCGGTATCGCTGGTCGCCGTCTTCGGTTGGATCTACCGCCGGACGCATCTCGGGACAGCGCTGCAGGCGGCAGGCGACAAGCCGGCCGCGCTCGATGCGGCGGGCGTCGACGTGATCGCAACGCGGAGCGTCGCGGTGCTCGTCACCGGCGCGCTGGCCGGCCTTGGCGGCGCCTATATGTCGGTGGCGGTCGCCGGCGTCTTCGTTCCCTTCATGACCCACGGCAACGGCTTCATCGCGATCGTCCTCGCCATGCTGGCGCGCGGGAGGCCATTGTGGGTGCTCGGCGGCGCATTGCTGTTCGGCGGTTCGCTGTCGATGACCACGGCGCTTCAGGTCGCCGGCGTCGGCATTCCGACCGATGTGATACAGATGTTGCCCTTCGCCATGGTCATGCTCGTGTTGCTCGTCGCGGGGCGCAGAACGGCACTGCCTTCGGCTCTTGGCGAAAGCTTCGAACGCGGCGCCCGCTAACGGATCTGACCATCATGGATTGCGCGAGCATTCCGGCAAGGGTAGTTGCTAGGTCAAAGGCCCCGTTCCGAGGAGAATATCCATGCGAACAATCCTGTTGCTTACCCTGATGCTGATCGCAGGTTGCCAATCCACTACCTCTGGCGAACCGGATCGCAACGAAAAACCGAAGAAATGCGACACTCGTGCGGCCGATAGCGGAAACTGCGTCCCCGGCGCATATGACGAAATCTTTTAGCCGCGTTGAAGCATGACTCTGGCTGACGGCGTCCTTTCGAAGCCGCGCTGTCCGATATGCGGCGGAACCAGCTTCGTGCGTGGTCCGAAAGGACGCACCGCTCCCAACGGAGCGATGCCGCGCTGTGCCGGCTGCCAGTCGCTCGAGCGCCATCGCATCTTTCGTATCATGTTCGAAAGCCTGCGTACCGAGGAGTTTTCCGGCTGGAGGGCGATCCAGTTCAGTCCGGACCCGACAGTCGAGCCATCCTGGTTCGCAGCGCACGAGCTTTCGATCTACGGCGAGCCTGCCGGCCTCGACATCCAATCCATCGACCGCCCGGACGCCGCATACGACATCGCGATCTGCTCGCATGTGCTGGAACATGTCGGAAACGACCGCGCCGCTCTCGGGGAGCTTCTGCGGGTCGTGAAGCCGGACGGCCTGCTCTATCTCGCTTTTCCCGACCCGTTCCGCGAGGAAGTCACACGTGACTGGGGTTTTCCCAAGCCCGAGAAGCACGGCCACTGGCGTGTCTACGGCGCCGATGTGGTCAAGCGCTTCGAGACATACATTCCGGACGTGCGGGTGCTGGCTTATCGCGGCCAGGATCCTGTGACAGGCGAATGGGAAGGCGCCTTCCTACTGCCGCGCTCGGCCAGCCGCTATCGGTGGATCGTGGAACGGCTCGGCCGCTCAGTCAGCCATTTTTCAGGGCCGGCTCTTTAACCTGCCACGACGTCGGCGGAGAAGCGCAACTCGCGCATGGGGCGTACCGTAGCCGTCGTCTGCGCATAGGTCGGATGCGCCTTATAGGCCGAAAGCGCTTCGGCGTCGGGAAACTCGGCATATACGACGATGTCTATTTCGTCGGAAAGCGGATCGACCTTCGTGTTCATCGAAACTTCAAAAACCGTCGAGTGAGGGATCGTTCCGAGCGCCTTGAGCTCTTCGCGGATCGTGTTGAGGTCCTCACCCTGCTTTGCGCTGAAAAATACGATATGCCGTATCAACTCTGTGCCTCTTAGGGAGTATCGGCCCGACAGCGGGGCGATTTCGGGCAGGGTCATCTCGACACCCCGCGCGGCGCCTTTTTGTGTCGTTCGCGCGCCAACGTCAACCGTGACGAATTTACACGCCGACCATCGCCGCAAGACGCTTCAGTTCCATGATCCCATAGGAAGTGTGGCGGCCATCATTAGCGCCGAGATCCCAGATCAAAAACCCGGCAACGATGCAAATTCCTATGACATATCGCATAGGCAACTCCCGCTGGCCGCCAATATCCATCTTTTTCATCGATGGCGCAATGTAATCACTCGACGAGGGCTGGCGGTGGTTCCCGCCCCCTTAACGGCCTCTCCGGCATCAAGGCGAGGATCAGCAAAGCAAGCAGAAGCAGGCCGGAGCACACAAGGAAAATCGGGCCGAAAGACAATGTTTCCATGGCAGCCTGGTCGGAAGACTGCCCTTCTCCCGCCAGCGGCAGCCCCAGGCTCAGCGCCACCGCGCCGAGCAGCGCCACGCCAAGTGCGGCGCCGAGGCTGCGCAGGAAGGTCATTGCGCCTGTAACGACGCCCATCTGTGCGCGATCGGCTGCATTCTGCACCGCCACGTTGAGTACCGGGAACCCGGTGCCTATGCCGAAGCCGGCGCAGGTCGTCAGCACCTCGACCCATAGAAGCGTTTCGTTTCCCGATAGGAACGCCAGACCGGCAAGGCACAGCATGCTTGAGAAAAGACCGGACACAGCGATGCGCTTGTAGTGCACAACCCGCGGCATCATTCGGCCGCTGATGGTTGCTCCTATCACCGTGCCAAGAAGCAGGCCGAGCATGGCGACACCAGCCTCGCTGGGATTCAGGTCGAGCGTAGCCTGCAGGTAGACAGGCAGATAGACGGCAAGTCCGACGCTCGCGGCCTGCAGCATGAACATGCAGAGCGTACCGGTCAGCACCACCCTGCCAGCCAGCGCCTCAATCGAAATCAACGGCTCCTGCGCCTTGACCAGGCGAAGAGCGAAGGCGGCCGACAGCACCATCGAGCATGCCAGAAGTCCCGAAACCTGCGGCGAGGCCCAGTCATACACGCTTCCGCCCCAGTTGAGCGCCAGCAGCAGGCAGCTTGTCGCCAGCATCAGCAGCAAGGCGCCAAGCGCGTCGAGACTGTGGCTGCGGCCAGCGACAGGCAGCCGTTTCAGTGGCTTGTTGATGATCGCCATTGCGATCACCCCGAGCGGCAGGTTGATCCAGAATATCAGCGACCAGTGGAGGTGCTCCGCGAAGAAGCCCCCCAGAAGCGGTCCAGCCACACTGGCGACCGTCCAGGTCCCCGAAATCCAGACGGCGTAGCGGGCGCGCTCGCGAGGCGGCACAAGATCGGCAATTACGGCCTGCGCCATCGCATACAGCCCGCCGCCGCCGACGCCCTGCACCGCCCTGCCCGCGATGAGCACGAACATGTTGGGCGCCAGCGCGCTGACGACCGAACCCATAAGGAATATGATGAGCGCCGCATAGATGATGGGGCGTCTGCCATGAATATCGGAGAGCTTGCCGTACAGCGGCGCGACTGCGGTCGCGGTCAGCAGATAGGCCGTCACGATCCACGGCAGGTAGTCCGCATGGCCAAGCGCCCCGCCAATGGTCGGCATGGCCGGTGCCACGATCGTCTGGTCGAGCGCTGCCAGCAGCATCGACAGCAGGACGCCGAAGATGATCGTGTTGATTTCCCGTTCGCTGAAGGAATCGAAGCCGGCCTGTGACGACCTGCCGTCTGCAACGCGTTTGTCCATGCGATAAGTATCCGGACTCAACCACCAAATCTGCGGCGGTCGGCGCGGCGCGCTTCACACACCTGCCAGTCCGCCCCTGCTTGGCTGTGGGCCTCGCTTTCGCGGGCTTCGGATCCCTGCGGGATCGCCGGACTACCAACCGGCGCGCGTTTCCAGAAACAGCGATGCGGAAATACCAGCCCGCAATCAGTATGTCGAGGCAGGAGCCGGGCCCTTGTGGCGCCGTTTACAATCATCAGTGTCGCGAATACGCATGTCTGGCATCGAGGTCGAGCGTAGCCTGAACGAGAAGAAGCTGTGCGTGAAAAGATGGAACAAGCTCCTGCTCCCCTCTCCTCCCGGCCCGACATAGCGCGCTGGCGAAAGGCCGAGCGCGAACGGCTCATCGCCGCGCGTCTGGCGATTCCCGCCGATGATCGGACCGGTAAGTCTATCGAGATCGCAAAACGGCTCGACGCCATCGTCGGCGATCTTTCCGGACGCATCGTCAGTCTCTATTGGCCGTTTCGCGGCGAACCGGACCTGCGCGCATGGATGGCGTCCATCGTCGCCAGGGGCGGCACGCCGGCGCTGCCTGTGGTCATCGAGAAGGCGCAACCGCTGGTTTTTCGGGCCTACAAGCCCGGTGATCCGCTTGAAAAAGGCGTCTGGAACATTCCCGTCCCTAGCAAGGGCAACCCCGTCTTCCCCAGCATTGTGATTTCGCCTCTGGTCGGCGTCGATGCCGGCAACTACCGGCTGGGATATGGCGGTGGCTTCTACGACCGGACGCTTGCGGCGCTTCCCGGAAAAGCACTCGTCATCGGCGTGGGATATGAGATGCAGCGGATTCCGACCATCCATCCCCAGCCGCACGACATTCCGATGGATCGTATCGTTCTTGTCTAGGCCGAAGCCAGTTCGGGCTTCATTCCCATCGCCGTTCTGTCCACGATCTCGCGCAGCGCAAAGGACGAGTTGATCTTCGTGACATGCGGCATGGCGGTGAGCCATTCCTTGTGGATGCGTTCGTAATCCTGCAGATCTCTCGCGGCGATCCGCAGGATATAGTCGTATTCCCCTGACATGAGGTGGCAGGACAGGACGTTCGGACACAGCTTCACCGCAGCTTCGAATTCCGACAGCGTCTTTTCGAACTGACCCGACAGCGAGATGTGCACGATCACCGTCATGCGATGTCCGAGCGCCGTGTTGGAAAGCTGCGCATGATAACCGCGCACGACGCCTGACTTCTCCAGATTGTCGAGGCGGCGCGAGCAGGCAGACTGTGACAGCCCCACTTTCTCGGCCAGCGCCGCGTTGGGCATCCGCCCATCCTTTTGCAGCGCCTCAAGAATAGCGATATCGATCCTGTCCAGCGGCATTTTTCGAATTTCCTTCGGCAACAGCCTTCTCGTATGCAAGAATTATCGTTGCAAAGCATTTCATACAAGCGCATTCACAAGGAAATGCGCCACAATTCCTGCTTGAATATCTTCGAAATGAGTGAGGAGAATGCCAAGGAGGAGAAGAAATGCGTGTCGGGTGCCCCAGAGAAATCAAGAACCACGAATACCGCGTCGGCCTGACCCCCGGTGCAGTCCGCGAATATGTCGCTCACGGCCATGACGTGACGGTCGAGACGGGCGCAGGCTTAGGCATCAGCGCCTCGGACGACGCCTATCGCGCCGCAGGCGCCAGGATCGCCAAGTCTGCTGAGGAAATATACGCGCGCTCGGACATGATCGTGAAGGTAAAAGAACCCCAGCCCAGCGAATGGGTTCAACTGCGTGAAGGCCAAATCCTTTACACCTATCTCCATCTTGCCCCCGACCCCGACCAGACCAGCGGCCTGCTGGCATCCGGCGTCACCGCGATCGCCTATGAAACCGTAACTGACGAACGGGGCGGGCTGCCCCTCCTCGCGCCCATGTCGGAGGTTGCCGGACGTCTCTCCATCCAGGCCGGCGCGACCGCGCTGCAGAAGCCTAACGGCGGCCGGGGCATCCTGCTGGGCGGCGTACCGGGCGTCCTCCCAGGCAAGGTCGCCGTCATCGGCGGTGGCGTCGTGGGCCTTCATGCCGCGAAGATGGCGGCGGGTCTGGGTGCGGATGTCACCATCATCGACCGCTCGATCCCTCGCCTGCGCCAGATCGACGACATTTTCAACGGCCGCGTCCGCACCCGTTATTCGAGCATCGAGGCTCTCGAGGAGGAATGTTTCTCCGCCGATCTCGTCATCGGCGCAGTGCTCATTCCCGGAGCGGCCGCTCCCAAGCTGGTTTCGCGCGAGATGCTGTCGGGGATGAAGAAGGGGGCGGTTCTGGTCGATGTCGCTATCGATCAGGGCGGGTGCTTCGAGACCTCGCACCCGACTACCCACGCCGATCCGACATATGAGGTCGATGGTATCATCCACTACTGCGTGGCCAACATGCCGGGAGCCGTTCCGGTGACATCGGCCCACGCGCTCAACAACGCCACCCTGCACTATGGGTTGCAACTCGCAGACAAGGGCGTGAAGGCGCTACTGGACGAGCCGCACCTCAGGAACGGACTCAACGTGCACAAGGGCCGGGTAACTAATAGCGCCGTAGCGGAAGCGCTCGGCTACGAGATGTCTGAGCCAAGGTCGGTGCTGGCCGCTTGACGGCGAAAAACTGCAAATACCGGGCTGGGCCGGTCGGGCTCAGCCCATCAGGGAATCCAGACCGCGCACCAACCCCTTGATCCTGCAAACCTCACGGATGGCCAGCAAGGTGCCCGCTACATAAGGTGCGGCGGACGATCCGGCATCGTGGCGGATCGTCAAACGCTCGTCCGGCAGGCCGAACTGCGCCTCGCAGGACAGGATGTAGGAAGGCAGCCGCAGCGCATGCACCTGCACGCCAGCCCCGGCGCCAACCGCCGCGCCGCGTGTGCCGGGCACGCCGAGGACATCAGCAACCGGCCTTGCCGTGGACGCGCCACGTATTTCGGATAGGGCCTCGGCCAACTCGCGAGCGGTTCCGGACGGCGCATCCGCCTTCTTGGCGCTTGCATAGTCGACGATCTCGACATCCGGCACGTATTTTGCCGCCATCAACGCAAACCGCTTGAGCAGCGTGGCCGTGATGGAGAAGTTGCCTGCGGCGATCACACCGACGCCGTTGCTCCGAGCGGCAGCATCGATCTCCGCGTAGTCGGCAGCGCCAAGGCCGGACGTTCCGACGACGACATGCCTGCCCTTCTCGATCGCAAGAAACGTGTTCGCCTTCACCACGTCTGGCTTGGTGTAGTCGACAACAACGTCCGAGGGATTCGCCAGCGCGTGCTCGAGCGTCGCCGACAACATGATCCCGTTCGCCGGCAAACCGGCCGCCTCTCCACTGTCCTGCCCTGCCGCCGTCCTGGCGACCGCCCCCGCCAGGACAAGATCCTGCTGCGCTGCGATCGCCTGGATCAAGGCACGCCCCACCCAGCCCGTCGCCCCGGACATCACCACCCCGATCGCCATGCAATCCTCCTCTGAATCTGTCGTGCCACCCTTTGCGATAAAGGTCATGTCGGTGCACTTCAAGCGACCAACTTGCTCAAAGAGGTGGCGCAATTTGAAGTAGAAGCTCGACTGACGCCAACCATGAAAAGATCGCGGAGCCCTCAAACTCCGCGATCTTCGATTTTAATCGTCTGTCGCCTACTGTGACAGGAAATCGTCGAAACGGCGAAGCGTGACGCGGCGGTTGCGCCATTCGGGTTCCGGCGTCTGGACCAGTAGATATTCCTCGCCATAGCCGACGGTTTCCAGCGCGCGGCGTGGAATTCCGAACTCCGTCACCAGCGTCCGCTTGAGCGACTCCGCACGACGCTCGGACAACAGGAGATTCGCCTGCGCCGAACCGACAGCATCCGTATGACCCTCGATCAATATTCTTGCGCGCGGGCGGCGCTCGAGCAATCCGTCCAGCGCGTCCGCGATGGCTTCCACCTTGCGGTATTGCGAACGCGGGATTTCCGCCGAGCCGAAAGCGAAGTTGATAGACTGGATATCGATCGACGGCGCCTGCCGGCGAAGCTCAGGCCGGCGCTTGAACTCGCGCACGGTGACTCTCTGGTTGGGCTTCACGCGGACGCGAGGCGCGGCATCAAGCTGACGTTCGATCTGCCGTGACGAAGGCATTGCATCCTGCGCGATCGCTGCGGACGGAACGATGAGGAAAGCCATTGCAGCGGCGATTAGCTGGCGGCGGTTGAGCATGGTTTCTCTCCTTTTGCGCGGCGGGTGCCATCGATTGAATACCCGCACTTTGGAGAAGCGAAGCTGAATTCAGGCTGAACGGAGAGTTGAGTCGGACAGGCGGCCTATCCTGCGCGGAGCGGCCGTCAGGGCCGCATCACGCTGGCGGCGCGCTCGTCGAACGGCAGCGGCACCACGCTTTCCGCCTTTTGACCGACAGGTGAGAAACCCATCTTCTGATAGAGAGGCAGCGCCGCCGGATGGTCCAGCGTGCAAGTCTGCACGATGACCTGGTCGGGTTCAGTCGCCCACGCCGCCTCTATGGCGGCACCAAGGAACCAGCGTCCCAGCCCAAGGCCGAAAGCCTGCTCCATCATGCCGAAATAGGCGATTTCGGTTTCACCGGGCCTGTATGGGTTGATGTCGAAGAAACCGGCCGGAGCCCCGTCCAGGTAAAGCACTCTGATGTCGCGACCGGGCTTGTAAATCTTTGCTGCCAGTTCCTCGTCGCTCAGCCGCAACACGTTGACCCAGTGCCATTTCCGGCCAACACGATCCGTCAGGTAGCGATAGAAGTGCAAGGGAATGTCGCGCGTCTTCATCAGCGCAATGTTGAGGTTCGCAGGCGCATGCGGGTAGCCCGTGGGTGGGCTTTGCATTTCGAGAAACGTAACCGTTACCGGAATCGGCTCCAGCCGCTCAGGCTCGTTGGCCGCCCTGTGCATCATCGCGGTCACTTGCCCTTGACGACCGGTGTATCAGGCCGGCTTCCCCACTCGGTCCATGAGCCGTCGTAGAGACGGTTCGCCGAATGGCCAAGCGTCTCCAGCGCCAACGTGATGATGGCGGCGGTGATGCCAGACCCGCAGGACGTGACCACCGGCTTTGACAAGTCTATGCCCGCGTCTTGGAAGCGCTTTTTCAGTTCGTCGGGTGGCAGCAGCTTTCCGTCCCGCGAGAGGGTCGAAGCCGGCAGGTTCTTCGCGCCGGGCATGTGTCCCCCGCGCACCCCTGCCCTCGGTTCCGGGTCTTCGCCGGTGAAGCGCCCCGCAGGCCTCGCATCGGCGATCTGGCTGTCTCCGCTGGCGACTGTCTTCAGCATCCCGTCCAGCGTGGCGACGCGCGCCGCATCGAAACTCACATGGAAGACATTTGGCGCAATTCTGGTCTTTTCAGCCGTCAACGGTCGGCCTTCAGCCTTCCATCCGTCCACGCCACCCTCAAGGACATAGACCTGGAACACGCCCATGGTGCGGAACATCCACCAGGCGCGCGGAGCCGAGAACATGCCGGGGCCGTCATAGACGACGATGGTATCGTCCGCCGAGATGCCCATGGCTCCGGCATGCCTCGCGAATGTGGCAGGGTCGGGCAGCGTGTGCGGCAGTTCCGAACCCGGATCGACGACTGCGTCGTGATCGAAGAAGATCGCGCCTGGAATGTGCCGGGCCTCGTATTCCCCGCGCGCGTCGCGTTTTTGCGCGGGGAGATACCAGGATGCATCGACGATCGAAATGCCGGGCGTGCCGAGTCGGCTCTGCAGCCAGTCCGCATCTATGGTGAAAGCTCCAGTCTCGGCCATGCAGGCTCTCCCGAACGTTGACTGATATTCCTCTGTTCGCTTGGCCGCCTTACGCGGGCGCCGACCCGAAGCGGATCCGGAAACGCCGGTTCTCGCGACCCTTCTTCTCTATCTTGCCGATATGTATCTCGCCGATCTCCGCTGTCGACCGCACATGCGTTCCACCGCAGGGCTGGCTATCGATTGTGCCATCCTTGCCTATCAGCACAAGGCGAATCCGCCCCGTGCCCGTCGGCGGGCGGACATTCTTCGATTTCACCAGCGACGGATTGTTCGCCAGTTCCTCGTCCGTGATCCAGCGCGTCGTCACCGGATGGTCGGCCCGCACCAGTTCCATCAGCCGCGCCGTCACATCCTCCTTCGTATAGGTCAGATCCGGTATGTCGAAATCGACGCGGGAATCGTCTTCGGCCACGGAGGCGCCTGTGATCGCGAAGGGGCACACGACCGTGAGCAGATGGCAAGCCGTGTGCATGCGCATCAGCCGCAAACGCCGCTCCCAGTCGATCGCGAGCTGCACCCTGTCACCGACCCTCAATCCGGCCTCCGCGGCGGGAACGTGAATGATTTCATCCTTCGTCTCGCCGGTGACTGTCGCCGCCACAGCGACCACCCGCCCGTCGGCAAGCGTCAGTCGCCCTGTGTCGCCCGGCTGCCCGCCGGAAGTGGCGTAGAAGATCGTGCGGTCGAGAATGATGCCGCCCCGCTCGTTGACATGCACGACTTCGGCCTCGGCCTGCCCCAGATAGCCGTCGTCGCGGAACAGTGCGGCAGTGGTGAACGGCATCAGTCAGCCTTCTCGTATGGAACTGAAATATTCGACTGCCTGTCCATCCAGAAAGGCACCGGCAGGTTCTTGGCGCGCAGGAACTGCGGATTGAAAAGCTTGGATTGGTAACGTGTGCCATAGTCGCACAGGATCGTCACGATCGTATGGCCCGGGCCCAGATCCTTCGCCAGGCGTATAGCACCCGCAATGTTGATCCCGGTGGAGCCGCCAAGGCACATGCCTTCCTCCTGCACCAGGTTGAAAACGATCGGCAACGCCTCCTCGTCGGGAATCTGGTAGGAAAAGTCCGGAGCAAAGCCTTTCAGATTGGCGGTGATGCGCCCCTGTCCGATCCCTTCGGTCACGGAACTGCCTTCCGATTTCAACACCCCTTCGGTGTAGAAGCTGTGCAGCGCAGCGCCCATCGGATCGGCAAGGGCGATCTTGACCGTTGCGCGCTTTTCCCTGAGTCCGGCCGCGATTCCCGCAAGCGTGCCGCCGGTGCCGACCGCAGAAACGAAACCGTCGACCTTTCCCTCCGTCTGCAAGAATATCTCCTGCGCCGTGGTTGCGGTGTGGCCGTCGCGGTTGGCGACATTGTCAAACTGATTGGCCCATATGGCCCCGTTCGGCTCGGAATTCGCCAACTGTTCGGCGAGCCGTCCCGAAAGCTTCACGTAGTTGTTGGGGTCCCTGTAGGGAACGGCCGGAACCTCGATCAATTCCGCTCCCAGAACCCGCAGGGCATCTTTCTTTTCCTGGCTCTGCGTATCGGGGATGACGATCACTGTGCGGTATCCGAGCGCCTTGGCGACGACCGTCAGCCCTATCCCCGTATTGCCGGCCGTACCTTCGACGATAACGCCGCCAGGCTCAAGCAACCCCTTGGCCTCGGCATCGTGGATGATGAAAAGGCCCGCGCGATCCTTGACCGACTGGCCCGGATTCATGAATTCGGCCTTGCCCAGGATTTCGCAACCCGTCAGTTCGGAGGCACGGTTGAGCCGGATAAGCGGAGTGTTACCGATCGTCTCGATTACGGAACGGCTCATGATATGCTCCCGGACGCGCATGATGGATCGGTTCTAGAAACCCGCCCACCGTGTTTCAAGCAAAGAATGGCCTGGCTGACCTTATGATCGTAGGCTGGTCCCACGTCCTGCTGCCCGATCCGCGAAATTAACGTGCATATTGCATTCGCGCGCAGGTTCGGCGAGACGATACTGCAACAGGTGGTGCATGGCGATTTACAGGGCCGACCCTAAGGATGGCGTGGCGTGGCTTACCGGCGGAGCCACCGGCATAGGCCGCCAGTTGGCGCTGGACCTCGCCAGCCGTGGCTGGACTGTCGCAGTAACGTCTCGCCCACAGGACCCGGTGGAGGCGGTCGTCGAGGCCGCCGCCGGATTTTCGGGAAAGATTGTCCCCTTCTATTGCGACGTGTCGAACGAACAAGGCATGGCCGATACAGTCGATGCCATCGAGGCGCAGCTTGGCCCGATCGTGTTGGCGATCTTCAATGCCGGCGTCTACATCCCCGTCCATGGCGAAGCGCTCGACTTGGCCGCTTTCCGTAAGACCTACGAAGTGAACCTCTTCGGCGTCCTCAACGGCCTCATTCCCGTTGTGGAGAAGATGAGGACACGTACCCGTGGCCATGTCGTTTTCAACGGCTCCGTCACGGCCTATTTCGGGTGGCCGACTCTTGCCGCGTATGGCGCAACCAAGGCCGCGCTCAACAACATGACCGATGCGTTGCGCTTCGATTTCGAAAAGATGAACATCCGCATCCAGATCATCAATCCGGGCTTTGTCGACACACAACTTTCCGCAAGGAACAAATATGTGATGCCCGCACTCCTCCCAGTCGAGAAAGCCTCGGCCCGGATGATCAAGGCAATCGCGTCTGGCGGTTACGAAACCACCTTTCCCTGGCGGCTTACATGGGGGATGAAGTTTCTGCGTATCCTGCCACGCGGCGCCATCTTCGCCTTCATGAATTATGCCACGCGCTGGCGCAGCTACCCGCTGATGCCCGGCAGGAAGCACGAGTAGCCTGCCGGCTATCGCTGCGCCGGCAAAGCACGACTTTGCGTCAGGGTGTTCCCGCGCCGGCTTTGGGAAGCCCCTCGCCTTCATGCGCGGATTGGCCGTCGATCAGGGTAAGAAGCACCTTCGCCGATGCGATCTCGGTTGGCGCGATCCTGGTCACATCCTTATCGAGCACGATCACATCCGCCCGCTTGCCGGCGCTCAACGTTCCGGAATCCGCCTCGTCGAAAGCCGCATAGGAACCGTTGACAGTGTATGCGCGCAGCATGTCCATGACATCGAGCTTGTGTTGCGGCGTAAGCACCGCGCCGTCCGGATCGGCGATATCCTGCCTGGTCACGCCGGTCTGGATCGCTTCCAGCGGGTTCATGGACGACACGCTCCAGTCACTCGAGCCAGCAAGCGTTGCGCCCGCGCGCTTCAACGCCCCGAAAGGATAAAGCCATTCGGATCGCTCCTGTCCGATTTTCGGTTCGGTCAGGTCGACGATATAGGTGTCCGGATAGGCCCACAGTGCCTGGATGTTGGCAATGACGCCAAGCGGCTTGAATCGCTCGATATCGGCTTGATCGACCAGTTCAAGATGCGTGATCTGATGGCGGCTGTCTCTTTTGCCGTTGGCCTTTTGCGCGGCCTCATAGGCATCGAGCGCCGTGCGTACGGCACGGTCGCCGATTGCATGGGAATGCAATTGCAGCCCTGCCTTGTCGGCAACGGTTGCAAGCTCGTTGATCTGCTCGGGCGTGAAAAGAAGTTCTCCTGAACTGTTGGAGCCGACATAGGACTCCAGCAGCGCGGCTGTCCCGGTCTCTATGACCCCATCCACGAACAGCTTGATCGAGGTCACCTTGAGGTGCAGCGAGGCGTACAGCGTCTTGAGATCGAGAGTCCGCTGCACGCCGGCCACGCCCTCTTCGGCATCGACATTGACCGCAGCCTGCACCCTCAGCTTTAGCTTTGCCGCCGCTTCCGCACGCTCATAGCCCTTCAGCATCCATTCCTTGACTGAAGGATCGATGATTGCGGTGACGCCATAGCCTATCGCTTCGGCTTGCGCCTTTTCCAGCCCGGCGTCGACCTGGCTATCGGGATAGTCCGGTAGCATGTCGGCCACCAGCGCCATCGCGTTCTCCCGCAACAGGCCGGTCGGGTTTCCTTGGGAATCCCGGTCGATCCGTCCGCCCTCCGGGTCTTTTGTGTCGGCATCGATGCCGGCGGCCTTGAGCGCGGCCGAGTTCGCCCAGCCGGAGTGGCCGTCGACGTCCTCGAACCAGGCCGGACGGTCGCCGGTGATCCTGTCCAGGTCGGCGGCCGAGGGTTGCTTGTAGACCGCGACGCTCCATCCGCCCCCGCGCAACCAGGCGCCCTCGGGAAGAGTGGCCATCACCGGCTCGATGGCAGCGCGCAAACCAGCCTCGTCCTCGACATCGGAAAGGCTGATGTCCTCTGCTTGAGCCGCACTCCATATCAGGTGGTTATGAGAATCCTGGAAGCCGGGAAGAACCAGCGCGCCGGCCGGCAGATCATAGACGGTCGCCCCTTGCACAAAAGGCTCGACATCCTTGACGGAGCCGACCGCGGCGATCCTGCCATCGACGAGCGCGATGGCCTCGGCTTCGGGCGAGGCATCGTCCATCGTCAGCACGCGAGCGCCACGCAATACGATCGTATCCGCGCGAGCGATTGCTCCTGACAGCAGAACCGCGCTCGTTGCGAGCAATCCGAATTTCCAAAGCTTTCCTGTCATGGCGCTCCCCGGATTTTTCGTCATTCGGCAGCCTACAAGGGCCATCTGTTCGGTCAAGCTGCAGGCATATGTCTCGCTCGGAATATTTCGAGACGGTATTCGATTGCGAGCATAGGATAGACTTTGCTTTCGCATGAGCCTGCATCCGACAAGAAAAAGGGCGGTCCGACAAGGGACCGCCCTTTTTCACCGATTGCCAGTTGGCGAAGCTCAGGCCGCGCGCGCCGGCTTCTGGCCGAAACCTGGACGCCGCTTCCTGCGGAAGGGCTTGCCAGCGGGTTTGCCGTCATGGGGCCTTCCCGCATCCTGCCTGCCGCCATCGCCGCGATTCTTCTTGGCGAAATGATGCGGTTTCTGACCGTTGCGAGGCTTGTCGCCGCGCTCGCCGTCCCGGTCGTTGGCAACCCGAGGCGCGTTTGCACGAGGCTCCTGTCTGTCGGCAGCGGGACGCTGCGGATCGGGCTGTCCTGTATGGTCGGCGGCCACCGGCAGCTTCATGCGGATGACCCTCTCGACCTGACGCAGCTTTGCACTTTCGGTCGGATCGCAAAGCGTTATGGCGATGCCGTCCGCGCCGTTGCGACCGGTCCTGCCGATACGGTGCACGTAGCTCTCGGCCTCGTCGGGCAGGTCGAAGTTCACGACATGGCTGATGCCGGGCACGTCGATGCCGCGCGCCGCGATGTCTGTTGCAACGAGGATGCGCACGGAGCCGTCGCGGAACCCGTTCAAGGCCTTCTGCCGCGCGTTCTGGCTCTTGTTGCCGTGGATCACGGCCGCTTCATAGCCATCGCGCTCAAGATCGCGGACGACGCGGTCCGCGCCGTGCTTGGTGCGTGCGAATACGATCACCGAGCTCATCGCTGGATCCGCGAGCATATCGGAGAGAACCTTGCGCTTCTGCTTGAGGCGCGCCATCACGAGGCTCTGCTTGATCTCGGATGCGGTCGTGCCCTGCGGGGCAACCTCGACATGCACCGGGTCGTTCATGATGCCGCGTGCGAGTTCCTCGATCTCCTTCGGCATGGTCGCCGAGAACAGCGCGGTCTGCCTTTTCATGTGCGTCGCCTTGGCGATGCGGCGGACGTCGTTGATGAAGCCCATGTCCAGCATGCGGTCGGCTTCGTCCAGAACCAGCCAGCGGGTTTCGGAGAGGTTCACGTCCCCTTCCCGCACAAGATCGGTCAGCCGACCGGGCGTCGCCACGAGGACATCCACACCGGGCGCGATCTTCCTGACCTGGCTGGAGCGTGAAACCCCGCCGAGAACGAGTGCGGTCGAGATGTGCAGCCCCTTCGATAGCAGGCGAACCGTCTCCTCGATCTGCACGGCAAGTTCGCGCGTCGGGGCAAGGATCAGCGCCCTCGCCGTCTTGCGCGTCCGCTTGTCGCCCAGCGTCACGATCTTCGTCAGGATCGGCAACGCGAAGGCCGCGGTCTTGCCGGAGCCCGTCTGGGCCACGCCCAGGATGTCGCGTCCGGCCAGATATGGCGGCAGCGCCTGCTCCTGGATGGGCTTGGGCGTGTCGAAACCGGCAGCGATTGTCGCCTTGAGGAGGCTTCCGGTGATGCCGAGCTTTGCGAAACCGGTAAGTTCCGCGTTTATTTCATTCGTCAATTCAATCTTCTTTCATACGGCGTTCGCCGCAAACGGCCCTTGGCGCAGGGCGCAACCTGCGTCGGGCAAAATATCATGGAACGACAAGGCGGCGGACATGGTTCATGTCCGCGCGGCTGCGCTGCCGTGCCCACGGAACATCCGCGGGGCTTTTCCACACCTGACCGAACAGATGGCAGGGTGGAAACAGACGCAACCAGTCCTGATTGTAAGGAAAGCCGGAAACCCGGCCCAAGCGCCTATGCCGCCGCATATGGGCCGGTTCGCGCCAAATAGCAAGGCCCTTATGCTGCAATGCAACAAAGGCAGCTTGGCTACCCCACACCGCTTGCGCACCGGCGCGGCCATGCTACGACGGATCACACCAAGGAGAACGGGCCTGATGAAGGAAGTGCTGAAGGAACTGGAGCGGCGGCGCGACATCGCAAGGCTCGGCGGCGGCCAGGCCCGTATCGACGCCCAGCATGCGCGCGGCAAGCTCACCGCGCGTGAGCGGGTCGAGGTATTCCTCGATGAAGGCTCCTTCGAGGAATTCGACATGTTCGTCGAACATCGCTCCACCGATTTCGGCATGGAAAAACAGCGCATCGCGGGCGACGGCGTCGTGACTGGCTGGGGCACGGTAAATGGCCGCACCGTATTTCTGTTCGCCAAGGATTTTACCGTGTTCGGCGGCTCTTTGTCCGAAGCGCACGCCGAGAAGATCCAGAAGATCCAGGATATGGCGCTACGAAACCGTGCGCCGATCATCGGCATCTACGATGCCGGCGGCGCGCGCATCCAGGAAGGCGTCGCGGCGCTCGGCGGCTATGCCGAGGTATTCCAGCGCAACGTGCTGGCATCGGGCGTCATCCCGCAGATCTCGGTCATCATGGGTCCCTGCGCGGGCGGCGACGTCTATTCGCCCGCCATGACCGATTTCATCTTCATGGTGCGCGACACCTCATACATGTTCGTGACCGGCCCCGACGTCGTGAAGACGGTCACGAACGAGACGGTCTCGGCGGAGCAACTGGGCGGTGCGAGCATCCATACCACCAAATCGTCGATAGCCGACGGCGCCTATGACAATGATATCGAGGCGCTTCTGCAGATGCGCCGGCTGGTCGACTTCCTGCCCTCCTCCAACACCGCCGAGGCGCCGGAGATCGAGTGCTTCCAGTCGACGTCCGAAACGGACGCCTCGCTGGATCGCCTCGTGCCGGACAATGCCAACAAGCCCTACGACATCAAGGAACTCATCCTGAAGACCTGCGACGAGGGCAACTTCTTCGAAATCCAGCAAAGCTTCGCCAAGAACATCGTCACGGGCTTCGGTCGTGTCGAAGGCCGCACCGTCGGCTTCGTCGCCAACCAGCCCATGGTGCTTGCCGGCGTGCTGGATTCGGATGCTTCACGCAAGGCGGCGCGCTTCGTACGCTTCTGCGATTGCTTCAACATCCCTCTCGTCACGTTCGTGGACGTGCCGGGCTTCCTTCCGGGAACCGCGCAGGAATATGGGGGACTTATCAAGCATGGCGCCAAGCTGCTGTTCGCTTATGCGGAGGCGACCGTTCCCAAAGTCACCGTCATAACCCGAAAAGCGTTCGGCGGAGCCTATGACGTCATGGCATCGAAACATCTGCGCGGCGATGTGAACTATGCATGGCCGACGGCACAGATTGCCGTCATGGGCGCAAAGGGCGCGGTGGAGATCATCTACCGCAAGGATATAGGCGACGCCGAGAAGATCACCGCGCATACCAAGGCGTATGAGGATCGCTTCCTGTCACCCTTCGTCGCGGCAGAGCGCGGCTATGTCGACGAGGTGATCATGCCGCATTCGACCCGCCGCCGGATTGCGCGCGCGCTTAAGATGCTGCGCAACAAGGATCTCCAGAACCCCTGGAAAAAACACGACAACATACCGCTGTAACCGGCGGCCTGTGCCGTTCCTGCTCGTAGCGCAGATCAGGCGGCGACGCTTACGGCCTCGTTGTACTCGTCCAGGTCGACATAGAATATCCGGGTGATTTCGCGGATGAGGTCATCGTTGTCATATCCCTGCGATCTCAGGATATTGATGGCCGTGACGATCTCCAGCCGCTCGGTCAGCCGCTGTTTCGAATTGTCCTCGACATAGTGGTTCATGACCTGCCCCCATCGGTTGGGCCAATGCGCTGCATGGACAATCATGGGAACACTCTGACGGCATTCTCGCGCGCAGCTTGACCGCGCTTCGAGGCACCTTTCCCGCGATGTCCGGCACCGATCAAAGACGCCCGACTACGGGGCCGATTTTCATCGAATATGCCTAAAATTGGATTAATTCCGCCTGTCGGATGGGACGGCGGATCAACGGGTCGGGGCGCGTGGGGCGGATCAATCCGCCTCCAGGACTTCCTTCACGACAGTCGCCAGCTGCTTGAGCGAGAAGGGTTTCGGCAGGAAGCCGAACTTCGCCTCGGCAGGAAGATTCTTGGCGAACGCGTCCTCCGCATAACCCGAGACGAAGACGAACTTTATGTCGGGCTGAAGTTTCAGCAATTCGCCAAGCAGCGTCGGCCCGTCCATCTCCGGCATCACCACGTCCGACACGACGATATCCACCTTGCCGCCCAGTTCGTGATAGACTTCGAGCGCCTCGACGCCCGACGACGCCTCGTGGACCGTATAGCCGCGCGACGTCAGCGCGCGCATTCCGCCCATGCGCACGGCGTCCTCGTCCTCCACCAGAAGGACAGTCGCCGAGCCCGAAAGGTCGCGCACCGCATCCGGCTGCTTGGCTGCGAGAGCGACAGCCTGCCCCTCGCCTGCCGCCTGGACAGTTTCCGAGACGTATCGCGGCAGGAAGATGCGGAAGACGGTACCCTTGCCCACTTCGGAATCGCAGAAGATGAAGCCGCCCGTCTGCTTTATGATACCGTACACCATCGACAGGCCGAGACCCGTTCCCTTGCCCACTTCCTTGGTCGTGAAGAACGGTTCGAAGACCTTTTTCAGGATGTCGGCGGGGATACCCGTCCCGGTGTCTTCCACCTCGACAACCACATAATCCGCAGCGACCAATTCGCGATATCCGAATGCGGCGGCCTCTTCGGCGCTGACGTTCTTGGTCCGGACAGTCAGGTCGCCGCCCTTCGGCATGGCATCGCGGGCATTGACCGCAAGATTGACCACCACCTGCTCGAATTGGCCGATATCGACACGGACAGGCCAGAGGTCGCGCCCGTGCTCGACCTTCAGCTTGATCTGGTTGCCGACAAGTCTTGCAAGCAGCATGCGCAAATCAGCAAGCACATCGGTCAGCGTCAGCACTTCCGGCCGCAAGGTCTGCTTGCGCGAGAAGGCGAGCAGCTGCCTGACCAGCGATGCCGCGCGGTTCGCGTTCTGCTTGATGTTCATGATGTCGGGGAAGGACGGGTCCGATGGGCGGTGATTGGCCAGCAGAAGGTCGGACGCCATGATGATGGCCGTCAGCACGTTGTTGAAGTCGTGCGCGATGCCACCGGCAAGCTGCCCGACGGCCTGCATCTTCTGGCTCTGCGCCATCTGGCCTTCGAGCGCTTTCTGCTCGGTCGTGTCGACCGCGTAGACGATCGCCGCCTCCTCGGCCTCTTCCCCGTCCGTACCGTCCGCGACGGCGTTCACGTAGAAGCGGACATGCCGCTCCTCATTGTTCGGCAACACCGTATCGATCGGCGCGATTTCGGCTTGCCGCTGATGGGCTCTGTCGAGCGCATGGGCGAAGGCCGCGCGGTCGCGCTCGTGGATGACCGTGTCGAGACGGATCTTGTGATCCACCGCATCGCGGTCTACCACGCTGGAGAAAAGCGACAGGAAGGGCGCGTTGGTGCGCACGATCCGGCCCTGGGGATCGACACCCGCGATAGCCATGGGCGTGGAATTGAAGAACCGGGTGAAGCGTATTTCCGACGCTCGCAGTTCGGCCGAGGAATCCTCGCCCTGCATCCGGTTTAGCACGATCGTCCGGCTCGGTCCCGCCGCCCCGTCCCGGCTTGCCGAAACGCGGTGCATGAAGCGTACCGGCAGCGCCTTGCCGCTCGTCGTCGAAAGATCGAGGTCGATCACGGCGTTGCGGGTGGTTCCCGGATCAGCCTTGACCGACCGGATGAGCGCCATGCCGTCGCCGGCAACGATCTCCGGCAGGGTCGTCGCGCCCGGCGTGAAGCTTGCCAGGTCGATGCCCAGCCATTCGGCGAGCGTCGCGTTGATGTAGGTGACGCGGCCTTCCTGGTCGGCCGAGAAGAATCCCGCCGGGGCATGATCCAGATGGTCGATCGCCTTCTGCAGGTCGAGGAAGAAACGTTCCTGCTCGGCGCGTTCGCGCGATATGTCGTCGATCTGCCAGGCAAGCAAAGGCTGCCTCTGCCCGGGCGCCAGGAAGGCGCGCGCGCCGACCCGGTACCAGCGTGCGCCGAGGTCCGCGCCGGGACGAATGGCATGTGAGAGCCTGAATTCACCGTCTCCGGCAATCCCGTCGCGCAGGCCCGTTGCCAGCCTGTAGATGGTGGAAGATGCTTCAGGCACATCGGAAAGCAGGCTTTCGACTGTCCTGATATCGGCGGCCGAAGATGCGCCGGTCATCTCGCCATAGGCCTTGTTGGCGTAGACGACCCGCCCCTTGGTGTCGGTCACCACCAGCCCTTGAAGCGTGGAATCGACGAAGGCCTTCGACAGTTCGTCGGTGGTCGAGCGCGGCGCGATCTGGACGAAGCCGATCGCCGTTGCAAAAAGATAGCCGACGCCGATCATGGCAAGGACGCCCAGCATGCCGAGCAGGAACGGATCGCCGAGCCTTTCGCGGAAAATGCCGAACACGATCGCCGCGCCGGTCAACACGACGATAAATATGATGAGGCGGGTGATCGCGCCCGGCCGCGTGTTCTGGTCGACGATCGGTAGCGGATAGAAGTCGCCGCGCGGCTCTCTTGCCATTAAATCTGATTCCCGAAAGGCGGCTCCCCTGCCGCCGGCCGGTTGAATCATATTCTATCCGCAGGGGAAAGACCCAGTACCGATGCAACCGGAAAAATGCAGCCGGAAACGTAACTTGCGGACGCCGGGTATGGCGGTTTACTGTCCGCCACTCAGAAACTGCATGAGAATCAAGGCAAACGGGGAACTCCATGACCGATTGGTTTGAAGGGCTTGCCGGCCCGGAATTCGCCACAGCCGTTATATGGACGCTCGCAGCGCTGGTTCTGCTGGTGATCGTCCTCGTTGTCGTGCGTCTCATCCGCTCCATGACCTTCGGAACCTTCGTGGCCGGCGGCCGCAATCGCAAGACTCGCCTTGCCGTGATGGACGCGACCGCCGTCGACAGCCACCGCCGCCTCGTTCTCGTGCGCCGAGACGACATCGAACACCTGCTGCTGATCGGCGGCCCGACCGACGTCGTGGTAGAGCGCGAGATTCGCGTGACCAATGCACGGCGGCCGCAGTCCGCTTTCGGGCCGGCGGAGAATGACCACGAACAGCCCCAGCAACCCGCCCCATCTGCCGAGCTGCCACCGGCGCCTCGCCCGCGCGCGCCCGAGCCGGCAAAGCAGCGCCAGCCATTGCCGATCAGGGCCGCCGCACCGCCGCCATCTCGCGC
>WPCJ01041873.1_pt1 | contig 69921 bp, 48 predicted proteins | sample 5399831 | NCBI WGS metagenome assembly WPCJ01 (sample SAMN12869470, study PRJNA574797) | sludge metagenome | isolation source: wastewater treatment of pH10 | place: China:Beijing | collected 2019-05-20
CCTGGTTGCGCGACTTGCCTGTCGCGGTGATGGTGCCGGAAACGTTGACGCGGCCGCCCTCGCCGCCGCCGAGCACGATGCGGCCTGCGCGTGTGCCGATCGAATTGGCGCGGATGGTGCCGGGCACGTTCACCGCATCGCGCAGCAGGTTGCTCGCAGTCGCAGCGCTCAGGAACACCTGGCCGCCATTGGCGCGGATCTTTCCGCTATTGGTCACCAGCGCCTTGCCGGTGCCGTCCTGGAGATTGCCGAGCTGGTTCGACGGCACGGCGACCGACAGGAAACCGTCGCCGGACAGATCGAGCGTAATCATTTCACCCGAAGCGAGACCGACCTTGCCGAGCCGTGCCGAGATGACGCCGTCATTGGCGACACGACCGCCGAGCAGTGCCGCGAATCCGCCATCGGAGACGTTGATGCGGCCGGCATTGGTGACGACCGCAGACGAGCCGTTGCCAGTGAACTTGTATTTGCCGGAGAGGAAATCCTCGTTCTTGATGTCGAGCGTCGAGGCCGCGAACGACCCGGTATTGACGACACCGCTACTGGTGATGGCGATGCCGTTGGGATTGACCAACAGAACGGTGCCGGGCGCATTGATGGCGCCGGCGATGCTCGACGGCGTGCTGCCAGTGACGCGGTTCAGCGTTGCTGCAGCGGCGCTGGGCTGGTTGAAATTGACTGTGCCGCCGGCTCCGACCGAAAACGAATTCCAGTTGATGATCGCGCTGTTGGAGGACTGGTTGACGTTCAGCGTCCCACCTGCAGGCGCTGCGATGGTCGCGTTGCCATGCGTGACGGTGCCGCCCCCCGGCAAGGTCTGCGCCAATGCGATGCTGCCACTGAACACGATGCAGCCGAACACCAGCGGCGCCAGAGTCGCCTTCACACTGCCGCGGATCGGCGTCGCATTATATGTCTTCGTCATGCCCAATTCCTGTCACCTGCGCGGGCGCCGTTGGCCGGCATTCCCGAGGTTGTCCAACGCGGTCCGGCCATCCCGCTGCGTCATCGTCAATGACGATCCCACGCCGGAAGCCAGGTGGATTCTCCTCGATCATCACGGGCACCAAGAGGATCCGGCGCGCTTCAACGCGCCTGTATGGCGGATGCCTGTGACACCAGCGTCTTCTTAGGCGGGGGATGCAATCAGTTTCGAATGCGATGTGAACGTACATTCACATCAGTCGATCCCACCAATTATGATTGATGCGGCCTGAAACGTTACGTGCATATATGCTGCCGGCCATGGGTGGATTGACGATGATGATCGTCGATTTACTCGTGAGCTCACGAAGCGCACGCGTCATGCGTGCGGAGATCAGGGCTCTTGATGTCTGCAAGTTCGATGAACCGGTTTGCCGCGCTGTTTCTCATCGCGCTGGCATCATCGGGCGACGCAGCCTTTGCGCAGTCGGCCGCTCCCGCCCCAAGCCTTGTTCAACCACCTACGGCAGCATCTCCACCAACATCCACACGTATCACGCTGCCGCAGATTGCAGCTGGCGCAGCCGTACCGGATGCGGCGAAGAAACTGAACTTCATCCTCCAGGGGATCGATATCGACGGCGAGTTCGACGAACTGGCGATCGAACGAAAGGATGTGACGGCGCCGCTGCTGGGAAAGTCCGTCACGGTCGCCGATCTGTTCGGTCTCGCCGATAAACTACAGCAGATTTATGTGCGCGCCGGATTCCCGCTGGTGCGTGTCGTGATCCTGCCGCAAGAACTCGAGCGACGTGCGCGCGTCAAACTGCGTGTCGTCGACGGCTTTATCGAAAAATTCGACACGACCACGCTTGCCGAATCCGCCGGGACGCGGGTTTCCGCGGTGCTCGCACCGCTGCTCAACAAGCGCCGGCTGACGCAGCGCGATCTTGAGCGCCAACTCATGATCGCCGGCGATACGCCCGGCCTGATTCTGAATGCGACCTTTGCGGCCGGATCTGCCGTCGGCGGCTCGATCCTCGTGCTCAGCGGGCGCTATCGGCCGGTGTCAGCCAGTCTCTATCTCGACAACGGCATGCCGAAATCCTTCGGCGAGTGGCAGGCGGCGTCATATTTGTCGCTCAACAATCTGGCGGGATACGGCGAACAGGTCTCGGTCTCGATCGCCGGCCTGCCCGACAATGATTTCGTGACGCCCTATCCGACCCGGCGTTATCTCGGCGCCAATCTCGCTGCGCCAATCGGCATCGATGGCTGGCGGTTCGAACTCGGCGTCACCGAAGGGCGCACCACGCCGCGCGTCGATGCCATCTTCGCGTCGCAGGGCATTTTCAGGCAGGGTCGCGCCAAACTCGCTTATGACTTCCTCAAGACCCGCGATGCCGAGCTGAGTTTCAACGCACGTTTCGACGCCACCGAAGAACAGGTCAGCACGCTGATCACCTCACCCGCCACCCCGCTGTCGCTCGACCGCACACGCGTACCGCGGATCGGCCTCGAAGGCATCTGGCGGCTGCGCGAGAGCGGCACCACGCTCGGTTACAACGCGACCTATTCGCACGGCATCAACGCGCTCGGAGCGCGTTCGCTTTCCGAGACGACGTCGCTACTGCCCCTGTCACGGTTTGGCGCGGACGCGGATTTCAGCAAGCTCGATGGCCGTATCGACATCATGCAGTCGCTGCCGGAGAATCTGTTTCTCTCCATCGGCCTGACCGGCCAGACGTCTTTCGGCCGCCCGCTGCTCACCTCGGAGCAGTTTCCGATCATCGGCGCCAACATGCTGTCGGGATTCGCCGCGGGCACGCTGGCCGGCGACACCGCCTGGGCCGGCCGCGGCGAATTAGGCTGGACCGCGCAGCTCCCCTTCATCGCCGAACCGCATTCGGTCACGCCCTATGTCTTTGCCGCCACCGGCGAGCGTCGCTATGTCATGCCGACGCTACTGGAAATTCCCGTCATTCGGGCGGACAATTATGGCGGCGGCCTGCGTCTACAACTTGTTCCGCAAGCCACCGATGCGCCGGCATTGTCGGGCTTTGTGGAATTGAGCGAACGCCGCACCAGTGTCTCCAGCCTCGACGGATGGATGGTATTCGCCGGCGGATCGTTGCGCTACTGATCAGACCCCGAGGATCGGGGTCCAACCGGGTACCCATCGATCGCGGCAGGAGTATTGGATTGTCATCAACGGTGCCCCCATCCAATCGTGATTCCCAGCGCCGTGATCGCTTGCTGGTCGTCGAGGACGACCCGGTGACCCGCGCGATGCTGGCCGGCTATTTCACCGACCACAATTTCGAGGTGGCCGAGGCGGGAAGCTGCGCCGAGTGCCGCCAGAAGATCAAGAAGCACGGTGCCGAATTGGTCTTTATCGACGTTCAGCTTCCGGATGGCGACGGCTTCGAACTGGCCAGAGAAATCCAGAGCCTGAGCCAGGCCGGAATCATCTTCGTAACCCGCCGTGATACCGAGGTGGACCGCATCCTCGGCCTGGAAATGGCAGGTGATCACTATGTCACCAAGCCGATCAACCTGCGCGATCTGCTCGCGCGTGCGCGCTCGGTGCTCCGCCGCCGCTCGATCGAGCGTGACGCGGCCATCACCGGCACCACCATCGTGTTCGGTAACTGGATCATCGATCTGGTGCGTCGCGAGCTTGCAACGCTGGACGGCACATTGGTGCAATTGACCCGCGCCGAATTCGATCTGCTGGCCGCGCTGCTCGGCGCCGATGGCCGACCTCTCAGCCGGGAATATCTGATCGAGGTCGTCAGCAATCGGCAAACCGATGTGGATGTACGCACTGTCGATGCGCTGGTGGCGCGCTTGCGCCGCAAGCTGGTCGGCGGTGGCGATCAGCCGCCGATCGCAACCGTCACCGGCATCGGCTATAAATTGATCGTTGACGCGAGGCGCTAGACGCCTTCCGGCTCACGCAGACGTACGTCGAGTGCCGCCAAGGAGTCCCGGCAAGTCACCTCCATCTGCTGGGCTGCCGCCAGCAATCGATCCGGGACCATCACTGCAGCTGCGGCTTCCAGCGCGTTGCATTCCGAGAACAGCCGCGCAAGACCGAGCGCGCTGGCAGCACTGCCGATGCGGTGTGCCGAGCGTGCGACTTGCAGATGATCACCCGCATCTGCAGCCTCAACGACGCCTCGCGCGAGCGGCAAACAGGTCTCGGCGTAGATCTTACGCAGGCCGCGCAGGCGCGGCACACCCAGCAGCTCCTGTTGATCGACGAAAAAGACCTCGTCAATGAGGCGTTCAGCAGTGGGGTGCGGATCATGCGCCGTCCTGTGAGCCATGGAATCTGCACCCGCTTGCAATGCCGACTGTACTGTCTGCAACGTAATAGGCTTGCTGATGCAGGCATGTATGCCGTTGCTCTGAAGCCGTTCCCGCGTCCGCTCCGACATGTCAGCTGTCAGCGCAATGATCCGCGGCGGATGATCTAGCGGCAGTTCCCGGATCAACCGCGTGGTCGCAATGCCATCCATCTCCGGCATGTGAACGTCCATCAGCACGACATCGAAACGGCCGGACCGTGCCAGCTCCACGGCTATGGCGCCGCTCGAGGCGACCTCGGCCTCATGGCCGAGACGCGACAACAGCGCCTGCCCGACATCGCGATTGACCGGATCGTCATCGACCAGCAACACGGTCAACCGTTGCACCGGGCGCCGGGTTTCTTCCGCGACGGCGGTCTGCTCGGCCCGATCGAGCCGGATTGACAGGGTGAATATGCTGCCCTTGCCGAGTTCACTGCTGACCGTGAGGTCGCCGCCCATCAGTCGCGCGAGCCGTCGCGAAATGGCGAGACCGAGGCCGGTGCCGCCGAACCGGCGCGCAATATCGTTGTCGGCCTGAACGAAATCTTCGAAGATGCGCTCCTGCAAATCCGGAGCAATGCCGATGCCGGTATCGGCGACTTTCAGATTGAGTATGCGGTCCGCAGAGACGAATTCCATATCGACTAGAATGCCGCCGCGACCGGTGAACTTGATGGCATTGCCGAGCAGATTGAGCACCACGCGATTGAGCCGAACCGGATCGCCGATGACATAGGTGGCCATGTCGCCGCGCATCGAAAGGTCCAGGGACAATCCCTTCGACTCCGCCTCCGGCCGCAACAGATCGACCGCAGCCTCCACCACCTGGTCCGGCCGGAAATCGCGCAATTCGAGCTTTTCGCCGCCGGCATCCAGACGCGCATAATCGAGAATGGATTCGATCAGCGCCAGCAGCGTATCGCTGGAGACAGTGGCGGTGTTGAGCCAGCGCCGTTGTCTCGCGTCGAGGTGACCATTGTCGAGCAGTTGCAGCACCCCGATCAGACCGTTGAGCGGCGTGCGTAATTCGTGGCTGACCACGGCGAGAAACCGCGATTTGGTTTCATTGGCAAGCTCTGCAACCTGCCGCGCGCGATGTGCCTCCGCGCGCTCCTCGATAGCCTGGTCGCGCGCCTGCGCGAGTTCGATGGTGCGCTCCGCCACCTTGCCTTCGAGCGTGGCGTAGGATTCGCGCAGGCGTTCCGCCATCCGGTTGAACTGATCGCCCAGCGTCTGCAGTTCATCGCCCGAGCGGATCACAAGCCGCTGGTCGAGATCGCCGCTGCCGATGCGCTCGGCCCCATCGGTGAGCGCGCGGATCGGATAGGCCATGCGGCGACTGAGCAGCCATGCGGCGAGAAACGCACAACACAGCGAGATCAGCAGCAACAATGCCGAATTGACCATCGATGCGTAGAGCGACGCATAGGCTTCGTGGGTCGGCAGTTCGACAAAGACCTTCCAGCCGATTGGTACAATCGACTCGTGAACAGAAAGTACGCTCTTGCCGGCGAGATCCGTGACGACGCTGCCACCGCCCGCGCCGGCCTGCCCGCCCGCGAAGGCATTCGCGACCTGCGGAAGCTTGGACAGATCGGTGTTCTTCAGCACCAGCCGCAAATCAGGATGGGCGATCAGGCGGCCCTGCGTATCGACGACGAAGGCGTTGCCCTCCTTGCCGACCTTGATCTGCGACACCAGATCCCACATGAAGCGCAGGTTGACGTCTGCGACGATCACACCGTCATCCGTGGCCCTGACGCCGACCGTCATATAGGGCTCGGTCTCACGAAAGAAGAAGATCGGTCCATAGAACACGCCGTTCGCCTTGGCCTCGACGAAAGCCGGCGCCTGCGCGTAATCAGCGTTGCTGCGAACGGCGTCCCGAACATAGCGCGAGACGCGGAGCTGCTCGCGGCCTTCGGCATCGATCTGCGCGATCTCCGAAATGGCAGGCGTCAGGCGCAGCAAGCGGATCGCCGCTATGCGTAATTCCTCCGATGGCAAGGTCTGCAGCGAAAGCTGCGACAGCCAGCCGAGCTGACGCTCGATCTCCTTGAGGAAGTGATCGATCCTGTCGGCGGCGGCACGGGCCTGTTCACGCTGGACCGCGATCAAAAGCCTCTGCTGTTCGCGATAGGAAAACAGCGCATCGATCAGATTATTGGCGACCAGAGCAGCCGACACCACAAGCAGGAAGGAAACGAGATATTTCCGAAACAGGCTGCCGCTTATCGGAGGCCGGCCATCCCGCTTATCGGCCGCGGCGCTCATTCGATGACCTTGTCAGCGCGAGCCATCAACACCGGAGGCACGGTCAGGCCGAGCGTTCTCGCCGTCCTGAGATTGACGATGAGCTGATAGGTCCGCGGCGAACGCACCGGCAGCTCTGCCGGATTCGCGCCGCGCAGGATGAGGTCAATATATTCGACCATCGCGTCGACCAGCTCGGATCGCTCGGTCCCTCCCGGCTCGTATTTGAAGCCATAGGAGACCAGCCCCCCCTGCTCCATGAAGAAATGATACGAATAGACCGCCGGCACTGCATTGGCCGCCGCGGCCGCGACGATGGGTTTGCGGTTGAGCACGGTGAAGGCGTCCGGCGTCACCACCATCCCTGCCGCCGGGGCGCCGCGGAGCCGCTCGATCTGCAACGGAATCGCGGCGAGATCGGTGAGCGGCAGCGGGATGATCTCGACGCCGAAGGACGGCGCCAACTCGCGCAACGGCTCCAGATAGTAGTCGCCATTGCGCGGCGCCGAGACAGGATTGAAGATCACACCCACGCGCTTCACGTGTGGCGCGAGCTCCATGAGGATCTCCAGCCATTTGCTGCCCATCGATGGATGGCTGGTGGTGAAGCCGGTGGCATTGCCACCCGGCCGCACGAGACTCTGCACGAAGCCGCTACTCACAGGATCGGCGGCTGTCGAAAACACCAGCGGAATGGTTCGGGTCGCTTTCAGGATGGCTTGCGCATCGAGCACGCCGCCGGTGATGATCAGGTCCGGCGCCTCCGCCACGATCTGCGCAGCCATCGCGACGCGTTTGACCGGATCGTCCAGGCAGGTCAGCGCCGCATACTCAATCGAGCGCCCCTCGATCCATCCGAGTTCGCTCAGTCTCGCCTTCATGGCGCCGAGACGTGCGGTGGTGAGCGGATCATTGTGGGCCGTGCTGAGCAGAAACGCGATCCGGCGGCGCGCAGGGGTCGCCTGCGCAATCGCCGATCGCGGCAGCACCAACGTCGCAGCAAGCCCAAGCATGCATCGTCGATCGAGCGAAATATTCGTCCACATCTGGCATTTCCGAGTAAAACAGCCGGACGCTGCGCCGTCACGACGAGCCAATTTCCGCTATTCGTCCTTGTAGGATATCAGAAATGCAATATCCAAGCGACGATTTGAAGTGGCTGGTCTTGATTGGAGACAGGCTCACGCCCTGCGGACGGTTCGGGTCGACAGCCCCAGGGAGAATTCGACGAGCGACAGAGTACCCAGATCGCAGACGGTCCTACGCCGATGCGCACAAAATTCCCATGAATAGCGGCCGGGCATAAAGATCCGCGACATTGCCGATCGTCGCCTCCGGCACCCAGCGCTTGATCGAGGCGGACGCATTGATCATGCCACTGATCATCTGCGCTGCAATCGCCGGATCGATCGGGCGAACCGAGCCATCCACCACCCCATCAACGACCACGCAGGCGAAGTGTTCGGACAGGCGGTTCATGGTACGGAGCGTTTGCTCCGCAGCCGCCTCAGGCAAACCGCTGCGGGCGGTAATGCGCAGCAGAGGACCATCGTTGGACAACTGATACTTCACGAGCGCGGCGGCCGCTGCGCTTAACCGGGACCAGCCATTTTCGCATTCTCCGGCCGCAGACTGGGCGCGACGGATGACATCGAACGTACGCGCGAAACAGTCGACGATCAGGTCGTCCTTGTTATCGTTGTGATGATAGAATGAGCCCTTGGTGACCTTGAGCGCCGCCGATATCCGCTCCACAGAGGCGCCGTGATAACCTTCTTCATTGATCAGTCGCGTGGCCACGCGAAGAAAGGCGTCCGGCGATATATCCTCTTCCACCTGTGATCTGGCAAGCGTCGGGAGCACCGGCGGCGTCCATCTCGCTGCTGGGGTGCCGATTCCATTCAGCAGGATGTCACTCGCGTGCCGTGCCGCGCGGGCGTAGCCTGTAACCTCATAACGGGTGATCCAGACGCGCGTCCATTGCGTCAATGTGAACAGCAGATTAGCCCGTGCATTGCGTTCCGAACGACTGAGGCCAAGGCGGCTGTCGGTCCCGATCAATCCGCGAACCCGGCGAAACATCTGGGCATAAAGCGTGGCGACATCGGCGCGCGTCGCACTGAGCGCATTCACTTCGGAGAAATTGATGAATTGCGGCCTGGCGCCGGTCTCGACATCGGCGAGCAGACGAAAGAATCCCGTGACAAAGGCGGTGATCCGCAGCTCCGGTGTCCTCGCTTTCTCTGCTTCAGCAAGCAGTTCGTCGAACACTTCGACGGATCGAAACACGCAGGCCAGCGCGAGATCGTCCTTCTTGCGGAAATAATAAGTCACGCTGTTAGTGACGAGCCCTACGCTCTGCGCCACATCCGACAAAGTCGTTCCGCGAATGCCCCGCCGGTTGAACAGACGGGCGGCCGCATCGAGGATCGCTTCACGCTTCTCCAGAAATCGGCGGGTCTGTCCTTCATCAACGATCGGCAAGTCACTCATGGGAAATACGAACCGACCTTACGCGGGCACTCAGACGCTGACAGGGACATTCTGCTCGGCGCTGCCAAGGCCACCCGGCGCAGAATGCCTCAAACCATCTCTGCTTGCACCAGAAATCGAGGGATCGTGCAAGTGGCAGGCGGCAGCGCGTCCATCAGCCATCTCACGCAGCGGCGGATCGACCTCGGCGCAGACCTTCATGGCCATGGGGCAACGCGGATGGAAGCGGCAGCCAGTCGGCGGATTCATCACGCTCGGCGGTTCTCCCAGGATCACCTGCTGCGGCCGCAAAGCCTCGGCCAAGGGGTTCGGGATCGGTACCGCAGCCAGCAGGCCTTGGGTGTAGGGATGCAGCGGGGCTTTGTAGAGCTCGTTACGCGGCGCCACCTCGACAATGCGGCCAAGATACATCACCGCGATGCGGTGACTGACATGACGCACCACCGCCAGGTCGTGGGCAATGAACAGGTAGGACAATCCGAGCCGCTCCTGCAGCTCCTGAAACAGGTTGACCACCTGCGCCTGGATCGAGACGTCGAGTGCCGACACCGGTTCATCGCAGATTACCAGCGCCGGATTGAGCGCCACCGCGCGCGCGATGGAGATGCGCTGGCGTTGCCCACCGGAGAATTCGTGTGGATACCGCTCCGCCATGTCCGGACGCAATCCGACCAGCCGCAACAATTCCTGAATTCGGGCACGGTAGACCTCACGTTCGGTATCCACCCCGTGGACAATCAAGGGCTCGCCGATGATGTCGCCCACTTTCATGCGCGGATTGAGCGAGCCATAAGGATCTTGATACACCATCTGAATCCGGCGCCGGACCGCGCGCATGGCGCTGGCGCTGTAATTCGCAATGTCCTTCCCCTCGAACTCGACTTTGCCCTCGGTGATCGGTGTCATCTGCAGAACGGCAAGGCCTGTGGTGGATTTGCCGCAGCCGGACTCGCCGACCAGTCCGAGTGTCTCGCCCTTGCGCACCTCGAATGACACGCCATCGACCGCCCGTACACTGCCGACCTGCCTGCGGACGACGACGCCATTGTATTGCGGGAAGTGAACCTTGAGGCCGCTGACCTTGAGGATCGGCTCATCCGTCTCAGAGTTTGAGAGCATCTGCCTCTCCTTTCACATCCGCGAAGCACGCTCGGAAATGCTGCCCCTCGATATGTTCGAGCTCCGGCGGCTCCTGCCGACAGCGATCGCCGACATAGCGGCATCGGGTCTGAAACGCACAGCCCTGCGGCAGCGCCGACAGATCCGGCGGCTGCCCTTCGATCGGCACAAGACGCTGCTGGGTGTCCTGATCCAGCCGCGGGATCGAGGCCATCAGGCCGAGCGTATAGGGGTGGCGCGGTGTCTCATAGATTTCCCGTGCGGTGCCGCTCTCCACAATACGGCCCGCATACATGACGCAAACCCGATCCGCATAACGCGCGACCACGCCCAGATCATGGGTGATCAGGACGAGCGCAGCCTTGGTCTCGCGGGTGAGATCCTTCAGCAATGCGAGGATCTGCGCCTGCACGGTGACGTCGAGTGCGGTGGTCGGCTCGTCTGCGACGATCAATTTGGGCTTGCATGCAAGCGCCATGGCGATCATCGCGCGCTGCCGCATGCCGCCGGAGAACTGATGCGGATAGGCCGTGACGCGCTTCTCCGCATCAGGGATACGCACGCGCTTCAGCAATTCACCGGCCTTGGCGAGGGCCTTCTTCCAGCTCAAGCCGTGGTGCAGTTGCATGGGTTCGGCGATCTGCAGTCCCACAGTCAATGACGGATTGAGCGACGACATCGGCTCCTGAAAGATCATCGCGATCTCGTTGCCACGGATCGCGCGAATTTCCTTGCTCGACAGTTTCAGGAGATCGCGGCCATCGAACAGAATCTCGCCCGACTTCACGCGGCTCGGCGGCGATGGAATGAGCTGTAGCAGAGAAAGCGCGGTCACACTCTTGCCCGACCCGCTTTCACCGACAATCGCCAGCGTCTCACCCGGGAAAACGGAAAATGACACCTTGTCCACTGCGCGCAGCGCGCCGCGGCCCACGCCGAATTCGACCGCGAGATCGCGCACCTCCAGCAGCGGCTGCCCTTGCGAAGAGGCCCCGGTGCGCGCTCCGTCGGCAGGCGCCGATTTCGCAGATGTGTCGTTGATATCAAGAAGGAGCTCGGACACTCGCGTCTCCCGAAAATTGGCGACAGGGATGAGCACCGTCGCCCCGATTCCGCACAGCTTGCGGCACCGGGGCGCGGGACATAGTTGTGGGCGTCAGAAGCCCATCTTTTTCTTCATCTCCTGATCGATCCAGATGCGGGCATAGATCGGTCCCGGGCGCACGGCGCCAGCGCGTAGCTCACCCGCATAGTTCTTCACCCACGGCCACCAGGCCGTGTAGATGTAAGGCGTGGGCAGCCAGATATACGGAGCCTTGTCGAGAATCTCGACCGTCATCTCCTTCAGCATCGTCTTGCGCTTGTTCTCGTCGCGCTCATGATAGGCAGCTTCCATCCTCTTGTCGAAGGCCGGGTCCGCATATTGCGACGGATTCCAGGTCTGAGCGGTGACGAAGCTCTTGCGGATCGTGGTTGTCGGATTGGTGTGGCCGTTGTTCATCATATAGCCGGCCGCATTGGTCTTCGACGTCATGGCCGACAGGAACGCGCCATACTCCATCGGCTGAATCTCGATCTTGACCCCGACCTGTTCGAGATAGGCCCCGATCAGCGGCAACAAGTCCTGATGATCGGGCTGGCATGTGCAGACTTGGACCTTGAAGCTGAAGCCTTTCGGAACGCCGGCTTCGGCCAGCAGCTTCTTTGCCTTGTCGGGATTGTAGGTGAACAGCTCCTTCACCGAGGCCGGCATCGCTTCGAGCGGCTCGTAATAGCCGTCATAGTCGGGATGCTGCGGATAGGAGAACAGCTCGGCATGGCCGTTATAGTAGGCCTTGACGATTTCCTGCTTGTTGACCGCGAGATTCAGCGCGCGACGGACGCGAATATCGTCGAATGGCTTGGTGTCGACACGCATCGCCACGAACTGACCATTCATCGAGAGCCACTTCGACCATTTGAGCTGAGGAACGCTCTTCTTCAATTCCTCCATGTCGCTCCAGCGGATCGGCTCGGCGATATCGAGCTTTCCGGTACGCAGCGCCGTGGTCACGGTCGCCTCATCCTTGATGTTGCGATAAATGACCTTGTCGACGAACGGAAGTTTGAACTCTTCCCCGCCGATCTTCTCCTTGTCCCAATAGATCGGGTTCTTCGAGTAGGTGTTCTGGTTGCCCTGGACGTGATCGGTCAGCAGAAACGGCCCGGTCCCGTTCAAGTTCTTCCAGTTTCCGGCACCGGCATCCGCCACTTCCTTGGGATAGATGCCGGAATAATAACCCCAGCCGAACCGGTAATCCCATTCGGCATTGTAGGATTTGAAGGTGAATACGACCGTATGCTTGTCGGTCGCCTCGACCTTCTCGATGTGATCGAAATAGGTTGCGATCTTCTTCGGGCTCTTGTCGAGGCGCGTGTAGCTGAACACGACGTCATCAGCGACCAGCTCACGCGACGCCATCACGCCCGGCTTCTCCGGGAATGTGATGCCCTTGCGCAGCTTCACCTCCATGCGCAGCGGGTTTTCCTTCATTTCCCAGCTCTCGGCGAGTTCACCGCGCATCGCATCGGACGGAATCCAGGCGTCCGCGTAGAAAGGATACTTGCCGCCGTTTCGCTTGGATTTCGACAGATCGGCCGAGAAGAGCTGTTCGTAGAATTGTCCGGTATCGTGATTGATCTTCCAGTTCCAGTCGGCCGGGTCCCATGTCAGCACGTTCAGCGCGCGATTGACGGTTGCCACCTGGAGCGTGCCGCCATATTGCGGCTTCTCGTCTGCCCGTGCAGCGAACGACAAGCCAAACGCGGCTGACGCTGTCATCGCGGTTGCGAGCAGCTGCGCCGTCCCCCGCCGCTTTACTGAATGTCCACTCACCGTCACCTCCCCTTTGGTTGTTGACCGCGACCTTTCCGGTCGTCGGCGCCGTTCTTCCGAAACTGCAGACTACCGCGATCCACGCATGCGCGGATCGAGCAGATCACGCAACGCGTCGCCAAACACATTGGTGGCATAGACAACCACCGTCAGGCAGAGGCCCGGCGCCAGCGCCAGCCATGGCCCCTGCAGCATGTAGGTGCGACCGCTGCCCGATAGCATGCCGCCCCATGTCGGTGCCGGCGGCGGCACACCCAGACCGAGGAACGAGAGACCGGATTCAGCCAGGATTACGAAACCCACGCGGGTCGTGAAGAGGATGATGATCGGCGGCATCACATTCGGCAGAATGTGGCGGATCAGGATGCGCGGCAGCGTGGCGCCCATCGATTGCGCAGCGTTCACATACATATTCTCTCGCACCGAGATGGTTGCGCCGCGAATGATGCGCGACCCGTTGATGCCGAGCAGCAATCCGAGAATGCAGATGATCGGCACCAGCCCGGGGCCGACCACGGATACGACCACGATCAGCACGACGAGATCCGGAAAGCTCATCCAGGCATCGACGAGCCGCTGCATGATCATGTCGAAACGACCGCCGAGATAACCCGACAGAATACCGATCACGACCGACACGATGGTCGCGATGCCGGCAGCGCAAAATCCGATGATGACGGACAGCTGAGCGCCATAGAGGCAGCGCGACAGCACATCGCGGCCGAGATTGTCGGTGCCGAACGGAAATTGCCAGGACGGCGGCTTCAGCCGGTTCAGCGGGCTGATCTGGTTATAGCCATACGGCGCGAGGAAATCGGCGAACAGTCCGCAGAACAGAAACAGCAGGAAGACTACGGCGCCGGCTGCGCCCAGTGGCTTTTCGCGAAAAAGTCGTCCAATAAAGACCGCGACCGGCGAACGACGACGCGGCGCCTTGGCGATAGAGGTCTCGACTGCGATGGTCATCAGCGATACCTCACTTTGGGATCGAGCAGGCCGTAGCTGAGATCGACGATCAGATTGATCATCATCACGGCCAGACCGACCACCAGAAACACGCCAGCAACGATCGGATAGTCACGCTGCGTGACGCCTTCCAGCAGCAGCATACCCATGCCGGGAATGACGAAGATCTGTTCGATGATGACGGCACCGCCAATCACCAGCGGCGCCTGAATGCCAACCAGAGTGACCACCGGAATGAGCGCGTTGCGCAGCGCGTGCCGGGTCACGATGGTCTGCTCGTTAAGCCCCTTGGCCCAGCCGGTGCGGATATAGTCTTGCCGCAGCACTTCGAGCATCATGGTGCGGGTCATCCGCATCGTGATCGCCGACAGCGACATGCCGAGTATGAGTGCCGGCAGCAGCATATGCTGAAGCGCAGCAATCGGATCTTTCGTGAACGGAACATAGTTCAGATCGGGCGACCATCCCCACCAGATGGCAGGAAAGACCATCACCATGGTGCCGGTCCAGAACGCCGGCACCGCCAGCATCAGGATCGACAGCGATCGCATGACGTAGTCGCCGATCGTGTCCTGGCGCAGCGCCGAATAGACCCCGATGGGGATCGCTATGATGAGGCCGATCAAAATGGCCATAAAGCCGAGGCCGAACGTCACCGGCAGCCGACTCAGAATCTGGTCGAGGACCGGCGTATTGTGCCACAGCGATTGTCCGAGATCGCCGCGCAACACGCCGCCGACCCAGAGGAAGTATTGAATATAGATTGGCTTGTTGAGGCCGAGCGCTTCTTCGAGCTGAGCGCGATCTTTCGCGCTCGCCGAGATGTCGTTTTGCGACATCATGAGATCGATCACATCGCCCGGCACGAGCCGCAGCGTGATGAAGACGATGAGACTGGCGAAGAAGATCGTGGGGATCAAAGCCAGCAGGCGGCGGGCTGCATAGGCACGCATCAGTGTCGCGCCTCCCGATCAACGAGACAGCGGCGCACCGAGCATCCCGCGTGCTGGAATAGTCCAGCGACATGATCGCCCGGATCGCAGGCAGGCACGTCAGGCATGCATACCCATTTTTCTAACAGGTTCCAAGCGCCCATTAGATCCATGTTTCCACCCTTTGAAGCTTGTTGATGCGCGCATCCCGCTTCTTGATGACAACATTCTAACGCTTCGAATTTTGGAATGTAAACTGCGACCGATGGGCAGATGCGATGGTGCGCGGCAGAACTCCGCATTTGCGCGCGTTTTTGCTGGGTTCTGCGACAGCGGGTCGCATAAACCAGCGATGTCTACGCAAGACGGGCATGATCGTGCTGCACTGCGATGCTCATACGGCACGACGACTCGATGACACATCATCATGAGCGCCACATGTCCTTGCGCAGAACGCCGAAGACAGCGACGCAACTTCGTGTCTATAACGATCAAGCACCCATCCACGCGCGATGGTCAGAAACGTCGATAAAAGAAACGGGAGAACGACGACAATGAAGACTGCATATGCAGCACGCCAGACGCCTTACACGCTTGCACCCGAAGATGCCCTGAACGATCTTCGCATGTCGGAGCAGGTCCGCCCGCTCTATGATCATGTCCGCAAATTCATCGCGACCACCGTCGAGCCGATGTCGGTGGAGTTCTATCGTGCGGGCGAGAAGAAGACTGATCGCTGGTCGTTCACGCCGGAGCAGCTCGAAATTCTCGGCAAGGCGAAGAACAAGGCCCGCGAGGAAGGTCTCTGGAACTTCTTTCTGCCAGACGCCGAAACAGGCGAAGGCCTGAAGAATCTCGACTACGCCTATATCGCCGCAGAACTCGGCAAGAATCCCCTCGCCTCGGAAACGATGAACTGCTCTGCGCCGGACACCGGCAATATGGAAGTCATCGAACGCGTCGGCACGCGCGAGCAAAAGGAAAAGTGGCTGAAGCCGCTGCTGGCGGGCGAAATCCGCTCGGCCTATGCGATGACCGAGCCGAATGTCGCTTCATCCGACGCGAAGAACGTCTCCACCTCCGCCCGGCTCGATGGCGACGAGTGGGTGATCAATGGCGAGAAATACTACATCTCCGGCCTCGGCGATCCCCGCTGCAAGATCATGATCGTGATGGTCAAGACCAGCCCGGACGCGGCGCCCAGCAAACAGCAATCGCAGATCCTCGTTCCCGTCGAAACGCCCGGCGTCGAAATCATCGGCCCGATGCATGTGTTCGGCCACGACCATGCGCCGCGCGGCCACATGCATATGCGCTTCAACAATGTACGCGTGCCCAAGGATAACATCCTGCTCGGCGAAGGACGCGGCTTCGAGATTTCGCAGCTCCGTCTCGGCCCCGGTCGCATCCATCACTGCATGCGCACCATCGGCAAGGCCGAAAAGGCGCTCGATATGATGGTGGCCCGCGGCCTGACGCGCGAAGCATTCGGCAAGAAGATCGCGCATCTCGGCGGCAACCTGCAGATCATCGCGCAGGCCCGCTGCGAGATCGAGGCCATGCGACTGATGGTGCTGAAAGCAGCCAAGGCAATGGATGTGCTCGGTAACAAGGAGGCACGGATCTGGGTCAGCATGGTCAAGGCCATGGTGCCGGAGCGCGCCTGCAAGATCATCGACCAGGCGATCCAGATGCACGGCGCCACCGGCATCTCGCAATGGACCCCGCTCGCCGAGATGTATACCGACGTGCGCCATCTGCGCTTTGCGGACGGTCCGGACGAAGTGCACTGGATGGTTGTCGGCCGCCACGAACTGACGCTGTAGTCTGCCTGCATGCATCACAGACGGCCGCTCCGGAAGTCCTTGGCCTCGGAGCGGCCGGATTGACCTGAACAGGCGCCCTGTCGCTCGACACCAATTATTTACCACAGCTCGCCGCTATCATCTGCGCAGCTGGCTCGCCTGCTGCTGATCGATAAAATTCTAACGTCTTTCTCCAGCGGCGCTTGACGCTGCGCGTGGAAAGACATCGCCAGCCCCCATCCCGTTAAGTCGCCCGAAGAGACGCCCTCGCTAGACATGCCAGCAGACTTGGGCTTGAGAGCGATCGACAAGATCGCCGCGCCCAGGACAGGGGCGTTGAATGGCTATCTGGGGTATGAAGGGGCGCGTTGTTGCCCTATGGGCGGGCCATATTCTGGCCGGGATTCTGATGAGCATCGCGCCATCAAGCGCCACTGTTGACGAAAACCTGCATGGCGAAGTCTCTACGCCAGCCGCCGTTAGCCTGCTGTCCGCGCCCTATATTTCATTTGCTCCATTGGTGACCAAACAACCATTCGCACAGGAGCCATTTCGCGCAGAGCTGGGACCGAGCGAGAACCTTTCGCTCGACATCAAATGGAGCGGCGTAAAGCGCGCGCTGCATCGCGACCAGTCGGTGCTCCAGCGCTGCCGCGCCGACGCATCGGCTTGCCCAGCCGCAGCCCGCGCTTTCCTCGCTATTATCAACCGTGCCGAAAGCCGCAACGGCTGGAGCCGCATCGCCGAGGTCAATCGCTCGATCAACCTCAGTATTCGTGCGGCATCCGACAAGGAGCAATACGGTGTCCGGGATCTGTGGGCGACGCCATTACTGATGTTCTCATCTCGTGCAGGCGATTGCGAAGATCTGGCTATCGCAAAATACGCTGCGCTGCATGAACTCGGCTACGCCGAAGATGACCTTCGTCTGGTTATCGCAAACGACCAAGTGTCCGGAGAAGTTCATGCAGTCCTGACCGTGCGCCACGACGGCCGCTGGCTGGTACTCGACAACAAGACGCTCGAGATCAAGGACGACACGACCAGTCAGACACTCGATCCGCTGTTCACGATCGGCAGCGCCGGTGTGCACAAGATCATCGCATCATCGCTGAAGCCGGAAGACACGCCCTGGAGCCCGGCAGTTGCGCGACCTCTTCCCGTCTACGTCGTTGCCGCCTGGCCAATGATGTCCCCAGCCCTCTAGGCAGCCAACTCAGTACTGCAGCGCAAGGCCGGTGAAGACGCGATCGCCTTCGCGTGATCGATCGTTGCTGGTGCGGCGGCTCCATTCGACGAAACCATAGGCGGACGGCATGGTCGTATTCGGCGACACGAGATTGACGCGCAAGCCAGCACCGTAATTCGTTGCCTGCAGATTGCCGATTTCGAGGAAGGTCGGAGCAACGTATTTCCGTTCGCCGGTGGCGCCAAACAGATAAGGCGTGAGCGTCACCCCCGCGGCCTCGAACGGAACGGCCACAGCCCGACCCAGTTCAGCGCGGGCAACCCAGGCCGTATCGCCCGCCAGCGAGCCAGCCGTAAAGCCCGACAGGAAGCGCGAACCATCGATCACATACTGTTCCGAATTCAGCAGCGGCTTGTTGAACGAGGTCTGACCAGCAAGAATCGCCGTGGCGGAAAATCCCTCAGGAAGTGCCTGCGTGATCTCGACACGACCATTCCACTTATAGAACTCCGCATCGGCGCCCTGGCGCGACAGCGGTAACAGGAAGGTCGCGTCCGCCGCGGAGCGCGCTCCAAATGCGTCAAGGCCACGCGAGAATGTCGTGTCAAAATTGACGGTCGTACCGGTATCGCGCAGGCGCCATACGCCTTCCAGGCCCCCGCGCAATGCGCGCACGCGGTCGAGACTGAGCGGAAGCGGCGGCGCGAACAACAAGGTGTCGAGCTCTTCATTGGTCGCATCGAACCGACCGAAGGCCGTCAGTTCTCCGTCGCGTGACTTGATGATGTCGTAGGACAGTCGCGCATAGGCCTGATTGAGCAGGCCCTGAGTTGCAGCACTTCGATCCACCCGCGGTGTCGTAACACCGTTGGTAACCCCGACCTCGAATTTCAGGCCATCGATTCCGATCGGGAATATGGCCCTGCCAGACAGATAGCGCCGAACCGGATCGCTGTTGGGGAAAGAGTCATTCGGCAAACCAGCGGCCGACACGGTGATCTGCTCGCCAAAGCCAAGCACACTGTTGGCGCTGACGGCGGTGACGAGCTGATAGTTGCCGAACACCCGCGGCATCGCGTTGTCGGTATAGACGCTCACCGAAACCGGCTTGTAACGCCCTGTCAGGATGAGGACCGAACCGCCCTCTTTCTTGCCGGCCGAGAAGGTTGCGTTGAGCGTCAGCCCTGCCGCATCGCCGGCGATCAGGAGACGACGCTCGAGCTCCGCCTGCTTCAGATGCGTCTGCCCGACCAGCGGCGCCAGCACGGCGCCAACATAGTCGCGAAGCCGGGCATCGAGTGCATCGAGATCGAGCCGCTCGACGAAACCGTCGATGACGCGCAGTTCGATTCGCGCGCTACCCTCGATCTCCTGCGGCTGGATCACGATCCGGACCAGTGGATAACCGGCGCGGACATAGATCTGCTGAATCTTGTCAGCAAATTCGAAGATGTCGGCGACGGTGACACGACGGCCGACAAGTGGATCCGAGAGCGTCTTACGTTCGCCGGCGAGTTCAGGGAATTCGCCTTTGATGTGGACGCCGGTCAACCGAAAGCTCAGACGCTTGGCCTCGGCGGGAATGGCAGCGCCGGCTGGCACCTGGGGAATCGCGATACGGGCTGTGGAGGATGGCGGCACGATCTGCGGCGGCGCAACCTGGCTCGGCGCAGGCACATTCTGCGCCCAAGCGGCAGCATTCATCAAAGATGCCGCAACCACTACGCCAAGCTTTGTGAACCGTAGACGCCCCACCGCTACCGATTTCCCTCAACCAGCCATCAGCCGCCGGTCGCATTCCATTTGTATCGTCCTAACCGGCTCGCATCGAAAACGACAGCCGCTCGGTCGTCCGGAGACATTGTCCTCACACCTTGCCGCCCAAGCGTGGCCTTGGCGACACAGTCTTTCGCGAGATCGTAGCAGCCGATTCTGTCGGCACCCGCACGAAGCCGACCGGTTCGTCGCCGCACTCCTCGATCCCGTCAGCTCGGCGCGAAGCGCTGAAAAGTCCTGATAGTTAAGTACTTTAGTTAACTCCCAAATGCTCTCAAACTCATTCGATTTTGCCGTGAAATTATTCTGAGATTTTTCTGAAGGGTAGTTTTCATCAACGAAATCAACGAGCGCCCATTAACAGTGATGAGGCTCCGGATTCGAGAATGGTCCGACTGCGAGCTAAAAAGATGAGGATGAGACAGCGAGACACAAACAAAATGCGCATGAACGTCATTAGGAAACTTCTCCCTGATTGTCCTCCAAGGAATGTGCTTCTGGCTGCGGCGGCAAGCCTGAGCGTGCTGTTCGCATCCCCTGTCACCGCGTCCGCGCAGCAGCCGGCCAAGACGACTCAGCCGGAGTTGCCCAGATACGAGGTGACCGGCTTTCGTGATGCCCGCTTCGGCATGACCGAGCAGGACGTTCGCGCTGTCATCACCAAGTCGCTGGGCGTCAAACCCGGGGATATCGCAGGCAGCACCAACCCGGTTGAAGGCACGACGGTGTTGACGGCGCGCGTTGCCGCCCTGGACCCCGTCTCCAGTCCGGCGCAGATCGCCTACATCTTCGGCTACGCCACCAAGAAGCTCATCCAGGTCAACGTGATCTGGGGCGACGACAATTCCAAGGATCCCGCCGCCCCCGACGCGCTGATCACCGCCGGCAGCCGCCTCGAGCGCTATTTCGCCGGTTTCACCTGGCGCAAGGATGCCGCACGCGCAGGCATTCCGGTCGGCGAGAATACGGTCGTCCTGTTCTCGGGCGAAGACGACAAGAAAGGCGCTGTGCGCCTCATCGCCGACGGCGTGCGCTACCAGATGCAGCGCGATGGCAACCAGACCACCTCGCCGGAGCCGAAAGGCCCGCCGAAGCTGATCATCAATTACATCGCCGACCGGGAAAACCCGGACATCGCCAAGATCGAGAAGGGCAAGTTCTAGGCGGACGCGCCCCACCACAGGCGCCTTGTCTCGGACCACCACGACCTCATGCGGCCGTCAACGGCCGCATCGCTACAACAAAAAACGACCGATAACAGGACCGTATGACACAGCGCCGTCTGGCTTTGACACTGCTGCTCGAAACGGGATTGCGGCCGATCACGCCGCGCCTGCGCGCGCTGCTGCGCTCGACGGTCTCCGCCACCGCCCTGCTGATGTTTGCAGCCCCTGCTCTCGCCCAGCAGCTGCCGACCGGCGGATCGGTGAGCGCAGGCAGCGCGGCGATCGTTCAGCCGAATGCGAGCACGCTGAACATCAATCAGGGCAGCGACCGCGCGATCATCAACTGGCAGTCTTTCTCGGTCGGCACCGGCGGCACCGTCAATTTCAATCAGCCCGGCGCCTCGTCGGCGACGCTGAACCGCGTCACCGGGGCGACGCCGTCGAGCATCGCCGGCAACATCAACGCGCCGGGCACGGTGCTGCTGGTCAATCCGAACGGCATCGCGATCACCCGAACCGGCGTGATCAACACCGGCTCCTTCGCCGCCTCGACGCTCAACATCAAGGATTCCGACTTCCTCGCCGGAAACTACAGGTTCGACGGCAATGGCGGATCGGCCGGGGTGATCAACAACGGCCGCATCAATGTCTCCGACGGCGGCTTCGTCGCCCTGCTCGGCGGTCAGGTCGCCAATAACGGCGTCATCTCGGCGCGTCTCGGCAAGGTCGGCCTCGGTGCCGGCGAACAAGCCACGCTCGATCTCGCGGGCGACGGCTTCCTGTCGGTCACTGTGCCGTCGAGCGAGCTCGGCAAGCTGGTCAAGCCCAATCGCGCGCTGGTCAGCAACAAGGGCCGTATCGAAGCCGATGGCGGCGTGGTCTATCTCAGCGCCGCCACCGCGCAGAACGTGCTGCGCAATGCCGTCAACATTCCCGGCACGGTGCGCACCAACACCGTGGGCTCGCGCGGCGGCCGTATCGTCATCAATGGCGGTGCCGGCGGAACGGTACGCGTCAGCGGTCGCCTGATCGCGAACGGCAAGAACGCTGCCCATGCCGGCTCCGTATCGGTCAAGGGCGCGAAGGTCGATCTCAGCGGCGTCATCTCGGCCAGCGGCGCCAAAGGCGGCGCAGTGGCGATCACAGCGACCGAGTCGCTCCAGGCCTCCGGCAAGATCGATGCGACATCGACGGCGGACAAAGGCGGCAGCATCGACCTCACCGCGGCCAATGTGACCATCGTCGGCGCGCTGATCGACGCATCCGGCGCAAAGGGCGGCGGCACCATTCAGATCGGCGGTGGGATCCAGGGCGGCGGACCGCTGACGCATGCGCTGAATGTCTCGATCGACTCGACCAGCACTGTGCGCGCAGACGCGATCGAAACAGGAAATGGCGGCACGATCGCCGTCTGGTCGGACGGCAGCACCAGCGCCTACGGCACCTTCTCCGCCCGCGGCGGCGCCCATGGCGGCAATGGCGGGATGATCGAAACATCGGGCGCCGCGCTGTCGATCAACGGCATCCGCGTCGATACGTCGGCCGCCTATGGGGCAACCGGCAACTGGCTGCTCGACCCCACCGACCTCACGGTCGATGCCGCCGCGGCAGCAACGATCTCGAGCAATCTCGCCAGCAACAACGTCACGCTTCTGACCACGGCCAATGGCGCAAGCGGCCCCGGCAACCAGAGCAGCGGCCTCGGCGACATCAACATCAATGCCAATATCTCGTGGAACAGCGCCAACACGCTGACGCTCACCGCCTATCATGCAATCAACATCAATGCGCAGATCAGCCCCGGCTCCAGCGGCAAGGTCGTTCTGAACTCCGGTTTCGATCCGACCTACACCAATCTCGCACTGATCAACTATTCGTCGGCGGGCGCGCTGACCTTCAGCAGCGCCGTCAATCCGACCGGCCGGCTCACCATCAACGGCGCCGCCTATACGTTGCTGTTCACCGAAGGCGACATTCGAGGCGCCGGCTCTTCGGGCAACCTCGCCCTCGCCCGCGACATCAGTCTCCCGAACAATTGGGGTTATTTCCTCGGCACGTTCACGGGTACTCTGACGGGCCTCGGAAACCAGCTCAACACCGGCTACAATAACTACTTCGCCCATACGATCGCCGCCGGCGCGACTGTCCGCGACATCAAGATCAACGCACAGTCGATCTACATGTATACCCAGAGCTCCATGCTCTATTCGATCGTGGGCACGCCACGATCGGCGCTCGCGATCAACAGCGCGGGCACCGTCGCCAATATCTATCTCACCGGCACGTTCAACAGCGAAGCCGCGCTGATCGGCAATGTGACCGGCGGTCTCATCAGCAATGTCTATGTGTCCGGCGCACTCAATGCCGGCCAGGCCGCCATCGCCGGCTCCATGACCGGCGCGACGTTGCGCAATGCCTATGCGATTACCGGAACGGGTTCGCTGCTCGGCTCGGTGTCGAACAGCACCGTCATCAATGTATTCACCAACGGCACCGGCGGCCTCGCGAATTCCGCGTCGAACACCACTTTCACCAACGCCTATTACGATCTTTCGACCAGAGGTTCCACGTCGCCTTATGGCACGGGCCTGACGACCTTCCAGTTGCAGAGCGCGCTGCCGACCGGCTTCGACAGCGGCACCTGGGCCATCTCGACCGGAACGACTTATCCCTATCTGCGCTCGGCCTTCACGAGCGCGCCGCAGATCATTTCCGGCACCGCCTATTCGAACACGTCGGGCGGCGTCTATCAGAACGCGATCATCAATATCGAGTTCGATACCTATAGCTATTACCAGGCAGTCCGCACGGCGAATAATGGCTACTATTATCTCCAGCTGCCGGAAAACATGTTCTTGGCCGGCGGCTCGAACATCGTCGCCTATATCGTCAATGCGGGGAACTACAGCCGACCGTACGCAGCGGCGTCCGTCGCGCTGAATGCGACCGGACAGGTCGCCAATCTCAATCTGCTGAACAATTCCCTTTCCCTGCTGACGTCCGCCACCACGATGTCAGATTCGTCCATCGGTACTGGCTGGGCTAACGCCGTGACACTGGTCACCAATGACCTGCGGCCGCAGACCTATCAGACCTATTATCTGCAATATGGCACGCTCGGCACGCCATACATGTATGCGACCCTCAACGGCCGGATGCTGAATGCGAGGGGCAATTTCACGGTCGACGCTGATGCAGGCTGGTATTCAGCCGTTGCGGCCCAGGGCGATTTGACGATCAACAGTTCCGTCGGTGGCCTGATGGCCGCGGGCCGCGATATCTATGTCAATGCCTGGATCAGTGGCGCCGCCATCGCCAATCGCGATATCAAGATGCAGTTCGCCTTTACCGCCAGCGACCTCGTCGCGACGGCCGGCCGCAACATCGCCATCGATCAGGCACTCGGCTTCAACAACCTGACCCTGAACGCCACCGACATCGCCCTCAATGCCGCGCTGACGGGTACCAACACGCTCCAACTGAATGCCGTCAACAACATCGCCGCGAATGCGGCGGTGAATGTCGGCACCTACATCCTGCAGAACGGCACCTGGCGCCAGCTTGGCACCCTCGCCGCCTTCAGCGCCAATGACTTCCGGCTGAACGGCGGCACCTTCATCCGCGCCCTCGGCGGGGATGGCACCGCCGGCAACGCCTATCAGATCGCGGATGTCTATGGTCTGCAGGCAGTCGGTCGCGCATTGTCGCTGAACTACAAGCTGATGAACGACATCAGCGCGGGGGCGACAGCCACGTGGAATGGCGGCGCGGGCTTCATAGCCATCGGCAATGGCCAGACCTCGGCCACGGCTTTTACGGGCTCATTCGACGGCCAGGGCCATGTGATCGACGGCCTGACCATCAATCGCGGCGGCACCGACGATATCGGCCTGTTCGGCAGCAATGCCGGCCGCATTGTCAATGTCGGCGTCGCCAATGGACGTATCGCCGGCAGAAACAATGTCGGCGCACTGGCAGGCAACAATCTCGAAGGCGGCATCATCGAGCGTTCGTTCGGCGCATCGCCGGTCTCGGGCTCTACCAATATCGGCGGCCTCGTCGGCACCAACACCGGCACGATCTCGCAGTCCTACTCCACCAGCAGCGTCAGCGGCAGCTCCCGTATCGGCGGCCTGGTCGGCTACAATCGCCACACGGCGACGGCCGATGGCCGGATCCTCGACAGTTACGCGCAAGGCAGCGTGACCGGCAGCTCGATTGTCGGTGGCTTCTACGGTTACAGCGACTCGCAGCTTGCGATTGCGACGTCCTACTCGACAGGCAAAGTCACCGCGAACAGCCTGTTCGGCGGCTTCGGTGGCCAGCTCGCAGCGACAGGCGCGGCCAGCACCTCATCTTACTGGAATACGGAAACTTCAGCCCAGGCAAACAGCGCATCGGGGAGCGGCGATACAGGCGCAACCGGCCTGACATCGGCGGCGATGCAGGCCGCCCTTCCCAGCAACTTCTCCACCGCGACCTGGGGCCTCGTCGCCGGCAAGAGCTTCCCGTATCTGCAGTGGCAATTCCCGGGCGGCACGCCGCAAGTCGTCACCGGCATGGCCTATAAGGACAACGGTGTCACCGTCATCAATGGCGGCCTGATCAACACCATGGTGGATGGCGTCACGGTCGGACGCGGCGTCACCTATTTCAATGGTCTCTACATCGTTCTGATCCCGAACGGCTCGATCAGTGCCGGCGGCTCGAATGTCGTCGCCTATTACACGGCCAATTCGTCGCAGGGCCTGGTCAATTCCGCGAGCTTTGCCTATCAGGCGACGGGCTCGGTCACGATGCCCGACATCTGGGGTGGCTATCTGACCGTTCCAGCACCGGGCGGCCTGGTGTCCACGGCCAATCCCGCAATCGCTTCGGCATGGACCTCAGCCGCGACGATCGGCACGAGCTTCCTCAACAGCCTGACCGGCGTGCGCCTCGGCAGCACTGGATCCTTCACGGTCGACGCTGCACCCGACACGAGCGGCGGCAAGGTCTATATCACCACAAGCGGTGCCAACGACATCATCGTGGGCGATGTCAGCTTCGCCAACAGCAACATGATCCTGCTCGGATCGTCGCGCGATATCCTGGTCAACGGTGCACTTTCCGGCAGCGGCAATCTCTCCTTCACCGCCGCCAACAACATCATCTTCAACGGCGCCGTCTCCGGCACCAATAATTTCACGCTCAAGGCCGGTGGTTACATCACCGCCAACAACAGCTTCAGCGTCAACAGTTTCACGCTCGACGGCGTGTGGTCGCAGATCAATTCGGCGTTGCCCTGGTTCTCCGCCAGCACGATGACCTTCACCTCCGGCGCGTTCATCCGCGCGCTCGGTGGCGACGGAACATCGGCGTCTCCCTATCAACTGACCGACGTCTATGGTCTGCAGGGCATCATCACGCCGCAGTTGATGAACAAGAGCTTCGTTCTTGCCAACAATATCGATGCATCGGCCACAGCCGGTTGGAACAACGGCGCCGGCTTCGTCCCGATCGGCAGCGGCGATCAGGAAACGCGCTATGAAGGCGGCGGCCTGATCCTCGGCACCGGTAATCATGGTGCCGCCGATACGTCGGGCTCGTTCAAGGGCACGTTCGACGGCCGCGGCTATACGATCAACAACATCTTCATTTCAGCCGGCCGCCATGCCGTGGGCATCTTCGGCAGCAACGCCGGAACCATCAGCAATGTCGGCGTGATCGGCGGCAATATCAGCGGCATCGATTTCGTCGGCGGCCTCGTCGGCTTCAATTTCGGCACCATCACAAAATCCTTCACAAGCCAGGTCAACGTGTCCGGACACGGCGCTGTCGGCGGATTTGTCGGTGGCAATGGCACCGGCGGTGTCATTTCCGAGTCCTATGCAAATTCGCGGGTCGGTGGCGGGTACTATGCAGCGGGCTTCGCCGGTGCCAATTCCGGCGACACGTTCTGGGCAGATAACAACGGGTTCCACCGCTCCTCATGGGCCGGCACCATCACCGACAGCTATTCGCTGGCGGCGGGCGGCGCCGGTGGCTTTGCCGGCCGCAATGCCGGCACGACCAATATCGCGCTCGAAGGCGGCCTCGACGCTTACGCAGTGAAATACGGGACAACCGGACTGCCGTCCGGTTTCTCCTCGTCCATCTGGGGCATCGTTCCCGGTTACAGCTATCCGTATCTGCTCTGGCAATTCCCGGCCGGCACCACACCGCAGGCAATCACCGGCCAGGTCTTCAACGGACCGACCGGGGGCGCGCTCGCCAATGTGCCGCTCAACGCGATCGTCAATGGCGTGTCCATCGGCAGCGGCTTTGCCGATGCCTTTGGCTTCTATCAAATCCTGCTGCCGCAAGGCACCGTCGGCGCAGGAAGCGCGCTATTGGTCTATACGCCGAGCCTTGGCACGGGCGGTGGCGCGGCCATCCAGAGCTCGTCAGGATCGGCGAGAAACAACAACATCTATGCCGGCGGCTATGTGCAATGGACGACATCGACGTCCAGCTACACCAGCTCCGGCTATAGCACCGAGCTTGCATCCGCCATCGGCAGCAATTCGTCGGTACAGGCTTTCGTGAGCGGCCTCACGGGCCTTGCGATCACATCGACAAGTTCCGGCCCGTATGTGATCGGCAACGCACTCGGGGTGACGGGCGGCCTCATTATCAATGCCAACGGCATCACCTTGAATGGTGCCGTCACGGCCGGCGGCGCGGTCACACTGAACGGTGTGAACAACACCGACGTCGCCATCAATGCCAACATCACCAGCGTCGGTGCGCTGACCCTCACCGGCCGTGACATTGGCATCAACAGCAACATCGCGAGCGGCGGCGTGCTGACCCTCGTCGGCCGTGACATCGCGATCAACGCCACCGTGACGTCGAATGGCGCAACGCTGAGCGGCAGAAACCTGACGATCGCTGCAGCGATGACCTCCAATAGCGCTGCCAGCTTCAACGCCACTGCTGCCTTCAATGCGACGGCATCCATCGTCGCCAATGGGGCGATCACGGTCACCGGTTCATCGGTCGCGCTGGGCCCGCTCTATTGGGCCAACGGCGCGCTCACCGTCACATCGAGCGGCGCCGTCAATCTGAACGGTCTGCTCAGCGGAGCCGGTCCCGGCGCCGGCGCGACCATCACCGGCGCCAGCATCACCGCGAATTCGACCATCGGCTGGCAGGCCGGCCTGATGAAGCTCCAGGCGACGGCTGGCAATGTCACGCTCAACGGCGACCTGAACGGCTGGGGCCCGGGCGCCGCGCTCAATATCGCTGGCCAGAACATCACCATGCGTTCGGCGAGCTGGCAAAATGGCGGGCTCACCCTCGCCGCCTCCGCCGGCGCCGTGAACGTCACGGGATCGCTGCTCGGCAGCGGCAGCGGTGCTTTCGCGACCATCACGGGTCGCAGCGTCTCGATCAGTGGATCGGTCCAATACGCCAATGGCGCGGGTAACATCTCGGCGTCTGCCGGGGACGTCTATGTCGGCGGCACCGTGGTCGGCGGTGGCAGCGGCGCCGGCGGCGGGATCAGCGGCACCAATGTGACGCTGGGCGGCCTCACCTGGGCCAATGGCGACATGTGGACCAGTGCGGGCAATACGCTCACCATCAATGGCCATGTGGACGGCATGGGCAGCAACTGGTTTGTCGGTGCGCCCACGATCAATGTCTACGGCGCGGTCGGCGTGCAGTCGTTCCAGCTGAATTCCGGCAACTGGCGCCAGATCGCAGGCAATCTCGCGCCGTTTTATGCGGTCAACTTCGTTCTTGGCAGCGGAACAACCTTCTCGCGCTTTGCAGGCGGCGACGGCAGCTTCGCCAATCCGTACAGCATCGTCGACATCTATGGACTGCAAGGGCTGGTCACCACATCATCTCTCTTCAACCAGAATTTCGTGCTGGGCGCCGATATTCAGGCGGGCATCACGGCAAACTGGAATGGCGGCGCCGGCTTCGTTCCGATCGGTAGTGCCGGCCAGCAGTTCACCGGCAGCCTCGATGGCCGGAACCACAACATCAACAATCTAACGATCAACCGTCCCAATGCGGACAATGTCGGCCTGTTCGGCTATATCAACGGCCGCACGTCGCTCATCTCCAACCTGACCCTCACCAATGTCACCGTGTCCGGCAACAGCAATGTCGGCGGCCTGGCGGGATCGATCGGCGCGGGCGTCCGCAATGTCGTCGTGACCGGCAACATCACCGGCACCGGCAATCAGGTCGGCGGCATCGCGGGCAGTGCATTCGCCGGCGAAGGCAGCAACATCTCCGGCTTCTACATGGCCGGATTCAGCGGCAGCGTATTCGCCGGCACGCCGAGCTTCATCGACCTTGGCGGTGGCGTCTATCAGGGCATCATCGATGGTGGCACTGGCGGCTCGAATGTCGGCGGCCTCGTCGGCGTCACGACGGTGTCCGTGTCGAACAGCTATGCGATGGGTACGGTCACGAGCCAGGGCCGCAACTCCGCCAATACCGGCGGTCTGATCGGCTGGCTGCAATCCACCAACACAAATATCAATAGCAACGCGTCGGTATCGAACTCGGTGTCGTCGGCAAACGTGATCGCCTATGGCAGCGGGCTGCCAACAATGGGTGGCGGCGGCGGCGGCTGGTTCGTCGGCGGCCTGATCGGCCAGAACGGCAATCTCGGCGACAACTTCAATTACTACCAGAGTGGCAAGCGCCAGATCGGCGGCTATGTCTCATCGTCCTACGCAACAGGCAACGTCACCGCGGCAGGCATGTCGCTGGGCGGTCTCGTCGGTTACAATGCCGGCTCGATCACCGGCTCGTCGGCCTCAGGCAATGTCACGCGGGTCGGCAGCAGCCAGTTGCCGAACAATCTGGCGCTGTACGGCGTTGGCGGCCTCGTCGGCTTCAACGGCGGCGGCATCGCACGCTCCTGGGCGACCGGCACCGTCTCGAACAACTGCAGCAATTGCGGTACATTTACCGGCGGCCTGGTCGGTCAGCACGGGGCGCCGGGTGTCAGCGAGACCGTCCTCAGCTGGGAAACCGCGACCATCTCCGACGCCTATGCCACCGGCAGCGTCTGGGGTAGCGGCCCCACCGGCGGTCTGATCGGAGCCCTGCAGAACTCTGCCAGTTTCGCCCGCACCTATGCGATCGGCGATGTGCATGGCCCGAATGGCAGCACCGGCGGCGTAGTCGGATGGGTGGTCAACAACAATCTCGGCAGCAACAATCTCTATAACTATTATGTCGGGGAACGGACCCTGACCAGTTCCGCGGTCGGATATGTGGTGCCGGGCGGCGGCAATGGCGGCGCGTTCTACAACATCAGCGAACTCACGTCGCATGCGTCGAACTCCTATTCGGGTTTCGACTTCGGTTCGACCTGGATGATGAGCGCGGCTTCGAGCAGCTTCCCCGTGCTGCGAAACCAGACGGTGCTGATCGTCGGCAACAATACCAGCGCGACATACGGCTCCAGCCCCTCGTCGCTGTCCTATACGGCATTTGGCAAGCTGGCCTATCAGAATGTCAGCGGCATCAATATGAGCGCCGACGGCACGCGGGTGATCGGCAATGGCGGTTCGCTGAGCAATGGCGGATCGGTCAATTTCGTCTATCTGCCGGGCTCGATCGCAATCACGCCGCGCGCCATCACGGTGCAAGGCGGTAATATTTCCCGTGAATATGGCGACGCCAACCCCACCGGCACCTCGTCGGTCGGCGTCGGCGGTTCCGGTCTGGCGAGCGGCGATGCGATCGGCTATGTCGGCATCTCCAACGGCCCAGGCGCAGCGAACAACGCAAATAACGGCGGCGCCGATGCGGATGCGGGCTACTCCTATGCCTACACCACGTCGAACGCGTTCTTCACGTCCGGCTCTGCGCTCAACTACACGATCACCTACGTCAACGGCTCGATGGCGGTCACGCAACGTCAGGTGACGGTGCAGCTGATCGGCTCGACGACGAAGACCTATGACGGCACGACGGATGGCGCGAACCTCACCTCCGCCAATTTCCGGGTGTCCAATCTCTATCCTGGTACCCCCGACTACAACGCCATCACCGCGGCCATCACGGGCGCCGGCGCGGCCACCTACGGCAGCGCCAATGCGGGCACCGGCATTGCCGTCACCGTGACCGGCGTCGGCATCACGTCCAACAATCCCGGACTGGCCCGCAACTACATCCTTGCATCCACCACGGCGACCGGTGCGATCGGCACCATCACGCCGAAGGCATTGTCCGGCACCGTCAATCTCGGCGGCATCAACAAGACCTATGACGGCACCACTGCCTCCGGCGGCGGTTCGACCTCGATGTCCGGCTCTGCCTACGGCTTCATCGGCTCGGACAGCTCCACCCTGAGCGCACTGGCCGGCGTCTACGACAGCGCCAATGCCGGATCTCGCACTGTCTCTGGCTTCTCCGGATTGACGCTCGGCAACGGCAATTACTCCATCGGCTCCCTCACCATCACCGGTACTGGTTCGATCGCACGCGCCGCCATCACGGTGAGCGCTGCAGGCGGTTCGTCGAGCTATGGTTCATCGTCCACCGATCCGGGCCTGACAGCGACCGGCCTCAAGAACGGCGAGACGGTGGCGGTGCTCACGGGTCTCTCCAACAGCTTCGGCATCGACGGCCAGACCAATGCCGGCAGCTACACGCTGAGCGTTCTCGGCACGCTGACCAATGGCAACTATACGATCACCAATCTCGGCACCGGTACCTGGACCGTCAATCCGGCTGAGATCATCGTCACCGCAACCGGCGGTTCCTCGCGCTACGGTCAGTCGCCAGGCAATCCCGGCTTCACCGCCACCGGCCTGCAGAACGGCCAGGGCGTCGGCGCCCTCACCGGCCTCACCAACAGCTTCGGTATCGACAATCTGACCAATGCCGGCAACTACACGCTGAGCGTCCTTGGTACGCTGACCAACGGCAACTACACGATCACCGACCGCAGGACCGGCACCTGGACCGTCAGTCCGGCCGAAATCATCGTCACGGCAACCGGCGGTTCATCGATCTACGGTCAGTCGCCAGGCAATCCCGGCTTCACCGCCACCGGCCTGCAGAACGGCCAGGGTGTCGGCGTGCTCACCGGTCTCACCAACAGCTTTGGCATTGGTCATCTAACAAATGCCGGCGACTACACGCTCAGCGTTCAGGGCGCGCTGACCAACGGCAACTACACGATCACCGACCGCAGGACCGGAACCTGGACCGTCAATCCGGCGGAGATCATTGTCACCGCAACCGGTGGCTCGTCGATCTACGGCCAATCCCCGAGCAATCCCGGCTTCACAGCCAACGGCTTGCAGAACGGTCAGGGCGTCAGCGTCCTCACCGGCCTGTCGAACAGCTTTGGCATCAATAGTCTGACGGACGCCGGCGACCACACGCTGAGCGTTCAGGGAGGTTTGACCAACGGCAACTACACGATCACCGACCGCAGGACCGGAACCTGGACCGTAAACCCGGCCGAGATCACGGTCACGGCAACCGGTGGCTCGTCGATCTACGGCCAATCCCCGATCAACCCCGGCTTCACCGCCAGCGGTTTGCAGAACGGTCAGGGCGTCGGCGTCCTCACGGGCCTCGCCAACAGCTTCGGCATCACCAATGAGAGCGATGCACGGGCCTATACGCTGAGCGTCATCGGCACGCTCGGCAACGGCAACTATACGATCACGAACCGATCGACCGGCACCTGGACCGTCAATCCGGCTGAGATCACCGTCACCGCGACGGGCGGCTCGTCGATCTACGGCCAGTCCCCGGCCAATCCCGGCTTCACCGCCACCGGTTTGCAGAACGGCCAGACGGTTGGCGTGCTCACAGGCCTGTCGAACAGCTTTGGCATCACCAACGACAGCGACGCCAGAACCTATACGCTCGGCGTGATCGGCACGCTTGGAAACAGCAATTATACGATCACCAACCGATCGACCGGCAGTTGGGCGGTCACCCCGGCGGAGATCGTCGTCACGGCAACGGGCGGTTCGTCGATCTACGGCCAGTCACCAGCCAATCCCGGCTTCACCGCCAGCGGCCTGCAGAACGGCCAGACGGTGGGCGTGCTCTCCGGCCTGTCCAACAGCTTCGGCATCACCAATCTGAGCGATGCCAATGCCTATACGCTCAGCGTCATCGGCACGCTCGGCAACGGCAACTATACGATCACGGATCGCAGGACCGGGACCTGGACCGTCAATCCGGCGGAGATCACCGTCACCGCGACCGGCGGCACCTCGGTCTATGGCGGCTCACCGAGCGATCCCGGCTTCTCCGCCGTCGGTCTCCAGAACGGCCAGGATGTCAGTGTACTGACTGGCCTGTTCAACACGTTCGGCATCGACCGCTTCTCGCGCTCCGGCAATCACACGCTGAGCGTCGCCGGCGACCTGACCAACCGCAATTACACCGTCACCGGCCGTTCGACCGGCATATGGGCGGTGACACCGGCATCGCTGACCATCACAGCTACGGACCACAGCAAGATCTACGGCGATACGCATGTCTTCGCAGGCACCGAATTCTCGTCGGCAGGCCTTCAGAACGGCGAAAGCATCGGACTTGTCACGCTGACCAGCCAGGGCCAGGCGAGCACCGCTGGCGTCGCTGGCGGTCCGTATGCCATTACGCCGGGCAACGCCCGCGGCGGAACGTTCGACATCGCCAATTACAACGTGACCTATGTCAATGGCGGTCTCTATGTGACGCCGGCCAACATTGTCGTCGGCGCACTTGGCGGCACTTCGGTCTATGGCACGTCGCCGCTCAATCCAGGCCTCACGGCGACAGGCCTCAAGAACGGCGAGAACGTATCGGTGCTGACCGGGCTGTCGAACAGTTTCGGCATCACCAATTTCAGCAACGCCGGCAACCACACGCTTAGTGTGGCCGGCCTGCTGACCAATCCGAACTATCGGGTCACGGGAACGACGACTGCGATCTGGGCGATTACCCAGGCGCAACTGATGTATGTGGCGACACCGACGCAGCGATATTTCGGCGACGCCAACCCCGATTTCGCCGGCACGGTGACGGGCTTCGTCAACGGCGACACGCTCGCGGGCGCCACCAGTGGCAGGCTCCAGTTCACGACAGACGCCAAGCAGGACAGCATCATCGGCGCCTATGCCATCGACGGATCCGGCCTGACGGCTGCGAACTACTTCTTCGTGCAGGCGCCGTCGAACACGACAGCGCTGACGATCTCCACGCCGCCAACCATCCCGGGTAGCCAGTTCGGTCCGCCGAACAGCAATGCCGGCTCATCGAGCGGCAGTGTCAATGTGAGCTTCCAACCCGCTCCGGCAGCGGCGACACAGCCGATTTCGGTGACAACGACACCGCGCGTCGTTGCCTCGAACACGACCCGCGACATTGCGCCGGCATCGCTGCCGGACAAGAACGGCACGGCTGGCGGAAGGACCTACGAGCCGATCAGCGTCTTCGACGCCAACCAGTATTCGCAATTCAAGTTGCCGGACTACGCGGGTCAGGCGAGCGAGGCGGCGATCTTCACGATGATTGGACGTGTCGCGTTACCGGATCAGGCCGCGACGCTGATGATCGACACGTTCTGGAACGGCAAGGCTCCGGATCTTAACGGCACCGGCGGCAAGAATCCGCTGGATGGCAAGGTGACACTCTCGAACAGCGCCGCTATCGAGCCCGGCAAGACCAACATCGCCGAATTGCTCAAGGCTGGCGCAGTCATCATCGGCGGCGGTCCCGGGCAATGGCTGCTGGCGACGGGACTTTCGCCGGATGGCAAGTCGGTCCTCGCCAACGATCCGGTCAGCGGCAAGGTCGTCGCATTGACGCTGGATTCCGCGACCGGTGAAATCGGCAATTTCGCAGGCTTCTATGATGCCAAGCTGAAGGGTATTTCACCGTCGGCAGATCTGGCAGGCACAGCCCCGGCCGGTGCCGCTATCGATACCGTCAAGGACTTTAAGCCCGCGACGTTTGTTACCGTCAGGGTTCAGTGACGAGCTGATCGCTCCGCGCACGCGCAAGACTATCGCGACATCAAAGGGCGGCAAGGCCATTGCCTGGCCGCCCTTTTCACAACCTCAGTTCTTTGTCTCGTCGACCTTGATCGCGGTCTTTACGCCGCCGCTCTCGGTATAGGTAATCGTCACCTTCTCACCGGCATGCAGGGATTCCGGGATACCGTCGCGGAGCTTGAATTTTTCAGTCGGCGCCGCTGCGTTCGATCCGACGGTACCGCCTTCATCGCGTTTGACGATAATTTCTCCGGTGGTCCGATCAACCACCGTCACAAGGCCGCTTAGCGTCTGATCCGCCCAGGCAGGTATGGCGCCCCCGAGTGCGATTGCCGTCGAACCGGCCAGCATGATCTGTCGAAGTCGCATGGGAACCTCCCGGTTTTCAGGAACGTCAGCAGTTAAGTCCGGAGTGAAGCCATCGTTCCCGCGCGCGTGACCGCGACGACATGACACGGCGCATGGCTACCCCCGCGCGTCCAATGTCCGGCGGATGAATCAGCGTGCCATCACAGAGATCGGACCAAGCCCCGGCAATGACGGGCTATCGGCTCTGCTGCGTCCGGCGCGGCTGACCGAGGTCGTCGATATCGGCGCCAACCCCATCGACGGCGATCCCCCATACAAGCGGATGATGCTGCAGAAGCTTTGCCGCGTTACCGGGTTCGATCCACATCCGGCTGCGATCGCCGAGCTCGCCAAACGCAAGGGGCCGCAGGAGACCTACCTGCCCTATGCGGTCGGCGATGGAGGCGCGCACGAGCTCAATATCTGCCGCGGCATCGGTTTCGCCAGTCTGCTACAGCCAGATGCGAAGACTCTGACGCATTTTCCAAACTTCACCGAGCTCGGTCGCGTCATCGAACGAATCCCGCAAAAGACCCGGCGCCTCGACGAGGTCGCGGAGATCGCCGCCATCGATCTCCTGAAGATCGATATCCAGGGCGGCGAACTCGCAGTGTTCCAGCACGGCCGCAGCAAGCTTGCGAGGGCCGTGGCGATCCAGACCGAGGTATCGTTCGTTCCGCTCTACGAGAATCAGCCGGTATTCGGCGATATCGATCTCGAGCTGCGCAGCCTCGGCTTCGTTCCGCACACATTCGCCGCCATCAACAGGAAGATGATCGCACCGATGCTCGGCCCCGATCCGGCGGCTGCGATCAATCAGCTGGTCGAAGCCGACGTGGTCTATGTCCGCAATTTCGTCGATGCAGAGACGATGGACAGCGAACAGCTCAAGCATCTCGCGCTGATCGCGCATTATTGCTACGGATCGTTCGACCTCGCCTTGAACTGCATCCATCATCTTGCAACCCGCAAAGCGATTCCGCCTGACGGGAAGCACCGCTATGTCGGCCTGCTGCAGACGCAGCGACCGAAAGTGGCAGGCGCCAGACTTTAAACGCCGGCCGATAGGGCGTATTATCGCGGAAGCGTCATTGTGCACGCTGCATCGCGTTCTCTCGCCATCTCCGGACAGTCCTGCGGATTGATCAATGTTGTCTCGGCGCCGCCTTCTCCTGACCGCAGGCCTAGTGGTCGCCTGCCCGGCAGTGCTGCGCGCCACGCCTCTGAAATTACGGCTCGCCCATGGATTGCCAGCGACCCATCCAGTGCATCCGGCCATGCAGCATTTCGCGGATCTCGCCCGCGAACGCTCGCAAGGCGAACTCGACATCGCCCTGTTCGCCGACGGTCAACTCGGTCAGGAAAGTGACCTGATCTCTCAGGTCCAGGCTGGCAAGCTCGATTTCCTGAAGGTCAGCGCCAGCCTGCTCGAGCGTTTTCATCCCGCATACAAGGTACTCAACCTGCCCTTCACCTTGCGCGATCGCGAACACTGGCTGCGGGTGACGAGTGCCGATGTCGGCCGCGACATCCTCGCGACGACCACCCCCGCCGGTCTTGTCGGATTGACCTATTACGATGCCGGCGCGCGCAGCTTCTATGGCAAGAAACCGATCAATCACCCCGATGATCTCAGGGGCATGAAGATTCGTATTCAACCGTCGGAAACCATGACGAAACTGCTGCAGCTGTTCGGCGCGGAAGGCGTCGAACTGGCCTGGAGCAATGTCTATGTGGCACTCAAGTCAGGTGTGGTGGATGGCGCCGAGAACAGCGTCGTAGCGTTGATCGTCGGCCGGCATGGCGAAGTGGCGACGCACTATTCGTTCGATGAGCACACGATGATTCCCGACGTGCTGCTCGTGGGGACCGAACGGATGAACGCGTTCACGCCGCGCCAGCGTGACATCCTGCGCGAGGCTGCAACGGCGTCGTATCATCACATGAACGGTCTGTGGGAAGCCTTCGAGATGAAAGCCCGCGCTGAGGTCCAGCAGATGGGCGTGACTTTCGTCCGCCCGGACAAGACGCCCTTCATTGCAAAGGCTGCGCCCCTCGCCGACATCTATGCCGGCGAGGATGCATCGCGTCTCTTGCTGCGCAGGATCGCGCAGGCCTGACGGTTTACTTTACGCCAAGCAGTTCGACTTCGAAGATCAGCGTTGCGTTCGGCGGAATGACGCCGCCGGCGCCGCGAGCGCCATAGCCGAGATCCGGCGGGATGATCAGCGTGCGCTTGCCACCGACCTTCATGGTGGCGACACCTTCGTCCCAGCCCCTGATCACGCGACCGGCGCCGATCGGGAATTCGAACGGCTCATTGCGATCGACCGAGGAGTCAAATTTCTTGGTCTTCTGGCCGTTCTCATATAGCCAGCCCGTATAGTGCATCACGCAGGTCTGGCCGCGGGCCGGCGTCGCGCCGGTGCCAACCTTGGTGTCTTCGATCTTGAGGCCTGAAGCTGTGGTCATGGTCTTTCCTGCGGCTTGCGCCATAGCTGGGGATTGCGACACATCGGAGAGGGCGGAAGTCGTGATCGCGCCGAGAGCAATGGCCGAGACGGCGATGGCGCGGGAAAGGCTTCTCATGGTGTGTCCTGCATGCTGGGTGAGCGAGACTGAAGCTATGCCTCGTGAGCCCGCGAGGATGCAAGACCGATCAATGCGGTTTCGCGCGCAGCGCCAACTGGGCCTTGTAATTGTCCAGCAGGTGCGCAGCCAATGAAAAGGCGTCATCGCGCGACATCTCGGCTGGCCGGTCCGCCGTATGCGCTGCCACGACCTTGGACGAGAAACTGCGAAGAATGCGGTCGATAGCTGCCTGCATGAAGAACTCCCGGTAGCTATTGCAAACCCATCGACTTTGGGATGGTTCCAATCCGTCGCCGATCTGGTCGCTGAGGTTCAACGTCGCACCGCAGCATAAAATCCTGCCGCTGCGGCTTCCCCAACCGATAAAGCCCCCTCGTTCATGGCAAATTACTGACGATCGCGCGCCGAGCTTATGACGGCGAAAGCCCGGCCTATATCCCGCGATATCCCGGCGCCGGCCCCGGCGTCCCACAGCACCGCCATGCATTGCTGATTTTCGCAATTTGTTGATGCATGCGCGGGCAACGCGCTGTAAACCGCTGCGGTGCTTCGGCCCGTCCGGTAACCGCTAGGCGTGCGGCCAAGCTCATTCAGCCAACCCCGAGATAGAAAGCGACAAGGCTCGTTCATGAGCGGATTCAAATCACCCAGCTTCGCCGATCGTCAGAAAGCCGCTCAGGACGCACGCAAGAACATTGTGGCCAAGTTCAAGGCAGCGCCGGGCCTCGACGATCCCGAAGTGAAGGCACGTATGGCCGAGCGCGCCGCCCAAGCGACTGCCCAGGCTGAGAAAAAGGCCGCTCGAGAGGCTGAAAAAGCTGCTGAAAAGGCCCGTGCAGCCGAAGAAGCCGCCGCCCAAATCGCTCGCATCGCTCGTGAAAAGGAAGAGGCGGAAGCCGCCAAGGCCGCTCTGGAAGCCGAGCAGAAGGCGGCGCGCGACGCCCGCTACGCAGCCCGCAAGGCGCGCAAAAAGTAATATAGCACCCCAACAAGCCGTTGCATAACGGGCTGGCGTCTTGACGCCAGCCCGTTTGCCGTTCAACAGCCGGCCGATTTCGCCTTCGCGTTCAGGGCCGAGGCCACGCGGCTCACCGGCGGACGGCCGATCACGCCGCTGATCTGGTTGGTGGCGGCCAGCAGCCTGTCCATGTCAACCCCGGTCCGGATCCCCATGCCTTCCAGCATGTAGACGACATCTTCGGTGCCAACATTCCCCGTGGCTCCCGGTGCATAGGGGCAGCCGCCGAGACCACCCGCCGCGCTGTCAATCACGCGGCAGCCTTCTTCGAGGCCGGCATAGATATTGGCCAACGCCTGGCCATAGGTGTCGTGGAAGTGCATCGCCAGCTGGTCCATCGGGACGGCATCGGACACCGTGCGGAGCAAGGCGCGCGCCTTGGTCGGTGTGCCGACACCAATGGTATCGCCGAGCGAAACCTCGTAGCAGCCGAGACCCGACAAGGTCTTCGCGACATCCACGACGGCCTTCGGCGCGACCTCACCGTCATAGGGGCAGCCAAGGACGCAGGAGATATAGCCGCGCACCTTGATGCCATCGGCCCTGGCGCGCTCGATCACCGGCTTGAAACGCTCGATGGATTCCGCAACCGAGCAATTGATGTTGGCGCGTGAGAAGCCTTCTGATGCCGAGGCAAAAACCGCAATCACCTTGGCGCCGACGGCCTTCGCGCCTTCATAGCCCTTCTCGTTGGGCACCAGAACATGGAATTCACCGGGCAGATCGCTCACGCCGCGAAACACCTCGTCCGAGCCCTGCATCTTCGGCACGGCCTTTGGCGAGACGAACGAACCGACCTCGATCGTACGCAATCCCGCCGCGAACAGCCCTCTGGCAAAAGCAATGCGATCGGCGACGCTGACCTGTGTCTTTTCGTTCTGCAGGCCGTCACGCGGGCCGACCTCGATGATCCGAACCTGATCGCTCATTGCATTCCAATCTTCAATATATTCAGGAGATCACGCGCTCGGCTCGACCTCGGCGAGTTCGGCGCCTTCTCCAACGACATCGCCGACCTTGCATTTAAGCTGCTTGAGCACGCCGGCAAAGGGCGCACGCAGGGTCTGCTCCATCTTCATGACTTCAAGTGTCAGGATGGCGGCCCCCTTCTCCAGAACAGCGCCCTCTTCGGCCAGCAACGCCACGACGGTGCCGGGCAGCGGCGCGACGATCTTATCCTCGCCGGCCGTTTCCTCATCGTCGCCGCCAAATGGATCGACCCAGTGCAGGTCGAAGCGGCCGTTGCGGGTGCGCACATAGAGTTCGTGGCCCTCGACAAGTCCGACAACGCGCGATCGAGCACCATCCAGCGTGAGATCAATCGTGCCATTGCCGGCTGATACTGCCGCAAAAGCCTGCTCGCGATCGCCGATGACGACAGATGATCCCTCGCCGCCATAACGCAGAGCGACCGACGATTCGTCTTGTCCACGTTTGAATTTGAAGACGCGATTACGCCGACCGACAGGCATCCAGCCCGCGGTCTGCCATGGCGATCGCATCTCGTTCTGCGCGGTCGCCTGCTCGGCGGCAAGGATTGCAGCGACGGCGGCTGACAATTCGAGATCACCGATCACGCTGCCGCTTGCGGTCAACGCGCCTAACTCACGTTCGATGAAACCGGTATCGATCTTGTTGGCGCGGACGTCCGGATGCGTCACTAGCTTCGACAAGAACGCCGTGTTGGTGACAATGCCGCGAATATCCGTCTCATCGAGGGCACGGCCGAGTGCGTCAATCGCTGTGGCGCGCGTCGGCGCCCAGGTGATGATCTTGGCCAGCATCGCGTCGTAATTCGGCGATACGGTATCGCCAGCGCGATAACCGGCGTCGATGCGCAAGCCGCTGATGTCGGAGGCCATCCGCCAGGCGCTGATGCGGCCGACTGATGGCATGAAATTCTTGTCGGGGTTCTCCGCATAGACTCGCGCCTCGATGGCGTGGCCCTTGAGCGTGATCTGATCCTGCGTCAGCGGCAGCGTCTCGCCGAAAGCGACACGGAGCTGCCATTCCACCAGATCGATGCCGGTGATCAGTTCGGTGACGGGATGCTCGACCTGCAGGCGAGTGTTCATTTCGATGAAGAACACATCCTTGCCGTCGGAGACGAACTCGATCGTACCGGCACCGACATAGTTGACGGCGCTTGCCGCCTTGCGGGCGGCGGCGCAGACGGCGTCGCGCTGCGCTTCGCTCAATGTCGGCGATGGCGCTTCCTCAATCACCTTCTGATGGCGGCGCTGCAGGGTGCATTCGCGTTCGAACAGCGACAGCAGATTGCCGTGGCTGTCGCCGATCACCTGCACTTCAATGTGGCGGGGATTGTCGACATATTTCTCGATCAGCATGCGGTCGTCGCCGAACGCCGCCTTTGCCTCACGCTTGGCGCTAATGACGGCCGGCCCAAGTTCATCGGCCGAACGCACCACGCGCATGCCACGGCCGCCGCCGCCCGCCGATGCCTTCACCAGCACGGGAAAACCGATCTTTCGCGCTGCATTGGACAGCGTGTCGTCGTCCTGCGCATCTCCGTGATAACCGGGCACCAGCGGCACGCCCGCTTTCTCCATCAGCGCCTTGGAGCCAGACTTCGAGCCCATTGCGGTAATCATCTCGGCAGTTGGGCCGACAAAGATCAGTCCGGCTTCGGCACAGGCCTGCGCGAATTCGGCGCTCTCGGAGAGGAAACCGTAGCCGGGATGGATGGCTTCCGCGCCGCTGCTCTTCGCAGCGGCCAGAACACGGCTGATGTTGAGATAGCTCTCGCTGGCGCGCGCCGGGCCGATCAGCACGGCCTCGTCGGCTTCGGCCACATGCTGCGCATGGGCGTCGGCTTCGGAATAGACCGCGACGGTGCGCAGCCCCATTGCGCGCGCAGTGCGGATGACGCGGCAGGCGATCTCGCCACGATTGGCGATCAGGAGCGTGCGGAAACGGCGATAGATTGCATTGGCCATCACTGTCGCCTCACATCCTAAACAGGCCGAAACGCGTCGGCTCGACCGGAGCGTTGGCCGACGCGGACAGACCCAACCCGAGCACGAGGCGCGTATCGGCGGGATCAATCACGCCGTCGTCCCACAGCCGGGCCGTGGCGTAATACGGGCTCCCCTGCGTTTCGAACTGATCGCGGGTCGGCTTGCGGAACGCTTCTTCGTCCTCGGTCGACCAAGTGCCGCCCTTGGCCTCGATATTGTCGCGGCGGAGCTGGCTCAGCACCATCGCTGCCTGTTCACCGCCCATCACCGAAATGCGGGCATTCGGCCACATCCACAGGAAACGCGGAGAGTAGGCGCGGCCGCACATGCCGTAATTGCCGGCGCCATAGGAGCCGCCGACAACGACTGTGAATTTCGGCACATTCGCCGTCGCAACCGCCGTGACCAGTTTTGCGCCGTCGCGGGCGATGCCGCCGGCCTCGTATTTCTTGCCGACCATGAAGCCGGTGATGTTCTGCAGGAACACCAGCGGAATGTTGCGCTGGCAACAGAGTTCGATGAAATGCGCGCCCTTCAGCGAGCTTTCGCTGAACAGGATGCCGTTATTGGCGATGATGCCGACAGGAAAGCCCCAGATATGCGCGAAGCCGCAAATCAGCGTGGTGCCGTACAGCTTCTTGAACTCGTCGAATTCGGAGCCATCGACAATGCGCGCGATGATGTCGTGCATGTCGAACGGCTTGCGCTGGTCGGCGGGGATGACGCCATAGAGCTCTTCGGCAGCATAGAGGGGATCGCGGACAGGCCGCAGATTCCAGGCCGCGCGCTGCGTCGGCTTGAACGTCGCCGCGATCTTTCGCGCCAGACCGATGGCATGGGCATCGTTCTGCGCATAGTGATCGGTGACACCCGACTGGCGCGAATGCACGTCGGCGCCGCCAAGTTCCTCAGCGCTCACGACCTCGCCGGTTGCCGCCTTCACCAGCGGCGGCCCGCCGAGAAAGATCGTCCCCTGATTGCGCACGATGATGCTCTCGTCGGACATCGCCGGCACATAGGCGCCGCCGGCAGTGCAAGACCCCATCACCACGGCGATCTGCGGAATACCTTGGGCCGACAGTTGCGCCTGATTGTAGAAGATGCGGCCGAAATGGCGCTCGTCGGGAAAAATCTCATCCTGCTGCGGCAGGAAGGCGCCGCCGGAATCGACCATGTAGATGCAAGGAAGATTGTTCTGCCGTGCGATATCCTGCGCACGCAGATGCTTCTTCACGGTCATCGGATAATAGGTGCCGCCCTTGATGGTCGCATCGTTGGCGACGATCATGCATTCGCGGCCGGATACGCGGCCGATGCCGGTGACGATACTCGCCGAATGCACGTCACCGCCATAGAGGCCGTTGGCTGCGAGCGGCGAGAGTTCGAGAAAGGCCGTGCCGGGATCGATCAGCAGATCGACGCGTTCGCGCGCCAGCATCTTCCCACGCGCGGTGTGCTTGGCGCGGGCAGCCTCGCCGCCGCCGCCCGCCACGGCGCCGAGCTTCTCCTTGAGCTCGGCCACCTGCGCCTGCATGGCCTCGACGTTACGTTTGAATTCAGCCGAACTGGAATCGAGCGTTGAGCGAAGGGCCATCGGCTCCCGTTTCCTGCAAATCCGTTTCTTGTTTTGCCCGACCCTCTGGCGGGGCACGGGATGGTGTCATTGCGCGGCAGGACCGCGCAACCCTAACTTTTGGACACGATAGCGGGAGATCATGGAGCCGGTCAGTGCGACCAAGGCTCCTGGCGGCTAAAGGCAAAATTGTCGGAATAAGCAACCTTGCGCTCGATCCGCGCCTTGGGCTCGATCACCTGATAGGCGATGCCCTCACGCTCGCAATAAGCGACGGCATCTTCCTTGGTGTCGAAATGCAGCGACAGCTGCTGCTTCATGTCGGTGGAAGAGGTCCAGCCCATCAGAGGCTCGATCACCCGCGCCTGCTCCGGCTCGTAGTCGAGCTGCCAATCGCGGGTCTTGGCCATACCGGACTGCATGGCGTTCTTGGCGGCCTTGAAGATACGTGCGGTCATGGAATGAGACAGCTTTCGAAGATGCGACACTGCGACAATGTGGTGAAAACGGCAGCGCTGGTATATCCAGTTTTCACAAAGATTTACCCGCGATTCCGTCGTTTGGCGGCATGACAAGGTGTATATTCGGTCCCCGGCGTCGTGACAATCGGGGCCGGAAACAGACTATCCTGATCAGCGTTCCGCGTTCCATACTGCCCCTCCCATCCGGCTTCCGAAGCGGTCCCCCATGGAAATCCACGCCACCCTCCCCCCCAAAGGCCGAGACCTGCGGCTGGACCTGTTCCGCGGGATTGCCAACTGGGCGATCTATCTCGATCACATTCCGGACAATGTGGTGAACTGGGTCACCACCCGGAATTACGGCTTCTCGGACGCCGCGGACCTGTTCGTCTTCATCTCCGGCTACACGGCGTCCTTCGTCTACGCCAAGATGATGCTGGAGCGCGGCTTCATTGTCGGCGCAACCCGCCTGACCAAGCGCGTCTGGCAGCTCTATGTCGCCCACGTCATTTTGTTCGTGATCTACATTGCCGCCATCGGCTGGGTGGCGCAGCGCTACAACGACCCTGACATCATCAACGAGTTCAACGTTGCCGGACTCGTGGACAACCCGATCCAGACCCTGACGAACGGCCTGCTACTCAAGTTCAAGCCGCTGAATCTCGACGTCTTGCCGCTCTACATCGTGCTGATGGGCTTCTTCCCGCCGGTGCTGTGGATGATGCTGCGCAAGCCCGATCTGACCATGCTGGCGTCGCTGGCGCTGTATTTCGCCGCCCGCCAGTTCGGCTGGAACCTGCCGGCCTATCCCTATGGCACCTGGTATTTCAACCCGTTCACCTGGCAGCTCCTGTTCGTCTTCGGTGCGTGGTTCGCGCTCGGCGGTGCGCTGGAATCGCGCTCCGTGATCCGCTCGAAGGTGGTGCTCTACTTCGGCATCGCCTATCTGCTGTTCTCGCTCGTCATGACCATGGCCGGCCGTTTCCCTGACTATGGCCACATGATCATGCCGGATTGGCTGTTCGACGCCTTCAATCCGAACGACAAGACCAATCTCGCCCCCTATCGCGTGCTGCATTTTGTGATCATCGCCTTCTTCGTCACGCGCTTCGTGCCGAAGGAATGGAAGGGTCTGGAATGGCCGGTGTTCCGCCCGCTGATCAAATGCGGCCAGCAATCCCTCGCGGTGTTCTGCGTCGGGGTGTTCCTGTCCTTCGTCGGCCATTTCCAGCTGATGATGTCCTCCGGCTCATTCCTGGCACAGGTATTCGTCAGCGCCGCCGGGATCGCGATCATGACCCTGGTCGCCTATTACATTTCCTGGTCGAAGAAGCAGGATAAGCCGCTGCCGAAGCCAGCAGTAGCCGAGACCGCCAAACCGGCCGAAGCGCCGTCCAAAGCGGCCGAATAGCCCCCGCCACTTGCAGGCGCGGTCCGAGAAGCCGACGATTTATGGGGCTAATGGTCGGGGCACAAAGATTCGAACTTTGGACCTGCGGTACCCAAAACCGCCGCGCTACCAGGCTGCGCTATACCCCGACACTCCGGTGTCGATACACGCTTAGGAGAAGGACAGCAAGGCTTCCCGCAAGCTTATTTGATTACCGCCGCTTCTTGAACAGCGGATGCACCACCTGATCGCCAGGCGCGATGCCGTATTTCCGCGCGGTGCCGGCGATCACTTCGAGGACGGCCTTGGCCGGACCTCCAGATGAGATGATCTTCGTGGATTCAGTTTCGGTATTTTCGGCGATCCTGATCACGCGGCCATCCCCGCCGATGAAAATCATGTCGAGTGAAATATAGGTGTTCTTCATCCACATGGAGATGGTCTGTTCGGGGGTGAAATCGAACAGCATGCCCCGGCCATCGGCCAGCTCCTTGCGATACATCAGCCCCTTGGCGCGCTCCTCGTCGGTGACCGCCATCTCCACCGAAAACATCCGCACGCCGGACTTGGTCGCGATCTCCAGCGGCTGCAGCTCGGCGGCCCCCGCCACCCGAGACACCAATGAAAGCCCGAAAAGGAGCGTGAACAGCAACAGCAGACGCGCGGGCAGAACGTCGCGAAACGTAGGCGGGAAAGCGGAACGAACGAAGCCGATCATCGATGGGATTCCAGAAGTAACCCTGGCGACGCGCCGGGCGCGCGAACCCTACCCCGCACCGGCCACAGGACGCCAGTGCGGCGCACAGCACAGGCGCGTGAAAACCGCGATGATCTGAAAAAGAAGCGAGGTCGAAACCTGGTTTCGACCTCGCTTGCGATTCGGTGTCAGTCGCTTCGATGTCAGTGCGACGAGAAGCCTGGCGCGCCGCCTTCTGGCTGAATCTCCGCGGCCATCATGCCCTTGGAGCCGGGCCCGAAACGAACCAGCACATACTGGCCGGGACGCAGCTCGGTCATGCCATAGCGGCGCAACGTTTCCATATGGACGAAAATATCCGGTGTCCCCTCGCCGCAGCTCAGGAAACCGAAACCGCGCAGACGATTGAACCACTTGACCTGCGCGCGCTCGAGACCGCTGGTCGCCGTCACCGTGACGTGGGTACGCGGCGGCAGCATCTGCGCCGGATGGATCGCGGTCGACTCGTCCATCGAGACGACGCGGAAAGCCTGATAGCCCTTCGAGCGCTGAACGCATTCTACGACGATGCGCGCGCCCTCATAGGCTGTCTGAAAACCATCGCGGCGCAACACAGTCACATGCAGCAACACATCGGCCGCGCCATTGTCCGGAATGATGAAGCCATAGCCCTTGGAAGCGTCGAACCATTTGATGACGCCGCGGATCTCGACGAGATCGACTGCCGAACCTTCTCCCGCGAATGGATCGACGACGGGACGCTGCGCGTTACCGGGATTCTCGCCCGACGAACGCGGCGCTCCCGCACCAGGCATCAGCCCACGCTTCGACTCAAATGCATCCGACCCCATGGCCCCGGATCCCACTATCAATTGCGCTGCCAGCCCGATGTCAGCGCTATCCCACATGCCTCATCGAGATGTTTTCTCGACAACGCGGTGCGAATCTCCTGCGATTCGAAGATAACACTGCCGACTGCTCAGCAAAGACAAAAAACGAATACAGCGCGAGCTATGAACAGCTTGCGCTGTAGAGAATCAGCCTCGCATCAGTTTCGGACGAATGGGCCGAGCGTTTCGCCGATATCCTGATGGATGACAAGGTCTGCATGCTCGTCTTGTTCAGTCGCCTCATTGTTGATGATCACAAGCTTCGCACCTGCACGTTTCGCCATGAGCGGAAAACCTGCCGCAGGCCAAACGACAAGCGACGATCCGATCGCGATGAAGAGATCGCAGTGCCGCGACAATTCCGCCGCGCGACGCATTTCGTCTTCTGGCATCGCTTGACCGAACGAGATCGTCGCGGTCTTCACCGGCGCGCCGCATGCACTGCAATTCGGAGCACATCCTGCTTGGTCGAAGCGTGTCTTGACCCATGGCAATTCGTACCGTGCTTCGCAGCCAATACAGCGCGCGTAAGTCGTATTGCCGTGGAGTTCGATCACATCGTCCGCTGCAAACCCCGATGCTTGATGCAGATTGTCGATGTTCTGCGTGATGACGGCCGGGATCTTTCCTGCCCTGTAGAGCGTCGCCAATGCGAGATGACCGCGACCCGGCATCGCCGCTGCGAAGACTTCCTCCATCGCAAATCTGCGTCGCCACGATTCGTCGCGCGCCTCCTGATCGGCGACAAACTCATCGAAGGGAATCGGTCTGTTGCGAGTCCACAGACCGCCCGGCGAACGAAAATCGGGAATGCCTGTTTCGGTCGAGATGCCTGCGCCGGTGAACGGCACAATCACACGGGCTTCGGCGATCAGTTCGCCAAGCCTCTCCACACCGCTACGAAGATCTGTTGACGTCATGATGCGATGTCATCCGAAGGGGAATACCGACATGACAATGCCGCAGACGGCCATTCGGTACCACCCATGGAGCCATCATCGATGCTGCGCTTATTCGTCTTTGCCGCGCCCGTTGGCCACTCTGTTGCGGCTCGGCTTTTCAATCAGGAAGTCCTCGCGTTTGCGGCCGGCCGCGATTTCCCTCGCCAGCCACCCGGCGACGCCGCCGCGGCCCGTCCAGGTCTCGCCTGTTTGGGGATGCCGATACTTCGGAGCGATCTTGACGCCGCGCGTCGGGCCGCCCTTGCCATTCACGCTACCAATCTGGGCGAGCTGCGCTTGCAACTCGGCCCGATGGGCCAATAGCTGCCTGTCGATATCGTCCCGCAGCGACAGCAATTCGGTGACGGACAGAGCCTTCAAATCGCGCGTCGGCATTACGAACTCCGGATGAATACGGACATGCTCCTCTCGATGGCGCACAAAACGTGCACCCGGGCATGTGCATTTAAAACAAATGGATCAAATTCAGGCGGTGCCTACGCACCACCGAACGATTGGCGATCGGACGTCGTAACGCCCCCGCTCGTTCCTCAAAAAATCCTGAAGTGTGGCCGACGTCAAGCGGCGCGCGACACATCCGTCGACGACAAATCCACCTTCGTCTCTCCTTTCCTGGGCTTTGCGACCGGCGTTGCCTGCGATTTCTTGGCGACCTTGCCGTACTGAGCCAGCTTTTCGAGTTCCGCCTCGAGTTCTGCCTGACGCGCCGCGACCTTCTCGGCAAGCTTGTCTGTCGCACGATCGCGCAGCGCGGCCAGTTCTTCGATGCTCAGCGAGTCCAGATCAAACTTGCTCATGGTCATCTCCCTTGTTCTTCTGGACTATCGACATCGTTAATGAGCCGCAAGGACGGACCACTATTCATCCACGGAGTTGGCCGGCAACCCGGTAAGGTTGACGAAAGTTCGAGGCTGCCATGAGAATGTCCCTGGGCTAGGGAACGCGTCATGGCATCTTGGAAAGAAGAGCGTGACCGGTTGGTGGCACAAACGCTGGCATTTGTTCAGCAGGTTGCCGCGGCACATCCGGCAGCAGCGGGCAAACTCGGACTGGGCTCCACCAGGACCTCAGCGGAGGCGGAGATCGCCTTGCTGTCCTCTGGCCCCGACATCATCGAGTTGCCCAAAGTGATCGATGAGCCGATCGCGGATTCTGTGCCAGTTGGTGTCGATCTCGGCGCCCCACCTGTTTCCACCAACATTGCCGCCGATCTGCCCAAGAGACCGCTCCAGTATTCCACGATATCCGAGCGTTCCGACATTACGCAGCGCGTCGCGGCCTTCAAGGCACAACAGATGACGCTCAATCGCGAGCGTGAGGCCTATTACGACAGCGTGCAGGCACGTATCCGCTCATCGCTACGGAACGATACCGGCTCCGGCCGGTTGTGAAAGCGGAGCAGCCCCCCAATACTCTATTCTCGGAAGCCCCGCCGTTCCCCGGTGGGGCTTTCTCAATAGAAGCGCTGGAGTGCGGCGGCCCGCATGGGCGATCAGGTTATTTGCCGAGATGGCGGCGTACAGCCGCAACTGCGGGACCGACGGCCTCGATCGCGGCCTGCAGATCGTTCGAAGAGATGCCGAACCGATACGCCCAGTAGTTTCGCTGCGTCTCATCGTTGCTGTCGATGGTCGCAGGTGGCCGGACGCTGTGCGCTGTTTCCAACGCCAGTACCTCGGAGACTGGTGCAAGACGGATCATCACGCGAGGGTAGCACCTCCCTCGCCCTCAAGAACCGCGAGTTCGACCCAGCCCTAACGAAAGACTAACGAGAACGGCCTGCTTTTACTGGATGGCCGCACCGAGAGAAGCCTGAGCCTCGCCAATGGCCACACAAGCCTTCTTACGCCGCAAACCGCGGATCGCACCGGTGACCTTCAGCACTTTTCCAGCCGAACATGAACCATCGTAAACGAGCGCACTCTCATAAGGCGCCAGAACGAGCGGTTCGGCCGTCCGAATGGACTGCGCAGCAGCTGGCGTGACGCCGGCCAGAACCAGGAGCCCCAAAATACCCGATACGCGAAAACGCATTGTCGTCCCCAAAACCCAGCAGCACCCGATACCAGTCCAAGGGTTAAAGGTTTCACACCCTCTGATTGTTTTTCAATCGGCGAGCCGCGGCCGTTGGGTACAATCATGATCCCGGACTTGGCAAAATACAAAGCAAATCTCGCGCCGTCCGTGCAGTACACTCATAGCGTGACTTGCGTATGACCACACTCTTTGCAGGTAAACTCGACCCGCGTGACCCCCTTGGGCGCTGACACCTTGTTCGGAGCCCCGCATTTGCCACAGGTCGATAGAATACGGGTATCGCCCTGCTTCACGACGACCGTCTTGCGCTCCAGCGACTCGCGGATCAGGCGCTCGGCCTCCTCCCGCATTGCCTGCTTGCTCATTTGCACTCCCGTCCCGCCGGCCAACATGACCGGTCTGCGACCGCTCTTATAGCCGAGCGGCGTGACGCTTCCTAAATCCGAAGGCACGGATGTCCCCGGAATAAAGGGAACCTTTCGGGAAATCGCGCATTGTGTGGCGCCGGGCCCCCGTCGAACGAGGTCTCGCCTGTCAGGCGCCGCTGTAATGACGCCACAATCGGACGAGAAACGTGCCAACCGCCGCCACGGCGAGACGACGACAAAAGAAAGAAGAAAATGAAAGAAAATCCGATGCCCTCGGCTCGCGCCGATATCGAGAAACGCGTCATGCAGTTTCGTGAAAACCAGGCAAAGCTTCAGCGCGAACGTGAAGGCTACTATGACGCGGTTATTGAAAAGGTTCGCGCCACGGAGTGGAACGAGTTTGTTAGTGCGCATCCAAAACGGAATGCCGCAACGAGGTAGCCGACGAAATTGACGCTCCTTTCACGAGCCCGAAGCAAGCGCTTCGGGCTTCATTGTTTGCTCCGGATACAAAAGGCCTACCAGTAGCCATAACTGCGATAGTAGCGCGGGCCACCATATCCATAACGCGGGCCATAATATCCGCCATAGTAGGCCGGACGATATCGCGGACCGTAATAACCGTAATAGCGCGGCCCACCGTAATAATAGCGGGGTCCGTAATACGGACCATAAGCCCCTGCCACGCCAGCGGCGAGTGCCCCGGCCGCAAGGCCGAAACCGATCGCCGGGCCCGGTCCCCAGCCATGACGCCAGCCATGCGCTTCGGCCGGCGCGCTCACGACTGTGGCACCCAGTGCGGCGACGGCGGCAAGGATAACTGCTGCCTTCTTCATGAGATGTGCTCCCGTGTTCACTGGGCAAATAACGCGCATGTATTTTGTTGGTTTCAGCGCCTCGTCAGGTTCGATGCGCACATTCCTGCGACGGCATGCGTGATGTCGGTTCCTGTTGGCGCAGAACGTCTCGGCTGCACGCGGATGTTCAGCAATTCAACCGCACACCGTTGATGTTGCAGTGCGCTTAATCTGCCGTTCACCATAGCCGACCGCCATTCGGAACGGCCCATCATGCCGACGCTTTCCTCCCGACGACTATGAGGCGGTCGACGAAGGCGCGCTGTGTTGCGCATCTTCAAACAGTGGAGCAACGCCGATGATGGAACAGATCGCCAGGATCGATATGGCGCTCGATGAATTGCTGGTCAGTCTCGGCGGAATGGTTTTGCGGCTCTCGCATCCTCAGGTGACGCGCACATGCGAAGAACGCACGGCGCTCGCACGCTCCGTAAATCAATTTGCCACCTGTGCCGCGCGCTCACGCGATCCACGCGTACAGCAACTGAACGAACAGCTGAAAGCGTCGTTGAAGCCACGGCTGCGTCTGGTTGCGAGCCGCTGATCTCGGGAACGTTTCGTCCAACCGCATGTTGGACCAGCCGGTGAACAGGGAGATGAACCATGGCACTCGAGGCGAGCGAGCAAGGCAATCTCATCGGTAGCGACAAGGTTGAAGGCACCGCCGTGTTCGGCGCAGACGATCAGAAGATCGGCTCGATCGAAAGGGTGATGATCGACAAGAAGAGCGGCCGCATCTCCTATGCCGTGCTGTCATTCGGCGGCTTCATGGGTATTGGCGATGATCATTACCCGCTGCCCTGGCAGTCGCTGAAATACGATACCGATCTCGGAGGCTATCGGACCGGCGTCACGCAGCAGCAGCTGGAGCGCGCTCCAAAATACGACGACGATAGCAACTGGAACTGGGCTGACACCTCGCGAGCACGATCGATCAATGACTATTACGGCGTGCCTCTCGCAATCTGACCAGATGGTCCCCTCGATACATTTATCCACCTGACAGCGTCCTTCGGGGCGCTGTTTTCATTCGATAGCCGCCCGCCGCATTAACAAATCGCTAAGCCTGATTGACGGCGATGCTGAACCAGTGACGTTATCTGGCATTGGTCGCCATGGCATCCTGCGCGCTCATCATACCGACAACAGACCTGCAGCCCAACCCGCCGCCCTATGGTGAGTTGCGCATGAACAAGGGCATCTGGGATCGCTTGCAGGCCGCAAAAGCCTATCAAGAGCCACAGATTGAGCGAGATCAGCCCTCGAAGCGCAAGGCTTCGCTCAATCTGGAAATCTGAGCTGCAAGGCTGATGGAACCGTTGTTCCGCCGCTGCGTTCTCGCCATATGGGGCCTCGCGAAGAAGACAACAGTGTGCTGCTGCTTGGCGCAGTCATCCTCATCTGTGGACTGATCGCAGGTGTGACATGGCTGCTCGAGCCGACGCCAGCTCTGGCCGGCAAATCGACAGAACGGGTGTCGCATCAAACACCCGTCGGATCTCGTGCCCTTACACCAGCCCGGGTAATCGTCCCTTTCACGCCCAACACCACACCGGGCGAGCGCTGAACATCGATTGAACCGTCAATTGGCCTTGGCAGGCTGGCCAGCGGTGCGGACGAGCTTGTCAGCCTTCACCAGCACATAATCCGTCTGTGGCTGCGGCCGGGCGAAAAAGCTGATCGCGATAAACATTGCACAAAATATAAACCCGACCAGCATCACGCGCCGGTGGGTAGGCTTGTCGGCACTGTGAAACGAAGCTGACATGGTTTGATCCTCGCCTTGGACCATCCATAACCGACACCATTTTGTGCGCAACTACACTTCAGTTTTAACGTAACTGACGCAGCTTTTCGCTGCATCACATTTTACCGAAGCCATTTCCAGACCTTAAGATCGATGGCTTCAGGCAACTTCTCAAAGAGACTCGGGTTGCCCGCTGATCGACTCACCTGTTCTCGAAATTGTCCTGGGAGATGGGGGGCACCTTGGTTTCGCGGGCGTACTTTTCGGCCAGATCGAAAACCTCGCGACGACGCTCCGGTTCGTTGATGTTGAGGTAAGCGACAACCATCTTCAATGCCTCCTCATCGGAGGCCCGTCCAAATCGCCACACGACGATCACTCCCAAGTTGTGCCAGCGAACATCGGAACCTTCTCCGGCACATCAGATTGAATGTGTTCGCATTCGATACAATAATACGACTATCGGGGAATTCGTTCCGGAGTCCAGCATGATCCACGGGCGAGCCATGTCCGAGATTTGTCGCGAACTGGCAGAGGCGGCAGCTCACAATCGTCACAATGTCCTTGCGCAACTTCTCCGTATGGCGGCGCTCGAAGCTGCAGAGAAAGACGCACGGTACACCGGTCCGGAAACGGACATCAGGGAGCAGCTGGTCGGCACCTGGGATTGGGACATCCCCAACGATCGCGTTTATGCCGATGGTCCCGCCGCAGGATTATTCGGCATTTCCGAAGAACAAGGCACACTTGGCTCGCCGCTTGAGAAATGGCTGGCGGCCATTCACCCCGACGATGCCGATGCACTCTCGACCGAAATCGATCGCGTCATGAAGACCGGTCACGTTTTCTCGATGGAATATCGAACCATCGCGAACGATCAGGTGCACTGGGTCTATGCGCTCGGTCGCTGCACTTTCGACGAGGCCGGCCATCCAGTTCGCTTCCCCGGCACGTTCGTTAACATCACCCATCAGAAGACAGACGACAGTCATTTCAGCATCGCGCCGCAATAGCGGCGCCAGCCAGCGGCGAGCCGCACGGGTAGCTGGAACGCCTTACACCCTCGCCTGTTGTCCCGCCATGGCGAGGAAATTCTACAGCGTCGTTGTCGTGCGCTCCGTCGAGGAATCGACCGAGGTGGTCGTCGAGGCCGCGAACGAAGATCAGGCTCATTCGGCGGCACTTGCTCATCTCGCGTCGAGGGGTGACGAGTATGAGTGGCATAGCCCGCGCAAGGATCTCATCGTCTGGCACAAGCGCGAGATCGACACTCCCGCCATTATCGACGTCAGCGCCTGACCGCCGCCACTGCCGCTCGTCGCATTAAGCTGCTATGGGATGGCTCTGCAGCCTGTCGGCTTCGCACTTGCCTTCCTCATGGAGATCGTCCCATGCGCTTCCTGCACACCATGCTTCGCGTCCGCAATCTCGACGTCGCCCTTAAATTCTACGCCGATGCACTCGGCCTCAAGGAGGTCCGCCGCGTCGACAACGACAAGGCCAAATTCACGCTGGTTTTTCTCGCCGCCGACGAGGACGTGCCGGCGCTGGCTGGCCAGACTGGCCGCGGCGCTCCGCTGGTCGAACTCACATATAACTGGGACGAAGAGACCTATGGCGAGGATCGCTATTTCGGCCATCTCGCTTACGAGGTCGACGACATCTACGCGACCTGCGATCGCCTGATGAAGCTCGGCATCACCATCAATCGCCCGCCGCGCGACGGCCAAATGGCCTTCGTTCGCTCTCCTGATCTGCACTCCATTGAAATTCTGCAGAAGGGCAACGCGCTGCCGCCGCAGGAGCCATGGAGCTCGATGCCGAATACCGGTCACTGGTGACCGAATAGACGCGATCTGCTCAGCCGCGCCGGAACTCCGCATCCTCGATGACGTTGTCGATGTGACATTGATTTAAAGGAGGCTGAGCAATGGCACGAGGACTTCTGCTTTGGTTGCTGGGTGTACCGATTCCGGTGATCATCTTGCTGTGGCTGTTCTTCGGCCGATGAGCCGAATCATCGATTGAATAAAGACAGCTGACGACGAAAGGGCTCCGCTTGTGCGGAGCCCTTTCCGCTTTTGGCACCTCGATCTTTCATGCCAGCCACGAGCATGTTGCACTTGTGAGCGCGCGACGATGCCGGCTACATCCGCAGCGTTGCAAACCACAAGGAAACGCCATCGTGAGCCGCTCACCTTCCCCGTCGCTGCAGCTTTGGGGCCGCGCCAACTCGGTCAATGTGCAGAAGGTTCTGTGGTGTTTTCACGAGCTCGACCTCGCTTTCGAGCGCATCGACGCCGGCATGCAATATGGCCGCAACACAGAATCCGACTATCTGGCGATGAACCCGAATGGACGCGTACCGACGCTTCTGCATGGCGATTTCGTGCTGTGGGAGTCCAACGCCATCGTCCGCTATCTCGCGCTCACTTTCGACAATGACGCCCAGCTCTATCCGGCTGAACCGAGAACCCGCGCCGGTATCGAGCGCTGGCTCGATTGGGTGTTGAGCACACTGCAACCGGCCGAGCGACCGTTGTTCTGGGGCCTGGTGCGCACGCCACCCGCACAGCGTGACATGACGGCGCTTCAGAAGACGGCCGATGAGAATGGCAAGCTCTGGGCGATGATCGATGCGCAGCTCACCGGACGCGACTATCTCGAAGGGAACGCTTTCAGCCTCGCCGATCTCGTGATCGCCTGCTATGCGCGTCGCTGGTTCGGCGTGGAAGGCGTTGCGCGCCCCGACTTCGCCAATCTCCAGCGTTGGTATGGTGCGATCTCGCAGCGCGCCGGTTTCGTTACCTGGGTTTCCCCGCCGCTAAGCTGACGTATTACTGGATCGCGCGCTCGACCAGCAAGATCGCGGCGATAACGACCAACGTGACGACCACGACCATCAGACGCGTGGGCCAGCCCATGCCGCGGCCGATCCACCAGATCAGCGCACAGCCCATCAGCAGTGGAACGATGATTTCCGGATGCATGGCAGCTAGCCGAGGAAGCGAACGCCGAGGGTCTTGCCGCGCCGCCACACCACTTCGCAATTGCGCCCGGTTCGCGCGTCGCGTGACAAAGCCAGCCGCATCCTGTTGCCGACCGACGTCGGGTCTTCCACGATCAGCTTCGCGCCGCTGGACGACAGGTCCAGCACATTGCAGGGACGCGCCGCAAAACCGCCGTCCAGCGTGATCCAGCCGGCCTGGTGGACCGACCGTCGGACATCGCGCTTTTTCGTAACAGCCATTGTGATCTCCGCGCCCCCGCTGGACGATAGAACGACAGGCTTGAAGAAGCGTTGCGATCGCCCTTCAATTTGGCAATGTCGGTGCGACCGAGGCTGATATCCCCATCTGATGACGATCTTGCAAATTGCTGCATCAGATGACTTGCCGACCCCGTCAAAGGTCACTATACGTTCGCCCACTGACGCCGGACTGATTTGTTTCCGGCCGGCGCAGAATTTTGGCAGGCCATCGTAACGCACTGATGTTCCAGCCATTTTTGCTAACCGTGCGAAATGCCGGTCACCTCGTCCGCTTCAGGATGCTCGCGGTGCCGACGTTTTTGCTCCCTTCGTCTATCGGTTAGGACGCCACCCTTTCACGGTGGAGAGAGCGGTTCGATTCCGCTAGGGAGCGCCAGTTTTCCTGGGAAAATGAGCCTACTTAGAGAATCCGGTTTTGCCTGCCCGTTTGCGACGTCTTGGTGCAGCGGGAAGCGATGAATTTTACGTGTAACGCATCGGATCGGCCGCGATAGCGCATACACCGGTTCACGACCGATTTGCCCGGCCGTTCGCTGGCATCTGCGCTGAATCCGAAAATCGTTTTGACTTCGCAACGAACGCCGATCGCACGATCCGGATTCTTGAAATCTTGTGTCCCCGGATGAGGAAGGATGACGCAACGCCACGAACACCGACAATCACCAAGACGATGCGCGGTGCCTGATCGAATCGCATAGCGGTACGGTCGCCGATATCGGACGTCCTGCCTGGCGGGGAGTTTACGAGCACAACACCCCGCCTGCCTTATTGGCCAATCGTCGTTCCGATATCCGCTACGGATTGGCGACCCTGACGCGCTCCTCCGCCGTCAGCTTTTCCTTTTGACTTTCGGTGAGACGACCCATGCCGATCAGTTCGATTGAGCTCGCAGGATCGTAGCTCTGCCTGTTCGAGCCGCGCGAACGGCGATCGTCCTTCTCATTCGGCGTAGAGGCATCGCCTCCGCCATAGCCGAGAACTTCCACGATGATGACTGACGGACGCTCATTCGGACCGGCCTGGGTTGCGTCCTTGATCGCATCCGCGGCTGCCTTGTCTTTCGTTTCAACTGACAGGCTGACCGGAGCCGCCTGCACCTTTGGTATCCCCTTCGTCTCGCCGCCAACCTTGATGTTCTCGGCATTGAGCACGAACATGGCTGCGACCGTGAAATTGCCGCTGACCCGGATGCCGGCGTCGCCGGCATTCACTGTACCGTGCGGCGCGATCAGCGTGACGTCGCCCTCCTTCACGCCACCATAGCCAATGATCGTGCCGATGCCGCTGCCGGAGATATCCGGGCGCTCGGTGACTTTCGTCAAAGCGTCGTCATCGGTCGTGACATCGGGAGCCGAGGGAACGCGGGCCGTTTTGGAGCCGCGGCCGGCATCGATGTCGCCCAGCGTCGACCAGATCACTTCGTCACCGCCGCCAAATGTCAGGACGCGCGAACGATTCACCGTGACGTTGTCGCGGGCGAAGATGTTGATATCGCCGTCCCGGAACGTAACGATGCCCGCCCCGTTCGGCACCACGGCGCCAAGCGCTGCGACCTGCAACCCGCCACCGGGAGTCAGCGTCTCGATGCCACCGCCAGCCATGGTCCTGAAAGTCGAATTGCCGATCTTGACGTCGCCTCTCCAGTCCTGCCCCGGAAACAGCGTTGCGATTGCCGCATATCCGCGACGGTATCCGCCATTGAGCGGCACACCATTGGCATCGAGTGCATTCTGGTTGTCACCAGCGGCCTTGAGCTCCTGGCTGTAGACCTTGTGCAGGAAGCGCTGCTGCGTGAACGACGGCAACGACGTGAAGCGCGACCAGGCATCGAGCGGCGACATGGTCTCGCCGGTGATGTCCTTGATGAACGACACGAGGCCCGAGCGGGCGAGATGCGCCTCCCCTCGGCGCATCTCCACGAGATCGAGCAGATAGATCGGGACAACCGTCCCGTCGATGGTGGTCTTCAGATAGCCAGGCATCGCGGCGACATTGGCCGGATCGAGATATGCTGCGATCATCGCGTCATAGGATGGCTGCTTGTCCTTCAAGCCTGCCATCACCGAGATCGACGCGCCATCGCGGGAGAGCCCTTTCACCTCGCTGAGTGCGACGGCGCGGACACGATCCGTGGCTTCAATCGTGCTGCCATCGTATCTATCGAAATTTCCGGCACTGAAAATCTGGAAATCCTGGCCATAGACATCCCGTCCCGCCTTGAGCGCGACGGCGCCTGGCCCCTGGATGTCGACGTTGCCACCGATGATATCCGTACCGGCCTGCAGTACCGATACATCAGAACGACTACAAGGCTCAACCTCGCAATCTAACGATCTTCGCATGCGAGGCCCTGATCAAGCCTCGACGGCAGAATGGCCAGCGTCAGCGGCTGCGGCAGTCCCGGCGGCGGCCTCATGCCGAGATCGAGGTGCTGCAATGCCTGCGCAATCGCATCGTCGCGGCGGAAATCCCCGGTCGAGCCCATCACAGAAACGCGCCGGACCACACCATACTCGGCGATCCACAACTGAACAGCAGCCCGAAAATTGCGCGGTCGCGTCTCCACCCGCTGGCACAGAGCTGCCGTGATGCCCGACTGGATTCCCGCTACAATTGCAGCTCTGGCCCGGAAGGGACGTGCGCATGTTCTTCCGGCTTAACGGAAATCGTCACGGCGTCGACATCGGTCATGCGTCCGGACAGCCCCGTCCCGGCAAGGAGGTTCTGCAGCGCGGCTCCAGATGTCAGCATGCCATCGACCGGCGACGACAAGCGCCCGCTCACAAGTGAGGATTCATACAGAACCTGCAGACCGCTTATTGTCGCATACACGTCGAGGGCTGCGGCGAGGTTCTGCGCCGGGATCTTGTAGGTGCGGACTTCCGACGCCTCCGCCTCGGCAATCCCCGAATGGGGCAGCACTATCGTCGCAAGACACGCGAGCATTCCGCACAACAGAGCTGGTCGCAGCGCCCGATGGCAGTGGCGCTTCCAAAAATTCATCCCCGAGCCCCAGGCGCGTCAAAGCCAAACGTTTTAACCGACTAACGAGGCTATAGCGTGCTTCAAAGGTGCAGTCATTAGAGTTGGAACGAGCTTCGCTATTACCCCTTTGCTTTCACCGGCTCCTCGTTACACGCCGATCAAGCATAGGAAAAGTCCTAGTCTCCTGCTCGACATCGGACCGCTACGCTCGAAACTGAGTTCGAGCAAGAGCCGTCCGACGTCGCCTAGATCAAGGGAGTGCGTTAGGCTCATCTACCGCACGAGCTTTTTCTTCTGGTAGATCAGAGCTTCCGTCTGCATGTCGGTCAACTCGCCTGCCCCCAGCACCTGGACCGGACTGCTCTGGTCGTAGTTGTCCGATCGCCTCTCATGCTGTTGCGGCTGTTCGCGGCGCCTCTTCTCTTCATCTTCGCCCTGTTTCTCGGTCGCCTGATCGGCCGCGCCTGCGCCGCCATAGCCGAGCACCTCGACGATAATCACTGACGGGCGTTCGTTGCCCTTGTTTTGCGTGGTCTCCTTGACCGCATCGTCGGCGGCCTTGTCCTTGTTGTCTGGCATCCGGACGTCCGGCAGGGCCTCTGCTTTCGGCATCCCCTTCTTCTCGCCATCGACCTTGATGTTCTCGGCATTGAGAACCTGCAGCGCCGCCACCACGAAATTGCCGCTGACGCGGATGCCCGCATCGCCGGCATCGACGGTGCCTTCGGGGGCGATCAGCGACACGTCACCCGGCTCGACGCCGGTGAAGCCAATGATGGTGCCGATACCGCTGCCGCCGATATCCGCTTTTTCCTGCACCTTGGTCACGGCATCTTCATCGGTGGTGATCTCCGGCGCCGACGGCACGCGCGTGGTCTTGGCGCCACGACCGGCATCGATGTCGCCGAGCGTCGACCAGATCGTCACGTCGCCGCCAGCGAAAGTGAGGACACGCGAACGATTCACGGTGACGTTGTCGCGGGCGAAGATGTTGATATCGCCATAGCCGAGCGTGACCAGGCCGGCGCCTGCGTTCACGACCGTGCCGAGCGCGGCCACCTGCAGGCCACCACCCGGTGTGAGCGTCTCGATCGCGCCACCCGCCATGGTTCGGAACGTGGCATTTCCGATCTTGATGTCGCCCTTCCAGGCATCGCCGGGGAACAGCGTCTCGATCGCCGTATAGCCACGCCTGTAGCCGCCGTTCAGCGGGCGGCCCTCCGCATCGAGCGTGAGCTGGTTGTCGCCGGCGGCCCTGAGTTCGTTGATATAGGCCTCACGTATGAAACGTTGCTGCGTCAAAAGAGGCAATGACCGGAAACGAGACCATGCATCCAAGGGCGACAAAAGCTCACCGGTCATCTCGGCTACAAAGAGCTGCAGGCCACGCTGAATCTTGACGACAGTCGCGCTTCGAACGTCGATACCTGCCATCATATAAATCGGCAAATATTCGCCCCGTAATGATGTCGCCTTCAGGTAATCCGGCATCGCAGCCATATTGCCTGGATCCAGATAGGCGGCGGCGAAGGCGTCGTAGGATATCTGCTGTCCCTGCAAACCGGCCATCACAGAGATAGCCGCACCATCCCGCGCGAGCCCCTTCACCTCGCTCAGCTCGACTGCGCGGTTGCTGCCCGTATAGGCGTCATAGTTACCCCGGCTGTAGATCTGAAAGTCGCGTCCGTAGACATCGCGCCCGGCAGCGAGCGAAATGGCGCCCGGTCCCTGGATATCGATGCTTCCGCCAATGATGTCATTGCCGGCTTCGAGCAGCGACACATCGGTGCGGTGCAGGTTGCGCAGGTTGTAATCGATGTTCCGGATATCGGTGCCGGCACGGAACCAGGTCTGCTCGCCGGTCACGACCCTGCCGAGCTTCGGACCGGTGGATGTCGCGATGAGCGATCCTACAATCGAACCGCTGCGTGCGAAGATGCGGCTTGGCTCGGTATCGGCTTCGTTGATCAGATGTTCGGGATTTCGCACCGTATCGAAATATGGAGCGAATAGCATGTTGTCGCTGATGGATTGACCATTTTGGAGTTGGTTCAGCAGCAATGCCACGAATCCGCTCTCGCCGATGGACTGGAAATCTATAGGCGTATTTCGCATACGCAGTTGCAGCCAGCCACCACCGACGCCGCCGAACGGACGCAGCGGGGTCGGCATCATGTCCCGGTTTGCCCGAGATACAAGGATATCGCCGAGGACCACATCCGTCTCCGCAAGCAGACGGAATTCGGCATTCGCGCCCGGCGTCGTGAACATGCGATTCTGATTGGTGATCGATCCGTTAAGGGCTGCGATCCGCGTAATCGAGGGATAGAGATTGGTGGCGAATATGCCGATCACGGAATAGTCCATGTCGAGGAGATAGCTGCCGCCGGAGACGTCGAGCTGCTTGGAGAGGAAGCGCCCCTGATTGGTCAGCGACACGTCGCCGCCCACCGACACCAGGTCGAGCGAAGTGCGATCAGTGTAGCCACTCATATAGGCGGTGTAACGGCTGCCACCGCCGAGGTAGAAATTGTCGGAGTTGAGCAACAGCGGATCCATCACCGTCTGCAAGATTAGATCACCCGTGGTCTTCACCTTCATCGCGGCATCGCCCAGAGCGATTACAGGAGCGATATTGTAGACATCGGTAAGCTGTGCGGTGAGCTGCGCCGACACCGTGCGGCCATTGGCAAATTCGCCTGCGGTGATGACGCCATCGCCGCGGCCGACATAGAAATAGCCGGCACGGACTGCACCGCCCGCCGCGACCTGCATCAGGCCGCCATTGCGCAATTCGAGCTGCATGGCCTCGCCGCTCGTCCGGCCGCCGCGAACGCGGCCATTGGTCGGCAGCGCAACCAGCATATTGACGAGATCGCCGCCGGTGGTCACCGACACGTTGCCGCCGCCAAGTGCCCCAACGCCTTGCTGAAAGGCGCCGTAGTCAATCCACCACGAACTCTGATGGCCTGTCTCGAAGACGAAATTCAGATCGAGCGAACCGATCTTGCGCAGCCATTCGGTGAACAGCTGATTGTCGTCGGGATCGACAGGCAACACCGAGGTGGCGCTGCCCTGAGTCGAAATCCTCAAATGCCCGCCATCGATGCCATAGGTTGCACCTGGACGCGGCAGGAAGTCGGCATAGACAGTCGGGTCCGCACGGCCGGCCGTATAGACCGCTGACGTGTTATGCGCCAGAAGCAGATTGCGACCCGCGACCACATCGATATCGCCGGTGCCGGTACGCACGATCCTGCCGGACGTCGCATCGCCGATGGAGAGATTGCCGCTATTCGCAGCCTGTGCCGCGAGCGGGCTGACGGCAAGTGCGTTCGCCGATGCCAGGTCGGCGCCCGAGACGAGACGCAAATCCCAAGATGCCATGTCCTGCAGCACCCCGCTGCGATCTGCCGCCGAGAAGCCGTCGCTGAGATTGCCGAGGATGGAGAGATTGCCGCCGGCGCGAAGCGTGAGGCCACCCATGCGCGCGGAAACGAAATCGCTCGCCAGATTCCAGTCGGTCTCCAGAACGAGATCACCCGTGCTGCGGATTTCGATGCCAGGCATCACCGCGATGCCGCCGGCATTGAGGCGTGCCGCAATGGCGGCGGCATGACCCGCAAAAGTGTTGGCATCGGCAATCGCATCGCCGCGAACAGCATCCACCGAGCCGCTATTGTAGACGCTGACACCTTCGAGCACGCTCGAGCGTGCACCGATGATGCCGACCTGCAGGCTTGCGACTGCAATCTCGTCATGCGCCAAATTCTGGAGCGCGCGGAAACGCACCCGGCCGCCATCGGCGCCGGCGACATCGATGGTGCCGCCGCGAATATCGAGCTGGCCGCCGCTGGCTTCGAGGGTGACGCGACCGCTGCCGAACTCACCGGTTGCGCCTGCCTGCAACAGCGCGGAGCCCAACATGGTCAGGCCATTGCCGGCGCTAACCGCGATGCTCCCCCCATAGGGCGCGCGAGCATCGATGATACCTGCGAGGGTAACGGTCCCTTGATCTGCGACCAGCGAGAAGTTCGCCACCTGCGTCACACCGTCGATCACGACATTGCCCGAGCGAATACGGAACTGGCGCGAGGCCGTGAAACCCGATTCATTCAGGATCTGGCTCATGCCGGCGAAGTCCGGCAACGCGGCGATGTCCAGCGCGAATGAACCACCGGTCTGGCCGGCGGCAGCGCGTGCCTCGATCAGACCGCCAAGCACGACCGTGCCACCATTCGACGCCGTCATCGACAGTTTGCCGGCAGAGCCACCTTCGGCGTGAGCGGACAGATTGAGATGACCGCCGGGAGCGACAACCACCGACCCCACCGCGGTCAGCGCGATACTGCCGGCATCGGCGAACTGCGCGACGTCGAAGAACTGCTTCCTGAATCCGCCGACATCGATCAGGCTGCCGGCTCCAATGGAGACATTGCCCGCCGTCGCAGTGAGATTGACGGCGCCGCCGAGCGCAACGATGCGACCACCGAAATCGACACTGGTGCCGGTCAGCGCGAACCGCGTGCCGAGGCTCGCTTCGGCATTTTCCACCGGCGTATTGCCGCCCCCCATTACCCGAAGGACGTTCTGCGTTGCGATCGACTGCGAGGCACCGCCGCGGCCGGTGATCACGGGGCTGTTCACCGTTACCAGGGCGGAGCCGGCATCGAGCGATCCCGTGCCCTGCCCCGCGATCTGGCGATTCGCGTTCAAAGATACGGCGTCAAAGCCGCGCAGCGCCTTGGCGCCGCCTCCCAGCACGATCTCGTCAGCATTCAGCGACAGCAGCACATTGCCGACCGCGCCGGGACTGGTAAAGGTACCGCTGGAATTTTCGAGCGCGATGGTACCGCCGCTTACGGTAATCGCACCTGTGCCGTAACCGACCAACCCGGCCGTATCGAAGGTCACCGTCCTGAGACCTGCACTGCCCAGATTGACGGACGTGTAGAATTCCATCGTGCTGTAGCTGCGCAGGGTCAATGCCTGCGTATCGGCGAGTTGCGCCAGCGACGCAGCGTCGAGCACGAGACCGGTGCTGCCGCCTCCGAAGCCGATACGGCCGCTGGCCAGCGACAGCGCCGCGCCGGACAGTCTGGCGCTGCCGGCGACGATGGTGTCGCGGGTTGCGTCGATCAAGAGAGCGCTGCCGCCGGCAAGCGTCGCTCCGGCGCCAATGGCGACCACACCACCGGTCGTCGTATCGACATTCTCGCGCAGCACCTTGACGGCGTTGCCGGTGGAGACGCGGATCAGTGCGCCATAGTCCCGCGATGGCGACAGCAGGATGTCGTTGTTGGGATTGCCGTCATTGCCGCCGCCGGGATCGCCGTAGACCGCCTTGACTTGCGGCGCCATCACAAGATCGACGCCGTCCGCTTGCGCTGCCCCCTGAGCACTCACCACGCTGCCGTCATCGATGGCGACACGATTGCTGGCGGCGAGAAGGACTTCCGATCCGGTGAGCGCATTGCCGGCATCATTGCGAACGACGACGTCACTCGCGGTGACGTCGATCCGCAACCCGCGCGGATCGTCGCTGCGGATGCCGCCGACGAGCAGGCTGCCCGCGCCGAAATTGCTGAGCGATCGTGAATCGATCACCAGATAGCCTGTGAGGTCGCTGCGATCCTGGCCTGCCCCGAGGACGGCGATCTTGGTACCGGCAATATCCACCAGACCGCCGCGCCCGCCCGGCGCCGGCCGCGACTGCAACTGGCCATCGAGCACGAGATCGGTGGTGGCCTTGAACACGACCGAACCGCCATCGATCGCCAGTCGCGGTGTCACCACATTGACGCCCGTCAGACGGTACTGACTGAGCTTGAACGCATCGGATACGAAGTAGGTGTTGGCAAACGCCTCGTTGTATTCGCTGTAGCTGCGAACGACGTCGCCCGACATCACGCGCCAGGTCGATGCGAGCTGATCGTAGCCGCCGCCGTAGATGTCGGCGCGATAGCCGCTCATCGTGGTGGAGCCATCAGGCCGCGTGATCGCGGCGGACGGCCGCGCGCTGGTCGATCCCTTCACCATCGAGACGGCAAAGGCGCCGGGCAGCAGGGCATAGCGTGCCGGCAGCAACGCATACCAGCCGGCTGCAAGACCGTTACCGCCGGCGAGCCAGACCTTCTGCTGTGCGGCGCCAGAGACGTTCATTCCCGGCAGGATCGCATAGACGCCGGACTGCGCCAGCATGTCATGCGAACCGCCCGGTCCCGGCACAGGTTCCCACGCATAGAGATCGCCGCCGCCGCGAATATCAACCACAGAGCCCGCTGCAAGCGTGACGCGCGGTCCCTGCAGTACGATGTTCTTCGCCGGCAGCTTGCTCAGCGACGGTCTGGTCCCGTCGGCCAATGGCGGCGAGACCGGATCGACCCAGAACTCGTTGTTGCTAAGCGTGCCATAGGGAATAATCAGCCCGTCACCCGAGACCGATGTGATACTGCCGGTGCCGAGGGTGATGCTGTCGGTGGCGTTGAAGACGATGCTGCCGAACGGCGCGCGTACGGTGCCGTTCTGCGCAATCACGGGTGCTTGCAGCTTCAATGTACCTGCGGCCGAGAGCGGCAGAGCAGCATCGCCGCGGCGCTCGATGACCAGTTCGCTGCCAGCGCTGATCGTCGCGATGATGCCGGTCGCCGGATAGACCTGACCAACCCTCAGGACGAGACGACCGTCGGCGCTGAGCGCTGCCTCGCGAGCCGTAGTGAGGTCGCCCTGTAGACCGCCGAGGCGAAGATCAGTCGCCATCAGCTCTGCTTCCGCAAAGCCCTTGAAGGTTGCACCTGTGACGTCGATCAGATCCGCCGACACCACTATGCGTCCGGCGCCAGCTACGCCGGCAGCCGATGCGGGGCCGTTAAACGACACATAGGGCGCCGTGATCGTGGCCGTTCCTGCACCGGCGCTGGCAATCGGGGCGATGACGGCGATTGAGCGGCTGAAATTGAGATTGGCATTGTCGAGAACGAGCGTGCCGCCGGTCTGCAGCGAGAGATTGGCAAAGCCACCCCCCTCCACGGACCGCTGATGGACGTTGAGCGTTCCGACCGCCGCAGCGCTAGCGAAAGCCGCGCGAACGTCCCATCCATACATCGCGATCAGATCGAGGGACGCGTCGCTCCAGCCGAAATTGCGCGGGTCTGGCAATGGCCCAGCCCCACCGCCGGTCGCGGCTCGCGAAATGACGATCTTCGAACCGTCCGGCAGGGCATCAACCATGGCGCGCGTGAAAATCATCGACTCCGGCGAACCGAGGAGCCATCCCCAGTCGAAGCCGATCGTGTCCTCCCAGTTGTTATCACAGACGCCAGAGCCAAGACCGAAGCAGTCGGGATCCAGAGTCCCCATGATCTGTTTCAAGGCCGCCGCCGGCGAACCGCCGCCGCCGGGCACGTTGATAGCAATCGTGCCGCCAATAGCACCCGGACCGCCGGGATTACCGAGCAGGCGACCGGCGATCGTCCCGTTACCCACCTCGAACTTGATCGAACCGCCATTGCTCGCAAGCGACTGCGTGCTGGCTTTGCCGGCGCCACCAGCAATGTCGATGACTGCACTGCTGCCCGAGACGTCGATCAGCGCACCGCTCGCCATCTTCACGTCGGGCGCGGTGATCGATACCGTGCCGCCGTCGAGCACCTTACCGGTGCGCAAACCCAAGCGATCAACCGCGATCACCGCCGCGCCGCGGGCGAACAACTCCGCATTGTCGGCAATCTCGATCGCGCCGAGATTGTTGGACACCGAGATCGCGCCGGCCGGTGCCTCAAGCCGGCCGTGAATGACGACCTGTCCCGCCACCTGTTGTCCGGTCGATCCTGGATGGCCAACCGCGGCGACGGTGATGGCGCCCCCAACGTCCACCGCAATGTCGACACCAGCTTCGACCGTCACGCTGCTGCCAGTCAGCGACAACGATGTCGCCGCGGCCGCGTTGCGTTCCTGCAGCGGCAAGACGGTGAGCTTGCCAAGTGCGGCAAGCCGGGTTCCAGACGCAATATTGGCTGCGTCGATGGCGCCGAAATCAAGATTGACAGGCAGCAACGATATCGTTGTCCCCGCAGTGACCGTGACGTCACCTGCCGTGGTGAGAGCGAAGCTGCGGAAACCGCGCTCCGCGAACAGCGACGGCGGCAACCATCCGATGGCAGGATTGGACGGCACATGGCCACCGATCACCACCGATCCGGATGTCACGACGGCCAGCGTGCCGCCCGATGCGCCCGAATAGCCGCGCAGATCGAGGCTCGCGAGCTGCGCGACATCGGTCGGCCCCAGCGTCAGCGTGCCGGCATCGCCAAGCTTCAATTTCGGTTTGATACCCGTGATGTCGTACCAGCCGCCGCCGGAGACATCGAAGGAAGCACCCGGAGCAAAATCGCCGGTCACGGTAACACGGCCGCCCTTGATCACCGGTGGCAGGCCGTTGCGCGCGCCGTTGTACCAGTCGCCGCTCACGTCGATGGAAGCGGTCGAGCCATAATTCGAACTGCCTGCGCCCGCGAACCAGACTTCGCCGCCGGCGATGCGCACACTGCCATCGATGGTGAAAGAAGCCGGATTGTTGGTACCGGTATTGGCGAAGACGTTGAACGCGCTGCCCGGCGTAAGCTCCAGGTGTTCGTCCTTCGCCAGATTGAAACCGGCCGCCACATAGAAAGCCAGCTTCGACATGCACGACTGGGCCAGGATTTCGGGATCGAGATAGGTCGTCTTCTTGCGTACCGACAAATCGTCGGTCGGGCTGCCGGCATACCAGATCGGATCGAGCGTGCTGGTCGCGGTGAAGCCGGCCGGAAGCAGTTCCGGATTTTTCCCGATAACGAGATTGCCGATCAACCACTGGCGATGTTCGTCACTGTTGCCGCCGAAGGTGAACGACCCGGCAGCCGCGGACTTGCCCAGCGCAGACTGACGTTCACCGATAATGACGCCGCCCCAATAGCTGCCCTCGAGCACGATCCCCTCGGCGGCGAACATCTGGATCTTGCCGGCAGCCTGACCTTCGGTATAGCCGCGCTCGAAACGGCGCGACATGCCGCGATCGAAGACGCTCGTCCAGGTCTCCGTCAGGCGCGCGTCCATCTTGCCCTGGACGTTATGCGTGCGCGCGAAGGAGCCGGCGAAACCGACATAGACCTGATCCGGCATCGCCGCGCCGATGTCGTAGAGGCGGCCGTCCGCGCCGAGCAATCGCGTGGTCGTGATCCAGCCGTCCTGATAGCGCACCGAACCGCCGGAAACGTCGAGCAACGCCCCCTGACGCGTGACGATGGAGCCACTCGACTTGATCGCGATCGAGCCGGCCTTGGTCGAGAGCTCTCCGAGAGTCGTCTTGCCAACGCCGATCCAGCCGGAGAAATCACCGAGCGGCGTCCCGACCCAGGCGCCGGGCGAGCCCGAGATCCATTCGACGCCGGCCATCGGACCGTCCGAGAACAGGCCGCTGACACGCTTGTCGACGCTCACCGTTTTGCCGCGCAACCATGAGTCACGATACAGAGGCGAGTCCCGCAATTCGTTGATGCGCATCTCGCCGGTGACGACATTGCTTTCCATCGTCAGCAACATGCCCTGCAATCCGGCCACGCTGAGATAAGCGCCCTCTCCGATATAAACGCGGCTGCCGTCGCGCTTGACCGGCTCGCCGGAGATCGGCGTTTCACCCGATAGTGCCGAGGTGCTGGCGACGACGCTGATCTTGCCCGCCGGTACGATCACATTCGCATTGGCTTCGATGTCGATCAGCTTGCCGCGCATCTCGATCATGCCGGGGCTGTAGCGTGTCGCCAGCGAAGTCTGCTCGATCTCGCTGGTATCGGTCAGGTCCGGCATCGCCGTGGTGACGCTGCCGCTGCCGAGCGTCAACGTGCCCGTCGACCAGTAGCGCAAGGGCGAGCCGGCCGAAATCGAGCTCCCGTATGACAGCATGCCCTGATCCCAGGCACGCAGACGGATCGAGCCTTCACGGTTGTTGAGCGCGGTGGGCGCCTCAAGCGCACCGTTCTGCACGATGCTGCGCGACATCAGTGTGATATTGCCGTGATCGGCCGACACCATGCCGTTGTTGACGACGCGGTAGCCGACCGAAGCAGCGCGCGCCGCCATCTCGGGCATGACCTCGTCGCGGATGCCCATGACGAAAGCTTCCTGGGCTCCGCTCGTATTGTTGCCCTGCCCGCTCGCCGACATCATCACGTTGTAGTCGAACACCCATCGCATGGGCGACGTCACCGCCACCGTGAGGCCGCGAACGCCTTCAACGTCGGTCGCCAGATAGACCTGCTCTCCGGCCGCCATGATCACCTGACCGTCAGGCGCGGAGATGCGGCCATTGTTGGTCACACGCGGCGCGAAGATGAGCGCCTTGCCCCCGCTCGCCATCGCGACGCGGGCGCCAGCCTCGATCGTGATATCACCCGGCGCCGCGCCGATATCCACGCCCGGCGTCTGGCCGGGATCGTGCAAACCGAGGAAGAAATCGATCGGTTTTTGCTGGCCGAGATAGCCGAATTGCGGCTTCGCGATGACGCCGTTTCCGGAGCCATCGTTGAAAACAAAAAGCTGATTATTGATACCGGCGCGGAACTGCTCGTCCGACAGGCTCAGCGACGACGCAACGAAGCTGTTGACGTTGACCTGGCTGGCTCCGCCAAAGACGATGCCGTTCTTATTGATGATATAGACCTGCCCTTCGGCCTTGATGGTCCCGAGAATCCGGCTCGGCGCCAGCGACGGATCGGTGACGCGGTTGAGCGCGATCCATTTGTTCGCATCCGTCCCACCCGCAGTCTGGTTGAAGTAGACGTCGGTCTCGCGGCCGATATTGAAGCTCGACCAGTTCAGGATCGCCTTCTGTTCGGTCTGCTTGATCTC
>WPCJ01138815.1_pt1 | contig 69834 bp, 66 predicted proteins | sample 5399831 | NCBI WGS metagenome assembly WPCJ01 (sample SAMN12869470, study PRJNA574797) | sludge metagenome | isolation source: wastewater treatment of pH10 | place: China:Beijing | collected 2019-05-20
TGCGCGGCGCGGTCGCGGTCGACGGAGCCGTGGCGGCCAAGCCCGGCCAGACGGTCCCGCCCGACAGCGAGATCCGCATCGCCGACCCCGCGAGAAACTACGTCTCCCGTGCCGCGCTCAAGCTGATCGCCGGCCTTGATCATTTCGGGCTCGACCCGGCAGGTTCGTATGCGCTGGATGTCGGCGCATCGACCGGCGGGTTCACGCAGGTGTTGCTGGAGCGCGGAGCGGCCCATGTCATTGCGCTCGATGTCGGCCATGGCCAACTGGATGAAAGGCTGCGCGCCGACGCCCGCGTCACCGCGATCGAGGGCCTCAACGCGCGCGACCTCAAGGCCGATCATATCAACGGCAGGCCCGGCTTCATCGTCAGCGACGTCAGCTTTATCTCGCTGATGCTGGCGCTCCCGCCGGCGCTGGAATTGGCGGCGCCGGGCGCGAAAGGCGTCTTCCTCGTCAAGCCGCAATTCGAGGCCGGGCGCGAGGCCATCGGCAAGGGAGGACTCCTGAAGGATCACGATGAAGGCCCGCGCATCGCCGAAAGGCTGCGCGCATGGCTGGACGCAGTGCCGGCATGGCGAGCGCTCGGCATTTGCAGCTCGCCTGTCGCCGGCGGCGACGGCAATCATGAATTCCTGCTCGCCGGAGCGAAAGACCGATGAACGCGACCTTCGAGATAGCCCGGCTGGGCGCGCAGGGCGACGGGATCGCGGACACGGCGTCGGGGCCGGTCTTCATCCCTTTCGCCCTTCCGGGCGAGACTGTCACCGCCACGCGCCTAAAGGACCGGGCCGACCTCATCAGCCTGCTGGTCGCCTCACCGCAGCGCGTCGCGCCGCAATGCCGTCACTTCGGGGAGTGCGGCGGTTGCGCGATCCAGCATCTCGAAGAGCGCGCCTATCTCGACTGGAAGAGGCAGAAAGTGGTCCAGGCGCTGCGCGGCGCGCGGATCGAAGTAGATGTCGCCGACGTCGTTCCCTGCGCGCCGCGGACGCGCCGCCGCGTCACATTCTCCGCCCGCAGGACCGAGCGCGGCGTGGTGCTGGGCTTTCACCGCGCGCTGTCGAAGGAGATCATCGACATCGCCGAATGCCCGATCTCGCTGCCGGAGATCGTTGCGGCGCTGCCCCGCCTGCGGACGCTGGTGGGATTGGTTCCGGGCGCGGGCCAGCCGATCCACATGGCAGTCACTGCCACCGCATCGGGGCTCGACATCGCCGTCCAGGATGCAGGAAGCATGAGCGACGCGGATCGCCGCGCCGTTTCGGCCTTCGTGATGGAGGCCGGTTTTGCCCGGCTGGCGGTCAACGGCGAAATCATCATCGAGCCGCGAAAGCCGGTCATCGCCTTCGGCGAGGCCTCGGTGCCGGTGCCGCCGGGCGCTTTCCTGCAGGCCACAGCCTTCGCCGAGGAGGCCATGGCGGACCTCGTGCTGTCGCATCTTTCGGGCGCGAAAAAGGTCGCAGACCTTTTTTCCGGCTGCGGCAGCTTCGCGCTGCGGCTGGCGAGAAGATCCGAGATCCACGCCGTCGAAGGGGACGCTGCTGCGCTTGCCGCCTTCGAGCGGGGCTTCCGCATGACCACCGGACTGAAGAAGGTCACAGCCGAGCGCCGCGACCTGTTCCGCCGGCCGCTTACCTTCAAAGAACTGAATGCATTCGACGGCATCGTCTTCGACCCGCCGCGCGCCGGGGCGGAGGACCAGTCGAGGCAGATCTCCCGCAGCGATGTGCCCTTCGTGGCGGCGGTGTCCTGCAACCCCGGCACGCTCGCGCGCGACCTGCGCATCCTCGTCGACGGCGGCTATAGCGTGACGTCGGTCACGCCGATCGACCAGTTCCTGTGGTCGCCCCATGTCGAGGCTGTGGTGCTGTTGGAAAAGCCGCGGCGCAGGCGGTGACGGGTCGCCATCACTTCGCATTCCAGGCAGAGGACCGGGCCACCGTCGACGCCTTCCACGCGGCGGGTCTCGGGGGCGGAGGCGTCGACAACGGCAAGCCGGGCGAGCGCGCCTTCGGTGACTGTGCGTTTTTAAGACTCCCGCGTTTTCACGGAAGCGGCTCCTCACATTTACCCTCTCCCCGCAGGCGGGAAGAGGGGGCGTCAGCGTAGCATCTCTTCGTAAGAACCAGACATAGCGGCCGGCCTCCTTCTCCCCGTTTACGGGGAGAAGGTCCGGTAGGGGATGAGGTGCGTTTGAATGCGCGGCCTAAACCCGCGTGCCGCCCAGCGTCATCTGGTTCATCCGCAGATGCGGCTGGCCGACGCCGACGGGCACGCCCTGCCCGGCCTTGCCGCACATGCCGATACCGGTATCGAGCTTCATGTCGTTGCCGACCATGGACACGCGGTGCATGGCGTCCGGGCCGTTGCCGATCAGCATCGCGCCCTTGATCGGCTGGGTCACCTTGCCGTTCTCGATCATGTAGGCCTCGGTGCAGCCGAACACGAATTTTCCGCTGGTGATGTCGACCTGGCCGCCGCCGAAGGAGACGGCGTAGACGCCGTTCTGTACCGAGGCGATGATCTCCTCGGGCGTATAGGGGCCTTCGGTCATGTAGGTGTTCGTCATGCGCGGCATGGGCTGGTGCGCATAACCCTCGCGGCGGCCGTTGCCGGTCGCCTTCATGCCCATCAGGCGCGCGTTCTGCCGGTCCTGCATGTAGCCGACGAGCTTGCCGTCCTCGATCAGGACGGTGCGGTTGGTGGGTGTGCCCTCGTCGTCGATGGTGAGGGAGCCGCGCCGTTCAGCGATGGTGCCGTCATCGACGACCGTGACACCTTTCGAAGCGACCTGCTGGCCGAGCAGGCCCGCGAAGGCCGAGGTCTTCTTGCGGTTGAAGTCGCCTTCGAGACCATGGCCGACCGCCTCGTGCAGCATGACGCCCGGCCAGCCGGACGACAGCACGATATCGAACGTGCCGGCCGGCGCGGGAACGGCCCTGAGGTTGACGAGGGCCTGCCGCAGCGCCTCGTCGGCGGCGTGCTGCCAGCGCCCTTCCGCGAGAAAATTGCCAAAGCTGGTGCGGCCGCCCGCCCCGTAGGAGCCGCTTTCCTGACGGTCGCCGTCGCCGACGACGACCGCGACGTTCATGCGCACGAGCGGGCGTACGTCGCGAACGGTCTGGCCGTCGCCGCGCACGATCTCGACATGCTGCCAGGAGGCCGCCAGCGAAGCCGTGACCTGCCGCACGCGCGGGTCCGCGTTGCGGACATAGGCGTCGATATCCTGAAGGAGCCTGGCCTTTTCCTCGAAGGAGGGCGCGCCGATCGGATTCCCGTCGCCGTAGAGATGGCGGTTGGTGCGCGGCGGGGCGTCGGCCAGCGTGCCGCGATAGCCCGTCTTGACAGCCGATACGGCGTCGGCAGCGCGCCTGAGGGCTGCTTCCGACAATTCGCTGGAATGCGCATAGCCCGCCGCCTCGCCAACCACCGCGCGCAGGCCGAAACCCAGGTCGGTGCTGTAGTTCGCGGTCTTCAGGCGGCCGTTGTCGAACATCAGCGCCTCGCTCTCGCTGCTTTCCAGATAGAGCTCGCCGTCGTCGGCGCCGTTTACCGCATCGGCGACGATCTCCTTCAGGCGATCCTCCGAACAGTCGAATAGGGAGGCGAGGGATTTTGTCATGGGAGCGGGCCTCGGTGGAAACGTTTCCTATCTAGGACTTCGCGCAGGCCCAATCCAGAGCCCGCCGAATATCGTCATCGTCGGCGCGCGATGGCCCGATCATGCATCGGCCTAGGGATGACGTCTCAGGGCAGGGCGTCGAATGCCTCGCCGAAGCCCGCGAGGTCGACTGGGATGCCGATGCCTTCCTCAGGCGTGGCGAAGACGATGAAGGTCGCTTCCGACCCGGCGCGCAGCGTTTCCAGAAGCTGCTGCTCCAGGATGACCTCCGCATAGCAGCCGTCGCTGAAGCACTGCTTGAAATAGGCGCGGCCGTTGTCCTTCTTGTCGATGTAGAGCCCGAGGCCGGTCGGCAGGAGCACCCCGAGCGGGGCGAGGACTCGCATGATCTCGGCCTTGCGATCGGCGGTCTTGAGGATCACGACGGACAGGCCGAGATCGGTACGATCCTCGGCGACGACGTTCTGCATCATGATGCATTGTTCGGAACTCGCTCCGGCGGGCGTGTCGCAGATAATGGACCAGGAGCCATGTGTGGAGCGCACCGAGCCGTTTTGCTGCGACTGCGCCGGAACAGAGAGACCCAGAAGCGCGACAGAAAGGACGGCCCCTGTGAAGGTCCTGGCAAACCCCGATTTCATGGCTGCTCCATTGCGAATCACGGGCATGATATGCCGATGCTGCTGCAAATAGTAGGAAAAGGCCCGGCTGCGCTCATGCAAGCCGGCCGGCCGGCGACTTTTTCCAGTGGAATTTCGTTGGAATTGCGACGGTTGCGCGTTCAAATGCGCCGACATCGCGCAAAAATGCCGCATGGTTTGTTCTGCTCCTTTCTTGCGGCGGGAAAGAGAGTATGGTTTGAACCGCCTATGGCATCCAATCAGGATTCCCGCTGGACCCTGGCGGGGGTCTGATGCGGGTTTTGGCATTTGCCGGAACGTAAGTGGGAGACGGACGGGTCTATGAGAAGACTGATAGCTTTGGCTGGCGCCTGCGCCACATTTCTTACCGGTTCGGCAGCCCAGGCCGCGCAGCCCGTGGACTGGCAGTTTCGTTTCCAGCCGCCAGCAACAGACATCATGGCCCAGATCGAATGGTTTGAGGTCTATACGCTCTGGTTCATCATCCCGATCACCGTGCTGGTCCTGATTCTGCTGGCCTGGTGTATCCTGCGTTTCCGCGCCAGCGTGAACCCGACGCCGTCTCGCACCAGCCATAACACCATGATCGAGGTGATCTGGACCGTCGGACCGGTTCTCGTCCTGCTCGCGCTGGCAGTGCCTTCCTTCCAGCTTCTGACCGCGCAGTACACGCCGGACGAAGAAGCCAAGCTGACGGTCAAGGCGACGGCCAATCAGTGGAACTGGGACTATGAGTACCAGGTGGATGAGCCGCTCAGCTTCAACTCCTCCATGCTGCCGGACGATCCGGAGCAGCGCGCGGCTGCGGGCAAGGAAGATCTCGGCGCCTATCCGCGCCTGCTCGCGGTCGACCACGAGATGGTCGTGCCGGTGAACACGATGGTGCGCGTTCTCGTGACGGCTTCGGACGTCATCCACGCCTTCGCCATGCCGGCCTTCGGCGTCAAGACCGATGCCGTTCCGGGCCGCATCAACGAGATCTGGTTCAGGGCCAACAAGGAAGGCCTCTACTATGGACAGTGCTCCGAGCTTTGCGGCAAGGACCACGCCTTCATGCCCATCGCGGTACGCGTGGTGGGCGATGAACAATACGCGACCTGGCTGGAAGCAGCCCGCTCCGACCTCACCGGCGCCAATCGGGCGCTGATGGCTGAAATCAAGTCGGCTGAACCAGTCGCCGTCGCCGGCAATTGACGGCCAGCGTGTAAGAATCAGGGAATTGGACCATGGCAGGCGCGACAACCCACCATCACGATGACCACCACGACCACAGGCCGAAGGGCTGGGTCCGCTGGGTCTATTCGACCAACCACAAGGACATCGGCACCCTCTACCTGATTTTCGCGATCATCGCCGGCATCATCGGTGCCGCGCTGTCGATCGTCATGCGGATGGAGTTGCAGGAGCCCGGCATCCAGATTTTCACCGGCCTCGCGCAGATGGTGTACGGCATGGAAGGCGATGCTGCCATCGACGGCGGCAAGTCCATGTACAATGCCTTCACCACCGCGCACGCTCTGGTCATGATCTTCTTCATGGTCATGCCGGCGCTGATCGGCGGTTTCGCCAACTGGATGGTTCCGATCATGATCGGTGCGCCGGACATGGCGTTCCCTCGCATGAACAACATCTCGTTCTGGCTGTTGCCGCCGGCTTTCCTGCTGCTCATCCTGTCGCTCTTCATGCCGAGCGCTCCGGGCGCCTACGGCGCTGGCGGCGGCTGGACGGTCTATCCGCCGCTGTCGACATCGGGTCTTCCCGGTCCCGCGGTCGACCTCGTGATCCTGTCGCTGCACATCGCGGGCGCATCCTCGATCCTCGGTGCGATCAATTTCATCACCACGATCTTCAACATGCGCGCACCGGGCATGACGCTGCACAAGATGCCGCTCTTTGCCTGGTCGGTGCTGATCACCGCCTTCCTGCTGCTTCTGTCGCTTCCGGTCCTGGCCGGCGGCATCACGATGCTGCTGACCGACCGTAATTTCGGAACGACCTTCTTCACGCCGGACGGCGGCGGCGACCCGATCCTCTACCAGCACCTGTTCTGGTTCTTCGGTCATCCGGAAGTCTACATCCTGATCCTGCCCGGCTTCGGCATCGTCAGCCATATCGTGTCGACCTTCTCGAGGAAGCCCATCTTCGGCTATCTCGGCATGGTCTACGCCATGGTCGCGATCGGCGTCGTCGGCTTCATCGTGTGGGCTCACCACATGTACACGACCGGCCTCTCGCTCGACACGCAGCGCTACTTCGTCTTCGCGACGATGGTCATCGCGGTGCCCACGGGCGTGAAGATCTTCTCCTGGATCGCGACGATGTGGGGTGGATCGATCACCTTCCGCGCGCCCATGCTGTGGGCGATCGGCTTCATCTTCCTGTTCACTGTCGGCGGCGTCACGGGCGTGCAGCTCGCCAATGCCGGCCTCGACCGCTCGATGCACGACACCTACTACGTGGTCGCGCATTTCCACTATGTGCTGTCGCTGGGCGCGGTGTTCGCGATCTTCGCGGCGTGGTACTACTGGTTCCCGAAGATGACGGGCTACATGTACTCGCCCCTGATCGCACGCCTCCACTTCTGGATCACGTTCATCGGCGTCAACCTGGTGTTCTTCCCGCAGCACTTCCTCGGGCTGGCCGGAATGCCGCGCCGTTACATCGACTATCCGGACGCATATACGGGCTGGAACGTCGTCTCGTCCTACGGTTCCTATCTCTCCGCTTTCGGCGTGGTGATCTTCCTGTACGGCGTGTTCGATGCCTTCTCGAAGAAGCGTGTCGCCGGCGCCAACCCGTGGGGCGAGGGTGCGACGACACTGGAATGGCAGCTGCCTTCGCCGCCGCCCTTCCACCAGTGGGAACAGCTGCCGAAAATCAAGTAGGCAGCCATGGATCGATACCGCCGGCCCGCCGGCGGTATCCGGCCTTACGCATGGCCCCAAGCAAGAGTGCCGCAAGCTAGTATGACACTTTTAGACAAGACCCTGCTCGACGACGCCGGCCTCTCCGAGGCAACGGCCGGCGACTATCTGGAGCTTCTGAAGCCCCGGGTGATGTCGCTCGTCGTGTTCACCGCCTTCGTCGGCATGGTCGCCGCGCCGGGAGCGCTCAATCCCTTCATCGCGACCATATCGATCATCGCCATCGCCATCGGCGCCGGGGCCTCGGGCGCGCTCAACATGTGGTACGACGCGGACATCGACGCAGTCATGTCGCGCACGGCCTCGCGTCCGGTTCCGAGCGGGCGGATCCTTCCCGAGCAGGCGCTTGTCTTCGGAATCGTGCTTTCGATCCTTTCGGTGATGACGCTTGGCGCCTTCGTGAACTGGACCGCCGGTGCGCTGCTTGCGTTCACCATCTTCTTCTACGCCGTCGTCTATACGATGTGGCTCAAGCGCTGGACCCCGCAGAACATCGTCATCGGCGGCGCGGCCGGCTCTTTCCCGCCCATGATAGGGTGGGCGGCCGCGACGGGCGCGATCAGCCTCGAAAGCGTCGTTCTCTTCCTCATCATATTCCTGTGGACCCCGCCGCATTTCTGGGCGCTGGCGCTCTTCAAGTCGGGCGACTATGAGCGCGCGGGCATCCCGATGATGCCAAACGTCGCGGGCGAACTTTCGACAAGACGACAGATCTTCGTCTATTCGGTCCTGGTCGCGGTCGTGGGCGTATTGCCTTGGGTCCTGGGCTATTCGAGCATCGGATACGGCGTCGTCGCGGCCGCGCTCGGCATCGGCTTCGTCTGGTACGCCTGGAAGGTCCTGATGATGTCCGGCGAGGACCGCGCGATGCGTCCGGCGAAAGCATTGTTCGGTTATTCGCTGCTCTATCTCTTCGCCATCTTCACCGCTTACCTGGTCGACAGCATCGCCTGGCGGATCATGGAAAGCGGTGGGATCGGTTCAGGGTCAGGGATGTGAGCGCCATGGAGCTTGAGACGGTCGAGCCGACCGAGGCACAGAAGAAGGCGCGCCGTAGCCGCAATGTGGGGATCGCGCTGGCGCTCGCCGTATTCGTGGTACTCGTCTACGTGACGTCGATCGTCAAGCTCGGCTCCGCCGTGCTCAACCGGTCGTTCTGAGGCGGGCAATGGCTGCGTCCCGCACAAACCCGCAGACCGCGCGTTCGAACCGCATGATCGCGGCGATCTGCGCCGCGTTCTTCGTCGGCATGGTCGGCATGGCTTATGCGGCGGTTCCGCTCTATTCGATGTTCTGCCGCATCACCGGTTATGGCGGCACGACGCAGCGCGTCGAGCAGTATTCCGACCGCGTTCTGGACCGCGAGATCACGGTGCGTTTCGACGCCAATGTCTCATCAGGCCTGCCATGGGACTTCAAACCGGTGGCACGCGAAATGAAGCTGAAGATCGGCGAAACCGGGCAGGCGCACTACACGGCGACCAATATCTTCTCCACGCCGACCGCGGGCCGCGCCACCTTCAACGTCACTCCGGAAATTGCCGGCGCCTATTTCAACAAGGTCGAGTGCTTCTGCTTCACCGACAACACCTTGAAGCCCGGCGAGACGCTGGATATGCCTGTGGTGTTCTTCGTCGACCCAGACATTGCGGATGTGCCGGAATTGCGGAACGTGAAGACCATAACGCTGTCCTATACATTCTTCCCCATCGAGGTGGAGAAGCCCGTGGCCGCCGCGCCTCAGGCCGACGGCGCGACGAACGAAACCAACACCGAAGAAAATATCGGGGGCTGACATGGCAGACGCACACGCTCACGCGAAACCGGACCACGACTACCATATCATCGACCCCAGCCCATGGCCCTTCATCGGCTCGGTCGGCGCCTTCGTCATGGCGTTCGGCGGCGTAGGCTGGATGCAGTACCTGAAGGGCAATGAATGGCATGTGTTCGGCCTGAACGTTGCCACGCCCTGGGTGTTCTTCATCGGCGTCGCGATCGTTCTCTACACCATGTTCTCCTGGTGGTCGGACACGATCCGGGAAGGCAACGAGGGCCATCACACCCGCGTCGTCTCTCTGCATCTTCGCTACGGCATGATCCTGTTCATCGCCTCCGAGGTGATGTTCTTCGTTGCCTGGTTCTGGGTCTTCTTCGACGCCAGCCTGTTCCCAGGCGAAGCCGCGCAGGTGGCCAGGATGGAATATACCGGGGGCGTGTGGCCGCCGAAGGGCATCGAGGTGCTCGACCCCTTCCACCTGCCGCTCTACAACACGATCATCCTGCTGCTGTCGGGCACCACGGTCACCTGGGCGCACCACGCGCTCCTGCACGGCGACCGTAAGGGACTGGTGAACGGACTGGCGCTCACGGTCGCGCTCGGCGTCCTGTTCTCGTTCGTGCAGGCCTATGAGTACATTCACGCGCCCTTTGCGTTCAAGGACTCGATCTATGGCGCGACGTTCTTCATGGCGACCGGCTTCCATGGCTTCCACGTGCTGATCGGAACCATTTTCCTCATCGTCTGCCTTATCCGCGCCATGGCCGGAGCCTTCACGCCGAAGCAGCATTTCGGCTTCGAGGCCGCCGCCTGGTACTGGCATTTCGTCGACGTGGTCTGGCTTTTCCTCTTTGCGACCATCTACGTCTGGGCTTCCTCGGGAGCGACTATCGCGGCCGGCCATTGAGGCGATGCATGCCCGTTTGTGCGGGCAGCGAAGATACCCGGTCGGCCGCGGTGACGCGGCCGACTTTTTTTCGACTGTTTCGCATGAGCTGATCAGGACGAATCGAAAGACCGGATGATCGCGGTGAACGACAATCAAGGCTTCCCGCCCGTCGAGCCGATCGCGGCGGGCCTGAAAGGGTGCTGCCCCTGCTGCGGCAAGGGCAGGCTTCTCGGCGGTTTTCTCAGGCGGTCTTCGGTTTGCGAAAGCTGCGGCCTGGATTTCGCATTCGCAGACGCCGCGAAGCGCCGGGCGTTCCCCTTCATGGTGATTGCCGGGGTTGCCATGGTCGCGATGGCACTGTGGCTGCAACTGTCATGCCGCCCACCGCTATGGATCCATGTCCTCTGGATACTGCTCATGGTGGCGATCTGCCTGCCCGTCGTGAGGCTGGTCAAAGGCGCCCTTGTCACGCTGCACTATGCAAACGACGCCGCAACGGAGCAGCCAGGCCGATGAGCGACGTCCAGCCAGCACAGCGGTCGCAGAAAAGCCGATGCGGATGGCTGCTCGCGGTGCTTGGCCTTGCGGCCCTGCTGGTGCTGGTTGGGCTGGGGACATGGCAGGTTGAGCGGCTTCGCTGGAAGGAAGACCTGATCGCCCGGATAGGGGCGCGGATCAGTTCTCCGCCACGACCCCTTGCAGAAATCGAGGCCCTCTACGGATCGACCGGCGACGTGGACTACATGCCGGTTAATGCAACGGGCGTGTTCCACCACGACGGCGAGCGCCATTTCCTGGCCACGCACAAGGGACAGTCCGGCTTCTTCGTCTATACGCCGCTGGAGCTTGCCGACGGACGAATCGTCTTCGTCAATCGCGGCTTCGTGCCTTATGATCTCAAGGCGCCGTCGAAGCGGCCGCGGGGGCAATTGCCAGGCGAGGTTTCCGTAACCGGACTTGCGCGCAATGCGCTGCCGCAAAAACCCTCCTGGCTCGTACCGGACAACGATCCCGCTAAGAACGTCTTCTACTGGAAGGATCGCGACGCGATGGCGCGCAGCGCCAATCTTCGTGCCGCGACCCAGATCGTGCCGGTGTTCATCGACGCCGACGCAACGCCCAATCCGGGCGGCTATCCGGTGGGCGGCGTGACGCTGATCGACCTGCCCAACAACCATCTGCAATATGCCGTGACGTGGTACGGGCTGGCCGCGGCCCTGCTGGGCGTGCTCGCGGCCTGGTTCTGGCGCAGGCGCAAGGTCCCCTGACGGCGCGTGTGGCGGGGAATTTCGCCCTTGCCCTTGACACGCCATATGCAGCGACGCCATGTCGGCACCATGCTGCACCGATCGGAAAAGCCACCGCTGACGATACGGCTCTGCCAGCCGCGCGGCTTCTGCGCGGGCGTGGACAGGGCGATTCAGATCGTCGTTCTGGCGCTCAAGAAATATGGAGCGCCTGTCTATGTCCGTCACGAAATCGTCCACAATCGCTATGTGGTCGAAGGGCTGCAGACACTGGGCGCCGTCTTCATAGAGGAGCTGCACGAGATACCGCCGGAGCACAGTGACGCCCCGGTCGTGTTTTCGGCCCATGGCGTGCCGAAATCGGTGCCCGCGGATGCCGCCGCGCGCAATCTCTTCTATCTCGATGCGACCTGTCCTCTGGTATCTAAGGTTCACAAGCAGGCGATGCGCCATCAGCGGCTGGGCCGCCATGTCATCCTGATCGGCCATGCCGGACACCCCGAGGTGATCGGTACGATGGGGCAACTGCCGGACGGGGCGGTCACGCTCGTGGAAAGCGAGGAGGACGTACGCCGCTTCGATCCGCCGGACGCAGACGCGCTCGGCTTCGTCACCCAGACGACGCTGTCGGTGGAAGACACCGCGGGCATCATCCGCGCGTTGCGGGAAAAGTTTCCGAACATACAGGCAGCGGCTGCGGAATCGATCTGCTACGCGACCACGAACCGTCAGGAGGCGGTCAAGGAGACGGCTCCGGGCGCCGACCTTTTCCTGATCGTGGGCGCACCCAACTCTTCCAATTCCATGCGCCTCGTCGAGGTCGCCGAGCGTGCCGGCGCGAAGATGTCCCTTCTCGTCCAGCGTTCATCGGATATTCCGTGGGAGCGCATCGGCGCGATCCGCACGCTTGGCCTTTCCGCCGGCGCCTCCGCGCCGGAAATCATCGTCGTTGAGATCATCGACGCCTTCCGTGAGCGCTTCGACGTGACGGTCGACCTCGCCATCACCGCTACTGAAACTGAGGAGTTCCCGGTCATGCGGGTCTTGCGCGATGTCGAACTCACAAAGGCCGACATGGCCTTCGTCAACGGCTGAAGCGACGCATGGCTGTCTACACAGACGTCTCCGAAGGCGAACTGGAGAGCTTCCTGCGGGAGTACCCGGCGGGGAGCCTGCTCTCCTATAAGGGGATCGCCGAAGGCTCGGAGAATTCCAACTTCCTCCTGCACACCACGCAGGGCCCGTTCATCCTGACCCTTTACGAGAAGCGGGTCGAAACGGCCGACCTGCCGTTTTTCCTGGGCCTGATGCATCATCTGGCCGGCAAGGGCATTTCCTGTCCTCTGCCGGTCCAGCGTCATGACGGACAGCTCTTCGGAACGCTCGCCGACCGGCCGGCCGCGCTCATCACTTTCCTCGAAGGCATGTGGATGCGAAAGCCTTCGGTCACGCATTGCCGGGAGGTGGGGAGGGCGCTGGCCGAACTGCATGTCGCCGGCATGGATTTCCCCCTGGTCCGACCCAACGCGCTTGCCATCGGCGGCTGGCGCGACTTGTGGGAAGCTTCGCGCGCGCGCGCCGACGAGGTGGAGAAAGGGCTGGCGTCCGAGGTCGACGCCGATTTCGCGCTGTTCGACCGGGAATGGCCGCAGGACCTGCCCTCGGGGGTGATCCACGCGGACCTCTTCCCCGACAATGTCTTCTTCCTCGGCAACAGGCTGTCCGGACTGATCGATTTCTATTTCGCCTGCAACGACTTCTATGCCTACGATGTTGCGACCTGCCTCAATGCGTGGTGCTTCGAGAAGGATTTTTCGTTCAACGTCACCAAGGGGGCCGCCCTGCTGGGCGCGTATCAGTCGGTGCGTCCGCTGTCCGAGGCCGAGCGCGCCGCATTGCCGATCCTGGCGCGCGGATCGGCCCTGCGCTTCATGCTGACGCGGCTCTATGACTGGCTTACCATTCCGGACGGGGCGCTGGTGCAGAAACGCGATCCGCTCGAATATGTCCGCCGTCTGCGCTTCCACCGCGCGGTCCGCTCGGCCAGCGAATATGGGCTGGCCTGATGAGCGGTGCGGACAAGAGCGGGTCCGGCATGGGCGGGTCTGGCATGAAAACGGTCGAGGTCTTCACGGACGGGGCATGCTCCGGCAATCCGGGACCGGGCGGCTGGGGGGCCATCCTGCGCTTCAACGGCACGACGAAGGAACTGTCGGGGGGCGAGGCCGAGACGACGAACAATCGCATGGAACTGATGGCGGCTATCTCGGCGCTCACCGCGCTGAAGGAGCCCTGCGAGGTTCTGCTGCATACCGACAGCAAATATGTGATGGACGGCATTTCCAGCTGGATACACGGCTGGAAGCGCAACGGCTGGAGGACCGCCGACAGGAAGCCGGTCAAGAACGGGGAGCTCTGGCAGGCGCTCGATGCGGCCAACCAGCGCCACAAGGTAAAGTGGCATTGGGTGAAGGGCCATGCGGGACATCCGGAGAACGAGCGCGCCGACGAACTCGCGCGCATGGGAATGGCGCCCTTCAAGCGGAAATCCGCGCCGGGCGGAGCGGGACCTGCAGATGGTCCCGGAAAACCACAGCCGGCAAAACCGAAACCCCGGCGATCGACACAGAGCTACTAGGCCGACACCGGAAGCCGCACGTGGATTCCGGTGCCGCTTCGCAGGATGGTCAGAGCTGGCCGAGTATGTAGGCCGCGCCGGACTCGTCCACGCCGGGCTTGGTCTCGATGTTGAGAACCTTCACGACGCCGTCTTCGGCAATGAGCGAGAAGCGCTTGTTGCGCGTGCCCATGCCGTACTGGCTGAAATCCGCATCCAGCCCCGTCGCGCGGGCGAAGTCGCCGCTACCGTCCGCCAGATAGAGTATCTTGTCCTCGCCGCTGGTGAAGCGCGCCCACGCGCCCATGACGTGGACGTCGTTGACCGCGACGACCGCGATGGTGTCCACGCCATGCGACTTGATGGCGTCGAAATTCTCCAGATAGCCGGGAAGGTGATTGTTGCTGCAGGTCGGCGTGAAAGCGCCCGGAACGCCGAACAGCACCACCTTCTTGCCGGAGAATATGTCCGCAGTGGTCATGTCCTTGGCGCCGTCGGCCGTCATCGTCTTGAAAGTGGCAGCGGGAAGCTTTTCGCCAACGGCAATCGTCATGAATGTATCCTCAAGTTCAGGTGATTGAATTCATCACCTAGCGCCTCGGTTCCCGTTCGGCAACTGCGGTTCAGAAATAGGGGACGACGCCGCTTGCAGCGCCGCTGCCGGTCACCAGCGTGTAATGCAGACCCGGCCCCGAGAGCTTTGCGTCAGGCCGCGTCACCTCGACGGAGAAAAAGGTCTTGCCTGCGCGCTGTTCCCGTACCGGCGTCCCGAAGAAGTAGCCGCCTTCGCCCGCGATGAAGAGCTCTGCGCTCGAAGGGTCCCCCGGGAAGCTCGCCTCGAAGACAATCTTCCCCTCAGATTCTTCAGCCAGCCGGATTCCGAAATCGGCGGTCGCGGCCATCGGGATCGTAGCCACCGCGTTCTTGACGGCGAGCGCATCGGCGAGATTGGCCGGATCGCCGGCCGGGTCGACCGTGAGCTTCGCCTGCACGGGCACGCAGATCGTTTCGCAGACGCCGAGGAAGATGTCGGCCTCTATTGGCCCCGGACTTATGGGCTCCCGCAGCGTGAAGGTCACCGGAATCCTCACTGGATAGTCATAGCCTGCCCACTGGAAGTCGCCCTCGTCATGCCTTTGCGGGGCAGGGAAATCGAATTGCGCGGCCTCGACGCCGGGGTTGGACGAAACGTCCAGGGTCGGCGGCACTCCGGCGTCGCCGGGATCGCGCCAATATGTCTTCCAGCCTGGCTTGAGGTTGATGTCCAGGACGCCCTTGAGACGCCCATCGGCATCGGCATCTCCGGTCGTGACGATCCGGATGCGGGCGCCTTCCATGTCGAACCAGTCGCTCGCGGACGCATATGCGCTTGTGCATGCGCCAAGCATGATGACCGTGAACAGGCAGAACGGGATTTTCATGCGCTGATGTTTGAACTCGATTTTTACGGCCTGCAACCACGCCAGAAGACAGTCGAGCATCATCTTTACGTGATTTTTGTGCGCTTCGGACAGGAATGCCGTCTTTAAAGCGCAAAGGAAAGACGATACTCTGACCTTATGGACCTTTTGCGGCAAAAGAAGCACGCCGTCCGGGGGTTTCTGGACGACCAGTTCCTCATCGCCATGCCAGGGATGAAGGATGACCGTTTCGCGCGCTCCGTGATCTATCTCTGCGCCCATAGCGAAGAGGGCGCCATGGGCCTGATCATCAACCAGGTCCAGCAACTGCAGTTTCCCGACCTGCTTGTGCAACTCGGCATCATGGACGAGCGGGAAGCGATCCGTCTGCCGTCGAAGGCGCGCGACTTCGTGGTGCGCAATGGCGGTCCCGTCGACCGCAGCAGGGGGTTCGTGCTACATTCCGGCGACTATGTGGTTGAGTCGTCCCTGCCGGTTTCCGACGATATCTGCCTGACCGCTACCGTCGATATCCTGAGAGCCATCTCGGCCGGGCGCGGGCCACGCCAGGCATTGATGGCGCTGGGCTATTCCGGCTGGGGAGCGGGGCAGCTCGAGACGGAAATCGCCCAGAACGGCTGGCTCACCTGCCCGGCGACGCCCGAACTGCTGTTTGACCCGGACATAGAGCGCAAATACGACCGTATCCTTGCGTCCATCGGCGTCGACCTCGCGCATCTGAGCATGACCGCCGGACACGCCTGAAGGTTCATGCCTGACCGGTTCGGCAGCTACCTATGCCGGCGTCAGTGGGTATTGTTCCTTGAGCATCTTGAGCACCTGGTCGCCGGGGATCGGCGCGCCGAACATGTAGCTCTGCACATATTCGCAGCCCATCTGCCGGAGCTCCAGAGCGTCGCCCTCGTCCGACACGCCCTCGGCGACCACCGACAGACCCAGCTCATGGGCCATGTTGACCATGGATTTCAGCAGGACCGCCCGCTTGGGTGCGGGATCGTCGACGAAGCTCTTGTCGATCTTGATGGTGTCGAAGGGGAAGCGCGTCAGATAGGCGAGCGACGAATAGCCGGTGCCGAAATCGTCCAGCGACAGACCGATCCCAAGCTGCTTCAGCTTGGTGAGCACATGGTTCGTCTGCTCGGGATTGTCCATCACGAGCGATTCCGTCAGTTCGAGGCGGAAGCAGCGCGGCTTGAGGTTCGCCCGCGCGATCACCGAGCGGACATCGCTCACGAGGTCGCGCCGGATGAGCTGGCGGCTTGACAGGTTGACCGAGACGGAGAGCGGCGTGTCGCCGATCTGCTTTTGCCAGCGGGCCAGGTCTTCCGCAGCCCGATGCATGGCGAACAGGCCGAGCTGAACGATGAGGCCGCAATTTTCCGCGACCGGGATGAAGTCCGAAGGCGGGATGGAGCCACGCCGCGGATGATCCCACCGCAGGAGCGCCTCGAAACCGGCGACCGACCCGTCCTCCAGCCGCACTATGGGCTGGTAGGCGAGGGTGAATTCCTGCCGCTCGGCGGCGCGGCGAAGATCGGATTCCAGTTGCAGGCGATCGGTTCCCACCGAGCGGAAGGCGGGGCGGAAGGGTTCGATGCGGTCGCCCCCGAAGCGCTTCGCCTGCAGCATGGCGAGCTCCGCGTCCTTGACCATGTCTTCCGCCGTGTTCTGCGAATTGGTCCAGGTGATCAGCCCGACGGAAGCGGTCAGCACGATCTCGCGCTTGGCGAAGTTGATCGGGGCGCGGATCGCCTGCTTGATAGCGTCCGCGACCGCCGCGATGCGCGTCGGGTCCTGCTCGGAAAGGAGCATCAGCGCGAACTGATCGCCGCCGAAGCGCGACAATGAATCCTTCGGCTTCAGCAGCCGGTGCAGACGCCGCGCGATGGTGAGCAGGATCGTATCGCCGGCCGAGATGCCCAGCCCGTCATTGACCTGCTTGAAACGGTCGATGTCGATGACGAAGACGGTGGGTTGGATACGGTCCTCGGTGCGCGCCACCGAGATGATCGCCTCCAGCCTGTTCATGAAGAGTTCGCGGTTGGGCAGGCCGGTCAGATTGTCGTGCACCGCGTCGTGCAGCAGGCGCTCCTCGGCCTTCTTCTGCTCGGTGATCTCCACCATCGTGCCAACGCAGCGGATGACCTCGCCGTCCGAGCCGACGACCGGGCGGGCGCGCAGCGCAAACCAGTGATAATGCCCGTCCGCGCCGCGCAGCCGGAAGCTCTGCGCGACCTTGCCGCGCCGATGTTCGAGCACGACGTCGAGCGTGGTGCGGAACGTGTCGCGGTCGTCCGAGTGGAGGGCCGGAAGCCATGTGCGGGCGGGGCCGCCGAGGCTATTCGGGGGAAGGCCGAGCTGCAGGCTGATGTCGGGCTTGGTCACCACGCGGTCGCGAAGCACGTCCCAGTCGAAGACGATGTCGCCGGAGCCGACGACGGCCAGCGCCTGCCGCTCCATGTCGCTGAACAGGCCCTGATGCAGAGCTCCGCCGGCAAAGGCGTGCTGCATGATCGTGAAGCCGATGAGCAGGATGATGAGGATAAGCCCGCCGCCGAGCGCCGGCTGCACCACGTCGTTGTCGATCATGCCGGTGATCGCCATCCATGAGCCGGTGAGCCAGATCAGGACCATCACCCAGCTGGGGATCAGCATGATCGCCCGGTCGTAGCCGCGCAGGCCGAGGAAGACGATCAGCCCGATGCCGGCGATCGCGGTCGCGGCGAACGAGAGGCGGGCGATGCCGGCGGCCACAGCCGGGTCGATGATGGCGACGCCAGCGATCAGCACGAGACCGCAGATCCACACGAAGACACCGTAGCTGAAATGGCCGTGCCATCGGTTGAGGTTGAGATAGGCGAACAGGAACACGACGAAGGTGGCCGCGAGGCCTACTTCGGTGGCTGCGCGCCACATCTGCTCGTTTCCGGGCGATATCTCGATGATCTTGTTGAGGAAGCCGAAGTCGACGCTGATATAGGCAAGCACAGCCCATGAAAGGGCCGCCGTGGCCGGGAACATGGACGTGCCCTTGACCACGAAAAGGATGGTCAGGAACAGCGCCAGAAGGCCGGATATGCCGATGACGATGCCGCGATAGAGCGTATAGGAGTTGACCGAGTCCTTGTAGGCCTCGGGGTCCCAGAGATAGACCTGCGGCAGGTTGGGCGAGGAAAGCTCGCCGATGAAGGTGACCACCGCGCCGGGGTTGAGCGTCACGAGGAAGACGTCTGCGTCCGGGCTGGTCTGCCGGTCCAGCGCGAAGCCCTCGCTCGGCGTGATCGCCGCGATGCGGCTCGATCCGAGATCGGGCCAGAAGAGCCCGGAATTCACCAGCCGGAAATGCGGTGCCACGATGAGGCGGTCCAGCTGCTCGTCGGTCGTGTTGGCGAGCGCGAAGACGGCCCAGTCGCCGCTCGACCGCTCGTCATTGGCCTCGACCTCGATGCGCCGCACGATGCCGTCCGGGCCGGGTGCGGTGGAGACCTGGAAGTTCTGGCCCTGATTCTGGTAGATCTGGACAGCGCGCGAGAGGTCGAGCGCGACGTTGTCGCGTGAAATCTTGATGGGCTCGACCGCTGACGCGCCGCCGGCTGCGCAAAGCAGGGCCACCAATGCAAGGGCAAATGCGGCCAGCCACGCCTTGGGTAGATCAATCGGCAAATTCAGTCCCTTGGCCCGACATTTCGGCGATCATCCGCGATCAACGAATAGAGATAGTGATCCTGCCAGTCGCCGTTTATCTTGAGATAGGATCGCAAAAGGCCTTCGCGCGTGAATCCGGCTTTTTCAAGCACGCGCACAGACCTCCTGTTGTCCGGAATACAGGCAGCCTCGATCCGGTGCAACCGCATCGTATCGAAGGCATGGCCGGCGAGCAGGTCCAGAGCGTCGACCATATAGCCCTTGCCTGCATATTTCTGCCCGATCCAGTAGCCGATATGGCCGGAGCGTGACACGCCCTGCCTGATATTGCCCAGCGTCACGCCGCCCAGCAGGTTTCCCGAATTCACGTCGAAGATGAAGAAGGCCAGCGCCGCGCCGCGCGCAAAATCGTCGCGGTAGCGCCGCAGCCTGTAGCGCCATGCGGAGCGGTCAAGCTCGTCGGAAGCCCAGCGAGGCTCCCATGGCTCTAGGAACGCACGGCTTTCCCCGCGCAGCCTTGCCCATTCGCGATAGTCGCTGCTCACCGGCGCGCGCAGCATGACGCGCGGCCCCTTCAGTGCCGGAAAGTCGCGGCGAAAGAAGGGAAGCGCGAACATCGCGGGCGGCGTCCGGCTTCAAACCGCGCGGCGGCGCAGGCCCGTCTCCTGTCCGGGAAGCGCGTCGCGGATTTCCTCATAGGGCGGAAGCTTGCCGACCGGCCCCACCGCCGCGATGGTGGGGGTGGTGGAGAAAAGACGCGAGGCAAGATCGCGCAGACGTTCGACCGTCAATGCCGACAGGCGCTCCATCAGCTCCTCCTTGACGATCGGACGTCCGAAAAGAAGCATCTGCCGTGCGATCTGGGAGGCGCGGGAGGAAGCGCTTTCCGCGGACATGATCAGACCTGCCCGGTACTGCGCGCGCGCCCTGTCGAGTTCGTCCTGAGCGATGTTCTCGCCGGCCGTCTGCAACTCGTTGACGATCACGGGGATCAGACGGGAAATGTCGCTCTGGCCCGTCGCCGAATGAACCCCGAAGATGCCGGTGTCGGAAAAGCCCCAGTGAAAGGCATACACGGAGTAGCACAGGCCGCGCTTTTCGCGCACTTCCTGAAAGAGGCGCGAGGACATGCCGCCGCCAAGGATCATGGACAGCACCTGCGAGGCATAGAAATCGCGTACGTGATAGGCACGTCCCTCGAAGCCGAGGATGATCTGGGCATCCATCAGGTCGCGGTTCTCGCGAAAGTCACCGCCCACATATTGCGCATAGCTCGGGACGTGGCTTTCAGCCTTGGTGCGGAAGGAGCCTAGGCGCTTCTCCACTTCGCGCACGAAATCGTCGTGCCGGACGTCGCCCGCGGCGACCACCACCATGCGCTCTGCCCCGTACTGGCGCGTCATGAAGTCGTGGATCTGACGGGAAGTGAAGGATTTCACCGTCTCGGGCGTGCCGAGGATGGAACGTCCGATGGTCTGGTGGCGAAAGGCCGTCTCGGTGAACTTGTCGAAGACGATGTCATCGGGCGTGTCGTGCGCCGCGCCGATCTCCTGAAGGATCACGTGCTGTTCGCGCTCGAGTTCGGCCGGATCGAATTTTGAATCGGTCAGGATATCTGCGAGGATATCGACTGCTAGAGGCACGTCGCCGGCAAGCACCCTTGCATAGTAGGACGTGGTCTCCACGCTGGTCGCCGCGTTGATCTCTCCCCCGACATTCTCGATTTCGGAAGCGATCTGGAAAGCACTGCGCCGCGAGGTGCCCTTGAAAGCCATGTGCTCGAGAAGATGGGCCATCCCGTGCTCGTCGTCGCGCTCGTTGCGCGCGCCCGACTTGATCCAGACACCCAATGCAACCGATTCTATGCTTGGAAGGGTTTCGGTGACGACAGTCAGGCCGTTCGACAGACGGCTTACCTCAACACCCATATACGATTTACTCCCTAACGCGACGCTCTTGCGTGGCGGCTGATATGATCTTCCATCATTTTCAGGTCCGATGGAAGTACCGTAAATCGCTCTTCGGCGTCCATCATTCCTGCAAGTCGCGCCGGCAGTTCCGGCGTCACGCCGCAGGCTGCCGCGACGGCAGCCGGGAATTTCGCCGGATGCGCGGTGGCCAGGACGATCATCGGCGTATCCGTCGCAGCCTGTTGCCGAGCGACGTGGACGGCGGTGGCCGTATGCGGATCGAGCAGGTAGCCGTTCGCATCGAGCGTCGCGCGGATGGTCTCGGCGGCTTCGGCGACCGTGGTACGGCCGGCGTCGAACCCGGTGCGGATCGCCGAGAACGCCTCGGGGGCGATGCGGAAGGAACCCGATTGCTTGAGCCCGTTCATGACGCCGCGCACGGCGGCGGCGTCACGTCCTCCCGCCTCGAACAAAAGCCGCTCGAAATTCGAGGAGACCTGTATGTCCATCGAGGGGGAGGTCGTCTCCACCACGCCCTTCATGACATATTCGCCGCTCTCCAGCGTGCGCGCCAGAATGTCGTTGTCGTTGGTCGCGATCACCAGCCGGTCGATCGGCAGGCCCATCCGCTTTGCCGCATAGCCCGCGAAGATATCGCCGAAATTGCCCGTGGGGACCGTGAAGGAAACCTGGCGGTCGGGAGCTCCGAGCGACAGCGCCGAGGAGAAATAATAGACGATCTGGGCCATGATGCGCGCCCAGTTGATGGAGTTCACGCCGGCAAGCGCGACGCCGTCACGGAAGCCGTGATCGTTGAACATGTCCTTCACGAGGGCCTGGCAGTCGTCGAAATTGCCTTCCACCGCAATGGCATGGACGTTGCCGTCAGTCGGGGTCGTCATTTGGCGCTGCTGGACTGGCGACACCTTGCCGTGCGGAAAAAGGATGAAGATGTCGGTGCGGTCGCGCCCGGCGAAGGCTTCAATTGCCGCCCCGCCAGTGTCGCCGGAGGTGGCGCCGGCGATCGTGGCACGCTGGCCACGCTCTGTCAGGACATGGTCCATCAACCGCGCCAGCAACTGCATGGCAACGTCCTTGAAGGCCAGCGTCGGGCCGTGGAAGAGTTCGAGCACGAAGGTGTTCGGGCCAAGCTGGACGAGGGGGCATACCGCATCGTGGCGGAAGGTCGCGTATGCCTCGCGCGCCAGGCGGGTGAAGGTCTCCTGGGAAATCTCGTCGCCGAGAAAGGGCGTGAGGAGCCGCACGGCGAGGTCGGGATAGGCCAGTCCGCGCATGGAGCGGATCTCAGCCGCGCTGAATTGCGGCCAGCTCTCGGGCACGTAAAGCCCGCCGTCCCTTGCCAGGCCCGCAAGCAGGGCGTCGGAAAACCCGATGATCGGCGCCTCGCCGCGTGTGCTCACATACTTCATGTTCGTCCGTCCTTGCGCGACTATTGTGCTCACTATCCGGCGTTCGTTAATTTTGCCCGATGAGAGAGCTCTTTCACCAGTCGCATTTTCGCCCCGTGGTTGCTATAGAGCAGCGGCTTTGCCAGAGGGAAGTGGAGTTTTCGATTGAACCATCGTCATGTTCTGGCCGGTATGGTGCTTCTTGGCTGTCTTGCCGGGATCGCGGGCTGTCAATCGGGTAGCTCCTCCGACGGCATCCTCGGCCTGGGTGGCGGCAAGAAGGAGCCGAAGGCCGTACCCGAGGGCAAGGTTCTCGCCAGCGAACTCCTGGCCTTCTGTCCGAGCCTGACCGTCAGGCAGTCGGAAGGCTACATCAACCGCTACGCGAAGGGCGGGGACGGCGACCCGGCCAAGCTCGCCTTCCAGGCATCGATCTCCGACTCCACGCGCAGTTGCAGCCGCGAAACGGGCATGCTCGCCATGCAGGTGGCGCTGGCCGGGCGCGTCGTGCCGGGTCCCGTCAATCCGGGGGGCACCGTCACGCTGCCGATCCGCATTAGGGTAGTGCAGGGTGGCGGCGCCGAAATCTACAACCAGGTGTTCAGCCAGCAGGTGACGCTCGGTCCCCAGGCTCAGCAATTCGTCTTCAAGGAAGCGAACATCGTCGTACCCATTCCCGCCGACAACACCGTGCAGATCATCGCCGGCTTCGATCAGGGGCCGCAGAAGAAGAGGAAGCAGGAAGAGGAACTGTTCTAGGAAGGACGCTCCGGCGCTCATGCGTCGCGGCACGTCCAAGAGCGTACACGCCTCCTCTGTTTTAGGCATGACATGATTTCCGTCAGCGTCAGGAATATCAGCCTTCGCTATCCGATTCCGCGTAACGTCCACCTTTCGTCCCAGCAGGGCGGCGCGGTTGGCGGACGCCTTTGGCGACAGGGCCGGCGTGGCGGTTACGTGACCGCGCTCGACGGCGTGAGCTTCGATCTGAAGGCGGGCGATCGCCTCGGTCTCGTGGGAACCAACGGCGCGGGCAAGACGACGCTGCTCAAGGTGATCTACGGCATTTATGAGCCTACCGGAGGCTCGATAGAGACAAGTGGCCGTGTCGACGCGCTTTTCAATATCAATCTTGGTTTTCGTCCCCATGCAAGCGGACGGCGCAACATCGTCCTGCGCGGCCTGATCAACGGCTGGAGCAGGGGCGAGATCGACCGGCACATGGACGACATCATCGCGTTCAGCGAACTCGGCGATTTCATCGATATGCCGGTCAGTACCTATTCGGCCGGTATGTCAGCCCGGCTGGCCTTCGCGATCGCCACCAGCTTCGACCCCGAAATCCTGCTGATGGACGAATGGATCGGCGCCGGCGACAAGAATTTCCAGGACAAGGCCAAGGCGCGCATGGACGAGATGGTGTCCAAGGCCGGCATCATTGTGCTGGCCTCGCACAACGACTCGCTGATCAATCGCGTATGCAACAAGGTGCTGAAGCTGGAAAAGGGTACCGTGAAGGAGTTCAGCGACCTGGGAGGCTAGCGCCCCCGCTGCGGGCATTAGCCGGCTCCTGCACGTCAGTTCGGATTGGAACTGGCCGCGATGAGCGCCAGCCAGATGTCGTCCCTCGGCAGATCGTCGGGAACGACGAATTCCGCGACACGGTCGAAAGTGCTCTCCGGCTTTACGAAGCGCTCCACCTCCATGAGATCCGGCCGGTCCAGATAATCGTCGAAAAGGATACGCGCGCCGGGCTTCGCGAACAGAAGCGTGGCAAGACAGCAGGCCACCCGGAACCGTCCGTCGATGAGGATGAGGTCTGGCTGGAGCCCACGGCTACGGCATTCGGTCCACGCGTCCAATGCATAGCCGGGATAGTTCTTCCAGCCCGCGTCGTCCACGGGCAAGCCCCATTCCCTGGTCGGGCCGATGTCGGTGTACAGGAATATCACTTCCGAGCGGGTCGACCTGTCCTTGATCTTGTCGTCGACGGCGTCCAGCCAATCGGGATCGCTTTCCACGCTGATGATGACGGGCACGCCGATGTCCGCGGCCTTGAGTGTCGTGCCGCCGCTGCCATATTCCAGGTAGCAGGTGGACTCCGCCATAAGCTTGCCGAGGCGCTGCACGCTTTTCTCCGGCATGTGCGGGTTATCTGGAACGGGGACCGCCGTCCTTGGAGGCGGCCAGACAAAGCGCTGGACGTTTCTGAGCGGCTGGCCGGCGATTCCGTTCGCCATCGGCGACACGACGACTTCCTGCCCCTCAAAATCGCTCGACATCCGTTCCGGGAGGTTGAAAGCCAGTTCGAACCCGCAATCACGGGCGACATCCGGGTGAGCCTCGATCACGTCCGTGCGTTCGCTTCTCGTAACGACCGCATCTACGATCGGGTTGTCGCCGATGCTCACGAGGAAGTACGATACTGGCTTTCCGTCAGGATGCGCAGCCCAGCCTCGAATGCAAAATGCCCTTCGTTTACGCACGCATACGTCGACCGATCCGCGAAAGGCAGGTTGCCGGTGCATCTTTCGCAGCATCGACGTATAGCTGGAGGATTCCCGCCGGCCTTTCGCTCCAATCTCAGACAATAGCACCTCCCTTTCGGAGTCCGATTTCCAAGGTTCGAGATACCTCGGTGCGTGTCTGATCGCCACGCGAAGCACTTCCGCATTGCGCGCAACGTCCTCGGCATTTCGGAATGAGGGCGCATTCTCCGATCTGATGCCGCCCTTGATCGACAGGAACAGCATCGTTGACGCGGAGAATCCCTCGACGTTGTTCTTGTAAAGCAGATTGGCATGCCGCCTTGTCCATTCGACATGGCCATGCCCGTAGCCGCTGAAACGCGTGTCCAGATAACCAGCCGTCTGCATCGCGTGGCGGCTGACCGCAGTGCACTGGCCGGTCACCAGCGTGTGGATGTGGGGATGCGCGGGCGTCCCGTCCCCCGAAACGGGTTTGCGGCCTTCGGCAAAGAGGGCCGGATGAGAATAGTTGACATGATGCCAGCGATTGGCCGCGTCTACCCACTGGTCGAGCCAACCCGACTCCATAGGATAGGTGTCGTCCTCCAGCAGGATGATGGGGTCACAATCAGTCTGGTTCATGAAGTGGAACAGGGCGCGATTCTTGTTCCATACGACGCCCCGGTTCGGGGCGAAAATCGCATCCACACCGTGCTTCTTGCAGACGGCCATAGTCTCTGCGTCTTCGTCGGAATCGCAGACGACGATCAGGTCGTAAGGTCCGGCGGTATTCGACCTGACGGCCGACAGGCATTTGTCGAGCCAGTCCGCGCGCTTGTACGTTATGATGGCTATGCCTGGGCGGCGCGTCGATCCGTCCTTACCGGGATTGCCCGGGACAGGAAGAAGCGATCTGGCCCACCGGAGCCATCCGATACCTCGCCGCCTGGTTGCTGGCTCCGGGCCGTGGGGAAGGTCTTGATTTGGGCCGCTCATTGTCGCCAGTTACTCACGCAACGAAAAGTCTTCACGCAAAAGCGTGAGATTGGCCGAGTAAGCGGGATCGGTCGTCAGTGCGCTGCCCCAGCGGTTCATCATGAAGTTCACTTCCTTGCGGAAACGCTCCTGCTTTTCGACGCTGTCCTCGACGCCACGGGAAACGCTTTCCAGATGATACAGCTCCGCATAGGGGGTCCAGACGTTTGCATATCCAGCCTCCCTGACTCTAAGGCAGAAGTCGACATCGTTGAAAGCCACGGTCAGGTCGACTTCGTTGAGCCCTCCGACGGACTCGTAAACGTCCTTGCGCACGATCAGGCACGCCGCCGTCACCGCCGAGAGATTCTGCAGGACTTTCAGCCTGCTGAAGTAGCCGCGATGCACGCGCGGGTAATGTTTGTGGGAATGCCCCGCAACGCCGCCGATCCCAAGTACGACGCCCGCGTGTTGGACGGTGTCGTCGGCATAATAGAGCTTGGCGCCGACGCAGCCGATGTCCTCCTGAGCCGCCCATGAAACCATCTCGGTCAGCCAGTCCGGCGAGATGACCTCTATGTCGTTGTTGACGAGCCCGACGATCTCGCCATTTGCCTCGGAGACGGCATGATTGTTGATCGCCGAATAGTTGAAGGGCTTGTCCCAGGAGAGAATCCGCACATTGTCGAGCCGCGCGATTTCCTCGAAATAGGCGAGGGTGGCGGGTTCGACCGAACCGTTGTCGACGACGATGATCTCGTAGGCGGCGTAGGTCGTCTTGCGACGGATGGAATCGATGCAGCCTCGCAGCAGTTCCACCTTGTCGCGCGTCGGTATGATCAGGCTGACCAGAGGCGCGGGCCGAGGCACGGAAAAATGCATCCGGTAGAAGGGTGTGTCCGGCGCGGGCTCGACGACGGCCGGAAGCTTCAGCCGCTCGGCATGTTCCCGCAGCGCCCGCAAGCCGGCGTCATAGGCGTAATTCTTCTCCCCACCCGCAGTTGCGGTCGATCCTTCGACGGCGCGCCAATGGTAGAGGATCTTGGGGATGTGGCGGATCCTGCATTGGTCGATACGCTCCAGGATACGCAAGTTGATGTCATAGTCCTGGCTGCCCTCGAAGCCCTTTCGCCAGCCGCCTACGGCGCGGATGTTCGCGGCGCGATGGACGGTCAGATGGTTCAGGTAGTTCTGCGAGCGGAAGAGTTCGCGCGAGAAATCCGGCTTGAAATAGGCATCGTACCGCCTGCCGCGCATGTCCAGCTTGTCTTCGTCCGAATAAATCAGCTCGGCATCCGGATGACGCTCGATCTCCAGCGCGACTTCCGCCAGCGCGTGAGGGCGCAGGATATCGTCATGGTCGAGCAGCGCGATCCAGTCGCCCTCGGCTGTCCCGAAGGCCGAGTTCGTCGCGGCGGAGATGTGGCCGTTCTCTTCGCGCAGCACGAGCCTGATACGGCTGTCTCCTTGCGCATATTCGGTAAGTATCTCGCGGACATGGGGGGCCGTGGAGGCATCGTCGGCGATGCAGAGCTGCCAGTGGGGATAGATCTGCGACAACACGCTGTCGATCGCTTCGCACAGCAGCGGGGCGGGCGTATTGTAGGTGGGCATGAGGACGGAGATGAGAGGCGGGTTGGCGATTACCGCAACTGCCTGGCGCAGCGGCTCGAAATGATATCTTTAGTCGAAGTCGTGGCGGGAGATCCAGCTCTCGTAGGAGGGGCCGCCGGTGGAAAGATACGCCGCCGGGTCACTGAGGCGCAGAAAGCGCGGCCGTGACAGCGCCTTGATGTAACGCGGCAGTTGGGCCGCAAATCCGCGCGGGTCGGCCATCAGGACCGCAAGGCCGAAGCCGGCAAGGTAGCGCGCAAGGCTTAGGCCGCCCAGTTGCTGCGCCGAAAAGTCGAGCAACCGATAGTCGCCCGACCGGTTCATCGGGTCGAGACGAAGCGCGGTGGTTGCCTCTGGCAGGCGAATGACTATGCCGAACTTGTGCCCTTCGAGATGCTTCATGCGAACAGAAAGGCTTTCGCTGAAACCTTGGCCGATGTCGAAATAGATTTTGGGATCAAGGGCTGAATCGGAAACGATCTCAGCGTGTATTCGATACCACCCGCTGGCGAGCGGCGTCTGGAGGTCAAAGATCTGCCGGGATTCTTTCGTTCCGGAGGCGATGCGGCTTTCCCGTTCAAGGGCGCAGTCGGACGAACCAGCGGTCAGAAAGTCAAGTTTACGCATTCACTTCAGCATGCAATCGAATCGCCGCCCGCTCCACCGGAGATAGCCTAGGGGATGTGGTCGAAAGACACACGGTTTTTATGCGCTTCCCGCATCTCGCATTTCCAACTCAGCCGAGGGGCCGCTCCGGTGCAACGAGACGCGCGACGACATTCGTGCATGAAACCCGCCAATCAGGCATGGTGACCCCGTACGCATCCTGAATTTTCACGCAGGAAAGCCTCGAATTCCTCGGCCGGTATGCTTTGGTCGGATAGGCCGCCGTTCCTATGTCCTCGACCTGCGCGGATGGCCCGCCGAGGCGTCCGCTTTCGCCAAGCACATGCCTCGCAAATCCGCTCCAGTTCGCATCGCCCGAGCCGGCAAGGTGGAAGACGCCGTAGCCGTTGCCGTCAGAAGCGCCTGGCAGGGCCGCTGCGATCCGCAGGACCGCGTCGGCGATGTCGATGGCGGATGTCGGATTGCCCCACTGGTCAGCGACCACGCGGAGCGTGTCGCGCTGGGCCGCAAGGGCCAGCATTGTCCTGACGAAATTCCTGCCGAAGGGGCTGTAGACCCAGGCGGTGCGCAGGATCACATGGCGTGGATTGGCCGAGGCCACGGCCTGCTCGCCTTCGAGCTTGCTGCGTCCATAGACGCCTCTCGGGTCCGGCGTGTCGGTTTCCACATGGGGGCCGGACTTGTCGCCGGAAAATACATAGTCGGTGGAGATGTGAATGACGGGCGCGCCGGCTTCGGAAGCCGCTGCGGCGACGAGGCCGGCGCCTCTCGCATTGATCGCAAAGGCCAGGTCCGGTTCGTCTTCGGCCTGGTCGACGGCCGTATAGGCGGCTGCGGACACGACAAGGTCGGGACGCGCCGAGAGGATGACGGTCCTGACGCTGTCGGCATAGGTCAGGTCCAGCGCGGGTCGGCCGGCAGGGATGATCTCGACGCCGGCAAGCGCGCCGCGCTCGGCGAGGCTCTGGACGACCTGTCCGTGGCGCCCCGTGACGAGAATCCTCATTGGTTCGTGTCGCCCGCCGTACCCAGCCGCTCGCCGGCATAGCGCCCCTCGCGGATCGGTCGCCACCACCATTCGTTGTCGAGATACCAGCGCACGGTCCTTGACAGCCCGCTTTCAAAACTCTCGGCCGGCCGCCAGCCGAGATCGCGGCCGATCTTCGAGGCGTCGATGGCATAACGGCGGTCATGCCCGGGGCGATCCGCGACGAAGGTGATGAGATCGCGATGGCTTGCTCCATTCGGCCGCGGGCGCATGCGGTCGAGCAGGTCGCAGATCGTCTGGACGACTTCCAGATTGCTGCGTTCCGCGGAGCCGCCGACATTGTAGCTTTCTCCTGGCAGCCCATTTGTCGCGACGAGTTCCAGAGCGCGGGCGTGGTCGTCCACGTAGAGCCAGTCACGGATGTTCGCGCCCGTGCCGTAGACGGGAATGGGCTTTCCATGCAGCGCGTTCAGGATCGCCAGCGGGATCAGCTTTTCCGGGAAATGGAACGGCCCGTAATTGTTAGAGCAGTTCGAGATGACGACCGGAAGGCCGTATGTTTCGTGCCAGGCGCGGACGAGATGGTCGGAGGACGCCTTGGAGGCCGAATAGGGCGAGGAGGGCGCATAGGGTGTTTCCTCAGTGAACACGCCCCGGTCGAAGGGCAAATCGCCGAAAACCTCGTCGGTGGACACATGGTGGAAGCGGAACCGCGCCTTGCGCTCCGCAGAGAGCCCTTGCCAATAGGCAAGCGACGCTGAAAGCAGGCGGAACGTACCGACGATGTTCGTCTCGATGAACGCTGCGGGACCGTCGATCGAACGGTCGACATGGCTCTCCGCCGCGAGGTGTATGACGATGTCGATCTCATGCTCGCGCAGGATGCCGGCGATCATCTCGCCATCGCATATGTCTGCCTGCACGAAGCTGTAATTCGGATGGTCCTCGATCTGGCGCAGGGAATCAAGATTTCCGGCATAAGTCAGCTTGTCGACATTGACGATACGATAGCCGGACCTGGCGCAAAGATTGCGGCACACCGCCGATCCTATGAAGCCGGCTCCTCCGGTGACGAGTATGTTCATGGCTATCTCCGGCAGGGACGGAATTGCTCTAATCGAACGCCTCGACCTCGGCCAGCAACGGCGCGTCACGGTCCTTGTCCGACAGGGTTATCTCCCCCGATACTTGGCCCCAATCGATGCCGATGGCAGGGTCGTCGAACCGGATCGTACGTTCATGCTCGCGCGAATAGGGTCGCGTGACCTTGTAGATGACCTCGGTATCGGGCGCGAGCGTGACGAAACCATGCGCGAAACCGGCCGGGACCAGTATCTGGTTCCACTTCTGCGCCGAGAGCTCAAGCGACAGCCACTTGCCGTAGGTCGGGGAGCTTTTGCGGATATCCACCGCGACGTCGAGGACGGCGCCGCGCACGACCCTGACGAGCTTGTCCTGCGCGAACGGCGGCAGCTGATAATGCAGGCCCCGCAGGACGCCGGGCGCGCGCGACAGCGAGTGGTTGTCCTGCATGAAGGTCAGGCCGATTCCGGCGGCGGCCAGAGCATCGGCATTGTAGGTTTCGGAGAAGAAGCCCCGGTGGTCGGCGAACCTCGCCGGGACTATCTCGAGGAGACCGTCGAGCGCGAGTTGTCGCGTCTCAACCATCGTCGCCCGCTATCTCAACCATGCGCCGGCGCAGATATTGCGCGTATTCGTTGCTCCCGAGCCGGCTTGCCCTGTCGAGCACGCGTTGCGGGTCGAGCCACCCCATCTCGACGCCGATCTCTTCCGGGCATGCGATCTTGATGCCCTGCCGCTTTTCGATCGTCTGGACGAAGGAGGACGCCTCATGCAGGCTGTCATGCGTGCCGGTGTCCAGCCACGCGAAGCCGCGCCCGAGGCGGTGGACATGCAGTTCCCCGCGCTCAAGGTAGGTGTTGTTCACGTCGGTGATCTCCAGTTCACCGCGTGCGGACGGCTTCGTCGCGGCCGCTATTTCGACGACGTCGTTGTCGTAAAAATAGAGACCGGTGACGGCCCAACTGGATTTGGGCTTCACGGGCTTTTCCTCGATGGACAATGCCATGCCGCTCTGCCTGTCGAAGCTCACCACGCCGTAGCGTTGCGGATCGTCCACATGGTAGGCGAAGACCGATGCGCCTTTGCGCCGCGCCGCGGCCTGCTGGCAGATGGCGGGCAGCCCGTCGCCGAAGAAGATATTGTCGCCGAGGATCATGGCGACATTGTCGTCTCCTATGAAGTCGCGGCCGATGATGAAGGCCTCGGCCAGCCCGCGTGGCTCGGCCTGCTCGGCATAGGCGAGATTGAGGCCGAATTCGCTGCCATCGCCCAGCAGGGACCTGAAGGCGGGCAGGTCGCGGGGAGTGGAGATCACCAGAATCTCTCGGATACCCGCGAGCATCAGCACGCTCAGCGGATAGTAGATCATCGGCTTGTCGTAGATGGGAAGGATCTGTTTGGAGACCGCGAGCGTCAGCGGATACAGCCGCGTTCCGCTGCCTCCGGCCAGTACGATACCCTTCATGGCACCTCAGCGAACATGCGCCGGCGACGGCTTGTAGCGGCCGCCGGCTGCGAAGATCAGCCGCGCTTGGGCAGGAGCGACCAGACGGCGGGCACGAGCGCGGAGGCTAATGTCACCTTGATGAGCTCCGGCATGATGAAGGGCGTGACGCCGAAGGCCCATGCCTTTTCCGCGCCGATCAGCAGGGCCAGCCATGCGAAGCCCATCGCAAGCATGGCGGCGTTTGCCGCCAGCATCACGCCGAAGATCTTGAAGGGGTTGCGGTCGATGCCGCGATCAGCGGCCCAGCCGACGATGGCCGCCATGACGACGAAGCCGGCGAGATAGCCGCCGGTGGAGCCGAGCATATAGGCGATGCCGATGCCTTTTTCAGGCGTGCCCTGGAAGACGGGAAGGCCCATCGCGCCCTGCGCCAGGTAGAGGACGACGGTCGCGACCGCGAGGCGGAACCCGAAGGCGGACGCGATCAGCAGCACCGCCAGCGTCTGCAGCGACATGTCCACAGGGCCGAAAACGACTTTCGTCTTGGCCGAAAGCGTCAGCAGCAGCGTGCCGGAAACGGCCAGGAATATCTGTGCTGCGATGCGCGTCGCGCCCTTTTCGGGCAATGCGAGATCGACGAGAGGGCGAGCAGTGATTGCGAGTGTCATGGATTATCCCATTCAAGATCAGGGCCGGCAAAATCAGGGCCGGCGCGGCACCGTCCGTTTTTCGTATATTTGCTTCCGTGCTAAGCGGCAAACGGTTTCCTTGCCCTGTGGAGTATGATTGCCGATGGCGCCGAAGTTCAACCTTCAATTCGAGCCCGCCCACGGCCATGGTGTGCAGGTTGCCGCGGGCGTGGTCCGCGTCACGGCAAGGAATCCGGGGCCCTTCACCTTCCACGGCACGAACACCTATCTCGTCGGCCGTGATACGCTCGCCATCATCGACCCCGGCCCGGACGACGACGAACATCTCGACACGCTCCTGAGGGTCATCGACGGACGTCACGTCAGCCATATTTTCGTCAGCCACACCCATCGCGATCATTCGCCCCTCGCGGCCCGGCTCACGAAAGCCACCGGCGCGCCCACTCATGGCGAAGGCCCTCACCGGGCTGCGAGGCCGGATTCGGGGCTTCCGCCCCTGGAGAACGGTGCCGACAGGGATTTCCGTCCCGATATATTCCTGAGCGACGGGCAGGTCGTCGAGGGCGAAGGCTGGGCCCTGAAGACCGTACTGACGCCGGGTCATGCCGCCAACCACGCCGCCTTCGCGCTGGAAGGAACCGGCATCCTGTTTTCCGCCGACCATGTGATGGGCTGGTCCACTACGGTCGTCGCCCCACCGGATGGCTCGATGGCCGACTACATGGCTTCGCTGGACAGACTGATCGCGCGCGCCGACAGGCTGCTGCTGCCGGGGCATGGCGGCGAGGTGGCCGACCCTGCCACCTACATGCGCGACCTGAAGGAGCACCGTATCGCACGCGAACGGGCCATTCTGGATCGGCTGCGCCAGGGCGATCGTCGTATCGAGGATATCGTCAGGGCGATCTACCGCGAGATCGATCCGAGGATGTATCCGGCGGCGGCCCTGTCCGTGCTCGCCCATATCGAAGAACTGATCGAGCGCGGGCAGATCGAATCGGAAGGTATCGTATCAGTCGGGGGGGTCTTCAGACCGGTCTAGCGGTTCAGCGGGTTCTTCCGGCGGCGGCAGGAGCGCGGTTTCCGGAGGCTTCTCGGGCGGCGGAGGCTCGGTCGGCTCCACCGGCCGGACAATCGTCAGATAGGCGATCTCGACGTCCAGGTCGGCCATGAAGGAGACGATCCGGGCGGCATTGTCGCCGAAATCGTGCGATCCGTAGAGAGACGCTGAGCGCATGTCGACATAGGTCGAGGCGCCTTCGTCAATCATGCGCACCGCGATATCGGCGGGCAGGCGCAGGATTAGCGAGCGCGCCCTTGCCTCGACCGTGACTTCCGTCGCCTCGGCCGGAAATTCGCTGGGACCCACGATCTTCCAACCACGGCTTTCGATCAGGTCGACGACGACCTCCACCACCTGTCCGATAGGGGCCTCATAGCGCCTGCCCGTCGCCTCCGGATAGCTGTCGTCCTGCAGCTTTCGCCGCTCGAGCGTGAACGGCTCGATCGAGGCCATGCCCTCTGTCCGGTTGGCTGCGCCGAGCCTCAGTTCGGGCGGGTCGTCGGTGTCGGTCGAGATGTCGTTCAGAGTCGGCAGCGTGACGCCGCGATAGGCGGTGATCGCGAAGGGGGACAGAACGGCGAACGCGACGAGCACGGCAAAGACCAGCGTGCCGCCGCCCTTGCCTCCATAGCGCCAGAAAAGAGCAAGCGCGCGACCGGCGACGAGCAGTGACAGGACGACGACCGCGAACACTACGCCAAGGACGGGGAGCAGATCCGGCGTCGCCAGATAGCCGAAGCGGTGAGCGAGGCAGGCGACGATGAGAAGCACGGCGGCGAATACGGCGAGACGCCTTGACCACACAGTCGCACGCGAGACGCGCCTTTCGTGATACTCGTCCATCTTCCGGTCGCTGCCCTTGCCGCTGCAGCGTGCTACTTAGAGGGTTTCCGCTCCCGGTTGAAGGGCGTTGATCCATTTTCAGCCGGCCTGCGTCGGCTGACCGAAGCCATCAAGAAACCTCCGTATACTTCACGCAAGGGCATCAGGTAGCGCCACATTCCGGCCACTTGTGGCGCGAATGCTTGTTCAAGGCGGGTTGTACATATCAATTAGTTTGGTGAGGTACACATGGACCCGCAGGATCCCAACCAGCAGAACCCGATCTACAAGAATGACGACGAACGGCCCCAGGTCGAAACGCCGGAAGTGCTTCTGCTTCCCGGTCCCGATCTGACCGGTCCGCATTCCGCCGATGTCGCTTCTCCAGTCGACGCACCGGTAGTTGCCGGCCAGTCGTCGGTCGACCCTGTGTCCGACGAGCACTTCGAGAAAATGGTTCTTGGAGCCATCGAGTCGGTCGGAGGCAACCTCCTATTCAAGGTCAAGGTGGTGGATGCCGGCGAGACGATGCATGCCGCGGCTGCCTCGGTCGGCGTCGGCGACAGCCGTCAGTTCCTGCTGCTGACGTTGCCAGCGAGCGGCGGCGGGTTGAAGGTGGAAACCGTATCACGCAGCCAGAGCCCGCTGGCACGCATAGCAGAATCATATGCCGGCCTGATGGACGTGCTGCAGGTCGCGGCTTGACTCAGCTTACGCACCGTCTGCGGAATGTGTATTCTTCCGTTGCGTGTCGCCTGGGCAGGGGCCTGGATCAGAGCTTGCACCAGGACTCGGGAAAGGGAGTGCCGAAGATGGGCGCCAATCCGGCCCCCGGTTTTCGACGCGATCCATCATACCGGATCGCGGTCGAACCGTTCGAGGGAATCGTGACCGTGCGTCTGGGTGACGCCGTGCTGGCGTCAAGCGCGGAGGCGCTGACGTTGCGCGAAGCCGACCGCGCGCCGGTGTTCTACATCCCGTTCGGGGATATCTATTTCGAATTCCTCAAGCGCAGCGCAACCGCGACGCACTGTCCCTTCAAGGGAGATGCATCCTACTGGAGCGCGACGCTGGCCGAGGGCGTGACGCAGGACGTCATGTGGGCCTATGAGCAGCCCTATGACGAGATGCTGGAGATAGGCGATCACGGCGCGTTCTATCCCGGCAAGGTCAGGATAGAAACGACGCCGCCGGCCGCTTAGATTCCCTGGCTCAACCCTTGAGGATCGCCGCCCGCGCCGCCGCAAGCCTCGCGATCGGCACGCGGAAGGGCGAGCAGGACACATAATCGAGCCCGACCGACTCGCAGAAGCTGATCGAGGCCGGGTCTCCGCCGTGCTCGCCGCAGATGCCGAGCTTGATGCCGGGACGCGTGCCGCGTCCCTTTTCGGCCGCGAGTTCCACCAGTTCGCCTACGCCGTCGATGTCGAGCGAGACGAAAGGGTCCTGGTCGATGATTCCCTTCTGCCGATAGGTTTCCAGGAAGGAGGACGCGTCGTCGCGCGAGATGCCGAAGGCGGTCTGTGTCAGGTCGTTCGTGCCGAAGGAGAAGAACTCTGCGCTCTCGGCGATCACATGGGCGCGTATGGCCGCGCGCGGCAGCTCGATCATGGTGCCGGTCAGATACTCCACCGTGACTCCGGTTTCCTCCGCGACGGCCCGCGCGACGGCGTCGATGCGTTCCTTGACGAAGTCGAACTCCTTCTTGAGCCCGACCAGCGGCACCATGACCTCGGGCACGACAAGACGGCCCGTGGTGCGCCCCGCCTCGATCGCGGCCTCGAAGATCGCGCGCGCCTGCATTTCCGCTATCTCCGGATAGGAGATCGCCAGACGGCAGCCGCGATGGCCGAGCATCGGGTTGAATTCGTGCAGGGCTTCGGTGCGCCGGCGCAGCTTGTCGGCGCTGACATCCATGGCGGTGGCGACCTCGTCGATCTCCTCGTCCGATTTCGGCAGAAACTCGTGCAGCGGCGGGTCGAGCAGGCGTATCGTGACGGGTAGGCCGGCCATGATCTCGAACAGCTCGACGAAGTCCGAACGCTGCATGGGCAGCAGCTTGGCGAGCGCGGCGCGCCGCCCCTGTTCGGTGTCGGAGAGGATCATCTCGCGCATCGCCACGATGCGTTCGCCGTCGAAGAACATGTGCTCGGTGCGGCAGAGCCCGATGCCTTCCGCGCCGAACGACCGCGCGGTGCGGGCGTCCGCGGGCGTCTCGGCATTGGTGCGCACCTTCATGCGGCGGATACCGTCGGCCCATCCCATGATCGAGGCGAAATCGCCGGACAGTTCTGGCTGCAGCATCTGCACGGCGCCCTTGAGCACCTGGCCGGTGCTACCGTCGATGGTGACGATGTCGCCCTTGCGGAAGGTCGCGCCCATGGCCATGAGCGTGCCGGCACGGTAGTCGACCCGCAGAGAGCCCGCGCCCGAGACGCAGGGCTTGCCCATGCCCCGCGCCACCACGGCGGCGTGACTCGTCATGCCGCCGCGCGTGGTGAGGATGCCTTCGGCCGCATGCATGCCGTGGATATCCTCCGGACTTGTCTCGATGCGCACCAGTATGACCTTCTTTCCGATCGCCTTGGCGTCCTCCGCATCCTGCGAGGAGAACACGATCTCGCCGGTCGCAGCCCCCGGCGAGGCCGGCAGGCCGATGCCGATCACGTCGCGCGGGGCCTTCGGGTCGATGGTCGGGTGCAGGAGCTGGTCCAGCGAGGCAGGGTCGATCCGCAGCACGGCCTCCTCGCGCGTGATCAGTCCTTCGGACGCCATGTCGGCGGCGATCTTGAGGGCGGCCTTGGCGGTGCGCTTGCCCGATCGGGTCTGCAGCATCCAGAGCTTGCCGCGCTCGATGGTGAACTCGAGATCCTGCATGTCGCGATAGTGCTTCTCGAGCTTCTCGGCGATGGTAACGAAATGCGCGAACGCCTCCGGCATGATCTTCTCGAGCGACGGCTTGTCCGACCCCGCATCGATGCGCGCGGCTTCCGTGATGTTCTGCGGCGTGCGGATGCCGGCCACCACGTCCTCGCCCTGCGCGTTCACCAGGAACTCGCCGTAGAGCGCCTTCGCGCCGGTCGAGGGGTTGCGCGTGAAGGCGACGCCGGTGGCCGAGGTGTCACCCATATTGCCGAACACCATGGCCTGCACGTTGACGGCCGTGCCCCAGCTTTCGGGGATGTCATGCAGGCGGCGATAGGTTTTCGCGCGCGCGTTCATCCAGCTTGAAAAGACCGCGCCGATCGCGCCCCAGAGCTGCTCCGCCGGATCCTGCGGGAAGGGCGCGCCGAGCTCTTCCTCGATCCTTGCCTTGTAGAGAGCAATTACCGCCTTCCAGTCGTCGGCGGAGAGGTTCGTATCGAGTTCGTGGCCGCGCTGCGCCTTCTCGTCCTCCAGTATCTCCTCGAAGATCTCGTGATCTACGCCGAGCACGACGTTCGAGTACATCTGGATGAAGCGGCGATAGCTGTCATAGGCGAAGCGCGCATCGCCGGACTCGGCCGCCATTGCCTCGACAGTCTTGTCGTTGAGCCCCAGATTGAGCACCGTATCCATCATTCCGGGCATGGAGGCGCGCGCGCCCGACCTGACCGAGACCAGCAGCAGCCGGGCGGGGTCGCCGAAGCTGCGGCCCGTCAGGCGCGCGATATGGGAAAGCGCGTCCGTCACCTGATCCGTCAGGGCAGGGGGGTAGTCCTGTCCGTTGGCATAGTACCAGTTGCAGGCCTGCGTGGTGATCGTAAAGCCGGGAGGAACAGGCAAGCCCAGGCGGCACATTTCGGCGAGATTCGCCCCCTTGCCGCCGAGTGAATTCTTGTCTTCCGCGCGTCCTTCGGCCTCTCCGTCGCCGAATGTGTAGACCCACTTCGTCATCTTTCCTCCCGTCGAACCTATCCTTCGAAAGCACGGCGAAGGGTGTTTCTTAAGCCAGCGATAGGATGCTGCATTGCGAAACGCAACGCCTTCGAAAGCCTACAATCGATTAGGAACGCGAGGGTTGCGCGTAAAAATCCGCCGGCGCCGGAAAGCTTGCGTGGCCCATGGTTTTCAATTAGAACAAACATAGAACAAAAAGGAGAAAACATGCGTCGAACCGGCAAGCTGGATTATCTCGAAATGCCCGCGACCGTCGGGACGCTGGACAGCGTAAAGGCTTTCTATGCTGCGGCATTCGGCTGGAGCTTCACCGACTACGGACCGGCCTATTCGGCCTTCGACGAGGGGCTGGAAGGCGGGTTTCATACAGACGCCACGGCATCGACCAGACCGCTGCCCGTTCTCTATTCGCAAGACCTTCGGGCGACGCAGGCAGAGGTCGAGGCCGCCGGCGGGCGAATCGTCAAGCCGATCTACGCGTTCCCCGGCGGCCGGCGGTTCCATTTTCTCGACCCTGCGGGCAACGAACTCGCCGTGTGGTCCGAAAAGGAACTCTGAAGAGCGTCGTGCTCTTTCGATTGTGCTTTTCGGGGACTTGATATATGGCCGCTCCCATTCATGCGTCGCGCATGTTGGGGCGTAGCCAAGTGGTAAGGCAGCGGTTTTTGGTACCGCCATTCCCTGGTTCGAATCCAGGCGCCCCAGCCACGCTCATTTTCGCAATAAAAACAAGTTCTTATACAAAGAGTAGAAATGGCATGTGTTACAACCGAACGGATGTTCCATGTGGCATTTGGCCTATGGAAAACTGCGTTAAACTGCGTTGTGGGCTATTGGGAATCGTGAGAATGACAGCGGCAGAAATAATTGTGATCGCCGCGCTGGTGTGGGCGGCCGGCTACAGCGCGATAACGTTTTTCCCGATGGCTTGCTTTGCTCTGAGGACCGGAATATTTAAGGCGCGGGGTCGGGTTTACCTCAGGGAAATGCACCCCGTCCGCTTTTGGTTCGGTGTCTGCTTTTTCTGCATCCTGCCGGTGGCGTTGCTCTTATCGCTAGTGCCTTTTGCTTAGCAGATTGTAGGTGTCTCAACGCCCGGTCCCGGATAGCTGATCGAATTAGCAAGTTCGACGCGCTGTTTCAGGAGACGTGGCTGGATCAGACGGCGGGTGACGGCGGCGCGGTTTCACTTTCGGGAAACAATTGGCGGGGTCACAGCTCGATGAACTCGCGCCACCGGCGCGCAAGATAGTTGTGCTCCGGCATGATGGTGCTCCAGACCGAGATTCTCTCTATGCGTTCGCGGTGGCTACCGCCTTCACGATGCTCGCCGCTGCGGACGACCAGTTTTCCCGAAATGCCGTAAAGATCCTGGGAGGCCGGTTCGCCGCCATACCAGTACCGCCATTCGGCATCGCTCAACGTCTCGCCGAGGGGCTCCGTCACGGAAATATAGTAGCCTTGGCGCGCCATGATCGCGCCGGGCGTACCCTCCAGCCACCAATTCATATAGGCATAGGCCAGTTCGGAAGCGCTTTCGTCGGCGCAGGCCGACAGGCACATTCCGCTGTGCCAGCCGCGATAGCCCTCGCGCGGCGCGGCGTAGATCAGGTCCTGGCCATTGCCGCGCAGGGCGTAGAAGGCGGGCGACCAGATCGAGCCTATCGCGGTGGAGCCTGTCGTGAGATCGACGGAATCCTCCACCGAGCCCCAGAATCGGGCGAAATGTCCACGGCGCTTGAAGGAGCGCAGCAGGTCGAACAGCGCGTCGATCTCCTCCGTCGTCAGGTCGCCGGGGTCGCGCAACTCGACCAGCCGCGCCGAGCGCGCCGCAAGCGCGAGTTCCACGGCGCTGCCTGCGGGATCGAAGCTGAGCGTTGCGCGGCCATGCCATCTGTCGTCGAGCAGCCAAGCCCAGCTTTCCGCCTCGTCGGGAGCCACGTCCGACAGAAGCTCGCGCCGATAGGCGAAGCTGTCGGCATTGTAGGTCGTCGGAAGCATGCCGATCTTCGGACGGTCCGTGTGATGCGACGGCCCGAGCGTGCCGTCCGGCTGCACGAAGAGCAGATTGGCGGGCGCGTTGCCGGAGCCCTGCTCGCCGAGGGAGCCGGGAATCCTTCCCGATATCCTGACCTGCGGCCAGCGATCGATTCGGCCGGTGTCGATCGCCTGGATGGACCCCGCGGTCCACAGGAGGTCGAGCGAATAGAACCACTGGTCGTAGATGTCGTAGCTTTGCGGGCTGAGCACGCCCCGGCGCAGGCAGGCAAGGCCGTCCAGGACGTCGAAATCGATGTCGAAGGGAAGCTCCGCCTGGGCGCGCGCGCGCAATTCGTTCGTCAGCGTGACGCTGGTGCCAATGACGCGCAGTGTCGGTCGGCCCATATTTCCCCTATTCCTTTGCGATCATGTAAGGCACCGTCGCCGGCGGCGGCAGGATGGCCAGCACGCGCAGTCGCGCCAGGATCAACGGCTCGGCGCGCTTGAGCTGCGAGGCGAGCAGGACCTGCGCGGCGTCGATCGAACCGGAACATAGCAGCCGCACGATCTGGGCGTAGACGGTCAGCGCTGCACGGTCGTCATGGATGGGGAAATGCTGGCGGAACAATCGCGGCACGATGAGCGCGATCTGGTTTCGCCGGATCGAGCCCAGCATGCGCGCATTGCGCAGCCCTTCATACATGGTGTGGAACATGTCTTCCTCGATCGCGTCGATCGTCGCGCCGCCGCAGGCGGGAAAACCCGCCACCGCCTGGTCGATGCGGTCCCCGAGCGCCTCCAGCCACCCGCGGCTGAGCCCATCGGCGACACGGCCGAGAGCCTTCGGCTCGAGCACCTGACGCATCTCGAGGGAGTCGCGCACGTCGCGGGCCGTCATCTGGCCGACGATCCAATGCGACTTGTGGTTCTTCTCGATGAGCCTTGCATCGATAAGCCGCCAAAGGACCTCCCGCGCCACCGTGCGGCTGACGTGGTGATAGTCACCAAGCTCGGCTTCCTGGATGCGATAGGTGCCAAACGGCATCAGCGACATGATCTCGCGCGAAACCCGCGAGAATATCCGCTCCCAGGTCGCGGTCCGGTCGATCTCTTCCGTGGCCGGCGCAAGGATGTCATGCAGGTCGCGCATGGATATCCGACGAGCCGCCTCGTTGCCGACCACGTAGCCTTGTCCGCTGGCCGGCCGTACCTGACCCGTCTGCGCAAGCATGAGGAGGGCGCGCCTCACCGGGGCCCGGCTGACTCCGAGGTGGATCGCGACCGCTGCTTCCTTCAGCACGGCGCCGGACGGGAGTTCCCCGTCCAGAATTTTCTGTCGCAGCAGATTGTAAATGGAATCATACAGATAGCTGGGTCCGGCCAGCATGTCGTCGATTTCCTTCCGCGAAGCGCCCGGCGCATCGCCGATCCCCGGCGCGGCGGAACCGCCGGCAGCGATTCCCGGCTCAGGATAGCGATCCGTCTCTCGCATGCAAATCGTTCATCCAGATGCTGAAATTTTGTTCAGCGCATACAAAATCCGTATTTAGACCGGTCTATTCGTGCCAATTACGACTTTCTATGTGACCTTTCGAAGGAAATCATATCATAGATTGCGCATTGCATTCGATATACGTTTTTGTTTAGAGTGTGTTTCGGTTCATCTGGTTGAAGACAAGTCTCGTAGAAGGACGCGGCAGCCAGACAACGAGCTTCATTGGGGTATTGTGGGAGACCAAAATGTCACTAAGGACTTCGCAAAAGAAAAAGGCAGGGCTTACGCGGCGCGAACTGCTCAAGAGTTCGGCAGCGCTGGCGGGCGCCGCGGCAGGCTCCAGCATAATCGGCGCGCCGACCGTGTGGGCGCAGACCACAAAGGACATCACCCTGAACTGGGTGGGGCCGTCCTATTCGGTGATCGCGGATATCGCGGCGCAGGCGAGCGCCGACCTCGGCTTCAAGATCGTTCCGCAGACCGCTGAAACCACGCAGCTGATGGCCAAGGTCGTGAACCAGCCGGAGACGGTCGACATCGCCGACTTCGAGTTCTGGGGCCTCCAGAAGGTCTTCCGCGCGGGCAACCTGCAGCCCGTCGAAGTCTCGAAGATCAAGCTGTGGAGCGAGATGACGCCGCTGATGCGCGACGGCAAGAATTTCGACGGCACCGATCTGACCCGGCAGGGAACACTGCCGTTCGAGGTCCTTTACACCGACAGCACGGACTCCAAGGAGTTCGCCGCCGGCGCGACCGACTACGCCACCGTCATGCCGACGATCTACAACGCCGACACGCTGGGCATTCGCGCCGACCTCATCGGACGCGAGATCACGAGCTGGAGCGAGCTGTTCAATCCCGAGTTCAAGGGCAAGACGGCGCTCGTCAACATCCCGTCGATCGGCATCATGGATGCGGCCATGGCCCTCGAGTCGGGTGGCAAGATCACCTATGTCGACAAGGGCAACATGACCCGCGAAGAGATCGACAAGACCATCGAGGCCCTGATTGCCCTCAAGAAGGACGGCCAGTTCCGCGCCTTCTGGTCGACCTTCGACGAAAGCGTGAACCTGATGGCGGCGGGCGAGGTGGTGATCCAGTCGATGTGGTCGCCGGCGGTCACCGCGGTCAAGTCGCGCGGCATCCCTTGCGTGTACCAGGGTCTGAAGGAAGGCTATCGCGGCTGGGGTCTCGGCATGGGCCTCATGCGGCATCTCGAAGGTGCGAAGCTGGAGGCCGGCTACGAGTTCCTCAACTGGTACCTCACCGGGTGGCAGGGCGCCTTCATCGCGCGTCAGGGCTATTATTCGTCGGTGCCGACGACCGCGAAGGAGAACCTCACCGAGAACGAGCGCGGCTACTGGTATGAAGGCAAGCCCGCGACCGAGGACATCAAGGACCCGTTCGGCAACATCATGGACAAGGCGGGCGCCAAGCGCGACGGCGGCAGCTTCGAGGACCGTATGGGCAACATCGCCTGCTGGAACGCCGTGATGGACGAAGACCGCTACATGATCCAGCGCTGGAACGAGTTCGTCTCTTCCTGACGGGAAGGGGACGGAGCGGACCCTAGCCGCTCCGTCCCCTCGTCCACATACAGCCGCCACAGAGGTGCCCTATGTCCGGCAGGTCCTCCGCGCCCGGAAGTTTTCTTGCGCCCTACCTTCAGGTCGCGCCGCTCGCCTTCCTGATGCTGACCATGGTTGGGATTCCCCTGCTGACCGTCGTCTTGCTCAGCTTCTGGGAATTCGACGGCATCACGGTGTATCCCGCCTTCACCTGGGACAACTACGCCGAGGTCCTGCGCTCGCCGGTGACGTTCAACCTGTTCCTTGCGACGGTGAAATATGCGCTGATAACCCTGGTCGCGACCGTGATCATCGGTTTTACCTGCTCGTATTTCCTCGTTTTCCACGTGCGCGACCTGCGCATCCAGATCGCCCTGTTCCTGCTCTGCACGATCCCGTTCTGGACATCCAACGTGATCCGCATGGTCAGCTGGATCCCGTTCCTGGGACGTGAGGGGCTCTTCAACAGCGCGCTCATCCAGCTCGGGCTGATCGACCGCCCGCTCGACATCCTGCTCTATTCCGATTTCGCGGTCGTGCTCACCTATATCCACCTGTTCACGCTGTTCATGATCGTGCCGATCTTCAACAGCATGGCAAAGATCAATCCGAGCGTCATCGAGGCCGCGCGCGACGCGGGCGCAAGCCCCTTCCAGATTCTGCGCGACGTCATCATCCCGCTTTCCAAGACGGGCATAGCGCTCGGATCTATCTTCGTCGTCACGCTGGTGATGGGCGATTTCTTTGTGGTTCGCGTCATGAGTGGCGGCCAGAGCGCCTCCGTCGTCTCGGCTATGAAGAACAATATAGACCAGCTCTACTATCCGGTGGCGTCGGCAATGGCGGTGCTGCTGGTCATCGTGGTGCTGATGATGGTGGCCGCGATCCTGCGCGTCGTCGACATCCGTTCGGAACTGGCGCGGTAGGGGGCGGCCATGGCGCAGATCTCGACCGGCAGACGCGGACTTGCCTTCTATCTTCTGGCGGCGTTCTTCGCGCTCTTCGTGGTTTTCCTCTACGGGCCGATGCTGATCATCTTCCTGCTGAGCTTCCAGGGTCCGACGGGCGGCCTCACCTTTCCGATGCACGGCGTATCGACCCACTGGTTCCATGACCTCTGGAATTCCAGCCGCTATGGCGATCTGGGCGGAGCGTTCCGCCGCTCGCTGGCGCTGGGCGGGCTTTCAACGATCGTAACCGCAGTCGTATGCCTTTTCGCCGGCCTGGCGTTCCGCAGGCGTTTCTGGGGCTCGGGGCCGCTTTTCTATCTGGCCATCATCAGCCTCGTCGTGCCCGGCATCCTGCTCGGGCTCGGCATAAGCCAGCTTTTCCAGCTTCTCGGCTTCAGGCTGAACTGGTGGCTGTCGGGCCTGGGCGCGCATCTGAGCTGGACCCTGCCGTTCGGCCTCCTGATCATGTTCGCGGTGCTGAACCGTTTCGACGGATCGTGGGAGGAGGCCGCCCGCGACGCCGGCGCGTCATCCTGGCAGGTTCTCGCCTACGTCACGGTGCCGATCCTGTTCCCCGGCCTGATCGCGGTTGCGCTATTCGGCTTCACGCTCAGCTATGACGAGATGCCGCGCTCGCTGCTGACGGTGGGCGGCAAGAACACCCTGCCTATCGAGATTTCCAACATGACGACGAACGTGACGACGCCGGCGCTCTACGCCATCGGCACGGTGACGTCGGTCATCAGCTTCCTGGTCATCGCCCTGGCCTTCGCCGCGATTGCAATGATCCAGAAAAGACGGGCGAGCGCGAGACACTGACCATGAGCGAACAAAGCCGGATCGATATCAGGAACGTCACCAAGCTCTATGGCTCGGCGCGCGCCGTCAACAATGTCGACCTGACGATCGACGGTGGCGCCTATTGCTGCATGATCGGGCCTTCCGGTTGCGGCAAGACCACGCTGCTGCGCATGATCGCCGGGCACGAGACGCCGACGTCCGGGACGATCTTCATCGGCGACGAGGATGTGACGGCCCGCCGTACGGGCAGCCGCGGCACGGCGCTGATGTTCCAGAACTATGCGCTGTTTCCCCATCTCTCGCTGACCGACAACGTCGCCTTCAGCCTCAAGGTGAAGGGCGAATCGGCGCAGTCGCGCCGCGAGAAGGCGCGCGCGATGCTCGACCGCGTGCAGTTGCTACATCTGGCGGACCGCGTTCCGTCCGAGCTTTCGGGGGGCCAGCAGCAGCGCGTCGCGCTGGCGCGCGCCCTCATCACCAATCCGAAAGTGCTGCTGCTGGACGAGCCGCTGTCGGCGCTCGACGAGTTCCTTCGCCTGCGCATGCGCGTCGAGCTGAAGCGTCTGCAGAACGAACTCGGCATCACCTTCGTGCACGTCACGCATACGCAGCCCGAAGCGATCGCGCTGGCCGACCAGGTGGTGGTCATGGACCATGGCGTGGTCGAGCAGGCGGCGGGCCCCCGCGATATCTACAACAGGCCGCACAGCCCTTATGTGGCGCGCTTCATGGGCGGGCAGAATGTGCTGTCGGGCGTGGCGGACGGTGCCGGCCCGGATGGCATCAGCGTCCGTACCCCGGACGGGATGCTGTACGACCTCGCGCCCGAGGCGGGGGTCAAGCCCGGCGACACTGTGAATTTCTCGATCCGGCGCGACCATATCAAGCTGGTCGACGACGCCGGACAGCGCAACGGCGCGCGCGGCAAGGTGGTCAACGTCGAATATCAGGGCACTTTCGTGAAGGTCGCGCTCGATACGGGATCGCGGGAAGAGTTCATCGTCTATCTGGGCGAAGACGAGTTCTACGACGCGCCGCGCCAGGTCGGGGACATGGCCAGCGCCGCCTGGAATCCGCGTTTCAATCATTTCCTCGCCGGAGCCAACAATTCGACCGGCAATCCCCACGAGGACTGAGATGAAGCCTAGCGTCGAGGTCATCGCACTGGGAGGGACGATCGCCAGCCGGCCACGGCCGGACGCAGCCGGCGTCTTTCCCGAGCTCGGCGCGCAGGACCTCGTCGATGCGGTGCCTGCCATCGGCGAAATCGCCCGGATCGGCGCGCGAACCTTCGCGGCGCTGCCGAGCGTGGAGATCGATCTGGGGCTTTTGGTGCGTCTCGCGGCGCTCATTTCAGAACTCGACGCCTCGGGCGTTTCGGGCGTGGTCGTGACCCAGGGCACCGACACGATCGAGGAAACGGCCTACGCGCTCGACCTGCTGCATGCCGGCCGCTGTCCCGTCGTGGTGACCGGCGCAATGCGCAACCCCAGCCTGTTGAGCCCTGATGGGCCGGCCAATATCGCCGCCTCCGTGGCGTGCGCCGCCGATCCCGCGCTGCGTGATGCGGGCACGATCGTCGTGATGAACGATACCATCCATGCTTCCGCCTGGGTGCACAAGGAGGACACGTCGTCGCTTGGGGCCTTCCGCTCGCCGGCGCCCCTCGGCTGGCTGACGGAAGGCCGGCCGACGCTCCATGCGCGGCCCCGCCGGCAGCAGACGATCAAGGTGCCGGCCGGCGCGAGCGTGCCCTATGTGCCTATCCTGAAGCCGGCCCTCGGCGAGCCGCCGCATCTGGTCGAGGCGGCGCTGGCGCTCGGGGCTGCGGGCATCGTCGCGGAGCTGAGCGGAGGCGGCCATGCCAGCACGGCATGGGCCGAGGCGCTCGGCAAGGCGGCGTCATCCGTGCCGGTAGTGTTCGCCAGCCGGACACGCGGCGGGCGCGTTCTCCATGGCACCTACGGGCAAGCGGGCGCGGAGATCGACCTGATCCGCCGCAAGCTCGTTCCGGCCGGAGACCTCGATGCGCTGAAAGCGCGGCTTCTCCTGTCGCTGCTCCTGATGAGTGACGCGACGGGACGGTTCGCCGAACAGGCAGACCTATCATGGAGGAATGCGGCATGACGACGGTTATCAAGGGTGGCGTGGTCGTAACGGCCGACAGAAGCTGGAAAGCCGATGTGCTAGTCGATGGCGAAAAGATCACCGCGGTCGGACCGGACCTCAAGGGCGACCGGGTGATCGACGCCGACGGCGCCTATGTGATACCCGGCGGGATCGACCCGCATACGCATCTGGAGATGCCCTTCATGGGCACGACGACGGCCGAGACCTTCGAAAGCGGCACGGCTGCGGCGGCTTCGGGCGGCACCACGATGATCGTCGATTTCGTGCTGCCGGGTGCGGACGGCTCGCTGGTCAACGCCGTGAAGGATTGGCACCGCAAGGCCGACGGCAAGATCTGCATCGATGTCGGCTGGCATGTCGCCGTGACGGGCTGGAACGAGCGCATCTGGCGCGAGATGGCCGAAGTCGTGTCGATGGGCGTGAACACGTTCAAGCACTTCATGGCGTACAAGGGCGCGCTCATGGTCGAGGACGACGAGATGTACGCCTCGTTCTCGCGCTGCGCGGAACTCGGGGCGCTGCCGCTCGTCCATGCCGAAAACGGCGACATCATCGACGAATTGCAGAAGAAATTCATGGCGGCCGGGCAGACCGGGCCGGAAGGGCACGCCCATTCGCGCCCGCCGGAGGTGGAGGGCGAGGCGACCAACCGGGCCATCATGATCGCGGACGCGGCCGGCGCGCCGCTCTATGTCGTGCATGTGTCTTGCGAGCAGGCGCATGAGGCGATCCGGCGCGCGCGGCAAAAGGGCATGCGCGTCTACGGCGAGCCGCTGGTCCAGCATCTGACGCTCGACGAGAGCGAATATTTCGACAAGGACTGGGACCACGCGGCACGGCGCGTGATGAGCCCGCCCTTCCGCGACAAGCACCATCAGGACGGCCTGTGGGCCGGGCTTTCGGCGGGCAGCCTGCAGGCCGTGGCGACCGACCATTGCGCGTTCACGACCGAGCAGAAGCGCATGGGTCTGAAGGGTTTCCCGTCCATACCGAACGGAACGGGCGGCCTGGAGGACCGGCTTTCGGTGTTGTGGACGCGCGGCGTCGAGACGGGACGCCTGACGCCGGAAGAGTTTGTGGCCGTCACCTCGACCAATATCGCGCGCATCCTCAACATCTATCCGCGCAAGGGCGCTCTCGTTCCCGGCGCCGACGCCGACATCGTCGTCTGGGACCCCAAGCTGCCGAAGACGATCCGCGCGGCCGACCAGATGTCGATCATCGACTACAATGTGTTCGAGGGCTTCGAGGTGAGCGCGCAGCCGCGCTATACGATCTCGCGCGGCGAGGTCGTTTGGTCGCACGGCCGCAATGCCCGCCCGCGCGCCGGGCATGGCGTCTACGTGCCGCGCCCGGCCTTCCCGGCGGCCAGCCGCGCATTGTCCACCTGGAAAGAGCTCAACTCGCCCCGTTTCATCAAGCGCGACCCGCGCAACATACCGAGCGGCGTGTGACACAGGCCGCGCATCCGGACGTAGAGAAGTAGGAGGAACCAGACATGTCGAAGAAGATCTACTGCGCATTCGGTACAGACATCGATTCAGTCGCCGGCTGGATCGGGTCCTATGGCGGCGGAGACAGTCCGTCCGACATCCAGCGGGGCATTTTCGCCACCGAGGTCGGCGTTCCGCGCCTGCTGCGGATGTTCAAGAAGTACGATCTGCGCACGTCGTTCTTCATCCCCGGCCACTCGCTGGAGACCTTCCCGAAGGAAATGCAGATGATCGTCGATGCCGGCCATGAGATCGGCGCGCACGGCTATCTGCACGAGAACCCGGTGGCGATGACGCCGCAGCAGGAAGAGGACGTTCTGGTTAAGTCGATCGAGCTGATCGAGAAGCTGACGGGCCGCGCCCCGCGCGGCTACGTAGCGCCCTGGTGGGAGATGTCGGCGGTGACGGCAGCGCTGCTGAAGAAATACAATTTCAGCTACGATCACAGCCAGGGCTATCGCGACTTCCAGCCATTCTACGCGCGCGTCGGCGACGAGTGGAACGTCATCGACTACACCAAGCAGGCCAAGGACTGGATGCACCCGCTGAAGCACGGCAAGGAGATCGACCTCGTCGACATCGCCGCGAACTGGTATGTGGACGACCTGCCGCCGATGATGTTCATGAAGAAGTCGCCGAACAGCCACGGCTTCGTCAATCCACGCCATATCGAGGAGCTGTGGCGCGACCAGTTCGACTGGGTCTATCGGGAGATGGACTATGGCGTCTTTGCCTTCACCATCCATCCCGACGTCGCCGGCCGCCCGCAGGTGCTGCTGATGCTCGAACGCCTGATCGAACACATCAACGGCCACGAAGGCGTGGAATGGGCGACGTTCGAGGAGATCGCCGACGACTTCCGCAAGCGCTATCCGTTCGCCAGCGGCAAGCGGCCGGCGGTGATCTGAGGCGCGGCCATGTGCAGCGCCTGTGGCTTTCCGGCCGCGCCTGGTCATTGGACCGATGCCGGGGCGACGCGCCCCGGCGACCGGATGCGGGTCCGGTTCATCAGGCTGGCCGTCGTCAACCGGCTCCTGGCACCTTACGGCTTGAGCGCACATGACGATGGGGCGACGCCGGGCCTGCAACTGTTCGCCCGCGACGGCAGGCGCGCGCTCGTCCCCGATCTCGACGCGCTCTGGCGCGAGGCGGAACGTATGGCCGGAGCGCCGATCGATCCGCTTTCGGACATATCCCTCGCTGATGACTGAACGCGGGTCGCGCGCCGACGGGCGCTTGCCGCTCGTCATAGTAGGCGGTTTTCTCGGAGCCGGAAAGAGCACCTGGCTGCGCCACCAACTCAACGAGGGACGGTTCGGGCACGTTCACGTCATCGTCAACGAGGCGGCGCAAACGCCTGTCGACGACCTTCTGCTTTCGCGCGCCGGGAGCCTGGAGGTGCTGGCTGGCGGCTGCGCCTGCTGCGAAGGACGCCAGGCGTTGCGCGACATGCTCGTCAATCTCTGCAACAGGCTGGACGCGGACGGGCAGGACCGGATCGACCGGATATTGCTGGAGACCAGCGGACTTGCCGATGCCGGAGCGATCGCCTCGGCGCTCGCGGGCGATCCGGTGCTTGTGCGCCGGCTGGCGATCGAGGAGACGATCGTGCTGGTCGACGGAAGCGGCGGCGTCGATCAACTCGTGAGGGAGCCGCTGGCGCGCGCGCAGGCGGAGGCTGCCGACGCGATCATCGTCACGAAGCCGGACGGCATCGGACGCGAGCAGCACTCTATGCTGGCGGCGACGCTGCGTCGGCTCGCGCCCGGAGCCGCCTTGTCCTGGGCGGAATCAGGCACCCCGGTCACGGTCGACATTGACGCCGACGCGGTAGCCTGCCCGATGCCAGAAACGGTCGGCGAGGCCCAGCCTATAAGCCCGCACCGGCTGGATACGCGCGGCGCTTCATGGGTCGCCATGTCGGCCTGGCTTTCCGCCCTGCTGGTCGCGCGCGGTGAGGATATCGTGCGGGTAAAGGGAGTGATGCAGACGCCTGCCGGCCGTCTCCTGCTCCAGTCGGTGCGCAAGCATGTGCAGCCCGCCGAGATATTGCCCGAGCGGGCCGGGGATGCGGAGCTTTTGCCGGAGGAGGACAGCTTCCTCGTTCTGATCGGCCGCGACATCGATGATGCGCGGTTGCTGGACTCATGGCGGCGGTTTGTTCTGGACGACGGCTGAGATGCCACCGACCTTCAAGGCAGCGGCACCTCGGGATCGACAAGCCCTTCGCCGCGCAGGTCGGACCAGAAGCCGGCCGGGATAGCCGCGCTGAAATGGGCGATGTTCTGCTCAACTTCGGCCGGCGTCACAGCGCCGAAGATCACGGAGCAGATCTCGGGCGCGGCCAGCGGGAACTGCAGCGCCGCCGCCGCGAGAGCCACGCCGTGCGCCGACGCCACGGCCGTCAGTTTGCGCACCCGCTCGATGACCTGCGCAGGTGCAGCGCCATATTCGTATTTCGCCCCCTCTACGATGCCCGTGGCGAGAATTCCCGAATTGAAGACGCCGCCGACTACCACCGATGCGCCGCGTTTACCGGCTTCGCTGATCTCGTCGGCATAGATCGCATGTTCGAGCAGCGTATAGCGCGAAGCGACAAGGAAGACGTCGAGATCGGCCGCTTCGAGGAAGCGCCGGATCATGCCGCGCTCATTGATCCCCGCCCCGATGGCATTGACTTCGCCGGTGCGCCTGAGCTCGTCGAGCGCGCGATAGCCTCCTCCCTGATCCAGTTCGCGCAGCTTTTCGTCGAGCGCTTCGGGCGTGCGGAAGTAGCCGCTGTCGAGATCATGGATATAGAGCGCATCGACCTGGTTGATGCCAAGGCGCTGGAGGCTGTCCTCGTAGGAGCGCATCACGGCGTCATAGGTGAAGACATGATGCGGCTCGAAGGCAAGCGGGGCCTGCCAGGCCGGCGGCACGAAGCCGGCCCGGTCGCGCGGTGCGTGCAGCACGCGGCCGACCTTCGTGGTCAGCACATAATCGCCGCGCGGGCGATCATAGAGCGCGCGGCCCGTGCGGTGCTCAGCCTGGCCGAGCCCATACCACGGCGCGGTGTCATAGAGCCTGAGGCCCGCGCCCCAGGCGGCCTCGTAGGTAGCGCGCGCCTCGGCCTCGCCTATCGCCGCATAGACCCCTCCCAGCGGACAGGTTCCAAGGCCAAGAACCGGAATCTGGAGGTCGGTCTTCCCAACGGGGCGGCGGTCCTGCGGCGTCATCTCATGCTTCTCCAAGAAGATCGTCGGTCCTGACTACCTGCCCGGAGGCTGCCGAACGATAGGCGGCCTCGGCAAGCGCATAGGTTTTCAGGCTGTCGCTGGCCGAGGTTTCGAATTCCGTGCCTGCGCGCAGGGCGTCGATGAAATGCTGCTGCGTGCGTGGCACCGAATCCTGGATCTGCGTCCAGGGGGCCGAGGTCCAGGCCCGGCCATCGGCCTCGATCACCTCGTCGTGCTGACCCTCGGCGGTGTGGATGCGCAGGATTTCGCCCTCGAGAACCTGCACCGTGCCAAGCCGGCCTTCGATCTCTCCGAGCGTCTGAGGGAAGGGATTGGGATTCTTGTGGGTTGCGTAGCTGACGTCCACCACCGAGACGGCGCCATTGTCGTGGCGCAGAAGCATGGTCGCCGCATCCTCGCCCGCCAGCCCCTCCTTGACGGACTGGTTGAAGCAACTGACCGAATGCGCGTCGCCCAGAAGGAAGCGCGCCAGATCGAGCATATGGATGCCGACATCCATGATCATGAAGCGCTCTGTCTTCAGGAGATAAGGCTGGTTCGTGTAGACGTCGATATCGTTGCGCCAGTTCAGCCGTCCGAAGGTTACCTCGCCGATCCGGCCGGAATCGATGATCTCGCGCAGCCGGCGGAAGATCTTCTGGAAGCGGAAATTCTCGTGCAGCATGACCGGCACGCCGGCCGCGCGCGCCTTCGCCTCGATGCGAACGCAGGTGGCGATATCAGGGGCGAAGGGTTTCTGCACGATCACCGGCACGCCAGCCTCGACGGCGAGGCCCACCAGCGCCTCGTGCGTCTCCATCGTGGTGCAGATATCGACGAAATCGAAGCGGCCCGTATTCAGCACGAATGCGTCCGTATGCCACTCCGCGATGCCGAATTCCTTCGCGGCCGCCTCGGCGCGCGCAGGATCGCGGTCGCATATCGCAATGATTTCCGCGCCTTCGACCTCGGCCCAGGCATGCAGATGGTTGCGCGAGAAGAAGCCCGCGCCGATGAAAAGTCCCTTGAGCGGGCGGCTCATCACCTTTCCCCTTGTTCTTCGAGATACAGGACCGCGTAGGCGTCGAGCGCTTCCGGCACATCCTGCGCGCGCGGCTCGGAGACGCTCGGACCACTGGCAAGGCCGGCGAGATTTTCCGCATCGAGCAGCAGGGCAAGCGGGCGGTCGAAACCGGTGACCGGCAGTGCCTGCGGCGTGGGACCCAGATTGGCGAACAGCGCACGACGTCGGCCGCCCTTGCGCCAGATCAGCCTTGCGATGCCGTTTCGGGTTTCGGCTTCCAATAGCGTGCCGCCGGCGGCCGCCGCGACGATCCGTGCCACATGATAGAGTGGATAGAGCGTCCCTTCCGGCAAGTAATCCCAAAAGGACCGGGCATAATCCTGACGGGTCGAGATCAGGCCGAACGCGCCGGTCGGAGCGCCGAAAGCGAAGCGCACCGGCGCGAAAGGCGCGATCCGCGTCAAATAACCAACGGTCCAGGCCGCCGCGAACAGCCCGCGCTGGCGCGGGTCGTGCGCGGCCATCCCCTCGCGCGCCTCGGGATCGTTGACCGAGGGGCCGGGACCATAGGGATTGATACGCGCGCCGATGCCCGTGGGGCCGACGAGGAGCGGCAGACCGTCCGCCAGCGCGCTTGCCGACGAGAGGATGTGCGGCAGGGATTGCAGCGTCTCCATCACCGAGGCGTCGTCAGCGGCATGGACCACCGGCGTCGTGGCGAAGCTCAACCCCTGCCAAAGCGCCGGATCGGGGCGCTTGCGGTTGAATTCGGTAAAGAAGGCGGGCGAGCCGCCGATCCGTTCCGCTTCGGGGAAATGCCGTTGCAGGCTTGCTGCGATGGTGGCTTCCGAAGGGTGCGGCGGTCGCGCCTCGCCGGGCTGGAAGCTCTGCTCGTCAATCTTCGCGAAAGCGCCGATCCGGGTAGGGGAGATGACCGCCGCTTTGAACCGTGCCGCCAACGTGGCGAGTTCGGCTTCGCCTTCCGCATCCGTTGCCCCGGCGAGAATGGCCTGTACTTCGAGCTTCGCACCGGTCAGGGCGATCAGTTCAGCAAGCGGTGATAAATCCGCTTCCGGCGCCTCCAGCGTTGCGTCGTGACGCAGGAGAATCCAGACGGGAGCGAGCGGGCGCAAAGCATCGGGCCAGGCAAGCGCGGCCCCGGCATCCGCCAGCCGGTCGAGCGGCAACGCATAGTCAGGCAGACGCTGGCCAGCGACTTTCGGCACGGTGATGGCGGAAGCCGCCGGGCCTTCGGCACCCCGGTCGTCCAGTGTCACCGTCACCGCCTGAGTGACCGGGGCTCCGGGCTCCAGCTTGTAGGGGTAGGGGAGGCCGATCGGCCTGCTGTATGTCTTGAATGAGGCGTCCGACCAGTTGCGATGGTCCTCCATCTCGAAGATATCGCCCTCGAATCGCGTCTCGACCGTGAGGCCCGTGACCGGCCTGTGAGTGATAGCACGCATATCCATCACCGGCTGGCCGGGCGATATCCGGGCCGGAATCACGAGGTCGCGCCGTGGCGACGACGCGTGGTCGACGGTGGCTTCGGTTCCGGCGAATCCGTCCAGCGGATGCAGGATCACGAAGCCGGTGCGATTGGTGTCGAACGGCGCTTCGGCGCTGATCCCGGCCTGCGCCTTCAGCCTGCCGGAAGCCTCGCCGGTCAGGCGGATGGCGACCCGAAGCCCCTGTCCGGGAGCGCCATAGTGCGCCTCGTAGGAAACGGAGAAGCCCGTGGCCTCCTCGCGGATTTCGAGACCGGTGATATCGGGAGCAGGCGTGCCCCAGCCGGGTGTGCGCACCAGAAACATCAGCGCGCGCAAGACCTCGATCCCGTTCCAGCGAATCCAGCGCAGCGCGCCGGCATCGAAGGTGGCCTCCAGCCCGCCGGCCCGAAGCGGGCGGGCCGGGCTTTCGGCGAGAGGGGTTCCTGTCAGGAGAACGGCGCGGCTCATCGGCTCTGCTTCTTTATGAAGTGGTCGAAAGCGACCGCTGCGACAATGATCAGACCCACGAGAATCTGCTGGGTATAGGGCGAAACATTGAGGATCACGAGGCCGTTGAGCAAGACCCCGGTCAGCAGCGCGCCGATCACCGTTCCTGCCACGCCGCCGGTTCCGCCGTAAAGGCTGGTGCCGCCGATCACGACCGCCGCGATCGCCGTCAGCTCATAGCCGGTGCCGGCCACCGCCTCGGCCGAATTCAGCCGCGACGCGAGGACGAAACCGCCGAGGCCCGAGCAGAAGCCGATCAGCCCGTAGACAGCCACGGTCACCCCGCTGACATTGATGCCCGAAAGCCGGGCCGCATCGGGGTTGGAGCCGACCGCATAGACCGCGCGGCCGAAGCGGGTCTGGGTCAGCACCAGCCAGGCGGTCAGCGCGACGGCGGCGAAGATCAGCACCGGCACCGGCACCGGTCCGATCATGCCGCGCCCCCACCAGCCGAACGCCTCGTCGAAGCCGGAGATCGGCCCGCCATTGCCGATGGTCAGCGCGATGCCGCGAAAGACGGTCATGCCGCCCAGCGTCACGACGAAGGCCGGCACCGAGAGCCATGCCACCGCTATTCCCTGCAAAAGCCCGGCGACCGTACCGGCAAGGATCGCCGCCAGCGCCGCGAGCACCCAGTGATAGCCGCTGCCGTCCGAAGAAAGCGCCAGCCTTCCGTCGATGCCGCCATGCGCGACCACGGCCGCGCAAAGCCCCGACATGGCGACCAGCGACCCCACGGACAGATCGATGCCCCGGATCAGGATCACGAAGGTCATACCCACGGCGATGATCCCGTAGATCGAGACCTGCCGCAGGATGTTGAACAGGTTCAGCGGCATCATGAAGCGCGGCTGAAGGCTCGCGAAGATGATCACCAGGATCACGAGGAAGATCAGCGGCGCGAGCTTGCCCATCAGGGCAAACATCCTTGCCTGCGTCAGGTCGTCTGCTGGGATGGCGCTCATTGCGTTGGTTCCTTGAATTGCTGGCGCGTCAGTTGTGTCGGGTCATATGGACCATGAGACCCTCGGCCGTGGCCGTTGCGGCGGGCTGGTGCGATGTGGTCTCGCCCTCGCGCAGGGTGACGATCCGGTCGGAAAGGCTCATCACCTCGGGCAGGTCGGACGAGATCAGGAGCACGGCTATCCCCTGCGAGGCGATCTCGCGGATCAGCGAATGGACATCCTCCTTCGCGCCCACGTCGATTCCGCGCGTCGGTTCGTCGATGATCAGAAGCTTCGGCTTCAGCGCGATCCAGCGCGCGAGGATCACCTTCTGCTGGTTGCCTCCTGAAAGCGTGGTGATCGGAGCGCGCTGGCTGGAGGCCCGGATGCCTAGCCGATGGATGAAACTTTCCAGAAGCCGCGCCTCGCCGCGCTTGTCGTTATAGCCGAGCGGGCCTGCGGGCACCGCTCCAGTCAGGGCGAAGTTCTCGGAGACCGAACGGTCGGGCAGGATGGAGAGACCTTTGCGATCCTCGGACAGATATCCGATTCCCGCCTTCATCGCCGCTGCCGGAGATGTTGCCCGGAAGGACTGCCCGTTCAGCAGGATTTGTCCCCCGCCGATCGGATCGAGACCGAAGATCATCCGGGCGGTCTCGGTCCTGCCGGCCCCGACGATGCCGGCGAGGCCGAGGATTTCGCCCGCGTGGACGTTAAAGCTCACATCGCGGACACGCTGTCCGCCGCGCAGCTTGGGGCGCGAGGCGAGGTTCCTCACCTCCAGCACGGGAGCGCCGGGCGTGCGGACCGCGCCGCGATCGCCGATGGTGACGTTGCGTCCGGCCATGTCGCGGATCAGCGAGGGGGTATCCGTTTCGGCGACGCGCCCGGACGACACCACCTTGCCGTCACGCAGGACGGTGTAGGTCGAGCAGAAAGCACGGATTTCGTCCAGCCGGTGGCTGACATAGAGCACCGCCACCCCTTCGGAGGAAAGCTGCGCGATGATCTCGCCCAGATGCGCGACCTCGTTGGGCGACAGCGAGGCGGTCGGCTCGTCCATGATGACGACCCGCGACTTTCGGGTGAGAGCGCGGGCGATCTCGACCATCTGCTGCTGCGCGATGGAAAGGCTTGCGACGGGCGCGCGCACGTCGATGAACAGGCCGAGCCGCGCCAGCGCCTTGTGGGCAACGTCGCGGATGCGCTTCCAGTCGATCAGGCCAAGCGCGTTGACCGGCAGGTGCCCGGCAAAAATTGCCTCGGCCACAGAAAGATCGGGAAAAAGCGAAAGCTCCTGTCGGATCACGCTGATTCCGGCATGGTCGGCCTCAAGCGGGCGGTGGAAGCACACCGGCGTGCCGTCCAGCCGGATCTCTCCCCCGTCGGGCTGATGCACGCCCGACAGGAGGTTGATCATCGTTGATTTGCCCGCTCCGTTCTCCCCCAGAAGCGCGTGAACCTCGCCCTTGGCGAGTGTCAGCGATACGCCGTCCAGCACGGTGACGCCGAAGAACCGTTTCACCAGGTCGCGCGCTTCCAGCACGATCGGGGCGGACAAAGGATCGCCGGGGTCGCTTGCGCGCCCCGGCTCCTGTTGGCCCTTCCCTGAAAGGGAGGCCGATTGGCTCATTTTCCGATCAGCCCCACCCGCTCGGCCTGATCGAGATTGTCGGCCGTGATCGCAACCGGGGCGACGAGGATGTCGTTGGTCTCGGGCTTCGTCCCTTCGCGGATGAAGTTGACGAGGGTGCTGACGGCCGTGCGGCCCTGCAGGCCCGGGAACTGGTCGATCGTCGCGGCCAGATCGCCGGACTTAACCGCTTTCAGCGCGTCCTCCGAACCATCATAGCCGTAGATCGCGACCTTGCCCTTCAGGCCGCGTGCATCGACCGCCTGCGCAGCGCCGAGCGCCATGTCGTCATTGGCGGCGATGATCACCTGCGGCACTTCGGCAAGGCCGGTCAGTATGTTCTCGGTGACCTCAAGTCCCTTGTCGCGCGAGAAATTGGCCGCCTGCTCGGCGACGAAGACATATTTCTCACCCGCCGCATCGAGCACCTTGTGTGCGCCACCATTGCGGTCGTTTGCGGTCTTGTCACCCGGTATGCCTTGCAGGTTCACGATGGTCGCGCCATCGGGGAAGGCCTTGACCACGGCCTCGCCCTGAGCTTCCGCGCCCTTGAAATTGTCGGCAGCGACATTCGCCAGAACCTCCGGCACGCCGTTGACCGGGCGGTCGACCGTGACCACGGATATGCCGGCCTCGATCGCCTGCTTCACCACGCCGGCCAATGCATCTGCCTCGACCGGAGCCAGGATGATGCCGTCGACGCCCTGAACGATGGCGGCCTCGATATCGGCGATCTGCTTCGGAGCCGAGAGCTGGCCGTCCGAGACCACGATGTTGACGCCGCCAAGCTTCTGCGCCTCGTCCTTGAGCTCGTCGGTCAGGAAGACGAAGTGCGGGAAAGCGAAGGTCAGCGGCGAGACGAGGATGGTTACCTCAGCGTCCTTGCCCTTGGGCTGGGCGATTGCCGGCAGGCCGAGAGCGCCGATCATGGCAGCGGCGGACGCCGCGAGAAGGAAAGAACGTTTCAACATGATTTGGGATTCCCGATTGTTAAACTGTATGCAGTTTGCCCAAATGAGCAGCGCAACACAGCGTACAATATTGTTTCTTTGGGAGCTGGACAGAAAAGACGTTCCTTCGTTGCGTCCCTTTGAGGTAAAATAATTCCCGGAAAATTCCGGGGTAAATTCACGTTGTCCAAGCGGTTTGCCCGGATACGCGCGGTTTCGCGCCGGAATGGAATTGCGCATTTCGCAATGCAACAGGAAAAATGGGTTTGCCTTTCCTGTAGACTATAATTGAGACATGCTTGCTTATCGGCCAGGATCGCGGCGGATGCGATCACCTCCGGCAGACCAGAAGGAAACATGACATGTCCAGCTATCTTGCAGATCTCTTCTCGCTCGACGGGAAGACCGCGCTGTTGGCCGGTGGCGCCGGGGCGATCGGTTCCGCCATCTCGGAGGGCTTCGCCCGGGCGGGAGCAAAGGTGATCGTCCATGATCTCTCGCAGGAGCGGCTCGACCGGCTTGCGAAGGATTTCGCTGCGAAGGGATTGGAATTCAAGGGGCTTCAAGCCGACCTCGGCACGGTGGAAGCGGCAGAGGACCTTGTCGCCCGCGCGAAAGCGGTCACCGGCCGCATCGACATTCTGGTGAACCTTCAGGGCGTGAACCGCCGCAAGCCGATCACCCAGGTCACTCCAGAGGATTTCGACGCGATCACGGCGGTCAACCTGCGCTCCGTCTATTTCCTGTCGCAGGCGGTGCATCCGGTGATGAAGGCCCAGGGGGGCGGCAAGATTCTGCACTTCAGCTCGCTCTCGGCCAATTTCTCCTTCGACACGATATCGGTCTATGCCGCGACCAAGGCGGCGGTGACGTCCCTGACGCGTTCGCAGGCGCATGAATGGGTCGATGACAATATCCAGGTGAATTCCATCGAGCCCGGCTTCGTACAGACCGAGTTCACGAGGCCGCTTTGGGACGACGATTACCGTGCTGGCTGGTTCGCCAATTTCGTCCCGCAGGGCCGGATGGCGACGCCGGAGGACCTGGTGAGCACCGCGCTCTATCTGGTTGCGCCCGCAACGCGCTATATTACGGGCCAGAACGTGGTGATCGACGGCGGCGTGCTGACCGGCGCAAGCTGGGTCGAGGCTCCGCGCCGGCCCGGCATCAAGCGTTGAGGCCTGAACCATGAGCAACTGGCTGATCGAGACCGATGAACTGGCTGCGTTGCTGGCAGCCGAACCGAACGCCGACAGGGTAGTGCTCGACTGCTCCTGGTATGTTCCCGATGCAGGCCGCGATGCTCGAGAAGACTACCGTGCGGGCCATATCCCCGGCGCGCGTTTCGTCGATCTGAACGATATCTCCGATCCCGACTCGCCATATGTCAACATGCTGCCCTCGGCCGAAATTTTCGCCCGGGTGGCCGGCAGTCTGGGCATAGGCGCGCAGACCGAGGTGATCGTCTATGACGCGGGCTATGTGTCGGCCCGCCTCTGGTGGATGTTCCGCACCTTCGGTCATGACCGGGTGAAGATCCTCAATGGCGGCTGGCGCAAATGGCTGGCCGAGGGACGTCCGGTGGAGACCGGCGACTTCGCCGCCGCCACGCCCCGCGACTTCCCGGCGCGCCTGATCGAAGGGCGGGTAGCGAGCATCGGCGATGTGCGGCAGGTGGTCGACCACGGCGGCGCGGCAATCGTCGATGCGCGCACCGCCGCGCGGTTCGACGGACACGAAGGCTCGGGCTATCCCGGCGTCGCTTCGGGCTACATGCCGGGCGCGATCAATACGCCCTGGGCCCTGTTCTACGAGCCTGCACCTTCGCATCGCTTCGTCAGCGCCGAGCGGGCATCGCAGATTTTCGCCGAGCACGGCGTCGATCTTTCCGGCAAGGTGATCACCACCTGCGGCTCCGGCGTCACGGCCTCGATCCTCGGCTTCATGCTCGAGGCGATCGGTCATTCCGACTGGCGCCTCTATGACGGCTCCTGGCATGAATGGGGCCAGCAGCCGGATACGCCGAAGCTGACAAAACCGCTCTGAATCAGATGTCTGGGCCAGCGATGTCTAACCCGCTCTCCATCAACAGCAATCCGGATTCCGGACAGGCGGAAAGCGCGCCGGGAGTGCGGATGGTCGATGCCTATGAGCGCATCCGCTCTGCGATCCTCGAAGGCGTCCTCCCTCCGGGTGAGCGGCTTTCCCAGGTCAAGATCGCCGACGGGCTCGGACTGAGCCGAACTCCCGTGCGCGAGGCCCTTAGGCTGATCGAGAAGGAGGGGCTGATCACATCGGAACGCGGTCGCCAGGTGGTGATCTCGCAAACCTCGATGGCCGATCTCGACGAGCTCTATGCCCTGCGCATCAAGCTCGACACCACGACCGTGCGCGCAACCGTGCCGGATCTGACCGAGGAAGACATCGCCAGGATGAGGGACTGCCTCGTGGCGATGGACGAGAACAGTTCGCCCGGCCTCTTCGCCGAATTCGACGCGGCGCATCGGGAGTTCCACATGATTCCCATTCGCCTCGCCGGGCCTCGACATGCCGATTGTTCGGTGCAGCTCAACGAACATGCTGAGCGCTACCGGCGAATCTACCTGACGCAGCCGAGCTCCTACCAGCAATCGCGCGAGGAGCACGGGGCGATCATGGACGCCTGCGCGGCGCGTGACGGTGAAAAGGTCGCGGCTCTTCTGGCGGAACATTATGCGCGCATCGCGCTGACCATCATCGCGCAGATCGCTCCTGCCTTCGAGCCCCGTCAAGTCCGCTCTGCGGTTCGGGTCGCCTGCCACGATCGCGACAACCAGGAGCGCAAGCTCGCATCCGAACGACGCCTCGCCGGCGAGCCTTGGCGACGGACTTGACACGCGCACCGGTCGCTGAGGGAAAGACCATGTCGAAAACGGTTCTGATCACGGGCGGTTCGCGCGGCATCGGCGCGGCGACGTCGCTTGCCTGTGCTCGCGACGGCTGGAGTGTCGTCGTGAATTACCGTTCGGCGAGAGCCGAGGCGCAAGCCGTGGTCGCCGCCATCCGCGAGGCCGGTGGCGAGGCCTGGGCCATGGCCGGCGACATCAGCCGCGAGGAGGATGTGACGGCCATCTTCGAGGCGATCCGCAACCGTCACGGACGGCTCGACGGGTTGGTGAACAATGCCGGCATCCTGCCGCGCATCGGGAGGTTCGAGGATATCTCGCTTGATCGGTGGCAGCAGACCATGGCGGTCAACACCACCGGCACCTTCCTGTGTTGTCGCGAGGCGGTGAAGCTGATGGCGCCGCGCCATGGCGGCGCCGGCGGCTCGATCGTCAATGTCTCGTCCATGGCGGCGACGCTCGGCGGGGCGGGCGAGTTCGTCGACTATTCCGCATCGAAAGGTGCGATCGAGGCGTTGACCGTGGGCCTTTCGAAAGAGCTGGGGCCGGACGCAATACGCGTCAATGCTGTGCGCCCGGGGCTGATCGCCACGGAAATCCACGAAAGCGCCGGCGATGCCTCGCGGACGGAGCGGCTGAAGGTCAATGTTCCGCTCGGCCGGGTCGGCTCCGCAGCCGAGGTCGGCGAAGTCATTGCATGGCTGCTTTCCGACGCGGCAAGCTACATCACCGGCACATCGACGCCCGTCAGCGGCGGTCGCTGAAGGCCGGTCTGATCATCCAGGAGAAAACAATGCCTGTCACCGTCAACCACACCGGGATTACTGTCAGGGATCTCGACCGTGCCGAAGCGATCTTCCGCGACCTATTCGGCTTCGAGACCTATTCGCGCGCGCCCCGCGACCCGGCTGTAATCTCCGCGGTGGTCGGCGTTCCCGGCGCGAAAGTCGAGATCGTCTATATGCGCAACGGCGCTGCCAATATAGAGCTGTTGTGCTATTCCGGTCCGGACGACCGGCAGGACTATCGCCCCCGACCTGTCGACCTCGGCTCTCTGCATATGGCGATGAACGTCACCGATATGGACGAGATGCTCGAAAAGGCCCGCGCCTGGCCGATGGAACAGGTAGGGGAAGTGATCGTGATCGACCAGGGGCCGAACACCGGATCGCGCATCGTCTACTTCCGCACCCCCGAAGAGGGCCTGATCATCGAGATGATCGAAAAGAAGGCCGTCTGAAGCAGGAGGGCTTCGGAAACGACTTGATTCAGCGTTCGGCCCGCGTGCGGCCACCAATGACAATGGTTGTCACCGTGCACGAGTTGTATTCTGCACCTGAGGTGGCCGATAAGATGATCTTCGTGGCGGCGGAGAGGGCCATCGAGTTGGGAACACCTCGCGAGGTGCTCGACCGGCCGCCCAAACCGCGCACCCAAGCCTTCCTTTCGGTCGTCCTGTCGGAAAGCCGGAAGCGGTGGTTTGAGACCGTTATCCCGCACGCTGGCCAAGGATCACCAGTCACATGAAAATCGAGATCAATCCCGACCGCCTTCTGTCGGAACTGCGCCATCTGGCGACCTTCGGCGCCTATCGCACGGGCGTGCACCGGCCGACATTCTCGCCTCAGGATATGGAGGCGCGCGGCTGGATAGTGGAGCGGATGCGCGCCGTGGGTCTCGAACCGGAACTGGACGGCATAGGTAATATTCTCGGTCGCGCCCCCAATGCACGCCGCAGGCTGCTTCTGGGCTCCCACACGGATTCACAGAACCACGCAGGCTGGCTTGACGGCGCGATGGGCGTTGTCTTCGCCCTGGAGATCGCGCGGGCTGTCGCCGAGATCGGTGACAGCGATGTCGCGGTTGAGCCGGTGGACTGGGCGGATGAGGAAGCGCATTTCGCCAGCTTTCTGGGGAGCCGTTCGGCAATAGGTGAATTGCCGGAGGCCGAAGTCGATGCTGCCCGATGCGCCACCACGGGCATTCCGCTACGTGATGCGCTCGCAGCGGCGGGACTGGCCGGCCGCCCGCGTTTCCAGATCGACCCGTCCCGCTATCTGGGGTATCTCGAAGCTCATATCGAGCAGGGCGACTACCTAGAGGCGAACGATCTTTCGCTGGGCGTCGTCACCAGCATCGTCGGTATCTGGCAATATCGCATAACCGTACGCGGGCAGCGCAACCACGCCGGGACGACACGCATGGCGATCCGCAAGGATGCGGGCGCGGCGGCCGTAAAGCTGCTGCATCGGATCGATGCGCGGTTCAGGGAACTAGGTGCCGAGAGGACCGTCTGGACGGTCGGCAACATCCGTCTGGAGCCGGGGCAGGTCAGCATCATTCCCGATCTGGCCGAGGTGATGCTGCAGGTGCGCGATGCCGACGAGGCCGTTCTTGCCCGATTGGATGCGGCCCTGCGCGAGATGGTCGGCGAAGCCGATGTCGCGGGGCCGTGCAGGATCACGCTCGAACTGGAGAGCCGTTCCGATCCGCACCGCATGAGCCCGAACTTACAGAATGCCCTCGAAGCCTCGGCGGAAGATCTGGCACCCGGAAATGTCGTCAGAATGCCGAGCGGTGCCGGGCACGATGCGCAAATCCTTGCCAAGATCATGCCGGCTGGCATGATCTTCGTGCCCTCGATCGGCGGTATCAGCCATCATTGGGACGAGAACACAAGTGATGAGGATATCATCCTTGGCTGTCAGGCTCTTGCGGGCGCCTGTGCGAGGCTGCTCTGGGAGCCTGCCGGTTGAGAGGACGGGAAGATTCAACCTCGCCATGCACTTATTCTAGAGCATTTCAGGCGAAACGGAATCGCCTCCAATGCTCCATCTCCTTGGTTCTACGCAAAACCACTGCGCACTTTTTGCTGGAATTGCTCCAGCACCGTCAGCGCTGAAGGCCGCGCCGATTGCGACGGGAGCAATCGCTGCCGTTCGCTCAGAGCTGGTATTCGTTGGCGAGCGTCACGTGATGGTGGATGCGCCCGGAGACGAACTCGGCGAGAACCGCTTCCGTGGTGGCCCGCGCCTCGGTGCGCACGGGACTGGCGAGTGCCTCTTCCACCGCCTCGATGTCCGGATAGTTGATCGCGAGGATCATCGGATATTCCGGCGCGCCATCGTCGCGGGCCTCCGCGAAGGAGACGCGCACATCCGTCGCATGCGGGAATTGCCGCCACTTGGGCAGGATGCGCTCGATGACGGCCATCCGGTGGCCTGCCTGCGCTACCCTGTTGTGTACGCCAGTGACTCCAGCCTGGCCGCAATGCCGGCAACGATTGCCTCCGGTGTATCGTCGATGTCGACGGTCATGGCGTTTTCGTCGGCCGCCGGTGGCTCGAGGGCCGCGAACTGGCTATCGATGAGGCTTGCAGGCATGAAGTGGCCGGAACGGGCGGCCATCCGCGTGGCGATCAGCTCCTTCGCGCCGGCGAGGTGCACGAAGGTTACGGGTGCGCCGGCTTCCCTGCGGATATGGTCCCGGTAGCGGCGCTTCAGAGCCGAGCAGCCGACGATGAGCATGCCGTCCGGCCGGGCCAGCTTTCGGCCGACCAGCGTCAGCCACGGCCAGCGGTCATCGTCGGTCAGCGGTTCGCCGCGGCTCATCTTGGCGATATTCTCGCGCGGATGCAGGTCGTCGCCGTCGAGATAGGCCGCACCGATGTGCTCGGCGAGCGCAGCGCCGACGGCGGACTTGCCGCAGCCGGCCACGCCCATCAGGACGATGCGCCTCGGACCCAGGGTGTCGGGAGCATCAGAGAGATGCGGTGATGCCGCCATCGACATAGAGCGTGTGTCCGTTCACGAAGGAGGAAGCATCGGAGGAGAGGAAGATGCACGCGCCGACCAGTTCGTCCACCTTGCCCCAGCGGCCGGCGGGCGTGCGCTTTTCGAGCCACGCGGAAAAGGCGGGATCGGCGACGAGCGCGGCGTTCAGCGGCGTATCGAAATAGCCGGGCGCGATGGCATTGCACTGCAGGCCGTATTTCGCCCAGTCCGCCGCCATGCCCTTGGTAAGATTGCCGACGGCGCCCTTGGTCGCGGTGTAGGGAGCGATGCCGGGGCGGGCGAGCGCGGTCTGGACGCTTGCGATGTTGATGATCTTGCCCGCGCCGCGCCTGATCATGTGGCGGGCCACGGCCTGCCCGACATTGAAGACGGTGGAAATATTGGTCTTCAGCAGGCGCTCGAAGGCGTCGGCCGGAAAGTCCTCGAGCTGTGCGCGGTGCTGCATGCCGGCATTGTTTACGAGGATGTCGATCGGTCCGGTCTCCGCCTCGAAGGCGTCGACGGCCTTGCGAACGGTCTCGTGGTCGGTGGCGTCGAAGGCGAGCCTGTGCTTCGCGCCAAGCTCTTTCGCGGCGGCCGCCAGCTTGGCCTCGTCGCGGCCGTTGAGGATGATGTCCGCGCCGGCCGCCGCCAGGCCCTTCGCCAGTGCAAGGCCGATGCCTTGCGAGGAGCCTGTGATGAGTGCGCGCTTGCCGGTCAGATCAAAGATTTGAATGCTCATGGGTAGCGTCTCGTTGTTTTCGCGATTGCGGTGTGAAGCCGCTTCATACGTCAGGCGAAGGAGATCTGAGTTTTCATCGATTGGCCTTTGTCCGAAGCGATCTCGAAAGCCCTGAGCGCATCGTCAAGCGGCAAGGTGTGGGTGATCAGCGGCTTCACGTCGATCAGCCCGGCCTGCATAAGCTTCACCGCCACGGCGAATTCCTCGTGGAAGCGGAAGGAGCCGCGCAGGTCCAGTTCCTTGGTCGTGATCGCCGCCATGGGCAGGCTCATATCGCCGCCGAGGCCGAGCTGGACAATGATGCCCCGCGAGCGCAGCGCCTGGATGCCGGAGACGAGCGCGGGCTGAGCCCCCGAGCATTCGTAGAGGATGTCGAAATATCCCTTGTTCCGGCTGAAGGGGACAAGGCCGTCGGGCTCTTTGGTCAGGTTGATCGTGCGATCCGCTCCGACCGTCCTGGCAAAGCCCAGCGCACGTTCTGAAAGGTCGGCTGCGACGATCTCGGCGGCGCCCGCCCGGCGGGCGGAAAGGATCGACAGCGTGCCGATCGGTCCGCAACCGGTGACCAGAACACGCTTGCCCAGCATCTCTCCGGCCCGTCGCGTGGCGTGCAGTGTGACGGACAGCGGTTCGGCCATCGCAGCTTCCCCGGCCGAAAGGCCGTCCGCCTTCACGCACTGGCTGGCCTTGGCCACGAGTCGCTCGCGAAAGGCGCCCTGGATATGCGGGAAAGGCATGGCCGATCCGTAGAAGCGCATGTTGAAGCAATGGATCGGCAGGCCGTCGAGGCAATAACCGCAGCTTCCGCAGGGCCGCGACGGCGAGATGGCGACGAGGTCGCCGATCGCCAGATCCGATACTCCTTCGCCCAAGGAAGCGATATGGCCGGAAACCTCATGGCCGAGGATCATCGGCTCCCTGATGCGCACGGTGCCGAAGCCGCCATGGTGATAATAATGCAGGTCGGAACCGCAGATCCCGCCCGCCGCAAGGCGGATTTCCACTTCGCCGGGACCGGGCCTTTCCACTGCGCTCTCCTCGATGCGCAGGTCCTTGGGCGCGTGGATGACGATTGCTTTCATCGGTGTGTCCTCACAGAACCGGGGTCGGCAGCGGCCTGCCGTCGAAATGGGCCGACAGATTGTCGAAGACGAGCTGGCCCATAGCCTTGCGCGTCTCGACCGTTCCGGAAGCCATATGCGGCTGCAGCAGCACGTTGTCCAGCGTCAGGAAGCGCGCGTCGAGCTCGGGCTCCCCTCGAACACGTCGAGCGCAGCGGAGCCGAGCGCCCTGCTTTCAAGCGCATCGAGAAGCACTGCCTCATCGATATTGGAGGCGCGTGAGATGTTGATCAGCATACCTTCGGACCCCAACGCCTCGATGACCTCGTGGCAGACGATATCGCGTGTCTCCGCGGAAGCCGAGAGCGTCACGAATAGGAAGTCCGAGCGTTGCGCAAGCTCGACCGGATCGGCGACGAAGGTCCAGTCCCTCCCAAAATCCTTCGGGCCGGTATCTGTATAGGCGATGTCCATGTCGAAGCCGGCGAGGCGTTTTGCCACTTCATAGCCGATGCGGCCGAGGCCGAGGATGCCGGCACGCTTGCCGTGCACACGGCTCCTCAGCGGATAGAGACCTTTCCTTGCCCAGTCGCCGCACCTCCCCCACGTCTCTGCACCGATCACGCCTTGCGCCTGAGCAAGCATCATCTCAATTGCGAGGCCGGCGACATCCTTCGTGAGCACGTCGGGCGTTTTGGTGACGCGGACGCCGCGCTCGCGCTCCGCGGCGAGGTCTACCGCGTCGAAACCGACGCCGTAGACGGAGATGATCTCAAGATTAGGCAGAGCCTCGATCATTGCCCGGTTTGCGCCGAGTTCGCCGCGCGTGGCAATGCCGCGGATGTTTGCATCATGCCCGGCGAGGAAGGTCGCCTTGTCGGCCGCCTCGAAATAGCGGTGCATCGTGAAATGCGCGTTCAGGCGCTCCTCGTCGAAGATATTGCCCAGCCAGGCGAGCGCGGAATCCTGCATGGCCCGGTCGAAACGGTGCGGTCCCGGATAGAACTCCCCACGGTAAGCCTCCGCCGTACCTTCCCGCGCATAGCGCTCGGCGATGATGCGATCCGACAGCCGCATTCCGTCCTGGGTGAACTGGGCGTCGTCCAGAAGATACTGCACAAGAACCGGTGTCGGCGGAAGGCCTGCGGCCAGGTTCGGCCAGTCGCCGAATCGGCTGAGGCCCGGCGGGAAGAACATCCAAGTGTGCTCCGCCACGCAGCGGTCGAGCAGTTCCTCGTAGGAGTTAATCATGCCGGCGATCACGCAGGCCGGAAGGACGTCGCTCGCCACGCGGGACGCATCGATATCGGCGCGGCCGAGCAGATAATTCAGCGCGACGCGGTCCTCATAGGCGACGAGCGCCGCGAAGGAGGTGCCGAGGATGCGGCAATATCTCTCGACCAGATGCTCGTGGAGATAGGCCGAGCCGTTATAGGCGCCGATCTCCTCACCCTCCTTGCCGACGCCTATGGTCCCAGCGATGGCCGGGCCAAGTTGCCGGTCGCGGTCGGGCATGGTTTCGAGCGGGAAGCGCCTGCTGCCCCCAAAGGAAGGCATCGTGCACGAGAACGGTATGGCCCTTGCGCGCATACAGATTGGCGAAGGCGCGTGCGCCGTAATAAGTGCTGCGGAAAGACGCAAGCTCCGGCAACTCTCCGTCCGGTCCGTCAGCGATCTTTTCCTTGCCGCAGAACTTGAAATGGCCATGGTCGTGCAGGGCGAGAATGCCGGGCAGCGCCCCCTTATCTCCCTGCGGCTTCAAGACCCATGCCCGCGTGCGCGGCCCGTATCCGACCGACCAGGACACTTCCTTTCCTTCGACGCCGCCCCGCGACCAGTTGCGGCCGCAGGAGGCTCAGCTTGCTTCGCGCATTTGCTCGGCGACTTCGAGGTTTACGGAGACGAGCTGGCTGACGCCCTGCTCGGCCATGGTGACACCGAACAGCCGGTTCATCCGCGCCATGGTGATCGGGTTGTGGGTGATGACGACGAACCGGGTCTCGGTCGACGAGGCCATCTCGTCCATCAGATTGCAGAAGCGCTCGACATTGTGGTCGTCCAGCGGCGCGTCGACCTCGTCCAGCACGCAGATCGGCGCGGGGTTGGTCAGGAACACGGCGAATATGAGCGCCATCGCCGTCAGCGCCTGCTCGCCGCCGGAAAGAAGCGTCATGGTCTGCGGCTTCTTGCCGGGCGGACGCGCGACGATCTCCAGCCCCGCCTCCAGCGGGTCGTCGGATTCGATCAGCTGGAGCTCGGCCGTGCCACCGCCGAACAGATGGGTGAACAGGCGCTGGAACTGGCCGTTCACCACCTCGAATGCGGCGAGCAGGCGCTCGCGCCCTTCGCGGTTCAGGCTCTGGATCGCCTGGCGAAGCTTGCGGATGGCCTCGATGATGTCCTCGCGCTCGGAGACGATCGTCTCATGCCGCTCGGACAGTTCTCGCTGCTCCTCCTCGGCGCGCAGATTGACCGCGCCGAGCCGCTCGCGCTCGATCTTCAGCCGGTCCAGCCGCCGTTCGACCTCCGCCGCGTCCGGCAAGGGTACATCCGGCGCCAGTTCGGCCTGGCGGAGGGCGAGGTGTGCCGGCGTATTCAGCACCTCCTGGATGCGTGCCTCCGCCTCGCGGCGTCGCTCGTCGGCGGCGTTGAGGCGTTCCTCGGCGCGGACCCGGCCCTCGCGCGATTCCGACAGCGCCTGCACCGCGGCGATGGCCGCCTTGTCGAGCACGGCCTGCCGGCTTTCCGCTTCCTGGAGACGGTCCGCCGCTTCCTTGCGCCGCACCTCGGCGTGTGACAATTCGCTGAGCAGCGCACGCCGTCTGGCGTCTATCTCGTCGGGCGCTTCGCTCAGTTCCTCGAGTTCGCCCAGCGTTTCCGCGCGCCTGTCGGAAAGCGAGGCGATGTGGGTGTCGGCGTTCGCCGCGCGCTGGACCCAGCCCGCCCGATCCGCCGCGATAGCCGCCAGGCGTCTCGCGCGCGCCTCGGCCTCGCGCTTCAGTCCGTCATGGAGCGCGCGCGCGTCCGCCAGCAGGCCCCGGTCGCGCGTTACGGTGGCGGAGAGCGCCTCCAGCCTTTCGCGCAGGTCGCCGAGGTCGGGTGCTGCGGCAAGCTGCTCCTCCGCCTCGTAAAAGGCCTCCATGGCTTCGGAAAGATCGTCGGCGATGCGCGCGTGTGTTTGCGCCAGCGACTCGCGCCGCGCGGAAAACTCGCCGGCCGCCTTCTCGGCGCTCGCCAGCGCGTCGCGTGCTTCGCCGAGCATCCTTTGCGCATCGCGCCAACCCTGTCGCGCGGCGGCTTCCGCGGCCACGCGTTCGCGAACCTCGGCCTCGGCCTTGAGCAGAACAGCTTCGGCCGCGCGCACCTTCTGCGTCGCGTCGGCGATCTCCGCATCGAGTTCGGCGAGGCGGTTCTTCTGGGCAAGCCGCTGGGCGGCGGCGGTCGGGGCGTCCGCGCTCGCCGAGAAGCC
>WPCJ01088483.1_pt1 | contig 69380 bp, 63 predicted proteins | sample 5399831 | NCBI WGS metagenome assembly WPCJ01 (sample SAMN12869470, study PRJNA574797) | sludge metagenome | isolation source: wastewater treatment of pH10 | place: China:Beijing | collected 2019-05-20
ACCGGTGCCGGTGGAAGCCGAGCCGGCCGCCGCGCCGCAAGGCGAGCTGCCCATCGTCACCGATCAATTCGCCACCGTCACCGTGGTGCCGAATGACGAAATCCGCCGCTCCGGCGCCAATACGCTCGGCGATCTACTCGCCAACAAGCCGGGCATCACCGGCTCGGGCTACGCCCCCGGCGCTTCCAGCCGGCCGATCATTCGCGGCCTCGACGTCAACCGCGTCGGCATCGTGGAGAACGGCATTTCGAGTGGTGGCGCGTCGGATCTCGGCGAGGATCATTTCGTCCCGGTTGATCCCTTCGCCGCCAATCAGGTCGAGGTGATCCGCGGTCCGGCGACCTTGCGCTACGGCTCACAGTCCATCGGCGGCGTGGTATCCGCCTCCAACAACCGCATTCCCGACGCGCTGCCGAATTGCGCCGTCGCCGCGCCCTTCATGAGCTACGGCCTGCCGGCCAAGGCACCGGCTGCCGGCCTCGCCGCGCCGGGCTGCATGAATGCAGAAGTGCGCACCTCGATCAGTTCGGCGTCGCGCGGCGTCGATGGCGGCATCCTGCTCGATGCCGGCGGCGGCAATGTCGCCGTGCATGCCGATGTCTATGGCAACAAGGCCGGCGACTACAATGTGCCGTCCTACCCCTATGCCGAGCCCGGCATCGCCTTCAACGGCCGACAGGGTAATACGGCGATGCAGAGCGGCGGTGCGGCGCTCGGCGGGTCGTATTTCTTCGACGGCGGCTATATCGGCGCGGCGATCACGCATAACCGGGCCAATTACGGCATCCCCGGCGTCGAAGGCGCGCAGCAGCAGACGCGCATTGTCGGCGAGCAGACCAAGGTCACCATGAAGGGGGAATATCGCCCCGATGCCGCGGCCATCGAAGCGATCCGGTTCTGGGCCGGCGCGACCGACTACAAGCACGACGAGATCGGCCTGGAGGAAGGCGGCACCGGCGCGCCGCATGTGCACCAGACCTTCACCAACAAGGAGCAGGAAGGCCGCGTGGAAGTGCAGATGATGCCCTTCAATGCCGGCTTCGCTGCGGTGACCACGGCCTTCGGCATCCAGGCCAGCCATCAGGAACTGATGGCGCCGAGCCCCGAAGGCATCGGCAGCCCGACCAATGGCCTGTTCGATCCGAACAGGAACACCAAGGTCGCCGGCTATGTCTTCAACGAGCTGAAATTCACCGACTGGACGCGCGCGCAGATCGCCGGCCGCGTCGAGCATGTCGAGCTATCCGGCTCGGCGCCGTCGTTCATTCCCACCGAGTTCGACACCGATGCCGATCCGACCTCGATCGGAGCTGCCATCGGCATCAATCGCGCCTTCACGCCGAAGAGCGGCAGCATCGGCCTGATCCAGGATCTGCCTTGGGGCGGCCTCTCGGCCAGCGTCACCGCACAGTATACGGAGCGTGCGCCGAAGCCGGCCGAGCTGTTTTCGCGCGGCGGCCATGATGCCACTGGCACCTTCGATATCGGCAATCCCAATCTCGGCATCGAGACGGCGAAGTCGGTCGAAGTCGGTCTGCGCCGCGCTGCGGGGCCCGTGCGCTTCGAACTCACGGGCTACTACACGCAGTTCAACGGCTTCATCTATCGCGCTCTCACCGGCAATACCTGCTCCGGTAGCGCCTGCATCGTCGGTGCGGGCGAGGAGCTCAACCAGGCGATCTATTCGCAGCGGGACGCCACCTTCCGCGGCGGTGAATTCCAGACCCAGATCGATGTGACCAAGCTCGGCACCGGCATGTTCGGTGTCGAAGGCCAGGCCGATGTGGTGCGCGCGACCTTCGCCGATGGCAGCAATGTGCCACGCATCCCGCCGGTGCGCGCGGGCGGCGGCGTCTTCTGGCGCGATGCGAACTGGTTCGCGCGCATCAACATGCTGCATGCCTTCGCGCAGAACGACATCTCCGCCGTCGCGGAGACGCCGACCGCCGGCTACAACCTGCTGAAGGCGGAAGTGAGCTACAAGACGCTGCTGGATTCGCGCATCTATGGTGCGAAGGAAATGACGGTGGGCCTCGTCGGCAACAACCTGCTGAACGAGAACATCAGGTACTCAGTGTCCTACAACAAGGACAACGTGCTGCAGCCAGGGATGAATGTGCGGGCGTTTGCGACGGTGAAGTTCTAGACGCCGTCTCGTAGCCCGGATGGAGCGAAGCGCAATCCGGGGACCGGCCTCGCCATTGGCACCGTGCCTAAGGTGACAGCTGATCCCGGATTACGCTTCATTACTTCCGGGCTACACCTTCGGCTCACCGAAATCGCCGCTATCGCTCCGTCCCGAACCTCCCCAATCGTTCGGCAATATTCCCGCGCGTACATAACGATGCAGCGATGTGTAAGGCCACGCGCTTGGCGCAGTCACATAGCCATGCTTCACCGGATTGAAGTGGATGTAGTCCGTGCAACGTTCGAAATCGCCGTCATCGCGGATCGTATGTTCCCAGAACCGCCGTTGCCACAGCATATGCTCGCCGCGGGGATCACGGAGAGGCGAGACGCCCGCCTTCTCGACTGCTCGCGTAAATAGCCCCTTCAAACGACGCCATCGTCCGGCATAATCAACGTCGCTTTCAGGCAACGTCCAGATCGCATGTAGATGATCGGGCAGCACAACGATCGCATCGATCGTGAAAGGATGTTCATCGCGGGTTTGCCGGAATGCCTGACGCAGCATGACAATATGATCGGTCAGGACTGATGAACGACGATCAGCCACAGCGACGGTGAAAAAGAAAACGCCGCCGGCAACCCGATTGCGCCGATATCGCACCATCGCTGCAGGCCCGTAGCCCGGATGGAGCGCAGCGTAATCCGGGGTTAGAAGACAACACAAGCAGGGGCGAAGCCGGTCAGGCCGGTCCCCGGATTGCGCTACGCTCCATCCGGGCTACGAAACGGCGTTCCAATCCGGCCTGACAGCGCCAGCAAGTCCGTCCGCCGCGCCGTCCACCAATTCCAGCACGAGCAGACGCTTCGCATCCACCGGCCCCGGCATGGTCACGTTGCCCTTCGGGATCATCTTGAAGCCGACCCGGCTGTAATACGGCTCATCGCCCACCAGCAAGATCAGCCTGTGTCCCTTCGCGCGCGCATCGTTGATCGCGCGATCGAGCAGCTTGCGGCCGACACCGCGGCTGCGGAAAGGCGGCTCCACCGTGAGCGGGCCGAGCAGCAGCGCCGGCGTGTCGCCGACGCAGATCGGCAATTGCCGCACATTGCCCACCAGCAGCGTGCCGATCCGCGCCGTAAAGGACAGATCGAGCAGATGGCTCACATGCTCGCGCAGGCGATAGGCCGACAACACGAAGCGGCCGGGGCCGAAGGTGCGGGCCACCAGCCGTTCGATGGGCTGGGCGTCATTGGCGGTTTCCGCAGCGATGATCAGGTCGAGGTCACTCATGTCGGCCCGCGGGATAGCATCTGGCGGCGGCCCGGTCCATCGCCGGGGATATCAAGGCCTGCCCTTCAAGGCCGGGCCCGCCAGGTCGGGATCACCGGCCGGCCGTCAAAGATCTCCGCCAGCCGCTGCCGCGTTCCCTCGGTGGTGTCGGAGGGCAGCGCGTCGAGCGCGAAAAAGCCGGTCTCGGCGATCTCCTTGTTCGGCTCCGGCAAGCGATCCTGCCGGAAATCGCGGACGACATAGACCACCACGTGATCGCGGACCGAGACATGGCTGTTGAGGAACACGCCATGCAGCACCGGTTCGCCGGCCAGTTCGATCCGCCCCTCCTCGCGCAGCTCGGTCTCCAGCGCCTCGCGAAAGGTCTGGCCGACCTCGACGCCGCCGCCGGGCAGATACCAGCCGGTGACATAAGTGTGCCGGACCAGGAATACGCGGCCGGCCGCATCGACAACCACCGCGCGCACGCCGAGCGTCATGCCGCGGGCGAAGCGGAAATACAGATGCACGAATCTGCGGAGCGTCGGCTCCAGCCGCTGGCGCAAGGTCGGCCTGGTCATTGCAGTCGTCCTCGTCGGTGCACGCGGCTTCGTCCTTGCGTCATCGCCGCCAGCTTGCCAAAAACGGGCAGGGTTTCACAACCATATGACCGGCGACTGCTTAGCAAACGATGACCGCATTCACCCTCGCGCATCTGTCCGACCCGCATGTGCCGCCGATGCCCGAGCCGCAGTGGCGCGAATTGCTCAGCCAGCGTGTGCTCGGCTACGTCAACTGGAAGCGCAACCGGCATCTGTATCACCGCCGCGACATGCTTGACGTGCTGGTCGCGGACATGCAGGCGCAGGCGCCCGACCACATTGCCGTCACCGGCGATCTCGTCAATCTCGCGCTCAAGGCCGAATTCCCGCGCGCGCGGCGCTGGATCGAGGCGGTCGGCAAACCCGATGCCGTCTCGCTGGTGCCGGGCAATCACGACGCCTATGTCCGCGGCGCGCCGGAGACATTCGGGGAGACCTTTGGCGACTATATGCGCGGCGATGACGAAACGACGCCGACCTTTCCTTACCTGCGCATTCGCGAACCCGTGGCGCTGATCGGGGTGTCGTCGAGCGTTCCGACGGCGCCTTTCATGGCGACCGGCTGGCTCGGCGATGCGCAGCTCGAGGCGCTCGACCGCCTGCTGGCAAGCCTCGCCGATACGCATCTGTTTCGCGTGCTGCTGATCCACCATCCGCTGCGCTCTGACAAATGGATGAAGCGACTGACCGACTCCGATGCGCTGCAGGCACTGCTCAAGCGCCATGGAGTCGAACTCATCCTGCAAGGTCACGACCACATCCATTCGACCATGTGGTTCGAAGGTCCGCAGCGCCGCATCCCGGCCATCGGCGTGCCGTCGGCCTCATCGCTCGCGCACGGCCACAAACCGGCGGCGGCGTATAATATGTTCGCCATCGAACGCGACGGCGAGCGCTGGCGCTGCGAGCAAACAGTGCGCGGCTTCGGCGACGGCAATATGGTGCATGAGCTGAAACGGACGATGCTGTAGGATGGGTTGAGCGAAGCGATACCCATCACCGCAAGCGCGGTGGGCGACGGGTATCGCTTCGCTCAACCCATCCTAGGCATACACCTCAATGCCCCCGCGTCGCCACGAACAGCGCCAGAGCGAACAGTCCGGCGATACCGACAATCATGCCGAACACGAACGGCCAAAACCTGCTGCGCTGCTTCATCACCGGCGCCGGCGTCACCTCCGGCGGCAATACCGCCGTCGCGATCGCATGTTCGCGTTCGACCATGCGGCGGGCGATGTAGTCCGTGACGGCCTTCACCATCGTTTGCACGTCATGGGATTCGGCCAGCACCTTGCGGCCGAAGCGGCTGTCCTGCACGAGACGATAGCTGCGCTTGTCACGGCCCATGACCACATGGGCGATCATGTCGATCCACAGCCGCGGGGTGTCGCCCTGGCTGATGCCGCGATCGAACAGTTCGACGTCAGGCGGTATCTCGGCGAACAGCGGATCGAGCGCCTCGTTGAGGATTTCGAGCCGGGCCATCTCGGCATCGCGCAGGTCGACCACGACGCCGGTACGATCCGCCGCTTCGATCCGGGCCTGCCGGAGGGCATCGCGCAGCCGCTTCGGCTGGGCGTCATTGGCTGCATTGTTCACGCCGCTTGCCGCACCCATCGCAACTCCGCCTCACGCCTGTCGCACCATACCCATTAACCTATCAGCAACCATAAGCCCCCGAAAGGGCGTTGGTTTCCAGAGGCTTGGCGCAAAAGAGTCGGTGCAAAAACCGGCGCGAATACAAAACGGCCCCATCCGGTTGGGCCGGATGGGGCCATCTTGCGACTTGGGCGTTTCCCGTGAGGCTGGGCTGCGGCGCTCTTGGGGGCAAGCCGCAAGCTGAAAAACTTAGGCGACCTGGCGGCTCGGCTCTTCCACGATGGAGAAGCGAACGCCGGCGCGGTGACGGTTTTCCTCGGACACGGCCTTCCAGGCTTCCTCGGCCTGCTTGCGGGTCTTGAACGGGCCCTGAACCTGGGCGGAACCCTCGACCAGCTTGTGGAAGTTCATCGAGCCGAATTCGCCGCCGATGACCCAGAAATTGCTGCCGTTGGACATGTCGTTCTCCTCAGATTTCTCTTACATTCGTGACATGCGCGTCGCATTCACCGTGTGAAGAGATAACGACAATCTCGCCGAAATCGCCAGATGTCTTGTGTTTGAATGGTGATGCGATGTAACATCATCACTTGTCACAAATGTCATTTTGTAAAAAATGTAAAATATGGCGACTGAAACCAACAAGAAGCTGTTCGTGGGCCCCCGTTTCCGGCGGATTCGGCGACAACTCGGCCTGTCGCAGACCCAGATGGCCGAGGGACTGGGCATTTCACCGAGCTACATCAACCTGATCGAGCGCAACCAGCGCCCCGTTACAGCGCAGCTTCTGCTGCGACTGGCGGAAACCTACGATCTCGACCTGCGCGATCTCGCAACGGCCGATGAGGATCGCTTCTTTGCGGAGCTCAACGAGATCTTTTCCGATCCGCTGTTTCGCCAGATCGACCTGCCGAAACAGGAGCTGCGCGATCTCGCGGAGCTGTGTCCGGGCGTCACGCATTCGCTGCAACGGCTTTATGCGGCTTACACCGAAGCGCGGCGCGGCGAGACCATGGTGGCGGCGCAGATGGCCGACCGTCACGACGGCGCATCCTATGAAGGCAATCCGATCGAGCGCGTGCGCGATCTGATCGAAGCCAACCGGAATTACTTTCCGGAGCTGGAAACGGCAGCGGAGACGCTGCGCGACGAGATCAATGTGCCGTCGCAGGATCTGTTCGCGGCGCTCAGCACACGCCTGCGGGACAAATACTCGATCGTCACGCGCATCATGCCGGTGGATGTGATGCGCGAGACGTTGCGGCGGTTCGACCGGCATCGGCGGCAATTGCTGATCTCCGAAATGGTGGACGCGCCCGGCCGCGCATTTCAGGTCGCGTTCCAGATCGGGCAGGTCGAATGCTCGTCGAATTTCGAGAGCATCATCGGCCGCGCCGGACCGCTCGCCGATACGCAGCGCCGGCTCTATCGCATCACGCTCGCGAACTACTACGCTGCCGCCGTGCTGATGCCCTATGCTGCGTTTCATGCGGCCGCGGAAGCGCTGAGCTACGACGTGCAGGTGCTCGGCCAGCGCTTCAATGTCGGCTTCGAGCAGATCTGCCATCGCCTCACCACGCTGCAGCGGCCGAATGCGCGCGGCGTGCCATTCTTCATGCTGCGCGTTGACAATGCCGGCAATGTCTCGAAGCGCTTTTCATCGGGGACATTCCCGTTCTCGAAATTCGGCGGCACCTGCCCCTTGTGGAATGTGCACTCCACCTTCGACACACCGGACCGCCTGCTGCAGCAGGTCATCGAACTCCCCGACGGCAACCGCTATTTCTCCATCGCGCAGACGCTGCGCCGCTCGCCAGCGCCGCATCCGCATCCCCAGCCGCGCTTTGCCGTCGGTCTCGGCTGCGAGATTCGTCATGCGAGCAAGCTGGTCTATTCGGCAGGCCTCGATCTGGAGAAGGTCGAGGGCACGCCGATCGGCGTCAATTGCCGGCTGTGCGAACGCGAGAATTGCAGCCAGCGCGCGGAGCCGCCGATCACGCGGACGCTCATTCTCGACGAGAACACGCGACGGGTATCGTCCTTCGCTTTCAGCAACGCGCGGGAAATCTAGCGAGCCGGCCTGAATTATTTTTACCTGGGTAATATTGACACCGCAATTTTACCCGGGCATTAATCGCGCCTTCCTGACAGAAAGGACGCGTCGTGACTGCCCCTTCGCCTTGTTATCTCGAGCCCACACAGACCAATGGCCGGCGCTTTGTGCGACGGGAATTCACGGGCAATCTCGTCATGCTGAATCTGCTCAGATTCCGGGCGATCGCCGATTACACCGCGCATCCCGAGCTTGCGCCGTCCTCGCCCATCAGCGGATCGAGTGCGTTCGATTGCTATATTCGCCACACATTGCCGATCCTGCGCGCGACCGGCGGCGATCTGATTTTCCTCGGCGCCGGCGGCTCGTTCCTGATCGGCCCCGAGGACGAACATTGGGACAGCGTGATGCTGGTCCGACAACAGAGCGTGGCCGCCTTTCTCGATTTCGCCGAGAACGACGCTTACCTCGCCGGCCTCGGCCATCGCACCGCTGCCTTGCAGGACTCGCGCCTGCTGCCCCTTGATGAGCAACCGTTGGCGGCCTAACCGGCACAATGATTACCGCAAGGCAAAGTAAGTCATGGCCGGGACTTGACCCAGCCATGACGTCTTGCTTGCTGGGCCAAGACGAAACGCGAAGTGCTCGGCGCGAGCATACGATGACGAGGTGCAGTCGATGCTGCGACGATCTGTGCGATCCGGACTTCTGCTTGCCGCTGCCGTGCTACTGTCTCTCACCTCCCCCGCCTCCGCACAGCGCGGTGCATCCTGCCATGGCGGACAGAGTTTTGATCAATTTCTTGCCGGGCTGAAGCAGCAGGCCGTTGCTGCCGGTGTCTCGCAGCGGGCGATGGCGGAGGCGGCCCCGTATCTCGTTTACGATCAGGGCATCGTCAATCGCGACCGCGGGCAAAAAGTGTTCGGGCAGCTGTTCACGCAATTCGCCGGCCGCATGGCTGCGGATTACCGGATGCAGAACGGGCAGCTCAAGATCAAGCAGCATGCGGCCGCCTTCGCGCGCGCCGAGAAGGACTATGGCGTGCCGCCCGCCGTCATCGCGGCGTTCTGGGCGCTGGAAAGCGATTTCGGCGTGCAGATGGGCAATCTGCAGACGCTGCGCTCGCTGGTGTCGCTGGCCTATGACTGCCGGCGTTCAAAAATGTTTCAGGACGAGACGATTGCGGCGCTGAAGATCATCGATCGCGGCGATCTCTCGCCGGCAGAGATGATCGGCTCATGGGCTGGCGAACTCGGCCAGACGCAGTTCCTGCCGACGCATTACTTCAACTATGCCGTGGACTATGACGGCGATGGCCATCGCAATCTCTTGCGCAGCCCGGCTGACGTGATCGGCTCCACCGCACATTACATTTCCACCGGACTGAAATGGCGGCGCGGCGAACCGTGGCTGCAGGAGGTGCGCGTCAACGGCGAGATTCCGTGGGACCAGGCCGATCTCACCATCAAGCTGCCGCGGACCAAATGGGCGGCGCTCGGTGTGAGCTATCCCGATGGCCGCCCGCTGCCGAAGGACGATATGCCGGCCTCGCTGCTGCTGCCGATGGGGCGGCATGGCCCGGCCTTCCTCGCTTATGCGAATTTCGCCGCTTATACGGAATGGAATAATTCGCTGATCTATTCGACTACCGCGGCGTATCTCGCGACGCGCATCGCCGGGGCTTCGAAGATGCGCCAGCCATCGGCGCCGGTGGCGCAGCTGTCGCATGCCGAGCTGCGCGAAATGCAGCAGCTTCTCCAGAAACGCGGCTTCAATGTCGGCAAGGTGGACGGCATTCTCGGGCAGCAGAGCCGAACCGCAGTAAAGGCGATGCAGGTGAAGTTCGGCCTGCCCGCGGATTCCTGGCCGACGGCGGAGTTGCTGGCGGCGCTGAAATCGGGGCGGTGATTGTCATTGCCCGGCTTGACCGGGCAATCCGGTAAACACCGGGCGCAACGATCAATCTTTACCGCCTGTGCCTACTGGATCACCCGCTTTCGCGGGTGATGACAAGGAAGAGCGCCCGAACAAATTTCTTCTCTTTTCTGATGCCCGGCCGGTTGAAATCCCCCAACCGCGCCCCAAGTCCATGCAGCAGCATCTTTCTCAGATCCCGCCGCTGCGCTTTGAAACGCATCACACAAGAGCATCCTCATGCCGTTTTACGATTCCGTCGTCCCCGCTTACCTGCAGATGCTGGGCACCATGTCCGCCGGCTTGAAAAAGGCGGAAGCCTATGCGGCGGCGAAGAAGATCGAGCCGGCGGTGCTGCTCGGCACGCGGCTCTTCCCGGACATGCTGCCGCTGAGCCGGCAGGTGCAGCTGGCCTGCGATTTCGCCACCAAAGGCAGCGCGCGCCTCTCCGGCAGCGAGGTGCCGTCGGTGCCGGATACCGAAACCACCTTCGATGAACTGCAGGCGCGCATCGCCAAGACGGTCGATTACCTGAAGACCTTCAAGCCCGAACAATTCGACGGCGCCGAAACCCGCGAGATCACCTTCCCCACCGGGCCGGGCAAGACCACGACGCTGTCAGGCCAGCAATTCCTCACCAGCTTCTCGCTGCCGAGCTTCTATTTCCATGTGGTCACCGCCCACGACATTTTGCGCATGTGCGGGATCGACGTCGGCAAGCGCGACTATCTCGGCGCCAACTGAGCCATGATGCGGAGAGGACAATCTTGCGCGCATCATCCCATGCGCGACAAACACATTGTTCGATCCGCATCCGATCAGCGTGAAAATTCTTTCGTTGCGCGCGCAGTTGCCAAGTCGTTCTGCAATGCGCAACTCCATCTCACCGCCCCCCTTCCGGAGCTTTCCTGATGAGCACGTCCAAACTCTTCGAGCCCTACAAGCTCGGCAACATCACGCTGACCAATCGCACCGCGATGGCGCCGCTGACGCGTAACCGCGCACTGCCCGACTTCGTGCCCGGCCCGCTCGCCGCCGAATACTACGCCCAGCGCGCCAGTGCCGGCCTGCTGATCACCGAAGCGAGCCAGATCTCGCAGCAGGGCCAGGGCTATCAGGACACGCCCGGCATCTACACGCCCGAGCAGGTCGCCGGCTGGAAGAAGGTGACCGATGCCGTGCACGCCAAGGGCGGGCACATCTTCATCCAGCTCTGGCATGTCGGCCGCATCTCGCATACCAGCCTGCAGCCGAATGGCGGCAAGCCCGTCTCAGCCTCGGCGATCACTGCCAAGACCAAGACCTTTGTCGGCGGTACCTTCACCGATGTCTCCGAGCCGCGCGCGCTCGAACTCGCCGAAATTCCGGGCCTGATCGACGACTACAAGCGCGCCGCGAAGAATGCCGTGGAAGCCGGTTTCGACGGCGTCGAGATCCACGCCGCCAATGGCTATCTGCTCGAGCAGTTTGCCCGCGCAAGCACCAACAAGCGCACCGACGCCTATGGCGGCTCGATCGAGAACCGTGCCAAATTGACGCTCGAAGTGGTCGCGGCCATCGCGAAGGAGATTGGCAGCGACAAGACGGGCATCCGCATCTCGCCGGTGACCCCGGCCAATGACGCTGCGATCGACGATGATGCGCAAAAGCTGTTCGACCACATCACCGACGGGCTGAGCGCCGAGAAGCTGGTCTATCTGCATGTGGTGGAAGGCGCCACCGGCGGCCCGCGCGACAATGCGCCGTTCGACTATGCCAGCCTGCGCAAGCGTTTTGCCGGCACCTATATCGCCAATAACGGGTTTGATTTCGCGCTGGCGGAGAAGCAGCTGGCAGCGGACGCCGCGGACCTGATCGCCTTCGGCAAACCGTTCATCTCTAATCCCGACCTGGTGGAGCGGCTGAAGGCCGGTGCACCGCTGAACGACTGGGACAAGAACACCTTCTATGGCGGCGGCGCGAAGGGCTATACGGATTATCCGACGCTGGCGGCGGCGAAGTAAACTCCGGCTGTCATCCCCGCCTAGCGCACCGAAGGTACGCGCGGAGCGGGGATCCAGTAGACACTGACGTCCCTGCAGAAACACCGGCGTCGCCGCTTACTGGATCACCCGGGAGCGAACTGAAAAGGCCGGGATTTCTCCCGGCCTTTTTGTCTCGTCCATAAACTCCACCCTCATCCTGAGGAGCGGCCCTTAGGCCGCGTCTCGAAGGATGGCGATGGAGCCCGGCCATCTCATGGTTCGAGACGGCGCTACGCGCCTCCTCACCATGAGGGGGCGGCGTTAATTCGCCGAAGCGCGCTTCTGCGGCGGGGTGGCGGGCCACGACTTGATCAGCGTGTCGTAATCCACCGTCTCGCCCTTCGGCTTCTCATTCGCCAGCTTGCGCTGGGGCGCGATGTTGCCGTCTTTCGCGGACTTGTTGTACCAGAACTCCGCGCTCTCCTTCTTGTTGAGCTTCGGACCGCACTCGCCCTGCACCTTCGAGCGCTCGAGACGCTCCAGCACCGAGTCCTGCGCTGCAGCCAGCGAGTCCATCGCCGCCTGCGGCGTCTTCGCACCGGACGATGCATCGCCGATGTTCTGCCACCACAGCTGCGCCAGCTTCGGATAATCCGGGATGTTGTTGCCCGTGGGCGACCACTGCACGCGAGCCGGCGAGCGATAGAACTCGATCAACCCGCCAAGCTTCGGCGCACGTTCGGTGAAGGATTTATCCCAGATGTCGCTCTCGCGGATGAAGGTGAGACCGACATGGCTCTTCTTCAGCGATACCGACTTCGAGGTGATGAATTGCAGATAGAGCCAGGCGGCCTTGCGGCGATCCGGCGGCGTCGACTTGAGCAGCGTGCCCGAGCCCACATCCTGATAGCCGAGCTTCATGCCTTCCTTCCAATAGGCGCCCTTCGGCGACGGAGCCATGCGCCACTTCGGCGTGCCATCGGCATTCATCACTGGCAGACCGGGCTTCACCATGTCGGCGGTGAAGGCGGTGTACCAGAACATCTGCTGCGCGACATTGCCCTGCGCCGGCACCGGACCGGACTCCGAGAAGGTCATGCCCTGTGCCTGCGGCGGGGCATATTTCTTCATCCAGTCGAGATATTTTACGATCGAATAGACCGCAGCCGGGCCGTTGGTATCGCCGCCGCGCTCGATGGATGAGCCCACCGGACGGCAACCTTCCATGCGGATGCCCCATTCATCGACGGGCAGGCCATTCGGCAGGCCCTTGTCGCCATTGCCGGCCATGGACAGCCAGGCGTCGGTGAAGCGCCAGCCGAGCGACGGGTCCTTCTTGCCATAGTCCATATGGCCATAGACCTTGGTGCCGTTGATTTCCTTGATGTCGTTGGTGAAGAAATCGGCGATGTCCTCATAGGCCGACCAGTTCACGGGCACGCCGAGATCATAGCCATACTTGGCCTTGAACTTGGCCTTGTAGTCCGGATTGGTGAACCAGTCGTAGCGGAACCAGTAGACGTTCGCGAATTGCTGGTCGGGCAGCTGATACATTTTTTTGTCCGGTCCCGTCGTGAAGGACGTGCCGATAAAGTCCTTGATGTCGAGGGTCGGGCTGGTGACGTCCTTGCCTTCGCCACTCATGAAGTCGGTGAGCGAGATGGTCTGGCCGTAGCGGAAATGCGTGCCGATCAGATCGCTGTCGTTGATCCAGCCGTCATAGACATTCTTGCCCGACTGCATCTGGGTCTGCAGCTTCTCGACCACGTCGCCTTCCTGGATCAGGTCGTGCTTCAGCTTGATGCCGGTGATTTCCGAGAACGCCTTGGCCAGCGTGCGCGATTCATATTCATGCGTGGTGATGGTTTCGGAGACGACGTTGATCTCCATGCCCTTGAACGGCGCAGCGGCTTTCTCGAACCACTGCAGCTCCTTGAGCTGATCGGCTTTCGACAAGGTCGAAGGCTGGAATTCGTTGTCGATCCATTTCTGGATGGTGGCGTCATCCGCCCTGGCCGGCGCGGCCAGCAGCGCGGTCGCCGCGATCAGCGCACAGGCGCTGGTCATCATGATGTGGCGCGTCGGGCGACGGGCCTGAGTGGTCAGATGCCTCATTACTTCCTCCCATTTGTTCAGGCCGGGATTATCCCGTGCCTGCAGTCCAGACCGGTCAGACGGTGCGGAAAATCCCCACCGCCGCGACCAGTGAAATCAGAGTGGCGAACCAGAGATTCGAAATTTCAAAGCCTTCCTCGCCGATCGGCAGCGTTGCGATCGGGTCACTTCCGACGAAAGCGATCCACAAGAGATGGATCACCGCGGCCAGGATCAACGACAGGAACAGACGATCGCCGCGCGTGGTCGGAATACGCAGGATGCCGATGCGCTCGGCTTCAGGATAACGGACGGCGAGAACGGTCATGGTTGCGAGCATGATCGCAATCGCCGCGAAGAAGATCGCGGTCGGCGGCGTCCAGGCCATCCATGCGATGTGATCCATGGTCAGACGCTCCCCTGCATATGGCCGTCATTGCGAGCGAAGCGAAGCAATCCAGAAGCCAAGAGCGAAGACTGGATTGCTTCGTCGCTCCGCTCCTCGCAATGACGGCTGAGAGGTTCGAGCTTCATCATCACACCCGCCCCAGCGCGAAACCGCGCGCGATGTAGTTGCGGACGAACCAGATGACGAGCGCTCCGGGGATGATGGTGAGGACGCCCGCCGCGGCCAGCAGACCCCAGTCCATGCCGGAGGCCGACACCGTGCGCGTCATGATCGCCGAGATCGGCTTGGCATTGACCGAAGTGAGCGTGCGCGCCAGCAGCAGCTCGACCCAGGAGAACATGAAGCAAAAGAAGGCGGCGACACCAATGCCGGAGGCGATCAGCGGCATCAGGATCTTCACGAAGAATTTCGGAAACGAATAGCCGTCGAGAAATGCCGTCTCGTCGATCTCGCGCGGCACGCCCGAGACGAACCCTTCGAGGATCCAGACTGCAAGCGGCACATTGAACAGGCAATGCGCCAGCGCCACAGCCCATGGCGTATCGAACAGGCCGACGGCGGAATAGAGATTGAAGAATGGCAACGCGAACACCGCCGGTGGCGCCATGCGGTTCGACAGCAGCCAGAAGAACAGATGCTTGTCGCCGAGAAAGCGATAACGTGAGAAGGCATAGGCTGCTGGCAGCGCGAAACTGATCGACAGCACGGTGTTGATGACAACGTATTTCAGCGAATTGATGTAGCCGGAATACCAGCTCTCATCGGTGAAGATGCGGATATAGTTCTCGAGCGTCGGCTTGTGCGGCCACAGGGTCATGGTCGAGACGATCTCGCCATTCTCCTTGAAGCTCATATTGACGAGCCAGTAAATCGGCAGCAGCAGGAAGATCAGAAACAGCGTCAGGATGATGCGACGGCCGGGGATGGAATTGTTCATGCCGCGCCCTCCGTCTTGGTGCGATCGCTGCCGGCATTGGTCATGACCGTATAGAACACCCAGCAGACGATCAGCACGATGAGGTTATAGACCAGCGACAGCGCCGCCGCCTTGCCGAGATCGAACTGGCCGAGCGCGATCTTGACGAGCTCGATGGAGACGAAAGTGGTCGAATTGCCGGGACCGCCGCCGGTGACGACGAAGGGCTCGGTATAGATCATGAAACTGTCCATGAAGCGCAGCAACACGCCGATCAAAAGAACGCGGTTGAGCTTCGGCAACTGGATGGCGCGGAACACCGCCCAGCGTGAGGCGCCGTCGATCTGTGCCGCCTGGTAATAGGCATCGGGGATGGATTTCAGGCCGGCGTAACAGAGCAGCGCGACGAGGCTGGTCCAGTGCCAGACATCCATCACGATGACCGTGGCCCAGGCGTCGAATTCATTCGACACGTAATTGTAGTCGAAACCGAGTGAATTGAGCGTATAGCCGAGCAGGCCGATATCGGGGCGGCCGAAAATCTGCCAGATGGTGCCGACCACATTCCATGGAATGAGCAGTGGCAGCGCCAGGATCACGAGGCAGGCGGCGACACGCCAGCCCTCACGCGGCATCGACAGCGCGACGACGATGCCGAGCGGCACTTCGATGGCCAGGATAATCGCGGAGAAAGCGAGGTTACGCGCCAGCGAGGCCAGAAAACGCCCGCCGAGATCACTGGAAGGGTCGAGCAGTTCCTTGAACCAGCCGACGCCGTTCCAGAAGAACTGGTTGTTGCCGAAGGTGTCCTGCACCGAATAATTCACCACCGTCATCAGCGGCAGCACCGCCGAGAAAGCGACGATGAGGAACACTGGCAGGACGAGGAACCAGGCTTTGTTGTTGACGGTCTTGTCCATCACTGCGCCCCCTCGATGAGACGGCTGTCCGCATAAACGTGCACCCGTGCGGGATCGAACACCAGCCCGACCTCGTCGCCGCCAATGGAAAGTCCGTCCGGCACGCGCGCCGCAAATTTCACGCCGCCGATGCGGACGCGGGCGAAACGGATGCGGCCGAGATCGTCGATACGCTCCACCTGGGCGGTGAGCAGCTCCGGCGCCGGCGTCGCCACATGGACGAATTCGGGGCGGATACCGATCTCGATCTTCGCACCAGGCGGTAGCGCATCATAGCTGCTGTTCAGTCCGACGACATGGCCGCCGATGCGCGCCTGCCGACCGCTCACCTCCGCAGGAACGATATTCATGCCGGGCGAGCCGATGAAATAGCCAACGAAGGTATGCGCGGGTTTGTCGAACAGTTCCTGCGGCGTGCCGGACTGCACGACGCGGCCGTCATGCATCACCACCACCGTATCGGCGAAGGTCAGTGCCTCGGTCTGGTCATGGGTCACATAAATCATGGTGAGATCCAGCGCACGATGCAGCGCCTTCAGCTTGGAGCGCAGCTCCCATTTCAGCGCGGGATCGATCACCGTCAGCGGCTCGTCGAACAATACGGCGGCCACATCGCTGCGCACGAGACCGCGGCCGAGCGAGATCTTCTGCTTGGCGTCCGGCGTCAGCCGTGTCGCCTTGCGGTTCAGATACGGCGTGAGATCGAGCAGTTCGCCGATCTCGGCGACACGTGCATCGATCTGCGGCTTCGGCATGCCGCGATTCTTGAGCGGGAAAGCCAGGTTCTCGCCGACCGTCATGGTGTCGTAGATCACCGGAAACTGGAACACCTGCGCAATGTTGCGCTTCTGGGTCGGCAGCGGCGTGACGTCGTTGCCGTCGAACAGGATCTGGCCGCGCGTCGGCGTGACGATGCCGGAGATCATGTTGAGCAGCGTGGTCTTGCCGCAACCGGATGGCCCCAGCAGCGCATAGGCGCCGCCCTGCCGCCAGGTCATGGAGATCGGCTTCAGCGCGAATGATTCCGGATCGGCATCATTGCCACTGTAGGATTGCGCGAGATCGACGAGATCGATGCGGGCCATGATTACACTCCCTTTGCGATATCGGGAGCGGCGACCAACCGGTCGCTGCCGTCGAAGACAAACAGGTTGGCGGGATCGAGCACGGCATCGAGCATGTGGCCCGGCTGGAATTCATGCACGCCTTGCAGCACCGCCACCCAGTTCGACGCATCGCGCTTGAGATGGACGAAGCTCTCCGACCCGGTGATTTCGGTGACAGTGACTTCGGCCGGAAATGCGTGACGGCCGGCAATGCCACTGGCGACTTCAAGCTGATGCGCGCGGAAGCCGACACGATAGGCGCCATCAGGGAGCGCCGCATAGAGACCGGACGCCGGCGCATTGGCGCCGCCGGCATAGTGCACCATGCCGTCCTTCTTCTCGATGGCGACCAGATTGAGCGGCGGGTCGGAAAACACCTCGGCCGTCTTGAGGGTCTCCGGATGGCGATAGACTTTCGACGTCACTCCATGCTGCAATACCTTTCCTTCCCAAAGGCACACTGTGCTGCCGCCGAGCAGCAGTGCCTCGGAGGGCTCGGTCGTGGCATAGACGAAGATCGCACCGGATGCTTCGAAGATCTTCGGCAATTCGGTGCGCAGCTCCTCGCGCAGCTTGTAATCGAGATTGGCGAGCGGCTCGTCGAGCAGCACGAGATCGGCGCTCTTCACCAGCGCGCGCGCAATCGCCGTGCGCTGCTGCTGGCCGCCGGAAAGCTGCAGCGGCGTACGCTTGAGATACGGTTCGAGCTTGAGCAGCGCCGCAGCCTCGCGCACGCGCGTCTCGATCTCGGCCTTCGGCTTGCCCTGCACGCGCAGCGGCGAGGCGATGTTTTCATAGACCGTCAGCGAGGGATAGTTGATGAACTGCTGATAGACCATCGCCACCGAACGCTTGCGGATGTCGATGCCGGTGACGTCCTTGCCGTCCACCAGCACGCGGCCTTGCGCCGGTTTGTCGAGGCCGGCAAGCAAACGCATGATCGAGGTCTTGCCGGCCAGTGTCGGGCCGAGCAGCACGCTGAGACTGCCGCGTTCCAAGGTCAGCGAGACGTCGCGGATGGTCGTGACGCCATCGACCATCTGCGAGACGTGATCGAGCGAGACGCTCATGCGCGCGCTCCCGCTACGGCAGATGCGTCGCGATGAGCGACGAGCCATTCGTCGAGCGCCACGATCTCCTCCCCTGACAAACGCAGGCCGAGTTTGGAGCGCCTCCAGACGATATCCTCGGCGCTTACGGCCCATTCATTCGCCATCAGATAGCGCACCTCGCGCTCGGTCAATGTGGCACCGAAGTCGCGGCCGAGATCGGCGGCGGATTTCGCCGATGCGAGAAGTTTTGCAGTGCGGGTGCCATAGGCATGGACGAGACGGCTCGCATGCGCAGCGGTGAGAAACGGATAGTCGCGGCGTATTTCGGCGACCAGCGCATCCACCGACGAGACATCGACATCGCCGCCGGGTAGCGACGCATGGGCGGTCCAGCCTTCCCTCGCCTTGTCACCCTTGAGGTAAGGCGCGAGTTTCTGCAGCGCTTCTTCGGCGAGGCGACGATAGGTGGTGATCTTGCCGCCATAGATCGACAGCAGCGGTGCGCCACCGGGCAGATCGAGCTCGAACACATAGTCGCGCGTCGCCGCCTTGGCGTCGCTGGCACCATCGTCATAGAGCGGGCGGACGCCGGAATAGGTCCAGACCACATCCTCGGCGAGGACGGGCCTGGCGAAATATTCGCTGACCGAGCGGCAGAGATAGGCGATCTCATCCGGCGTGATCTTCACGTCGGCGGGATCGCCTTGATAGTCGACATCGGTGGTGCCGATCAGGGTGAAGTCGTTCTGATAGGGAATGGCGAAGACGATGCGACCGTCGGCATTCTGGAAGATATAGGCGCGGTCATGCGCATAGAGCTTCGGCACGACGATATGCGAGCCCTGCACCAGCCGCACCTTCGCCTTGGCATTCACGCCAGCGCCGGCGGCCAGCACATTCTCCACCCACGGACCGCCGGCATTGACCAGCGTGCGCGCGCTGATGGTCTCGCGCTGATGCGTCAGCACATTCTCGACCGTCACCTGCCAGACGCCCTCGCTCTGGCGGATCTCGACCGCGCGCGTCCGCGTGCGGATATCGGCGCCGCGATCGGCCGCATCGCGCGCGGTGAGAACGACGAGGCGGGCATCGTCAACGAAACAGTCGGAATATTCGAAGCCGCGGTGGAAGCGACCGGGGGTCAACGGCTTGCCGGTCTCGTCCTTGTCGAGATCGAGCGTGCGGGTCGCCGGCAGCAGTTTGCGGCCGCCGATATGGTCGTAGAGGAACAAGCCGAGGCGCAGCAGCCAGGCCGGCCGCAGCCCGGCGTGGTGCGGCAGCACGAAGCGCAGCGGGCGAATGATATGCGGAGCGATCGCCCACAGCACCTCACGCTCCAGCAGCGCGTGGCGGACCAGCTTGAAGTCGTAATATTCGAGATAGCGCAGGCCGCCATGGATCAGCTTGGTGGACCAAGACGATGTGCCTGACGCCAGATCCTTCATCTCGCAGAGAAACACGGAATTGCCGCGGCCGACCGCATCGCGGGCGATCCCGCAGCCGTTCACGCCGCCACCAATGATTGCAAGGTCGTAAACCTGACCCACCCGGCTTCCCCTCTGCGCCAATTGTCTGGCGCCTCTGACTGGACGCGCCATCTTCGCTTTTTGCGATTTGGCTTTCGTTTTCCATTAAATCACAAGTGAAAACGAAAGCAATCGACAAATTTCGCTTCATTCCCGCACAAATAACATCTTAAAATTGTATTCATCATAGGTATCGCCCTATAGCTAGGATTGGGGGAGGTTCCGGGTGTGCCTATCAACTTCGTGCCAGAACGAGGCCGCCTGCTGATCTGTGATTTCGATCGTGCGCGCGTTCACCCTGAAAACAGCAAGATCCGCCGCGTCGTGGTGGTCTCACCGCGCTCCTACAACGAGCGGCATGGCGCTGGTGCCGGGAGATGCATCATCGTGCCGTTCTCGGTAACCCGTCCCGCGATCCTGCGACCGGCGGATGTATTCTTTGCCAACGGTCAATATCGCGCGCTCAGTAAAGATACTTGGGCAAATTGCAGCTCCGTCGCCACAGTGTCTCATGCCAGATTGGATCGGGTTTATGTCGGAAACGGCCGCTACTCGGATGAGACGCTCGACGAAGAAGACTGCCAAAGGATCGAAATCGGCTTACGCCATGCGCTTGGCTTCGTGTTGCACGGCGATTGAACCAACCGGAAAAACAACTATACTGGTTGTACATCCCTTCGGGGACCTGAGGGTCCAGCTGACACTCCAATCGCATTGGGGTTCATGCTGGCCCCACAAAAGAGCCTCAGCTTCCGAGCTGGGGCTTTTTTAGTGGGCGCGCGCAATAGATCTGCGCTTCTACCCCTCCTCCGCCTCGTCATCCGCTCCCGGCAGGGCCTCGATCACCTTCACCCCACGGCTCCTGCAGATCTCCTGCAAGGCCGGCGGCAGCGCCGTGTCGGTCACGAAAGTATGGATCTGGCTGAGATGGGCGATGCGCACCGCGGCGCTGCGGCGCAGCTTGGTGCTGTCGCAGACCAGCATGACGCTGCGGGCATTGGCGATGATCGCCTGCGCCGCCTGCACCTCGCGATAGTCGAAATCGAGCAACGCGCCTTCCTCGTCGATCGCCGAGGCGCCGATGATGGCGTAATCGACCTTGAACTGGCCGATCAGCTTGATCGCCGTGGAGCCCGTCACCGCGCCATCGGCCCTGCGCACCGTGCCGCCAGCAACCACCACCTCGATATGCGGATGGCGATACAGCATCATCGCCACATTGAGATTGTTGGTGATGACGAGCAGATTCTCGTGATCCGTCAGCGCCGCAGCGACTTCTTCGGTGGTGGTGCCGATATTGATGAAGAGCGACGAGCCGTTGGGAATCTCGGCAGCCGCGGCAGCACCGATCGCTTTCTTCTCGTCTGCGGCAACGAAACGGCGGGCTTCGTAAGCGAGATTCTCCACCCCCGACGCGACGATGGCGCCGCCATGGATGCGCGTGAGCAGGCGCTGATCGCAGAGATCGTTGAGGTCCTTGCGGATGGTCTGCGCCGAGACCTCGAAGCGACGGACCAGATCATCGACCATCACGCGGCCGAAAGCGCGCGCGTGATTGAGAATTTCGGATTGGCGATGGGGAAGCCCAGCAGTCACGTCAGCACCTCATGGAAGATTCCATGGTGCTGATGTTGACCGCACAGGTCAACGTAAACGGACCACCTTCACAGGCGCCGTCATCGCTCGGTCACGCCTCAAGCCGCGGTGACTGCAGTCCCGGTTCCCTGCGCGAACTGGAAGGCAGCCCGCTCGGCCTCGCGGGCATTGCGGAAAATCTGGCCATCCATCGCATTGAAACGGTGGGACGCGGCAAAAAAGCGAAAACCACCGGGATCGCGGACCACGATGCCGGCTGCCTGTGACGAGACTTCGATGATGTATGTGTCTGACATGGCGGCCCCTTTCGCGGTAGGCAATGCATATTCCGGGCCATCAACTGCGAAGGGGGTATTTCGTTCCGGCCGCCAGATTAAAACGTTTTAAGCCTGGAGCGTTTCATCGGGGCGCTTGATGGCCTGCGGCCGGCCTTGCTCATCGATGGAAACGAAGGTGAAATTGCCGTCGGTGACCAGAATTGGCGCGCTTTCGTTGCGACGAAGCACCCACGCCTCGATATGCAAGGTGAGCGATGTACGGCCCATCCGCACCAGATTTGCGTGCACGGAGACCACGTCGCCCACATGCACGGCCTTGCGAAAGGTCATCGCCTCGATGGCGACAGTGACGGTTCGCGTCTTCGCCACCTTGGCTGCAGCGATACCGCCGCCGAGGTCCATCTGGCTCAGCAGCCAGCCGCCGAAGATGTCGCCATTGGCATTGGTGTCCGCCGGCATCGCTACCGTGCGGATGGTGAGGTCGCCGGTCGGTTCGACGCCAAGTCCGGTTCCAGATCGATTCGTTGGATCAGTCATGGGCAGGGCGTGCCTGAAGTTGAGTCATTAGGTAAAAGTCTCCCAGCCGGCATCCGGCGCGAAGCGGTCGCCAAATTTATCCGCCAGCGCGCGCAATGTCGCGGCGACGTTGTCGGGGCCGCGCGAACGGGCATAGTTCAGCGGGCCGCCGCGGAACGGGGCATAGCCGGTGCCGAAGATCATCGCGCCATCCACCACATCGGGATCATCCACGATGCCCTCGCGCAGGCAGGCGACGCAGACATTGGAAATCGGCAGCACCAGCCGGTCGATCATTTCCTGCGACGGTCGCGCGGTGGCGGCAGCGGCGGAACTCTTCTCGGCCTTGCCATCCTTCCAGACATAGAAACCCTTGCCGGTCTTCTTGCCGAGTTCGCCGCGGTTGACCTTTTCCCGCAACCACGCAGGCGTCGGCGGCAACAGATCGCCGAACTTGGAGCGCAGCATGTCGCCGACGGCCATGCAGATATCGAGGCCGACCTGATCGGCGAGTTCGATCGGGCCCATGGGCATGCCGAACTGCTCGGCCGCGGCGTCGATGGTCTCTTTCTCGACCTTCTCGTCGAGCAGCATCATCGCTTCCAGCATATAGGGCGTAAGCGCGCGGTTGACGAGGAAACCGGGCGACGACTTCACCGGCAACGGCAGGCGGTCGATGGCGCCGACGAATGCGGTGGCGCGTTTCAGCATGTCCTGATCGACGCCATCATGGCTGACGACTTCGACAAGCTGCAGCCGCGAGACAGGATTGAAGAAGTGCAGCCCCAGCAGCCGCTCCGGCCGCGCCAGCGACGTGCGCAGATCCTGCAGCGGGATGCTCGACGTATTGGTGGCGAGGATCGCATCCGGTTTCATGCGCGGTTCGAGGCCGGCATAGACCTTCTGCTTGAGATCGAGCTTCTCCGGCACTGCCTCGATGATGAGATCGGCATTGCTGACGCCCTCGCCGTCGAGATCGGGGATCAGGCGATCCAGCGTATCGCGCTGGTCGGTGCGCTTGCGGATGATCTTTGCGTAGAGATCGGCAGCGCGCTTTACCGCGCCGGCCAGTGGCTCCGGCTTCATGTCGGCGAGCGTGACACGCATGCCCTGATGCGCGCACCATGCCGCGATGTCGCCGCCCATGGCGCCGGCGCCGATCAGATGGACATGCTTGATGCCCCCGTTGCCGTCACCCGCGAGCTTTTTCATCGCCTCGCGCAGGAAGAACACACGGATAAGGTTCTGCGCCGTCGGCGTCACCATCAACTGGGCAAAGGAACGTTGCTCGGCCTTGAGCATTGCGGCGCGGTCGCCGCCATGTTTCTCCCACAGATCGATCAGCGCATAGGGCGCCGGATAGTGCTCGCGCGGCGCAGCCTTGCTCGCTTCCGCCACCATGCGCGAGGCGAGAAAACCGCGCACAGGAGAGAAGTTGAGCAGCGGGATCAAGGGCGACGGCTTGGCGCGCTTCAGGCGACCGAACACAGCTTCCTTCACTGCGTTGCGAACGTGGCGCTCTTCGGTGACGGCATCGACGAGACCGATGGCTTTCGCCTTGCGGGCATCGATGGTCTTGCCGGTGAGCATCATCGGCATCGCCTGCAGCGGCGAGACCAGATGCGTGAAGCGTGCGGTGCCGCCGAGACCAGGATGCAGGCCGAGCATCACTTCCGGGAAGCCGAAGCGCGCGCCATCGATGGCGATACGCATCTGGCAGGCCAGCGCGATTTCGAGACCGCCACCCAGGCAGAAGCCGTGAATGACGGCGACCGTCGGAATCTTCAGCGCCTCGAAGCGATCGACCACCGCATGGGCGCGCGCGATCTGCGCTTCGATGGCCGCGGGATCGCTGCCACGGAATTCATTGATATCGGCGCCGGCGATGAAACCCGATGCCTTCGCCGAGCGAATGACGATGCCGGTCGGGCGCTGGGTCTCCAGCGCCGTCAGCACCATGTCGAATTCCAGCAACACCTCTTCCGACAGCGTATTGGCGCTGGCATCGGCGCGGTCGAACAGCACCCATGCAACGCCGTCGGCGTCGCGTGTCAGCTTGAAATTGCGATAGGTGCCCGACATATCCGGAGCCGGCCCGAGTTCGAGCGCGCGGTCCTTGAGAGCGTCCAAAATTCTGCTTTCCATGACGCGCCTCACACCGTCTCGATCAACATCGCACCGCCGAGCCCGCCGCCGATACATTCGGTGGCAATGCCGCGCCGGGTGCCGAGCCGCTTCATTGCATTGACGAGATGCAGCACGATGCGGTTGCCGGATGTGCCGACGGGATGACCGAGGCTGATGGCACCGCCATCGACATTCAGCTTCGCATGATCGATCTCGCCGGCCGCACCGTCGAGGCCGAGCACTTCGCGGCAGAATTCTTCATCCTTCCACGCGGCAAGGCAACCGAGCACCTGCGTAGCGAAGGCCTCGTTCAGCTCCCAGGTCTCGATATCGTGGATGGTCATGTCGTTACGCTTGAGCAGATCATGCGACGAGAGCACCGGACCGAGGCCCATGATGGAGGGGTCGAGCGCCGACCACTGGCTGTCGAGGATGACCGCCTTCGGCGTCAGCTTGTGTTTCACGACAGCTTGTTCGGATGCGAGGATCACCCAGGACGCGCCATCTGTGATCTGCGAGGAATTGCCGGCGGTGACCTGTCCCCATGGCCGCTCGAACACCGGCTTCAGCATCGCCAGCTTGTCGGGCGAGGAATCCGGCCGAACGCCGTCATCGTGATCGTAGAAATTTCCCTTGCGATCGAAGGCGGTCTCGACCTCGCCCTTCAGCCAGCCATTCTCCTGCGCCCGCGCGAGGCGCTTGTGGCTCTCGCTGGCATAGGCATCGGCCTGCTGGCGGGTGATGCCGAACAGATGGCCGACCTTCTCGGCGGTCTGGCCCATGTTGAGATCGGTGATGGGATCGGTGAGGCCGCGTTCGAGGCCGATCACCGGCTTGAAGAAAGCCGGGCGCGCTTTCGCCAGCGCTGCCAGCTTGGCGACCGGTCCCTTCGCCATCGCGAGGCCGGCGAACCAGCGGACGCCGTTCTGCGGCCAGACCAGCGGCGCGTGGCTGAGCGCTTCGGCACCGCCCGCCAGAATGAGGTCCGCATTGCCTTCGCGGATATACCGATAACCGGTATCGATCGACTGCATGCCGGAGCCGCAATTGATCTGCACGGTGAAGGCCACCATGCGCTCGCCCATGCCGAGCCGCAGCGCCGCGACACGGGCTGGGTTCATTTCATCAGCGATGACATTGACGCAGCCGAGGATCACCTGATTGAAGGCATCCGGTGCAAAGGGCTGCCGCGCCAGCAGCGGACGACCGCATTGGACGGCGAGATCGACTGGCGTGAACGGGCCGGGGCCACTGCGCGCCTTCAGGAACGGCGTACGGCTGCCGTCGACGATATAGACTGGTCTTGCCATCAGGATGCTGCTCGTTGCTCACCAAGGTCCTGGAAGAATTGATGCACGTTATCGGACTTCCGTGCGAGCGGCGACAGCTCTTCCGGCGCGAAATCGTCGACCTCGATCACCAGCTTCACGGCTTCGCGGGCCGCCTGCAGCCGCTCGCCCTCTGCCTGGGTGATCACGCCCTGTGCCACAGCCTGTTTCCAGTCCTTCAGCTTCGCGGTTCGGATGCGCTTGGCAATATCGTCCGTGGATGTCACCAGTTTGAACGCCCTTTCCAGCCGCGCCAGCCCGCCGTCATCGTCCACACGGGACAGATCGGGCGTCAACCGATCGCGCGTGGCCGATGGCTCCAGGATCATCTGGGCGCATTGATGCACGACGCGGTCCGACGGGCCGAGCACATTGGCGCCGAAAGGCTGCACGACGAATTTCAGGATCGCCGCGACGAAGCGGTTCGGCAGATTGGCGAGGATTTCGGCAAAACGGTTCTCGATGGTCCTGAAGCCGGTCGCCATGCACCATTCGAGTGCCGGCAGGTCGTCCTGCTGGCGGCCTTCGTCTTCCCAGCGCTTGAGCGCTGCGGAGAGCAGATAGAGTTCGGAAAGAATGTCGCCGAAGCGGGCCGACAGCATTTCCTTGCGCTTCAGCGCGCCGCCGAGCGTGAGCAGCGCCATGTCGGCGCAGAGCGCAAAAGCCGAGGAGTAGCGCGAGAGCTGACGATAGAAGTGCGTGGCATCTCCGGCATCCGGGGCGGGCGCGAACGCCCCGCCGGTCCAGCTGCGGCCCCAGGCGCGGAACAGCGTGGTGACGCTGTGGCCGACATGTTTCCAGAACGCAGCGTCGAACGCATCAAGGCCCTTCTTCTTGTCGGGATCACTCAGCGCGTTCATCTCATCGAGCAGATAGGGATGCGCGCGGATGGCGCCCTGCCCGAACACGATGAGATTGCGCGTCAGGATATTGGCGCCCTCCACGGTGATGCCGACCGGCACCGCGCGATAGAGATTGCCCATATAGTTCTGTGGGCCGTCGATGACCGCCTTGCCGCCATGAATGTCCATCGCGTCATCGATGACGAGCCGCATGCGCTCGGTGGCATGCAGCTTCATGATGCCGGAGATGACCGCGGGATGATGGCCCTGATTGAGTGCTGCTGACGTCAATCGCCTGGCGGCGTCGAGCAGATAGGCCGTACCGGCGATGCGTGCGAGCGGCTCCTCGATGCCTTCAAACTTGCTGATCGAGATGTTGAACTGCTCGCGGATGCGCGCATAGGCGCCGGTGGTGCGCGCCACATAGGCAGCACCGGCCGCCGACAGCGACGGCAGAGAGATGCCGCGGCCGGCGGCGAGCGCGGACATCAGCATCTTCCAGCCCTGTCCCAATCGCTCCTGACCGCCGATGATATAATCGAGCGGAATGAAGACATCGCGGCCCCAGTTCGGACCGTTCTGGAACACTTGCATCGACGGCAGATGGCGCTTGCCGATCTCGACGCCCGGCAAATCGTGGGGGATCAGCGCGACGGTGATGCCGAGCTCGTCCTGATCGCCGACGAGATGGTCGGGATCGTAGGCCTTGAAGGCAAGGCCGATCAGCGTCGCGACGGGACCCAGCGTGATGTAGCGCTTGTGCCAGTTGAGGCGCAGGCCGAGCACTTCTTTACCCTCGAACGTACCCTTGCAGATGATGCCGCTGTCGATCATCGACGCGGCGTCGGAGCCGGCTTCGGGGCTGGTGAGGCCGAAACAGGGAATATCGCGGCCATCGGCAAGACGCGGCAACCAGCGCTGGCGCTGCTCATCGGTGCCGAACTTCATCAGCAGTTCGCCGGGGCCGAGGGAGTTCGGCACCATCACGGTGACGGCTGCGACCACCGAACGCGACGAAATCTTGCGCACCACTTCCGAATGGGCATAAGGCGAGAAGCCGAGACCGCCATACTCTTTCGGGATGATCATGCCGAAGAATTTTTCGCGCTTGATGAAGTCCCAGACTTCCGGCGGCAGGTCGCGCAGCTCCCAGTTGATCTTCCAGTCGTCGATCATCTCGCAGAGGCGATCGACCGGCCCCGTCATGAAGGCCTGTTCTTCCTCGGTCAGCGTCGCGGGCGCGACCTTGAGCAGCTTGGCCCAATCGGGATTGCCGGTGAACAGATCCGCATCCCACCAGACGTCGCCCGCCTCCAGCGCCTCACGCTCGGTGTCCGACATCTTCGGCAGCACGCCCTTGGCCCAGCCGAAGATCGGTTTGGTGAGATAATCCTTGCGCAGGCTTGGGGAGCTCATGGGGAATTCCTCTTCATCGGCGCGGCCGGGCTTCCGAGCGGAAGACGAGCCACTCAAGGGTATTCGCTCTAGCGGGACGGCGTTGGTTTCAGCTTAGCTTTCGCATTGAAATTTAAGCGAAATTGGTCGGCATTGAGCCATCGATAACGGCAACGATACCGTATCGGTTCCATCATGGCGATGCGAGACCGCGTGGCAGGAGGTCGCGCGCCTGAAACGCAAAAAGGGCGCGGATGAATACCCGCGCCCAAGTTTGGCAATGCATTGCAATCGGAAATGGCAGCAGAATGATTTTCAAATTAGATGCATATGGTTTTTATTGTTATTGGACCCGTCTTTTTTTTACCGGGGCCGCAGCGCCATTGCGCGTCTGATGAGGTCGTGAGGATACCCGCGCCCCGTCAGCTTGTATTGAAGTAAACTCAAATCAATGAGTTTCGTTAGTTGTTCGAACGTCAAGTCTTTCATCTACTTCTCCTGTTCTCGGACGCATGACTGGCGCCCTCCAGGTTACCTGTTAATGGAACCTAGAGATCGCAAGCCCTACCCACCCCAACATACAGGTGAGAATTAGTCCGGCCGGATCATCTCGAACATGTCTTCGTGCTTGACGGTGAAGTAGTCGCCCTTGCGGCCGGCGCGCATGATCGGGCTGGCTAGTGCCGTCCGGTAGACACCGTCGACGATCAGACTCTTGTCGATGTGAACGGCCACGACCTCGCCCATGGTGAGGAAGGCGTTGGCGGAGCCGCCATCGGCGCGCTTCAATTCGATGATCTCGGTGACCTTGCATTCGAAGGCAACGCGGGCCTCGCCGACGCGGGGGACGCTGACCAGCGTGCTAGGCACCGGGGTCAGGCCGGCGACGTCGAACTCATTGACGTCACGGCCGACATGGGCGGCGGTGGCGTTCATCTGCTGGGCCAGATCGATGGTGGCCAGATTCCAGACGAATTCGCCGGTCTCCTGGGCATTGCGGGTAGAGTGCTTGATGCCGATGCTGGAGAAGCCGATCAACGGCGGCGTGTAGTTGAAGCCGTTGAAAAAGCTATAGGGCGCAAGATTGACCTTACCATCGGCCCCCTTTGTCGACACCCAGCCGATCGGCCGCGGCGCGACAATCGCATTGAAGGGATCGTGCCTCAGACCATGTCCGTTGCGGGGCTCGTAGCTGTGGAATTCGAAAGCGCTCACGATAGCATTCCTTCAATTGTCCCGGCTCTGCAGCGCAGCTCAAGATGCGTTGCGCCGCGTCCGGTACACGACAATGGGAATCTCTACCGGCGCGGTGCCAACCCGGCAAGGACGAAGTCGATCATCTGGTCGATCTCCGGACCCGGCTTGTCCATGGCCTCGACGATCATTTGCGGGTGGAAATAGCGGATCATCGCCGTGCAGACACAGTGAGCGGCCAGCGGCACATCGGGCGCATGGAATTCGCCGGACGCAGCACCATCGGCGATCACCTGACCGATGGAACCGGTCACACATTCCATATGGGCGAGGCAGACGTCCCAGCTTTCCTCCATGGCGATCGACACCATTTCGTGCAGCTTGGCGTCGCCGACATAGCGCTCGGAATTCATCTGGTGGATGGTCACCAGAAGCTCCCGCAACCGCCTGGACGCCGGCTGGGGCGTCACCACGATGGCCTGCGCCGCAACCTCGACCTCGCCCATCAGCCGCTTGGCCACAGCCGAAATGATCGACTTCTTCGAATCGAAGAAGCGATAGACATTCGCCGGCGACATCCGCAGCAGTTTTGCGATGTCGGCGACGGTAGTCTTCTGATAGCCGAGCTCGCGAAACAGCTTTTCTGCGGTCACCACGATCCGGGTGCGCATGTCGTCGGTTTCGGTCTGGTCGGAAACGAGGGTCATTGTCAGCAAGCTATCTTCTTATTCGGCAGCAGCGGCAAGCGGAAAGGCAAGTTGCTTGTCGTGATGTTGCGGTGCGTGATGTTCGGTGTCCTCGCCCGGCCCGCGTTCGTCGAGGCTCTTCCTGAACCACAGCGCATAGAGGCCGGGCAGATAGAGCAGCGTCAGGAAGGTGGCGACGAACAGGCCACCCATGATGGTCACCGCCATCGGGCCCCAGAAGGCCGAACGCGACAGCGGGATCATCGCCAGGATCGCCGCCAGCGCCGTCAGCACCACCGGGCGGGCACGGCGGACCGTGGCCTCGACAATCGCCTCCTTGCGGGTCAGGCCGTGTGCGACGTCCGTCTCGATCTGATCGACCAGGATCACGGCATTACGCATGATCATGCCGGCAAGCGCGATCAGGCCGAGCAGCGCCACGAAGCCAAACGGCATGCCGGCCACATTGAGCGCCAGCGACGCGCCGATGATGCCGAGCGGCGCCGTGAGGAACACCAGAGTGAGCCGCGAAAAGCTCTGCAGCTGGATCATCAGCAGCGTCAGCATGACGATGATCATCAACGGGAAGAGCAGCGCGATCGAGGCATTGCCTTTGTTGCTCTCCTCCACCGCGCCGCCGATCTCGATGCGATAGGCCGGTTCGAGACTGTCACGGATCGACTGCAGCTGCGGCCAGATCTGGTTGGTGACGTCCGGCGGCTGCACGCCATCGACCACGTCGCTGCGCACGGTGATGGCCATGTCGCGGTTACGACGCCACAGGATCGGCTCCTCATGGGAGTATTCGATATTGGCGACCTGCGAGAGCGGCACCGCGACGCCGTTGCGGGCGATGATCGTGAGCTCACCGACCTTGCCGAGATCGAGACGTTCGGACGGCACAGCGCGGGCCACCACGCCGACTTTCTCGATGCCGTCGCGGATAGTGGTCACCGTGGTGCCGGAGATCAGCAAAGCGAGCGACTGCGAGACATCCTGCGGCGTCAGGCCCAGCGCGCGTGCGCGATCCTGGTCGACGACGAGCTTGAGATAAGGCGACTGCTCGTTCCAGTCGAGCTGCGCCTCGACGATGTTCTTGTTTGCGCGCATCACGTCGCGGACCTTGTAGGCGACGTCGCGCACCTTGGCGGTGTCCGGACCGATGACGCGAAACTGGACCGGGAAGCCGACCGGCGGACCGAAATTGAAGCGGTCGACGCGCACGCGCGCTTCGCTGAGCTGGCCGTCAGCGACAGCCTTTTCGATCTTCGCCTTGATGCGCTCGCGCGCTTCGACATTCTTCGAGACGATGACGATCTCGGCAAAAGCTTCATTCGGCAGTTGCGGATTCAGGCCAAGCCAGAAGCGCGGCGAACCGCGGCCGACATAGGACGTATAGGTAGCGATGTCCTTGTCATCCTTGAGCAGCGTCTCCGCCTTTTGCACCGATTTCTTGGTGACATCAAAAGCGGTGCCTTCGGGCAGACGGAGCTGGAAGAACAGTTCGGGACGTTCGGACAGCGGGAAGAACTGCTGCTGGACATGGCCGAAGCCGACCACGGAGGCAAAGAAAATGCCGACGGTGGCGATCACCACCTTGATGCGATGGTTGACGCACCACTGCACAACACTGCGCAGGATGCGATAGATACGTGTCTCATAGATCGCGTGCGGATCGTGATGGGCCGCGCCATGGGCGGCCATGTTCGGCAACAGCTTGACGCCGATATAGGGCGTGAAGATCACCGCCACGAACCAGGATGCCACCAGCGCGATGGCGACGACCCAGAAGATGCTGCCGGCATATTCGCCGACGGCCGAATTGGCGAAGCCGATGGGCAGGAAGCCCGCGGCCGTCACCAGCGTGCCGGTGAGCATCGGAAAGGCGGTTGATTCCCAGGCGAAGGATGCCGCACGCACGCGGTCCCAGCCCTGCTCCATCTTCACCACCATCATCTCGACAGCGATGATGGCGTCATCGACGAGCAGGCCGAGCGAAATGATCAGGGCGCCGAGCGAGATACGATGCAGATCGAGCGAGATCGCATTCATCACCATGAAGACGATGCCGAGCACCAGCGGCACTGACAGCGCAACAACGATGCCCGTACGCCAGCCGAGTGCCAGAAAACTCACGAAAAGCACGATCGCCAGCGCTTCGACGAATGAGCGTGTGAATTCGCCGACGGCTTCCTCGACCACATGCGGCTGATCGGCGATCTGCTCGATCTCGATGCCCTGCGGCACCGCGGCCATGAAGCTGTTCGCGGCCTTCTTCACGTTCTCGCCGAGTTCGAGAATATTGGCGCCCTTGGCAGTGACGACGCCAATGCCGAGGGCGGGTTTGCCCTTTTGCTCGATCTGGAAATCTGGCGGATCGACGAAGCCGTGGGTGACATTGGCGATGTCGCCAAGGCGGAAGGTGCGGCCGTTGCTCTCCACCGGCGTCGAGGCTACCGCCTGCACGCCATCGAGCGCTCCGGTGACGCGCAGCGGCACGCGCTGCGACGAGGTCTCGACGGTGCCCGCCGGGGTGATCGCGTTCTGCTTGGCGAGAGAGTCGAACAGCGCCTGGGTCGTGATGCCCAGCGTCGCCAGTTTGGCATGGGAGAATTCGACGAAGATGCGCTCGTCCTGCGTGCCGTAAAGATTGACCTTGGTGACGCCATCGACCTTGAGCAGGCGCTGGCGCAGGCCTTCGGCGACCTTCTTCATCTGTGCATAATCGGCGCCGTCCCCGGTCATCATATAGAGGATGGAGTCGACATCGCTGAACTCGTCATTGACGGTCGGCCCGATCAGGCCCGTGGGCAGGCTGCCCTGCACGTCGGCGAGCTTCTTGCGCAACAGATAGAAAAGATACGGCACATCCTTCGGCGGCGCGTTGTCCTTGAACGAGATCTGCAGCGCGGTGAAGGACGGCTTCGAATAGGTCTGCACCTTGTCGAAGTAAGGCAGCTCCTGCATCTTCTTTTCGATGGGATCGGCGACCTGCTCCTGCATCTCCTTGGCAGTGGCGCCGGGCCAGATCGCGGTGACGTTCACCACCTTCACGGTGAAGAACGGATCTTCGGCGCGGCCGAGACGCTCATAGGAGAAGAAGCCGGCGACGCCGAGTGCGATGATCATGAACAGGATCAGCGTCGGGTGAGCGACGGCCCAGGCAGAGAGATTGAAGCGATGCATCGACTTCGTCCTTCTGTTCCGGCTTAGAACGACAGAGCGGAAACGACGCGCACCTTCTGCGCGGGGTCGAGCTTCTGCACGCCGAGCGTGACCACCTTGGCGCCGTCATCGACACCCCCGGTGATGATCGCATCGGTGCTTTCATAGGTCTTCACCTTGACCGGCCGCAGCGTGATCTCGCCGGCGTCGTTCACGGTGTAGAGCGATGACTGGTTGCCCTGGCTGAACAGCGCCGACAGGGGAACGCGGGCGATCCGCTCGGTCTTCGGATCCGACAGAGTCAGCGTCGCAGTCATGCCGAGCGCCACCTTGTCGTCGGCATCGGGCAGCGAGAATTTTGCGAGATAGGTGCGCGTCGCCGTATCGGCATTCGGCGCGATCTCGCGCAGCTTGGCCTGATAGGTCTTGCCGGGCTCCGACCACAGGCTGACGCTGGCGGCGCCATCCTTGGCGCGGCCGATCAGCGTTTCCGGGATGGCGACAACCGCTTCCTTCTCGGCAAAGCGGGCGACGCGGATCGCTGCCTGACCGGCGGCAACGACCTGACCGGGATCGATCAGCGTGGCGGTAACGACCCCGGCCGTGTCGGCAACGAGGGTCGCATAAGAGAGGCTGTTCTTTGTGAGTTCGACTTGGCGTTCGGCGCGGTTGAGGCGGGCGCGGGCTTCGTCGCCGGACGCCTTGGCCTGGTCGAGCTGGGCCTGGGTCGCCCAGCCCTTGCTCCGCAACTCGATGGCACGGCCTTCGGCGGCGCTGGCATTGGCGAGCACGCCGGTGGCAGCGCTCAATTCAGCCGCGGCCTGCTCGGCCTGGAGCTTCAGATCGACCTCGTCGAGCGTCCCGAGTGTCTGACCGACCTGCACGGTCTGCCCGACTTCGACCACGCGCTTGGCGACCTTGCCGGCAACCCGGAAACCGATGTCGGTCTCGATGCGCGGGCGGATGGTGCCGACGAAACTGCGCGACGGCGATTCCGGCTGGTAGTGAACGGTGGAGACCAGAACGGGCCGCGATGGCTTCGACTCGGCCTCGGCCTTCTTCCCGCAGCCGGCCAGACCGACGGCCGGGATCAGCAACAATGCGGCGATGGCGGGCTTGCGGATAGTGGCGAACAGGGAACCGCGGGGCATGGTCGTACTTCCTTCGTGAGGTTGGAGCAGACTAGTCCTGACCACTGACGATTGTCAATATTCGTCACTAATCACGAATCCGCCATCATTTCTGAAGGATCACGCAATGAAAAAGCGCCGGGGCGGATGCCCCGGCGCTTCGCGGTGGTTTGGCAACGTGGTGCGGGCCTACTTGCCCGGCAGCGGCGCCTTGCTGGCGGAGAATTCCGTGGCCGTGCCGTGATTGCCGGCAAGCACCAGAATGCCTGCGATCAACGGCATCACGGCCAGCACCAGAAGGCCGGTCGAAGCGCTGCCAGTGGTTTCCTTGACCCAGCCGATCAGGTACGGCCCGCCGAAGCCGGCGAGATTGCCGATCGAGTTGATCATGGCGATGGCGCCGGCGGCCGCGGCGCCGCTCAGCCATGCGGTCGGCAGCGTCCAGAACAGCGCAAAGGTGCAGAACACGCCGACGGCAGCCACGGTCAGCGCGACCATGGTCACGGTGGGATTGCTGACGACGCCGGATACCGCGAGCGCCACCGCGATCAGCAGCAGCGGCAGGCCGACATGCCAGACGCGCTCGTGGGTGCGGTCCGAATGCCGTGCCCACAGGATCATGGCGATGGAGCCGAACGCATAAGGGATCGCGGTGACGAAACCGGTCTGCGTGTTGGTGAGACCGAACGCCTTGACGATCTGCGGCAGCCAGAACTGCATGCCATAGAGCGCCGCGACGAAGCCGAAATAAATCACGCTCAGCATCAGTACTTTTGGCGAGGTCAGCGCCTGGCCGAGCGACATGCCATGGGCGCTTTCCTTGACCGTGCGCTCGCTTTCGAGCCTGTCGGCGAGCCACATCTTCTGATCCGGCGTCAGCCAGTCGGCTTTCGACGGCTTGTCGGTGAGATAGAACCAGGTGACGATACCGAGCAGCACAGAGGGAATGCCCTCGATGATGAACAGCCACTGCCACCCCTTGAGACCCATCATGCCGTCGAGCCCGAGCAGCATGCCGGAAATCGGCGCGCCGATGACGGTGGAGACCGGCACGGCGATGGCGAAGGCCGCAAGGAAGCGTGCGCGATATGCAGCAGGATACCAGTAGGTCAGATACAGGATGATGCCGGGAAAGAAGCCGGCCTCGGCAACGCCGAGCAGGAAGCGCAGCACATAGAAGCTGGTCTGGCCGCTAACCACCGCCATCAGCGCGGAGATGATGCCCCAGCTCACCATGATGCGCGCGATCCAGCGGCTGGCGCCGAATTTTTCCAGCGCGATGTTGCTGGGGACTTCGAAAATGAAATAGCCGATGAAGAAGATGCCGGCGCCCCAGGCGAACACCGTGGGCGAGAAGTTCAGATCGGCATTCATGGTCAGCGCGGCGAAGCCGAGATTGACGCGGTCGAGATAAGCGAGGAAATAAGCCAGGATCAGAAACGGGATCAACCGCCAGGAAATGGCACGGATGGTCGACGTTTCGAGATCGGTCTTCGCGCTCTGCTCCGCGCGTGTACCGACGGTGGCCTGGCTCATTTTGTTCGCTCCCGTAAGCTTCTTCTGCGCAACCGGACGGCTACGACTTGGCCGGGGTTTAGCGAAACTGCGGGGGTGCGGCAATATGTCAAAGGTCGTCATTGCGAGGCGCCCGCAGGGCCACGAAGCAATCCAGAAGCCCAAGGCAAAGGCTGGATTGCTTCGCTCCGCTCGCAATGACGGCTAAGTCGATCAGGCGTGGCCGTAGCGCCGATTGGCTTCGATGGTGAGGCCTTTGCCCACCGCGCCGAAGGTATCGCCATCGATGGCGCGGGCCGCCGGCAGCGCACCGAGGATGGCCTTGCGGACATGAGCGAGCTGCACCGAGCCGCCGGTGAGGAACACCGCATCGATGTCCTCCGGCTTCAACTCCGCTTGCGACAGGCAAATGGCGATCCTCGCATGGATGCGGTCGGCCAGCGTCTGGGTGTGGCTCACGAGTTCCTTGCGCGCCATGCCGGCAGTCAGGCCCGGCTCCAGCCAGTCCAGTGCGATGCTCGACTTCGGCTTGTCGGACAGGCCGATCTTGGCGCCCTCCACCTCCATCGCCAGCGTGTGGCCGCGCTGCTCTTCCAGCACGCGCACGAGCCGGTCGAGCAATTCGGGCTGCTGCGCTTCGTAGCGCACCTGCCGAACCTCGTTCATCACCTTGGAATCGTACATCCGGTTGATGCTCGACCAGGTCGCAAGATCGTGGAAATAGCCTGACGGCACATCGAGCCCGGCGCGCTTCATCGCCGAGCGATAGCCAAGCAGCGGCATCACCACGCCGAGGCTCAGATGGCGATCGAAATCGGTGCCACCGATGCGCACGCCGTCATTGGCCAGAATATCGTCCTTGCGCTCGGCATGCCGATGCCGCTCCGGCGACAGGCGCACGATGGAGAAGTCCGACGTGCCGCCGCCGATATCGGCGATCAGCGCAATCTCTTCCGAATTGATATGGCGTTCGTAGTCGAGCGCAGCAGCGATCGGCTCGAACTGGAAAGAGACATCGGTGAAGCCGATATCTTTCGCGATGCCGAGCAAGACATCCTCGGCTTTGCGGTCGCCGACGGGATTATCATCGACGAAGAAGACAGGACGCCCGTGCACGACCTTGCGCAATTCGTGTCCTGTTGCGGCTTCGGCACGGCGTTTCACGGCGCCGATATAATTGCCGATGACATTGCGAAACCCGATCCGCTCGCGGCCGACGCGGGTCGTCTCGTCGATCAGCGAGGTGCCGAGCACCGATTTCAGGCTGCGCATCAGGCGGCCGGAGACGCCTTCCACATAGGCTTCCATCGCCTTGCGGCCGATGAAAACGCCGGCATCGGCCTTGTAGAAGATCGCGCTCGGAATCGTGACATGCGCATCCTCCAGCGCGGCTAGCACCGGGAGGTCATTAATGAAAGTACCGAGCGTCGTGTTCGACGTTCCAAAATCCAGACCGCAAATCGACATGACCGCTCCAAAAGGACGGTCCGTCTACACAGTTCGGAGCGAGCGATCCAGCACTATATTTTTGCACAGCCGCATGGCTGCAACGCGCGCAATCATCCGGAAATCCGGAAGCGTTTTCAAAGCGGAACGGGCGATCCACAGAACAATCTGTCGCCGCGATCAGGGTTGATGAATCGCCGAATGCCGGTCCATAAGCGGATTAAGACGGCGGGATGACCGCCATGGAATTTCGAAGGAATAGCTACGCGTGGCAAACATCAATCAGAAGATCGCAGACGAACTTGGCGTGCGCGAACAGCAGGTCGCGGCGACGGTGGAACTGCTCGACGGGGGTGCAACCGTGCCGTTCGTCGCGCGCTACCGCAAGGAAATCACTGGCGGTCTCGACGACGCGCAGCTGCGTACGCTGGAAGAGCGCCTGACCTATCTGCGCGAGCTGGAAGACCGCCGTAAGGTCATTCTCGAATCGGTGCGCGAGCAGGGCAAGCTCGACGCCACCGTTGAGGCGGCGATCATGACCGCCGACACCAAGGGCCGTCTCGAAGACATCTATCTGCCGTTCAAACCGAAGCGCCGCACCAAAGCGGAGATCGCCAAGGAAGCCGGCCTGCTGCCGCTCGCGGACATCCTGCTCGCCGAGCCGCAGAACGATCCGAAGGTGGTCGCCGAATCCTACGTCAATGCCGACAAGCAGGTCGCCGACGTCACCGCAGCCCTCGATGGTGCACGCGCCATTCTCGTCGAGCGCTTCGCCGAAGACGCCGATCTGATCGGCGCACTGCGCGAGCAGATGTGGTCGAACGGCCTGATGGCCTCGAAGGTGCGCGATGGCAAGAAGGCCGAGGGCGAGAAGTTCAAGGACTATTTCGATTTCTCCGAGCCGCTGCACAAGCTGCCGTCGCATCGCGTGCTGGCGCTGTTCCGCGGTGAGAAGGAAGAAGTGCTCGACCTCGCGATGCAGCCCGAGCCGGTGCCGGCAACGCCTGTGCCCTCCACCACGCCGAGCTCTTACGAACTCAAGATCATGTCACGCGTCGGCGTGTCGGACAAAGGCCGCCCCGGCGACAAGTGGCTGACCGACACCGTGCGCTGGGCCTGGCGCACCAAGATCCAGGTGCATCTCAATATCGACCTGCGCATGCGGCTGTGGACCGCGGCGGAAGAGGAAGGCGTGCGCGTGTTCGCCTCCAACCTGCGCGATCTGCTGCTTGCCGCGCCGGCCGGCACGCGTGTCACGATGGGCCTCGACCCCGGCTATCGCTCGGGCGTGAAGACCGCGATCATCGACGCCACCGGCAAGGTGGTGGCAACCACGACGATCTATCCGCATGAGCCGCAGCGCGCATGGGATGCGTCCCTGGCGATCCTCGGCAAGCTCGCCGTGCAGCACAAGGTCGAGCTGATAGCCATCGGCAACGGCACCGCTTCGCGCGAAACCGACAAGCTGGCAAGCGATCTGCTCAAGCTGCTGCCCGATCTGAAGATGACCAAGATCGTGGTGTCGGAAGCCGGCGCATCGGTTTACTCGGCTTCGGCCTTCGCGTCGGAAGAACTACCCGAGCTCGACGTCACGCTGCGCGGCGCCGTCTCCATCGCGCGCCGCCTGCAGGATCCGCTGGCAGAGCTGGTGAAGATCGATCCCAAGGCGATCGGCGTCGGCCAGTACCAGCACGATCTCGGCGAGAGCAAACTCGCGCGTTCGCTCGATGCCGTGGTGGAGGACTGCGTGAACGGCGTCGGCGTCGATCTCAACACCGCTTCGGCGCCGCTGCTGGCCCGCGTGTCGGGCATCGGCACCGGCCTCGCCCAGAGCATCGTGCAGCATCGCGACGCCAACGGCCCGTTCAAGTCGCGCAAGGCGCTGAAGGACGTGCCGCGCCTCGGCCCGAAGGCGTTCGAACAATGCGCCGGCTTCCTGCGCATCAATGACGGCGAGGACCCGCTCGACAAATCCGGCGTACATCCGGAAGCCTATCCTCTGGTGCGCAAGATCCTCGAGGCCACCAAGAGCGACATTCATGCACTGATCGGCAATGCCGAGGTTCTGCGCAAGGTGCAGCCCAAGAGCTTCGTCGACGACACGTTCGGCCTGCCAACCGTCACCGACATTCTGAAGGAACTCGAAAAGCCCGGCCGCGATCCGCGTCCCGCCTTCAAGGCGGCGGTGTTCATGGAAGGCGTCGAGAAGGTCTCGGATCTCAAGCCCGGCATGATCCTGGAAGGCACGGTCACCAATGTCGCCGCCTTCGGCGCTTTCGTCGACGTCGGCGTGCATCAGGACGGCCTGGTGCACATCTCGGCCATGTCCAAGACCTTCATCAAGGACCCGCGCGAGGTGGTGAAACCCGGCGATATCGTCAAGGTGAAGGTGCTGGAGGTCGAGGTCGACCGCAAGCGCATCGCGCTGTCGCTGCGCATGGACGATCCGGTCGGCGCCAAGGCCGATCGTCCGAAAGCCGATCGCGGTCCGCGCTTCAGCGAGCGCAATATGACCTCGCGTGCGCCGGGCAAGCCGGACTCGGGCGGCGGTGCATTTGCGGAAGCGATGCGCAGGGCCGCGGAGAAGGGCAACAACAAGGGGCGGTGACGCGCGAGCGCGTAGGATGGGTTGAGCGAAGCGATACCCATCACCCCTTGCGCAGGTGGTGATGGGTATCACTCCGGCGCTTCGCGCCTGCGCTCAACCCATCCTACCTATCGAGCTCCACCGCCAGCGCCAGCAGATCCTCGTCGCAATCCCGCGCGCCCATGATCGACAGGCCGATTGGACAATCGTCGAGCTTCGCCACCGGCATCGACAGTTGCGGCGTGCCGGCGTGGCCGGCGACGCAGAGCAATTCGATGGCCCGAGCGCGAAAAACGTCGAGCAGCGCATCGGGCGTGGCGCGCAGCGGCGCGATCCCGGGCACCGTCGGCAGAACCAGAACGGCGGCGTCCGCGAGCATGGCGTTCATCTTGTCGACGATCGACTTGCGAACGGGCCTGGCGGCGGCGATCTCGGCGGGGTCCATCACCGCCGCCGCGGCAAAGCGCTCTTTCACACCGGGCCCGAATGTCGGCTTCACCGCCGAAATCCATTCGCCCTGCACGGCCCAGGCCTCTTCCGACTGCAGCACGCGAAACGCATTCCGCCACGCGTCGCGTTCGCCGCCGATCACATCGACCTCTTCGCTCGCGCCGACGAGCGAGATCAGGCGGTCCACCGACGGCTGCAGCGCATCGCGCACTTTCCCATCCACCATGGCGAACAGGTCGCGCGCGATCAGCAGCTTCTTTGGCGCGCGCGGCGTGCGGACGCCATCGAGCAGTACGTTGCCGACCCGCACCATCAAGTCCGGCGATCGCGCGAACCAGCCGAGTACGTCATAGCTCGGCGCCAGCGGCACGGCATTGGCAAGTGGAATGCGGCCGTGGGTGGTGCGGATGCCATAGATGCCGCAATAGCTCGCGGGCAAACGCACGGAGCCGCCGGTATCCGAACCGATCGCGAAATCAACGAGGCCACCCGCAGTCGCCGCCGCCGAACCGCTCGACGAACCACCGGGAATGCGGCCGGGCGCCGCCGGATTCACCGGCGTGCCATAATGCGCGTTCTCGCCATTGAGGCTCCAGGCGAGTTCGTCCGTATGCGTCTTGCCGACGAGCTTGGCGCCGGCCCCGAGCAGGCGATCGGCCGCGGGCGTGGACTTCGTCGGCACCGGATGCGTCGCCAGCCATTGCGGATTGCCGGCGGCGGTCGGCACGCCGGCAAGATCGAACACATCCTTCAGCGCAAAAGTCAGCCCCGACAACGAACCCGCGCCCGTCGGCTGCACCTCGATGCGACCATGGTCCACAAAGGCCCCAAGCGTATCGTCGATCGGCATCGCATTCTCCTTGCAGCTTGAATCACACCGGCTTCAGCAGGCTCGCCGCCGGCCTGATGAATGTGCGCATCCCGTTCTTGAAGCCGAATATCGGCTGAGCAATCTCGCATACCGCCTGCGTCTTGGTCTCGCAATCCAGCACCACGAAATCGGCGGGAAGGCCGACGGCGATGCCGTAATCCTTCGCATTGAGCAGTTTTGCCGAGGCGGTCGTCACCAGATCGAGACAATCGGCGAGATCTTCGTCGCGGCCGATCTGCGCCACATTGGCGTAAAGATTGACCATGCGGATCAGCGACACGTCACCGAAGGGCGTGAAGGGATTGAGCACATTGTTGGTGGAGACATTCGCATTGACACCGAGCGCGCGCAGCTTGTGTGCCTGGGTCACACCACGCGGGATGTTGTGGTCTTTGTCCCGTCCGGTGAGGAACAGATCGGTGGCCGGCAACACGGTGACGGCGACACCGGCATTGGCAAGACGCTGTGCCGCAGCTTCGAAATCCGCTGATGGCATGGCCGAAAGTTTGGTGGCATGGCCGATGGCGACACGCCCGCCCCAGCCGGCCGCCTCCGTCTGGCGACAGACTTCCGCGAAATCGGCGCGCGAGGGATCGAGATCGAAGTCGAGATGGAAATCGATATCGACATCGAACTCCCGCGCCATCGCAAAGATTTTTGCGATCTGGCCGTGGGAGTCCTTGTCCATATAGGGCACCCCGCCGATCACATCCGCGCCGTCGCGCATGGCAGCGAGCATGACTTCTTCGCAGCCTGGATCGTCAAGCAGCCCTTCCTGCGGAAATACGCAGAGTTGCAGGTCGATCGCCCAGGCATAATCCTTCTTGAGCTGCTTCAGCGCCCGAAAGCTGGTGAGGCCGACGCGCGGATCGACTTCCACATGCGTACGCATCCGGTTCGTGCCGTGGGTGATCGCCTTCTCCAGCGTCCGCGCGGCGCGCCGATAGACGTCCTCTTCCGTGAAGTCGCGCTTGGTCTTGGCGACTTCGGCCACCGCCTCATCGAGCGTGCCACGCTCGCAATTGCAGCGGCCGAGCAGGCAGGATTTGTCGAGATGCAGATGCGTCTCCACGAAGCCGGGCACTAAAAGCCGGCCCTGCAGATTCTGATCCGGCGCATCGCCCTTCGGCAGCCCGACCTCGATGGCGGCGAAGCGGCCATCCCTGATGCCGATATCGAACGAACCGCCGGGCCGGTCCGCGATACGGGCATTGCGTAGAACGAGGTCGAACGTCATGGGGGCTCCTGAAGGCATCACGCAACCGGCCGTTCTTACAGCCAGACCAGTCAAACCAAAAGCAAGACATACGCCAATGCGCATGCGATCAAAAATTAACTTAATCCATTGAAATAAAAGGGAATATGTCCAAGCGCGCGGCTGTCATCCGCCCAATATTGAGGCTCCCCGGTCAAAAAGTGCATACAATTTATGACGTCTCATGAATGCAATTCGACGTCCGGCCTGTTAGGATGGACCACCATCTGCAGGAGACAACCGATGTCGCACCCATCCGCCCACGCGCCCCTCGCTAACGACCCGGCCGATGCCGCCGCTTTGGTCGAGCGTTTTCTGGTCGCATCGATGATCCCCGATCCCGAGACCGCCGGGACCTTCATGTCTGCGGATGTGGACATCACCTTCACCGGCGGGCGCAAGTTCAAGCATCCGCGCGACGCCACCGCGTTCAACGCCATGCGCTACAAATGGGTGAAGAAGAAGATGGAGCGCACCGACGTGGCGCCCGGAGAGGCAGAGACGGTCGTCTACAACACCGGCACGCTCTACGGCGAATGGCATGACGGCACCAAATTCGAAGGCAATCGCTATGTGGATCGCTTCGTGGTGCGCGATGGCAAGATCGTGAAGATGGATGTCTGGAACGACAGCGCGGAGCGCATTCTCGTCCGCATGGATATCGAGGCCTGAGGCGTAGCCCGGGTGGAGCGCAGCGTCACCCGGGAACCATAAGTTTTGTCGAAACGCCGGTCCCCGGATTGCGCTGCGCTCCATCCGGGCTACCAGCTACGACGCGCTACTTCTCCGTCTTGAGCAGCGCCATATTGGCGGCAACTTCCTTCACCACGAGATCGTCGATCGCCTTCGGCTCCATCGGCATCGGCACGACACCCATTTTCTTCAGCGCCGTTTGCATCTCCGGTTTGGCCAGCAATTTGGTGCTGACATCGTAGAGCTTGTTAACGATCTCGCGCGGCGTCTTCGACGGCACGAATACACCGACCCAGGTATTGCTTACGCCGTCCTTGAGACCGGCGTCGACCATCGAAGGTACATCCGGCAGATCGGCGCTACGCTCTGCAGTCGAGACCACCAGCGCCCGTACCTGTCCTTCGCGGATAAGCGGCAACGCCGTGGCAGCCGGACAGAAATAGAAATCGATGCGGCCGCCGAGAATGTCGGTGATGACTTCGGGCCCACCCCGATAAGGAACATGCGTCGCCTCGAAACCGCCGGCGCGGCGGAATTTCTCCGAGCTGATATGCACGGCACTGCCGACGCCCACCGAGCCGAAATTGATCGACGAGCCCTTGGCACGCGCATCCTTCAGGAAATCATCCACGGTCTTCCAGGGCCGGTCCTTCGGAATGATCATGATGTTCGGAACCGAGCCGATCATGACCACGCCGGACAGATCTTTCGACGTGTCATAGGGCAGGTTTGCATTGATCGCCGGGGTGATAGTGAGTGCCGACGAATGCGCTATGATCGTGTAACCATCGGGATCCGACTTGACGAGCGCGGCCGTACCCACCGCTCCACCACCGCCGACGCGGTTTTCGACCACGATGGTCTGGCCGAGTTCAGGCCCCAGCCGCTCAAAGAACGTGCGCGGCATGACGTCAGTGGCACTGCCCGGACCAAAGGGAATGATGGCCTTGATCAACCGCGTTGGCCAGTTGGTCTCTGCCTGCGCCGCCGTGCACAACAGCACGCCAGCAACAACACACGACCATCGTAGAAACTTGTTCATTACGATCTCCTGCCGCGCCATTCGACGGAATGGTCGCCTTCGCAGGAAATAAAAGCAAGAACCGGACCGGACGATTTCGATCAGGAGCCGTAGCCCGCACGAGCGCAGTAATATGCGGGAGGAGAGTTTCAGTTGGCAGACCGGCCCCGCATGTCGCTGCGCTCAAGCGGGCTACGATTGACGACTAAAATGACGCTCCAGCCCGGCGCTTCTTTTCCGTGGCCTGCTCCGATTCCGCCGGCACGGGGCCGATGCGCAATGCCGTGATCCGGTTGCGCTCGCGGCGCAACACGCGGAAACGGAAATTGTAGAACGTGAAACTCTGGCCGCGTTCGGGGATCGAGCGCGCCTCGTGGATCACAAGGCCAGCGACCGTGACCGCCTCATCATCGGGCAGATGCCAATCCATCACGCGGTTGAGGTCACGGATCGGCACCGAGCCATCCACCACGACCGAACCATCGGCCTGCGCGCGCACACCGGCAACGACATCGTCATGCTCGTCAGAGATATCGCCGACGATTTCCTCGAGGATATCCTCCAGCGTCACCATGCCTTCCACTTCGCCATATTCATCGACGACGAGAGCAAAATGCGTCTTGCGGCGGCGGAACGCCTTGAGCTGATCGGACAGCGGTCGCATCTCCGGCACGAACCATGGCGGCAAGGCGATGCTGGCAACGTCGATCTTCGACGTATCGCCATCGGCGGCGCGGATGGCCCGGAGCAGATCCTTCGCATGCAGCACACCGACAATGTTCTCGGGTTTCTCGCGCCACAGGGGAATGCGGGTGTATTCGGTGGACAGCACCTCGCGCACCAGTTCTTCCGATGGAAGGTCGGCATTCAGCGTGGTCATTGCCGTGCGATGGACCATCACGTCGGAGACAGCGAGATCGCCGAAGCGAAAAACGTTCTGGATATATTCGGCCTCGCCGCTCTCGATCCCGCCATGTTCGGCGGACTGGCCGACAAGACCCTCGATCTCGACGCCGGTCAGAATCTCATGCGGCGACGCTTCCTGCACGCCGATCATCGCCAGCACGCCGCGCGAGGCTGCATTCAGAAGCCAGTTCAGCGGATAGAACAGCACATAGGATGCGAACAGCGGATAGGCGATCCATTGCGACACCGGCTCGGGCTGCCGAATGGCCAAAGTCTTCGGCACCTGCTCGCCGATCACGATATGCAGCGACGAGAAGACCAGGAAGCCGGTGAGGAACGAAGTGAAGTGCAGCGCCGATTCCGACATGCCGAGCGGATCGAGCAGCGGCTTCAGCAGCGCCGCCACGGTCGGCTCGCCGACCCAACCGAGGCCAAGCGAGGCCATGGTGATGCCGAGCTGACAGCAGGCGAGATAGGGTTCGATGTCGCCCATCATCCGCTGCAACAGGTGAGCGCCGAAACTGTTGCGTTCGGCCATCGCCTTGACGCGAAAACCGCGGCTCTTCACCAGCGCGAATTCCGCCGCCACATAGAAGGCATTGGCCGCAAGCAGGAAGACGGCGAGCAGGATATTGACGGTGATCGAACTCATGCGTGTCTCGTAGTTCCTCCGTCATTGCGAGGAGCGTAAGCGACGAAGCAATCCAGTTCTTCCTCCACGCGGCTTTCTGGATTGCTTCGCTACGCTCGCAATGACGGCGTTTTTTTTTTTCAGCCAGTCAGCTTCTTATGCAAGAACTCACGCACCGTAGCAGGATCAACATCATTGGCGATGACAGCCTGACCGATGGCCTGCAGCAGGATGAAAGTGAGCTTGCCGCGCTTCACCTTCTTGTCCTGCGCCATCAGCGCCATCAGCCGATCCGCATCGGCAAGGCCTTCCTGCGTAAATCCCGCAATGTCCTGCAGGCGCGTCGGCAATCCGACATCCGCGAGATGGCGTTCCACGCGCACGGCGTCATCCGGCGCGATCATGCCAAGCTGCGCCGAGAATTCGGCGGCCAGCACCATGCCGATGGACACGCCCTCGCCGTGATAGAGCCGATCGGAGAATCCGGTGACGGCCTCCAGCGCGTGGCCGAATGTGTGACCGAGATTGAGCAGCGCGCGTTCGCCATTCTCGCGTTCGTCGCGCGACACCACGCCGGCCTTGGCGCGACACGAAGTGGCGATGGCATGTTCGCGCGCCGAGCCGCCGCGCATGATGTCGGCGTGATTGGTTTCGAGCCAGGTGAAGAAGGCGGTATCGCCGAGCACGCCGTATTTGGCGACTTCCGCATATCCGGCGCGAAACTGGCGCGGCGACAGCGTGTCGAGCACGGCTGTATCGGCCACCACCAGCACCGGCTGATGGAAGGCGCCGATCAGGTTCTTGCCTTGCGGTGAATTGATGCCGGTCTTGCCGCCGACCGAGGAGTCGACCTGCGCCAGCAGCGAGGTCGGCACCTGCACGAAATCGACACCGCGGCGCAGGATCGACGCCGCGAAACCGGCGAGATCGCCGACCACACCGCCGCCGAGCGCAATGACGAGATCGTTGCGCTCGATCTTCGCTGCGACCAGCGCTTCGGAGACGGTTTCGAGCCCGGCATAGCTCTTCGAGCCCTCGCCTTCCTCGACGGCAATATGCGAGGTCGGGATGTCGGCTGCGGCCAGCGAATCTTCCGTCGCCTTGAGCCAATGTTTGGCGACCGTCTTGTCGGTCACGATCGCCGTGCGCACGCCGGGCCGCAGCGCCGCGATGCGCGCGCCGAGCGAGGGCAGCACATTGCGTCCGATCACGATGTCATAGGCGCGATCACCGAGCCCTACATTGACGGTGATCGGGTCGGAATTCTTGGGCTGTGCGGTCATAAACTCGGGCTCAGGGGATCGCCGGACGAGGCCGGCAGGGCAGACGCCGGATGCGGGCGGAACAGGTGTTCATGCAGCGCCACGATCGCCTCATCGACGATCTTCTCATGCGGGACATCGCGGGAATCGATGGTGATGTCGGTCTGTTCGTAGAACGGATGCCGCGCCTCGATCAGCCGCGCGATGGTACCGGCGGGATCCGGCGTCTTCAGCAGCGGGCGATTCTCGCGCTTCTTGACCCGGCGCAGGATCACATCGGCATCGGCCTTCAGCCACAGCGAGATCGCCTTGTCGTGGATGCGCTGACGGGTCTCGTCCCGCATGAACGCCCCGCCCCCGGTGGCCAGCAGAATCGGCCCCCCCTCGAGCAGCCGGGCGATCACCCGCGCCTCGCCGTCGCGGAAATGCGGTTCGCCGTGGACCTCGAAGATGTCGGGGATCGACATGCCGGCCGCGGCCTCGATCTCGTTATCGGCATCGACAAAGGGCAACCGCAGCCGCATTGCCATGCGGCGGCCAATGGTGGATTTTCCCGCCCCCATCATGCCCACCAGCACGACGGCGCGCCGTCCCAGCGCCGCGACAATCGCGGCCTCCTGGGAGGTGTCGGCCAGAGCTGGCAAGGCGGTCTCGGACATCAGAAAAACGCTCGTAAAATCAGTGGGCGACAATGCATCGCAGCGGTTTGCCCCATTCCCGTCACCTATACTACCCCCGAAGGCAGCGTTGCCAGCACCTCGTGCAATCTGTATCCGAACGTGGTGACCGCCGCTGGCGGTCCGAATCGCCCCATCCACAGAGTTCCCGACCTATGCCCAGCCTGTTCCGCTTCCTGACGGTCGTCGGTATTATCGGCGGGCTGATTTATGGCGCGATCTTCGCACTGGCGAATTTCGTCAACCCGAAGCCCCGCGAGATGACCGTTACCGTCCAGCCGGACAAATTTCTCAAGAAATAGGCGCTAGGGTTCTAGGCATGCATGTCGTGTCCCCTCTCCCGCTTTTGCGGGGGAGGGTCAGGGTGGGGGTCTCTCCGCAGGCTCCGGCGCGTGTGCGGCCCCCACCCCGGCCCTCCCCCGCAAGGGCGGGAGAGGGAGAAGAACGGTGCGCTCACTTCGAAGGCCCACCATGAGCATCCCGTCCGACGCCCGCCTGTCCGCCCTGTTCCTCGATATGCTCGCTGCCGAACAGGGCGCCGGCGCAAACACGCTCGACGCCTATCGCCGCGACCTCGAGGATTTCTCCGAATTCGCGGCCCGCGCCAAGGCCAGCTTCGGATCGGCGGACACCGAGCTCCTGCGCGATTATCTCGAAGACCTCGACGACCGCGGCTTCAAGTCCACCACCATGGCGCGTCGGCTGTCGGCGCTGCGCCACCTGTTCCGGTTTCTGCTGAGCGAAAACATCCGCGCCGACGACCCAGCCGCGATCCTGTCCGGACCGAAGCGCGGCCGCAGCCTGCCAAAGGTCCTGTCGATCGCCGACGTCGATCGCATGCTGGTGCAGGGCCGCACCATGGCCCAGAACACCGAGGCCACGCTTCCGCAACGGCTGCGCCATGCGCGGCTTTATTGCCTGTTGGAGGTGCTCTACGCCACCGGCCTGCGCGTCTCCGAACTGGTCTCGTTGCCAGTCACCTCCGCCCGGCGCGATGCGCGCATGATCGTGGTGCGCGGCAAAGGCAACAAGGAACGCCTGGTGCCGCTCAATGAAACGGCCAAGGCAGCGATGGCGGACTATCTTGCCGTGATGGCCGAGGCGAACAAAGCTCAGCCAAAAAAGGGCGCTGCACCAAAATGGCTGTTTCCGTCGTCGGGCGAAAGCGGTCACCTCACCCGCCAGCACTTCGCACGCGACCTGAAAGACCTGGCCAGCGCCTCGGGCATCGCACCGCGGCTGGTATCGCCACATGTGCTGCGCCACGCCTTTGCCAGCCATCTGCTGCACAATGGCGCCGACCTGCGCATCGTGCAGACGCTGCTCGGCCACACCGATATTTCAACGACGCAGATTTACACCCATGTGGTGGAAGAGCGCCTCAAGAGTCTCGTGCGCGACCTGCATCCGCTGGCGGAAACGTAACCTCCGTAGGGCGGATGAGCGAAGCGTAATCCGCCACCGTCCTTCGCCACACGCGCTCGGCCGGCGGATTGCGCCTTCGGCTAATCCGCCCTACGGCGGAGAGTATTGAGCGTCTCTAAAATGCCGTCCTTGGACTACGGCCGGGCAATCGCCACATCCGCGCTATCTCGAATTCAGCCATGGATTGCACCTTCTTGAGCAAACACGACATTATCCGCGTCCGTCACGAGCTGCGCCGGCGCCTTCTCACCGTTTCCGCCACCGAACGCCTCACCCCGCAGATGCAACGCATCACGCTCACCTCGCCGGAGCTGCAGGACTTCGTCAGCGCGTCCTTCGACGATCACGTCAAGCTGATCTTCCCTGGCAGTGGCGACACGCCCGAGATGCGCGAATACACCCCGCGCAGCTTCGACACGGCGCGCAACACGCTCGTCATCGACTTCGCACTCCACGAGGCCGGTCCGGCGACGGCATGGGCGACCGATGCGAAGGTCGGCGATACCCTGCAGATCGGCGGCCCGCGCGGCTCTGCGGTCATTCCCGACGATTTCGACTGGTATGTCCTGATCGGAGACGAGACCGCCCTGCCCGCCATCGGACGCCGCCTCGAGGAGCTACGGCCAGGCGTCCCGGTCGCGAGCTTCGTCATCGGCGACGCGCAGCAGATCGCAACGAAGGCCGACTGGTCATCGCAATGGATCGCCCGCGACGGAATGAACGACGATGCGGCGCTGTTGCAGGCGGCGCTTGAAAACTTCGCCTTCCCCCAAGGCGACGGCTTCGTCTGGATCGCAGCCGAAGCTCAGGTCGCGCGCCATTTGCGCAGCTATGTCACCGGCACTCGCGGACACAACAAGTCGTGGACCAAGGCCGCCGGCTACTGGACGCGCGGCAAGGCCGACACCAGCGAGAAGTCGATCGAGGATTGATCCTCAGCGCGACGGCGGCCCGGCGTTGCCAAGATCGGCGACGCCGTCGCGGCGCATGCCCGAACTCGGCACCAGCACCGGCTGCAGCGCCGGGATGAGCTTGGCCCGCTCCCGCTTCGCCGGAATCGCGCGATAGACCTGTTTGCTGGCCTCGACGATGTGCAGCCCGGCAAACGGCAGCGACAGCGCCGCGCCGACGCGTTCCCACACCAATGCCGAGCGCAGAAACCAGCCCATGCCCACCGGCGGCATGAACAGCGCCTCGCTCCAAGCCGTTGGCGTGAACCAGGTCTGACGCAGGAGCTGCGTGATCTGTGAGCGCGAATAAGGTCGGCCATGGCCGAACGGCGTCGAATCCGAGCGCGTCCACACGCCGCGGCGATTCGGGATCACCGCAATCAATTTCCCGGACGGTGCGAGCACACGCCAGATCTCGCGCAAAAGCCCTTCGGGATCGTCGGACATTTCCAGCGCATGGACGAGGATGATCCGGTCCACCGCCGCGTCCGGCAGCGGCAGCGACATCTCATCGACCAGAGTCGCCAGTGCCGGTTTTGCCGTCGGCCATTTCAGGACACCCTGCGCCGCAGGCATGAAAGCGATACAGCGTTCGGCATTTTCCCGGAACAGGCCAAGATAGGGCGTGGGATAGCCGATCCCGAGAACCCGCTGGCCCTCCGCATCCGGCCAGTGCGCCTTGATGCCACGATTGATCAGGCGCCGTGCCACGATGCCGAGGCGGCGGGAATAGAAATCCCGGAGGTCGATGACATCGATGGTCATGCCAGCCTTCTACCACGCCTGATGCAGCGCACACGCCCCCCAATCGCGCATTGCCCGGGAAGCGTTAACGCCATATGTCAGAAGTGCTGCGTCGTTCTGAATCACGGAGAGATCATGGCCGCTGAAATTCGCGTGTTCCCCTGCCTGTCGGACAATTTCGGCTATCTGATCCACGACCCGCAGAGCCTGAAGACCGCGGCCATCGACGCCCCGGAAGCCGCGCCGATCATGAAGGTGCTGCAGCGCGAAGGCTGGAAGCTCAGCGATATCCTGGTCACCCATCACCACGCCGACCATGTCGGCGGCATCGCCGAGCTGAAACAGACCTATGGCTGCAAGGTGACCGCACCGCACGATCAGGGTACCGCGATTCCGCATGTGGATGTCCGCGTCGGCGAGGGCGACACCGTACAGGTCGGCGCGCTGATGGCCCGCGTGCTGGAGACCCCCGGTCATACGCTCGACCATATCTGTTACGTGTTCGACAGCGAACTCGCGCTGTTCTCGGCCGATACGCTGTTCTCGGGCGGTTGCGGCCGGGTGTTCGAAGGCACCTATCCGATGATGTGGCAGTCGCTGAAGAAGTTGCGCACGCTGCCCGACGACTACCGCGTCTATTGCGGCCACGAATACACCGCATCGAACATGAAGTTCTGCCTCGGCATCGATCCCACCAACGAGGCCCTGAAGAAGCGCGCCGACGAGGTGACGCAGCTCCGCGCCGTTGGCAAGCCGACCATTCCGGTGCTGCTCGGCCTCGAAAAGAAGACCAACGTCTTCCTGCGCGCCGACGATCCGGCCATTGCCTCTGCCGTGCGCCTGAAGGGCTTCAGCGAGGACGACGTGTTCGGCGAGCTCCGCGAGCGCAAGAACAAGTCGTGACGATGCCGACCGCGGCCGAGATCATCGCCACGCTCGGCCTGCAGCCGCATCCCGAAGGCGGGCATTATCGCGAGACGTTTCGCGATGCCCGCACGGATGCCGCCGGGCGTACGGCGTCGACCGCGATCTATTTCCTGCTGGCTGCAGGCGAGCGCTCCCACTGGCACCGCATCGATGCCGTGGAGATCTGGCACTATCACGCCGGCGCGCCGCTGACGCTCGAGATCGCTGACGACAGCGGACAAAGAGCGATCACGCTCGGCCCGGACCTCGCAGCCGGACAACAGCCGCAGGGCATCGTGCCACCTCACGCCTGGCAGGCCGCTGCCACGACGGGCGACTGGACACTGGTTGGCTGTACGGTCGCGCCCGGTTTCGATTTCGCGACATTCGAACTCGCGCCGAAAAACTGGGAGCCGTAGGGCGGATGAGCCGAAGGCGTAATCCGCCGTTCTTCGCCACACAAACTCGGCCGGCGGATTACGCTTCGCTAATCCGCCCTACGCTAGCGATCGCTTCGTAAACATGTCCTTTGCTGCAATAAGCCCCCCGCCTGCGATCAATGCCGCGGCGACGGCGATATTCGCGCTCGCCTGCGCGAAACCCGCGGCGATGAGAAAGCCCGTGGACAGCAGCGGCGTTGCGTAGGACGCCGCTCCGAGCACGCGGATGTCGCCGCGCTTCATGCCGATATCCCACGTGTAGAAGGCGGCACCGACAGGACCGACGCCCAGCGCGATGACGGCGAGCCATTGCAACGCCGTCTCGGGCCACACCGTGGTCTCGATGGCGAGATGCACAATGGCAGCCAGCAAAGCCGTGACGAAGCAGAAGCCAGCAACGGCATCGGTCGGCACCGCTTTCAGCCGGCGCGACATCACCGAATAGGCCGCCCAGACAAAAGCCGCGCAGAACGCCGCGAGCAACCCGCCGGCATGACCGGACCCGAGGCTGAGCGAAGCATTGCCCCATAACAGCAGCACCGTGCCGGCAAGACCAAGCACTGCGCCGATGACATGATGCGGATACAGCCGCTCGCCGGGCAGAAACGACGAGAACAATACGATCAACAGCGGCCACAGATAGTTCAGCAATCCCGCCTCGGCGGGCGGCGCAAAGCGAAGGGCGACGAAATACAGCGCGTGATAGCCGAACAGGCCGCCGACACCGACCGCCCATGTCAGCGGCGATTGCCTGAGCGCGCGGATCGCATTCGGCCGCCAGATCCAGCTCAAAGCCGCGGCCAACGCGCCGATGGCAAAAGTCATCGCGGTCAGCTGGAATGGCGGCATGCGCCCGCTCGCCACCGTCATCACGGACAGCAGCGACCACATGAGGATGGCGGTGAGGCCGATGAGAGTGGCAGTGCGTGAGGTCATGCTGGCCCTGTGTCACAGGCCAACTCTGGCCCTCATGGTGAGGAGGCCGCTTCTTCAGCGGCCGTCTCGAACCATGAGATGCATGCACATCCTTCGAGACGCCCGCAAGAGCGGGCTCCTCAGGATGAGGACGGAGAATGTCTTCGCTTACGCGTGATACTGCCCGCCATTCACCGTCAGCGTCGAACCGGTGACGAAGCCGGCATCGTCCGCCGCGAGGAACAGCACGGCACGCGCGATTTCCTCGGGCTCGCCCAGGCGGCCGACGGGAATCAGCGGAAGAATGCTCTTCTCCAGCACATCCTTCGGCACCGCCTGCACCATCTCCGTGTTGATATAGCCGGGACAAATCACGTTCACGGTGATGCCGAGCTTGGCGTTCTCCAGCGCGAGCGCCTTGGTGAAGCCGATATCGCCGGCCTTGGCAGCGGAGTAATTGACCTGACCGAACTGGCCCTTCTGGCCGTTGATCGATGAAATGTTGATGACACGGCCGAACTTGCGCGACCGCATCCCCTCGATGACAGGCTTGGTCATGTTGAAGAGCGAGCCGAGATTGGTGTTCACGACTGCATGCCAGGACTCGGGTGTCATCTTGTGAAAGGCACCATCTTTGGTGATGCCGGCATTGTTGACCAGCACTTCCACCGGCCCGAGTTCGGCCTCGACCTTCTTGATTCCTTCAGCGCAGGCCTCGAACGACGAGACGTCCCATTTGTAGACGGGGATGCCGGTCTCGCTCTTGAACTTCTCGGCAGCAGCGTCGTTGCCGGCATAGGTCGCGGCAACCTTGTAGCCCGCGTCCTTCAACGCCTTGCTGATGGCTGCGCCAATGCCTCGTGTTCCACCGGTCACCACTGCTACGCGCGCCATGTCGTCCTCCCAAAATCAATTCTGAAATTATAGTAGCGAGTTAAGCTGGCGCTACGATGAACATCAAGAAAAAACGCCCGGCGCATTGCGCCGGGCGTTTTGATTTGATCGACGATGCAACGTCAATCGATGTGTGCAGTGCAATCACGCGCCGAAGTTTTCAGCGCGTGCCGCCCTTTTAGTCGCGTGCAACGCACATCGCGATGCCCATGCCGCCGCCGATGCACAGCGTGGCAAGGCCCTTCTTCGAATCACGCTTCTGCATTTCGTGCAGCAGCGTCACGAGGACGCGGGCGCCCGATGCACCGACCGGGTGACCGATGGCGATCGCGCCGCCATTGACGTTGACCTTGGACGTATCCCAGCCGAGGTCCTTGTTCACAGCACAGGCCTGCGCTGCAAAAGCTTCGTTGGCTTCGATCAGGTCGAGATCGTTGATCGACCAGCCCGCCTTTTTCAGCGCGGCGCGGGATGCCGGGATCGGGCCAGTGCCCATGATCTTCGGATCGACGCCGGCCTGGCCCCACGACACGATGCGGGCGAGCGGGGTGAGGCCTTCTTTGGCGGCCTGCTTGGCGGTCATCAGCACCACGGCGGCAGCGCCGTCATTGATGCCCGACGCCGAACCGGCGGTGACGGTGCCTTCCTTCTCGAAAGCCGGCTTCAGCTTGGCCATGGCTTCGAGCGAGGCCCCGTGACGCGGATATTCGTCGGTGTCGACGATGGTGTCGCCCTTGCGACCCTTGATGGTCACGGGAACGATTTCGTCCTTGAACTTGCCGGCCTTCTGCGCGGCTTCCGCCTTCTGCTGCGACGCAACGGCGAATTCATCCTGCTGCTGGCGCGTGATCTGGAACTGGCGTGCCACGTTCTCGGCGGTGTTGCCCATGTGATAGCCGTTGAAGGCGTCCCACAGACCGTCCTTGATCATGGTATCGACCAGTTCGGTCGAGCCCATCTTCACGCCGCCACGCAGATACTGCGCATGCGGAGCCATGCTCATGGATTCCTGACCGCCGGCAACGACGATGTCGGAGTCACCGTTCATCAGCGCCTGATAACCGAGAGCAACAGTGCGCAGGCCGGAGCCGCACAGCATGTTGACGCCCCAGGCCGAGGTTTCGACCGGAAGGCCGGCCGCGATCGCCGCCTGACGCGCCGGGTTCTGGCCCTGCGCCGCAGTGAGGATCTGGCCCATGATGACTTCGGAGACGCGGGCGGGATCGAGCTTCGCACGCTCGAGCGCGGCCTTGATGGCGATGGCGCCGAGATCATGCGCTGGCGTCGTTGCGAAAGCGCCGTTGAAGCTGCCGACCGGTGTGCGGGCGGCGCTGACGATGACGACATCGTCTGACATGGACATCTCCTGTTGTTGTTTTGAAGTGGGCTTGTTCGACTTTCATCGCGCCGAGGCGGCTGGTGCCGCTTGGCGCGCATCCTCTTAAAACTGGTGTCTCCGTGTCAATTGGACCTGCGGCCATTTCCGACCGCAGCGCACCAAAATTGGCACCAATGTCGCATTGCATAGCACAATCATGCCGCGATTTTAACCGTGACGCACAAAACGGTAGCCGAGGCACTTTGAAAGTGCTTACTTTATTGCATTGCGTTGTTCGACCACCCAATCCGATTGGCCTTTTTGGCGCATTGCCGAAAGGTTTCCCGTCACCGGTAGGTAAGTGAGCCATGGCGAAAACAGATCAACCGACCACCATCAAAAAATATGCGAACCGCCGGCTCTATAATACCGGGACGAGTACGTATGTAACGCTGGAAGACCTCGCCGCCATGGTGAAGGACGGCGAGGATTTCCTCGTCTACGACGCCAAGACCGGCGACGACATTACCCGACAGGTGCTCGCGCAAATCATCTTCGAACAGGAAAACAAGGCCGGCCAGAACCTCTTGCCGACCACGTTCCTGCGCCAGCTGATCCGCTTCTACGGCGACAGCATGCAGATGGTGGTGCCGAAATATCTGGAACAGTCGATCGATTCGCTGACGCGCGAGCAGGAGAAGTTCCGCAAGCAGATGACGAACACCTTCGGCATGACCCCGTTCGCGCCGCTGGAAGAAACCGTCCGCCGCAACATGGAGCTGTTCCAGCAGACCTTCTCCATGTTCAAGCCCTTCGTGCCGCCGCGTGGTGGCAGCGCTGCAGAGCCGGAGAAGGCGCCGGAGCCGGCCCCTGCCAACGGCGACAATATCGACGACCTGCGCCGCCAGATGAAGGATATGCAGGACCGCCTCGAACGTATGTCGCACGAGCCGAAGAGCGAGTAAGGCTCGGTCCCGTAGCCCGGATGGAGCGCAGCGAAATCCGGGGATTCAGAGCCTCAGCATATCGCCGGTCCCCGGATTGCGCTTCGCTCCATCCGGGCTGCAGATCATCGGAAATCGGGCTGTCCGCCGATCGTATCGACGATACGGTCGGCGTTCTCATGTGATGAGCCGACATGTCATGGCAAAGCCCGCTGCACCGCTCCATCTCGACCGGCTGGAAACGCCGATCGGCACGGCGCTATTGGTGACGAATACGGATGGTGCGCTCTGCGCGCTGGACTGGACCGACTACGAAGATCGCCTGAACACGTCGCTCCGCCGTTATCTCGGCTCGGCGCCGCTCGTCGATGCACCCGCCCCTGACATGATTCGCCGGGCGCTCACGCGTTACTTCGGCGGCGATCTCGATCAGCTGAGCGCGGTCCCCTGCCATATCCCCGGCACGGACTTTCAGAAGCGAGTCTGGACTGCGCTGCGCAATATCCCTGCCGGCACAACACTCAGCTACGGCACCCTCGCCGCACGGCTTGGTTCACCGGCAGCGATGCGCGCGGTCGGTCACGCCAATGGATCGAATCCCCTGAGCGTGGTCGTGCCCTGCCATCGCCTGATCGGCGCTAACGGCGCGCTCACAGGTTACGGCGGCGGCATAGAGCGAAAACGCTGGCTGCTCCGGCATGAGGGCGTGGAGGTGGCCTAACACTCAGCCCCTCATGGTGAGGAGGCCGCTTCTTGGCGGCCGTCTCGAACCATGAGTTGCCGGCGCTCCGAGCTCGCGGCCATCCTTCGAGACGCCGCTACGCGGCTCCTCAGGATGAGGGGAGGAGTTACGCTGCCGGCTTCTCGACCGTCTCGCTATTGGCGAGCAGATGAATCAGCGCCCGCTTGATCGCGGCCTGACGTGTGGGCGCGGTGATCTGCGCACCAAGCAGATCGGTCACATAGAACACGTCACGCGCGCGCTCGCCGAAAGTCGCCACATGCGCCGAAGCGATGTTGAGGTTGAGCTTCGAGATCGCCGTAGTCAGTTGATACAGCAGGCCCGGCCGGTCGAGGCCTGAGACCTCGATCACCGTATAGCGATCCGACCACTGATTGTTCACGATCACCTCGGGCTCGACCGTGAAGGCCTTCAGCGCCGCCTTCTTCGAGGAGTTCGACGACGTGCGCTTCGCTACCGTTTCCGGCAAACGCACCTTCCCTTCGAGCACATCCTCGATCATGTCGCCGATCCGCGTTGCGCGGCGGCCTTCGTCATCGTCGCGGTCGTATTCCCGGGAGATTGCGATCGTGTCGAGCGCACGTCCGTCGGTGGTCGTATAGATCTGCGCGTCGACGATGTTCGCGCCGGCCGCGGCGCAGGCGCCGGCGATGATCGACAGCAGCCATGGATGGTCGACCGCGAGAATCGTCAGTTCGGTGACGGCGCGCGCCTCGTCGAAGCCGACATTGATCGCCAGCTTGTGGCCGGCCTGTTCGCTCGCCTGCAGGAAGCGCGCGTGGCGGATCTTGCGCTCCAGATCGACCTTGAGCCAGTAGGCCGGATAATGCCGCGAGATATAGGCGCTGAGCTGCTGCTCCGGCCACTCCGTGAACGAGCGGCGGAATTCGGCCTGCGCCACGGCGATCCGCTGGGCACGGTTCACTTCCGAGAAGCCGCCGGTCAGCACCGGCTCGGTCTCGTAATACAGCGTGCGCAAGAGCTGCGCCTTCCAGCCGTTCCACACGCCCGGACCGACGCCGCGAATATCCGCCGTGGTCAGGATCGTCAGCAGCTTCATCTGCTCGACCGATTGCACCACCGCGGCGAAATTCTCGATGGTCTTGGCGTCTGACAGATCGCGTGACTGCGCCACCGTGGACATCGTGAGATGTTCCTCGATCAGCCACGCCACCAGATCCGTATCGCCAGCGTTGAAGCCGAGCCGCGGGCACAGCCGCCGCGCCACCTTGGCGCCGGCGATGGAGTGATCTTCCGGCCGTCCCTTGGCGATGTCGTGCAACAGCACGGTGATGTAGATCACCGCGCGATGCTCCGGACGGATCTTGCGCATCAGATCTGACGCTAGCGCGAACTCTTCGTTGCCGCCGCGCTCGATCTCCTGAAGGATGCCGATGCAGCGGATCAGATGCTCATCCACCGTATAGTGATGATACATGTTGAACTGCATCATCGAGACGATGCGGCCGAAGGCGCGAATGAAATGACCGAGCACGCCGGTCTCGTTCATCCGCCGCAGCACGATCTCGGCATTGTCCGAGGTCAGGATCTCCATGAAGATCTTGTTGGCCTCGGGATCCTCGCGCACCTCCTGGGTGATCAGCCGCAGCGAACGCGTTGCCGTGCGCATGGCGTCAGGATGAAAGGCCAGATTGTTCTTCTGCGCCAGGCGGAAGAAGCGCATCAGATTGACCGGGTCTTCCTTGAAGACATCCGGTGCGGCCAGATTGATGCGGTTGTTGTCGATGATGAAGGCGTCGCTGCCGGGCACGCGGCGGCGCTTGTTGTCCGGCCGCAGCTTGGCCATCATCCGCGTCAGTGCCGGCGCCGGCTTGGCCTGCTGGTCTTCCAGCTTCGCGCACAGGATTGCAGTGAGGTCTCCGACCTCCTTCGCGATCAGGAAGTAGTGCTTCATGAAGCGCTCGACGTCCTGCATGCCGGGATGCGAGGTGTAGCCGAGGCGCACCGCGATCTCGCGCTGCAGATCGAAGGACAGCCGTTCTTCCGGCCGCCTTGTCAGGAAGTGGATGTTGCAGCGGACCGACCACAGGAAATCCTCACAGCGCCGGAAGGTGCGATATTCCTGCGCGTCGAACACGCCACGCGCCACCAGTTCCTTGCTGTCGCGCACGCGATAGACATATTTCGCGATCCAGAACACCGTGTGCAGATCGCGCAACCCGCCCTTGCCGTCTTTCACATTCGGCTCGACCAGATAACGCGACTGGCCGCCGCGGCGATGCCGCTCCTCGCGTTCGGCGAGTTTCGCCGCGACGAATTCGGCGGCGGTGCCCTGCACCACTTCGGCATCGAAACGGGTGACGAGCTCTTCGTACAGCTCCTTGTCGCCGGCAAGAAAGCGCGTTTCGAGGATCGCCGTGCGGATGGTCATGTCGCCGCGCGCCTGGCGAATCGATTCATCCACGGAGCGGGTGGCGTGGCCGACCTTCAGCCCCATGTCCCACAGGCAATAGAGAATGACCTCGGCAACCTGCTCGCCCCAGGCGGTCTGCTTGTAGGGCAGGATGAACAGGAGATCGATATCGGACTCCGGCGCCATCAGCCCGCGGCCGTAGCCACCGGTGGACACCACCGACATGCGCTCGCCGCTCGACGGCAGAGGGGAATAATAGAGATGCTTGGTCGCTGCGTTGAACAGCAGGCGGATGATGTCGTCCTGCACGTCGCAAAGCCGCTCGGCGCAGCGCCGGCCGTGGCGGTCCTTCAGCAGCACCGCCTCGGCCGCTTCACGCGCCGTCATCAGTTCGGCCTTGAGCAGCTTCGCAAGCGCGGCACGAAAGAGATCGTTCTTGCCGCGATGTTCCGCGGCGAGCGCATCGATCTCGGCCGCTATCCGCGCCGTATCGAATTCAACTTCGGTAGCCGTCTCGGTCTTGGGCACAGCACTGTCCATAGGCATCCCGGATATCGGACGGCGCAGGCGCTGTCACGGTGATTGTCAGCCAACAGTTAGTTCATGCTGGCATTTGCGCAATCGAAGAAACGACATCCTCACAGCGAGCGCTTCGACGTGCGATATCTTCTCGTTGACGAAATCGCATAAGCAATTGAAATTAAATGATGTTTCCGCACCGCAACGTACCGATGCCCGGCAGCTTCCGGCAGCCGGCGCGGACGCTGCTGCCGCGCAACGAATGATATCCGAGGGGAGAATTCATCATGTTCACGATGTCACGGCGCGCGGTCGCCGGTCTGATTGCCGCCGCAGCGCTGCTGCCCGCCACCGCTTTCGCCGCCGAGCCGCTCAAGGAGATTCGCCTGGATTGGGCGACCTATAATCCGGTCTCGATCATCCTCAAGCAGAACGGCCTGCTGGAGAAGGAATTCGCCAAGGACGGCGTCAAGATCACCTGGGTGCAGTCGGCGGGCTCCAACAAGGCGCTCGAATTCCTCAATGCCGGCTCGATCGATTTCGGCTCGACCGCCGGCTCGGCCGCGCTGGTCGCCAAAATCAACGGCAATCCGATCAAGTCGGTCTATGTCTATTCGCGACCGGAATGGACCGCGCTGGTGACGACGAAGGACTCCAAGATCGCCTCCGTCGCCGACCTCAAGGGCAAGCGCGTCGCCGTGACCCGCGGCACCGATCCACACATCTTCCTGGTCCGCGCGCTGCTCGACGCCAAACTCACCGACAAGGACATCACCCCGGTGCTGCTGCAGCATGCCGACGGCAAGGCGGCGCTGATCCGCGGCGATGTCGATGCATGGGCCGGCCTCGACCCGATGATGGCGCAAGCCGAAGTGGAAGACGGCGCCAAACTGTTCTTCCGCAAGCCCGAGGCCAATACCTGGGGCATCCTCAATGTGCGCGAACAGTTCCTGAAGGACTATCCGGATGTCGCCCGCCGCGTGCTCGCCGTCTATGAAGAGGCGCGGAAGTATTCGCTGGAGAATTATCCCGAGCTGAAGAAGGCCTTCATCGGTGTCACCAAGCTGCCCGAGGCCGTGGTCGACAAGCAGCTCAAGGAGCGCACCGAGCTCACCCACAGCCGCATCGGCGCACCGCAGCGCGAGTCGATCCTCGCCGCCGGCCTTGCACTGCAGCAGGCTGGCGTGATCGACGCCAAGGTCGACGTGAAAGCGACGGTCGATGCCCTGATCGACGACCAGATCCCGCTGCCGAAGAGCTGATGAGCATCGCCCTCGATACGCCTGCGCCGGTTGCGGAAGCTCCGGCGCAGCAGTCCCTTTACGGAGGCTGGCAGCGCTTTGCGCGGCCGGCGCTCGGCATTGTATTGCCGCTGACGCTCGCCCTCGCCTGGGAAGCCGCCGTCTGGCTCGGCTGGTCGAACGGCCGGCTGGTACCGCCGCCCTCGCGCGTGCTCACCACCATCGCCGAACTCGCACGCAGCGGCGAACTCTGGAAACATATCGCCACCACGCTGTCACGCGTCGCCGCCGGTTTCGGCTTCGGCGTCATCGCCGGCACGCTGCTCGGCGCCATCTCGGGCTATTGGGGCATCGCGCGCAGGCTGCTCGATCCCACCGTGCAGGCGCTGCGCGCCATTCCCTCCATCGCCTGGGTACCGCTGTTCATCCTGTGGCTGGGCATTTTCGAGACCTCGAAAGTCGCGCTGATCGCGGTCGGCGTGTTCTTCCCGGTTTATCTCGGCGTAATGGGCGCCATCCTCTCGGTCGATCGCAAGATCGTCGAGGTTGGTCGCACCTTCCGTCTTTCCGGCCCCGCCATGATCCGCCGCATCCTGCTGCCTGCGGTGCTGCCCGCCTATGTCGTAGCGCTGCGCGTCGGCCTCGGGCTTGGCTGGATGTTCGTGGTCGCCGCTGAATTCATGGGCGCCTCCGAAGGGCTCGGCTATCTCCTGATCGACGGCCAGCAGCTCGGCAAGCCCGCGCAGATTCTCGCCGCCATCGCCATCTTCGCGCTGCTCGGCAAGACCACCGACTGGCTGATCGAGCTCCTCACCGCCCCGCTGCTGCGCTGGCAGGATGCATTCCGACCGGGCGGAGAAACCTGATGCTCACCCTCGACAAGGTCGGCAAGACCTATCCCAACGGTGTCCATGCGCTGGAGCGCTTCACCGCGCACATCCAGCAGGGCGAGATCGTCGCCGTCATCGGCGGCTCCGGCTGCGGAAAATCCACGCTGCTGCGCGCCGTCGCCGGGCTCGACCGCGCCTCGACGGGCGCCATTCGCATCGACGACATCGATATTACCGCCCCGCATGAGAAGATCGGCATCATCTTCCAGGAGCCGCGGCTGCTGCCGTGGCTCAACGTCGCCGACAATATCGGCTTCGGCCTGGCCGATCTCCCGGCAGCCATCAGGCGCGAAAGGGTCGCGCAGGCGCTGGCCCGCGTCGGCCTCTCCGACAAGGCCAAAGCGTGGCCGCGCGAACTGTCCGGCGGACAGGCGCAGCGCGTCGCCATCGCACGTTCGCTGGTGCCGCAGCCGGAAGTGCTGTTACTCGACGAACCGTTCTCCGCCCTCGATGCCTTTACGCGCCGCGATCTGCAGGACCACCTGCTCGCTCTCTGGGCCGATACACGGCCGACGCTGATCCTCGTCACCCATGATGTGGACGAAGCCGTGGTACTGGCAGACCGCGTGCTTGTCATGCGGCCGCGACCGGGCCGGCTGTTCGCGGAGATCGATGTCGGCCTCGCGCGCCCGCGCGATCGCGCATCGCCATTGTTCGACGCCGTGAAGAAACGCGTGCTGACGGCGCTTGACCGTTCGCTCGATCGCGATGTGCCCGATGACGCACCTGCCGAGGCCGTCGGCGCGTGGTGGTGACATCGTCGCTGCATGTGATTAAAAACTGCAACTAACAAAGCTCAGGGAGAAACATCATGGACGCCGCAACGCTTCGCGCGACCCAGGCCCCCATCAAGGAACGCTACAAGACCGATCCCAGAGCGGCCTTCATCACGCTGAAGGCGAAGGGCTCGATCGACAATGACGGCATCGCCTGCAAGGTCGAGACCGGTCGCCAGATCGCGGCTGCCGGCCTGCATCCGGCGACAGGCGGCTCAGGCCTCGAACTCTGCTCCGGCGACATGCTGCTGGAAGCGCTGGTCGCCTGCGCCGGCGTCACGCTGAAATCCGTCGCCACCGCTTTGGAAATTCCCCTGACGTCCGGCAATGTCGTCGCCGAGGGCGATCTCGATTTCCGCGGCACGCTCGGCGTCGACAAGGAAGCCCCGGTCGGCTTCGCCGAAATCCGCCTGCGCTTCGACGTCGAGACCGACGCGCCGCAGGACAAGCTCGATCTCCTGCTCAAGCTCACCGAGCGCTATTGCGTCGTCTATCAGACCATCAAGAACGGCCCGAAGGTGTCGGTGGCGCTCAACAGGATCTGACAGTCCTGCTCTGTCATGGCCGGGCTTGTCCCGGCCATCCACGTCTTGTTACACGAGACAAAGTGGATGCTTGGCGTACTGCCGAGCATGACAAGAAGAACAAGAAATGTCCGCAGACGTCGCCTTTATCGCCGTTCTGATCTTGCGCATGGCGATCACCGCCGCCTTCGTGATCTCCGCCTCCATCATCACCGAACGCTCCGGGCCCGCCATCGGCGCGCTGGTGGCCACGCTGCCGATCTCGGCCGGTCCGTCCTACGTCTTTCTCGCGATGGATCACGACGCCGGTTTCATCGCGCAGGGCGCGCTGGCGAGCCTGCCGATCAATGCGGCGACCATGTTTCTCGGTCTCACCTATATCTTCCTTGCCCAGCGCAGCAATGTCGTCGTCAGTCTCGGCTGCGCGGTCATCGTCTGGTTCGCACTGGCCATGCTGATAAGGATGATCGACTGGACGCTTTTCGGCGGGATCGCGGTCAATGTCGTCACCTTCGCGATCTGTCTGCCGCTGATGGCGCGGTTTCGCCATGCCAGGATGCCGCTGATCACCCGCCGCTGGTATGACATCCCGCTGCGCGCCGCGCTTGTCGCCACGCTGGTCGGCGCTGTCGTCACGCTCTCCGCCACCATCGGCCCAACCGGCAGCGGCATTCTCGCGCTCTATCCGATTGTCTTCACCAGCCTGATGCTGATCCTGCACCCGCGCATCGGCGGCCCGCCCACCGCCGCTGTGATCGCCAATGGCGGCTGGGGCCTGATGGGCTTTGGCATCGCCGTTGTTGCCATGCACGTATTGGCGCTGCGCTACGGCTCGGCGATTGCATTGAGCACGGCGCTGCTGATCTGCATGGCGTGGAATCTCGGCCTGTGGGGGTGGGGCCGGAGAAAAGCGCGGTATGTTTAGTCTCTGCCGTAGGGCGGATTAGCGCAGCGTAATCCGCCGCAGAGTCTCAACTATGAACTCGGCCGGCGGATTACGCCTTCGGCTAATCCGTCCTACGATCGCGTTCAATTCTTCGGCAATTTCGCCTTCAATGCATAAAGCGCATCCAATGCCTCGCGCGGCGACATCTCGTCGGGATGCAGCGCCTTCACCGCTTCCATCAGAAGATCGGCCTCGCTCGGCGGCCGCTCTTCTTCCGGCGCACGCGAGGTGATGGCGAACAGCGGCAGGTCATCCACCAGTACCTTGGCGCCCTGCCCGCGATCCTGCGCTTCCAGCTTCGCCAAGACTGCCTTGGCGCGCGTAATCACTGCCGGCGGCAGGCCGGCGAGTTTTGCCACCTGAATGCCATAGGAGCGATCCGCCGAACCCGGCAGCACCTCATGCAGGAACACGACATCGCCGTGCCATTCCTTCACCCGCACCGTGGCATTGAACAGCCGCGGCAGTTTGGCCGAGAGCTGCGTGAGCTCGTGATAATGCGTCGCGAACAGCGAGCGGCACTTGTTGCTCTCATGCAGATGCTCGATCGCCGCCCATGCGATCGACAAGCCATCAAACGTGGCCGTGCCGCGACCGATCTCGTCGAGGATCACCAGCGCGCGCTCGGTCGCCTGATTGAGGATGACGGCGGTTTCCACCATCTCGACCATGAAGGTCGAACGCCCGCGCGCGAGATCGTCGGCGGCGCCGACGCGCGAGAACAGCCGATCGACGATACCGATGCGCGCGCGCGAAGCCGGCACGAAGCTGCCGATCTGCGCGAGCAGCGCAATCAGCGCGTTCTGGCGCAGGAAGGTCGATTTACCGGCCATGTTCGGACCGGTGATCAACCAGATCTGGCCGGACTTCTGCCCCGGCCCCGGCGACAGATCGCTGGCATTGGCGATGAAAGGCTGGCCATCGCGGCGCAGCGCCTGTTCGACCACCGGATGACGGCCGCCCTCGATAGCGAACAGCAGCGACTCGTCCACTTCCGGGCGGACATAGTTGTCATCCACCGCCAGCTTCGCCAGCGCCGTCGCCACATCGAGCTGTGCGAAAGCATGCGAGGCCGCATAGAGATCGTCGGCATCTTCGGCGACCATCGCCGCCAGCCGCTCGAAGATTTCCAGCTCGAGGCCGAGCGCGCGGTCGCCGGCATTGGCGATCTTGGCTTCGATCTCGCCGAGTTCAGAGGTGGTGAATCGCACCTGCCCGGCCAGCGTCTGGCGATGGATGAAAGTCGCATTCAGCGGCGCCGACATCAGCTTGTCGCCATGCTGCGCGGTGACCTCGACGAAATAGCCGAGCACGTTGTTGTGGCGGATTTTCAGCGCCTTGACGCCGGTGTCCTCGGCATAGCGCGCCTGCATCGAGGCGACCACCAGCCGCGAGGCATCGCGCAGATTGCGGGTCTCGTCGAGCACGGGCTCGAAACCTTCGCGGACGAAGCCGCCGTCGCGCTTCATCAGCGGCAGTTCGTCATCGAGCGCGCGGGCGAAGGTTGCCGCAAGCTCGCGCGACGGCCGGCGCAAGCCGGCCATGGCGGCGGCGATTTCCGCCGGGGGATTGTCGACGGCACCAAGACGATCAAGCACCTGATCCGCCGCGACAACGCCATCGCGGATGCAAGCGAGATCGCGCGGACCGCCACGCCCGACGGACAGACGTGCCAACGCGCGCGACATGTCCGGCGCGCTCTTCAGCGCGCTGCGCAGATCATCGCGCAGGCCGCTATCGGCCACAAAGCTCGCCACCGCATCATGGCGCCGCGCAATCGCCGCGGCATCCGTCAGCGGCGCCGCAAGCCGCTGTGCCAGAAGGCGCGAACCGGCAGCCGTTACGGTGCAGTCGATCGCATCCAGCAGCGAGCCCTTGCGCTCTCCGCCGAGCGTGCGCGTCAATTCGAGATTGGCGCGGGTCGCCGGATCGATCGCCATGGTGGTGCCGATGGCCTCGCGGGTCGGCGGCGACAATGGAATGCGCTTGCCGATCTGCGTGCGCTCCACATAGGTGACGCAGGCGGCAGCGGCTGTCGCTTCCAGCCGCGACATCGCGCTGAGGCCGTCCATGGTGGCAACCGCGAAATAGTCGCACAGCCGCCGCTCGGCCGTGGCGCCGTCGAACACGTCGCGTGTCAGCGGCGTCACCGCCGGCAGTTCGCGCAGCAGCTGGCTGAGATCGGGATCGCCATAGAGCGCATCCGTGACGATCACTTCATTGGGATTGATCCGCGCCAGCGTCGCGCCGAGTTCGCCGGTCGCACATTCGGTGACAATGAATTCCGCCGTCGAGACGTCGATCCAGGCAAGGCCGATGCGGCCCTCGCCGCTCGATCCCTTCGCCCGCGCAATCGCCATCAGATAATTATTGGCGCGCGCATCCAGCAGGTTGTCTTCGGTCAGCGTGCCCGGCGTCACCACGCGGACCACGTCGCGGCGGACCACGCTCTTGCCGCCGCGCTTCTTCGCCTCGGCCGGATCCTCCATCTGCTCGCAGACGGCGACACGGATGCCGAGTGCGATCAGGCGGTGCAGGTATTCATCCGCACGCACCACAGGCACGCCGCACATGGGGATATCCATGCCCTGATGCTTGCCGCGCTTGGTGAGCACGATGCCGAGCGAACGCGACGCCAGTTCCGCATCTTCGAAGAAGATCTCGTAGAAATCTCCCATCCTGTAGAACAGCAACAAGCCCGGATTGGCGGCCTTGATCTCGAGATACTGTTCCATCATCGGCGACACCTTGGTGTCATCCGTGCGGGGGGCGGGCTGTTCCGGAGCGGTAATGGCTTGCTGGATCGTCATGGCGGCGGACGCTAGCAAATTTTACCCGGCCGATCCCATCCGCAGCGGCGCGAAAGCTTGCGTTTTCCCCACCGCAGCGCACAGTTGACAAGTCAACTGCAACTGCCTATCCGCATCCTTGGGTGTGACAATCCACGCGTCAGCCATGATTTGACCGGGTCAGCGGGCCTTCCTACAAACCACCGCGAAAATCCGGCAAATGCGCGGATCCACCCAGGAGGAAGATGATGAGCGATGTGTTTATTTGCGACGCCGTGCGCACCCCGATCGGCCGTTTCGGCGGTTCGCTCGCCAAGGTTCGCGCCGACGACCTCGCCGCCGCTCCGATCAAGGCGCTGAAAGAGCGCAATCCGAACGTCAAATGGGACGAAATCGACGAGGTTTTCTTCGGCTGCGCCAATCAGGCCGGTGAAGACAACCGCAACGTCGCCCGCATGGCCGCCCTGCTCGCCGGCCTGCCGGAAACCGTTCCCGGCCAGACCCTGAACCGCCTCTGCGCCTCCGGCCTCGATGCCGTCGGCGCCGGCGCCCGCGCCATCCGCGCCGGCGAGATCGATTTCGCCATTGCCGGCGGCGTCGAATCCATGACCCGCGCGCCGTTCGTGCAGGGCAAGGCGCAGGAAGCCTTCTCGCGCTCGGCTGAAATCTTCGACACCACGATCGGCTGGCGCTTCATCAATCCGCTGATGAAAGCCCAATACGGCGTCGATGCGATGCCGGAAACCGGCGAAAACGTCGCGCAGGATTTCCAGATCTCGCGCGCCGACCAGGACGCCTTCGCTATCACCTCGCAGCAGCGCGCCGGCAAGGCGATCGCGTCGGGTTATTTCGCCGAAGAAATCATCGCGGTGCAGGCGCCGGGCGGCAAGGCCGGCCCGATCACCGTGGACAAGGACGAGCATCCGCGCCCGGAAACCACGCTCGAAGGCCTCGCCAAGCTCAAGCCGATCGTGCGCAAGGACGGCACCGTCACCGCCGGCAACGCTTCGGGCGTTAATGACGGCGCCGCCGCCATGATCCTGGCTTCGGCCGCCGCCGTGAAGAAGTACGGCCTCACCCCGCGTGCCCGCATCCTCGGCCTCGCTTCGGCGGGTGTTGCTCCGCGCATCATGGGCATCGGCCCGGTGCCGGCCACGCAGAAGCTGATGGAGCGCCTCGGCCTCAAGATCAGCGACTTCGACCTTATCGAACTCAACGAAGCCTTCGCTTCGCAGGGCATCGCGGTGCTGCGCCAGCTCGGCGTCAAGGAAGATGCTGACTTCGTCAATCCGCATGGCGGCGCCATCGCACTCGGCCATCCGCTCGGCATGAGCGGCGCCCGCCTGGCGCTCACCGCCGTGCACGGCATGGAGAAGCGCGGCGGCAAGCTGGCGCTCGCCACCATGTGCGTCGGCGTCGGCCAGGGCGTCGCGATGGCGATCGAGAAGTTGAACTAAAAACCAGGTCCACAAGAACGCCGCCGCGGACACCGCGGCGGCCCCAAGAGGAAACCAGCATGACGCTCATCTATCCCGTCGAGAGCAATGCGGCCCACGCGCCGCGCCTCTCACCCGGCTACAAGAGCACCATCAAGCGCGCACCGCAGAAGCAGCGCATTTTGATGCCGCACACGATGTCGGAACTGACCGGACCCGTTTACGGTCACGAAACCGTGCGCCCCGGTGATCATGACCTCACCACCATGCATGCGGGCGAACCGCTCGGCGAACGCATCATCGTCCATGGCACCGTGATGGACGAAGACGGCCGCGGCGTGCCCAACACGCTGGTCGAACTCTGGCAGGCCAATGCCTGCGGCCGCTACATCCATGTCTGGGACCAGCATCCCGCCCCGATCGATCCGAATTTCACCGGCGCCGGCCGCGCCGTGACCGATGCGCAGGGCAACTACAAATTCGTCACCATCAAGCCTGGCGCCTATCCGTGGGGCAACCACCACAATGCGTGGCGTCCCGCCCACATCCATTTCTCGGTGTTCGGCCACTCCTTCATCTCGCGTCTCGTGACGCAGATGTATTTCCCGAACGATCCGCTGTTCCCGTTCGATCCGATCTTCAATTCGGTGACCGACGAGAAGGCGCGCCTGCGCATGGTGTCGGAGTTCGATCTCGACACCACCGAGCCCGGCTGGGCGCTTGCCTATCGCTTCAACATCGTCCTGCGCGGCCGCAACGCGACGCCGACGGAGAATCACTGATGCCCGGATTGACCCCGTCGCAGACCGTCGGACCGTTCTACGCCTATGGCCTGACGCCGAACGGCAAATATGCCTGGAACGACGCCTTCACCAACAACCTGCTGACGCCCGACGTCACCGGCGACAAGATCCGCATCGAAGGCGTGATCTATGACGGCGACGGCAAGGTGGTGCCCGATGCCGTGCTGGAAATCTGGCAGGCCGATGCCCAGGGCCGTTTCGCCGATCCGCAGGACACCCGCGGCCAGCCGAATTCGAGCTTCAAGGGTTTCGGACGCTCCGGCACCACGGACGCAGGCGAATATTCGTTCGACACCATCAAGCCCGGCGCCGTGCCCGGCATTGGTGGCAAGGATCAGGCCCCGCATATCGTGATGGCGGTGTTCGGCCGCGGCATGACCATGCAGTCGATGACGCGCATCTATTTCGAGGATGAAGCCGCAACCGCGAATGATGCTGTCATGCAGCTCGTGCCGGCCGATCGACGTAACACGCTGATCGCCAAGAAGACGGCCGCGGGCGTGTATCGCTTCGACGTCCATCTGCAGGGCGACAACGAGACGGTGTTCTTCGACGTGTGAGGTCATCTTCTCCCTCTCCCGCTTGCGGGGGAGTGCCGGGGTGGGGGCAGCCCCACACTCCGACGTCACGTGGGGCACCCCCACCCGGCGCTAAGCGCCACCCTCCCCCGCAAGCGGG